>Ga0335085_10012546_pt1 | contig 12478 bp, 9 predicted proteins | sample Lox_Sample_45_FD_206712 | JGI IMG/M metagenome (GOLD analysis project Ga0335085, IMG submission 206712) | Soil microbial communities from Loxahatchee National Wildlife Refuge, Florida, United States - Lox_Sample_4.5 | ecosystem: Environmental > Terrestrial > Soil > Wetlands | place: USA: Florida...
CGAAGAACGTGGCCACGAGTTTGGCCCATAGTGGCGCGCGGGGCCGCACGGCAGATGACCCGGGATAATCACTCGTCATCGTCGCTCCCCGGCTTATGGAGTTGGTCCGAAGTATCACGAAGGGGAGAAGAAATCACGTAGCCGCCGCTCGCCCATTTTCCCAGGTCAAGCAGGCGGCAACGTGCACTACAAAACGGAAAATCGGGGCTGGCGGCATCCACCCGGTTGTTGCAGGTTGGGCACTGCAGCTTGAGCTTGCGTTTGCGAGCCATGGGGACTTAGAGAACGCGTGCGACCAGGTCGTAGTCGTGAGCTTCGGTGATCTGGCAACGATAGAATCTGCCCGCCGTCGGGTTGATGCCGTCAGCCACGTCGTTGACCAGAACCTTACCGTCAATCTCGGGCGCGTGCATGACCGTGCGGCCTTCGAGAAGCAACTCGCTTTCGGCCGATGGCCCTTCGAGCAGTAGATCAAACTCGCGGCCAACCAGGCTCTTTTTCTTCTTCTTGCTGATGCGCTGCTGGATTTTCATCAAGTGCTTGCGGCGTTGCTCAATTTCGCGGCCGGAGAGCTTGCCCTCCAAGGCAAATGCCCGGGCCCCTTCCTGGTCGGAATAGCCGAAGGCGCCCATCCAGTCGAACTGCGCTTCGCCGACGAAGTCGCAGAGTTCCTGGAATTCGCTCTCGGTTTCTCCTGGAAAGCCGACGATGAAAGAAGTACGAATCGTGACGTCAGGAATGAGCCGGCGCATCTTCTCGATAGATCGCAGGAAAATATCGCCACTGCCGCCGCGCTTCATACGCTTGAGGGTACCGGCCGCAGCATGCTGCAGCGGGACATCGATGTAAGAACAAATCTTTTGGTGGCTGGCGATGGTTTCGAGAAGACGCCCGGTGACTTTGTTGGGATAAGCGTAAAGAAAGCGCACCCATCGCAGTTCTTCCACCCCCGCCAGCTTTTCCAGCAACAGCGCCAGGCCATCCGTAAGCCCCAGATCCTCTCCATAACAGGTGGTGTCTTGCCCGATAAGGGTGATCTCGCGCACGCCGCGAGCCGCAAGTTGCTCGGCTTCGGCGATGACCGACTCGAAGCGGCGGGAGCGAAACTGTCCCCGCAACTGCGGGATGATACAAAAACTGCAGGGGTGATCGCATCCCTCGGCGATCTTGAGATAGGCGGTGTATCCCGGAGTCGCGAGCACGCGCGGAGTGTTTTCGTCGTAAAGATAATTGGGTAGATCGGCGATGGCACCATCCCAGTTCTCACGCGAGAAGCGGCCCTGGGCAGCCCGGGCATCGCCTTCAGGACGCGACGGCAGAATGCGGAACGGGGAATCCTGGGGCTGCGCCACGCCCGCGGCCGAGAGGATGTTCTGGAGTTCGCCGGTGCCAACCACCGCATCGACTTCGGGAATGTTCCGTCGAATCTCGTCGCGAAAGCGTTCCACCAGGCAGCCCGCGACAATCAGCTTGCGCGCCCCTCCCTGGGTTTTATGCCGCGCCATTTCCAGAATCGTGTTTACCGATTCCTGCTGCGCCGAGTCAATGAACGAGCAGGTGTTGACCACAATAATGTCAGCATCTTCGGCGCGCTGGATCAGCTGTGCGCCGGCACCGCTGAGCATGCCCATCATCACCTCGCTGTCTACCAGATTCTTGGGACAACCGAGGCTTACGAATCCGACTTTAGGTCCGGTGGACGTGGCGCTGGCCGCGGGCGAAGCCGGATCTCCAGGCCCTACAGTGAGTGTATTTTCAGGCATGCAATCTCAATATTTTAGCATTCAGCTCGAGTTTTCCTGGGCGAAGACAGGCGCGAGGCTGGTGTCCGGAAGACTAGAAAGGGCATCAAGCGAGGCAACTGGCAATTCGCACAGGCGTCTGCATGCTAGGCTATGATGAACAAAACACACGGCAGTCCTTTAGTTCCGGTAGGAGGAAAGATGTCGGCAAAACAGCAGTTGGCTGCTCTGGTGGTAGTGTTGCTTCTCGGTGTCGCTGCGGCCGCACAGAATAAGAACGAGCTTGCCGGAACAATTGGCAGAACTTTTATCCCCGATCAGACGGTGCCGGGAACGAATTTCTTCGACAACGTAATCCATCAGGGGAAAGGATTAACGTTCGAAATAGACTACGCCCGCCACATTCTTGGAAATGACAATTTCCTCCAGCTTTCTTTCGAAGTACCGGTACTGGTCAATCCCGACGAAGATCTAAACTACGGACTGAATCAAATTCCCGAGAGTTACAGTTCGATTTTCGTCACGCCCGGGGCTCGCCTGAATATCTTTGCCGACACCGCAGTATCGCCGTGGGTGAGCTTCGGCGGCGGTTTCGGTCACTTCAAAGAAAGCGACAACCTGGTGTTTGGCGGAAAGAATCCCGGGTCGACGGGAACTACCACCGGCGTCTACCAGTTTGGCGCCGGACTTGACGTGCGAGTGTGGCATACGCTCGGGATTCGCGGTGAAGTCCGAGATTTCAGCTCGGGATTGCCCAATTTCAATGTGCCGACCAGTAACAGTCGCCAGCGTAATCTCTATGTTGGCGGCGGCGTGGTTTGGCACTTCTAGCGGCGGGTGGCGGCCGAGATTTCCTCAAACAGTTCGGGCAGCCGACAGGCATCTTCCGGAGACTCACCGAAGCGGGCCTTCTCGTAACGGCGAGTAAACTCTTCCACCGACCGGCGTATCGCCGGATCTTCAATCGTAAGGGCAAATTCTGAGGGTGTCTGGTTCGGTACTTTGCGCCAGCCTTGCCGGGCGACGGCGTGAATCATGCGCTGATACCAGAGAGAGGAAGCTTCCCTGGGGGAGACTTCCGGATGGGCGGCCAGCCGCCGCCGCTTGAGCCATCGCAGCGCGAAGCGGCCATTCGCCGCCAGGAGCAGTACCAATGTCACCAACATCCCGCTGATGCCCCACGAACCGGGGTCGTTTGAAATATTGTGCTGTGCCAGGCGAGCGCGGTTGAGCAGTGCCTCGTAGCGCTGGTGCCCCCAGCGGCGCAAATCCTCAAGCAGGTGGCGGCTGCGGCTGATGACCCCTTGCCCAACGCGCTGCTGGTGGCTGGCGTCATAGTTGACCACCCATTCCCGCCAGAACGAGGCCATGGCATCCAGGTAGAGCATTGACCGTCCCCAGCCGGTGCGAACTGGCACGGCACCGGCAGGCGTAGGATCGAAGTCTACCCAGCCGTAACCCGGGAAATAGGCCTCGACCCAGGAATGAGCGTTGCTGGCCCGGACGACATATTGCGAAGTGAGATCATTGAATTCTCCTGTGCGAAAGCCATTCACCACGCGAGATGGGATCCGCAGGGTTCGCAGCATAACGGTCATCGAAGAGGCGAAATACTCGCAGTGTCCCTGCTTGCGCTCGAAGAGAAAGTTTGCCAGGGGATCATGAGGCATGATGCGTGGCAATTGCAGCGTATAGGCGAAGTTCCTGCGCAGGTAGAGCTCAATGGCTGCTGCCTTGTCATAGTTATTCGTGGCCGACGCCGTAATGGACTGCGCGAGACGCGGAATGCGGGCATCGAGCGGAGGGAGTTGCAGGTCGTTCAAAGCAATCTCGCCCGGATAGTCAGCACCGGCTTCCCGGAGCTCCGCCGGCGTCGGAGTCAACAGCAGGGAAGTGGCCTCGTAGCTTCCGACGGGATGTTCGGCGTCAAGGTTAGAAACCCCGTCGCCGTTGTCGATGGCCACCATGCGATAGTTGCCTTCGAGAAACCGCGGCGTCGGCGCTAAAAAGAAGACGTTCGACCCAATCGGTTCCATCAGGACGCGATAGTGAATCGGGCGAACCCTATGGGGAAGCTGGGAGGCATGAAATTCCGACGAGAGATCGAAGCGGCCATCCGGGTGCCGCGATACGATCTGTTTATCGTAGTCGTTCTTCCAGGTCCTGCCGTCAAACTCATTCAGGGTGACCCCACGCCACTTGAGGTCGAAGGCGCCCTTCTTATCGTCGTCAATCTGAATGTGCATCACGACAGAGCTGGATTGCTGAATTTGACCGATTCGACCCAGTTCGACACTGTCGCTGAACCCCGTGCTCAACTCGTGGTTGGGCGAATAGCCGCTGAAGTATCCCGCGGAAATACGCGGCAAGACGAAGAAGATTCCCGCTCCTCCGAGCAGGATGCAAAAGGCGAACATGGGCGAGGCCCCGGCCAGCGAGAGTCCCATGTGCCGATAGGCCAGTTGATCGCGCGATTCGCGCGAGATCACGGCAGCCTTGTGGCTGGCGTGCGCCATTTCCATCAGCATGACCGTGACCACCGCCGTGAGCATGAACGCGGCAAAGAAGAGCAGAAAAACACTGTCAACCGTGAGCACCGCGGCCGCCAAAACCATGAGAAAGGCGATCACTGCAAGAAAGTAGCGATCGCGGTCACGGTACGCCGAGAACAGTCGTACCACCATGACGAACAAGACCAGGTGCACTGTCGCGTTCAGAAAAGCACCTGAGATCAGAAAATAATCGGCGAGGTAAAAGGCTACGTAAGCCAAGGTCAGCAGCGTCGTCCAATGCTCGGGGATGAGCAGCGTGCGGCGCTTCACGATCAGGTAGCCCCGGAACATAAGGGCGGCTCCCACCAGAAGAACGGTGGGAAAATCCAGGCCTCCGGTCGACGCCAGCGTTCCGAAGCCGGTTAGAACCAGCAGGTAGAGCGAGAGTTCCAGGTAGCGCTCCACCGCTGCCGGCAGGGGTATGGTCCACGATTTAGAGGCTGCGGACGACATCAGCCTCTATTGTTCGCGATTCCTGGAGTGAAGGGAAGTGGGTAGACCGAAGAACATAGTGCCGGAAGTCATTAGCCCGAAGGGGAGCGAGCGCAAATGTTAGAATAATTTTGGTCAGGCATCGGTCTCACGCGACGCGTTCCCGCCAACCCCGCCAGGTCCGGAAGGAAGCAACGGCAACGGGCTCTTGCGTGTGCAGTGAGCCGCCGGTGCCTGGCTTATTTATTGGGCATTCAATTAGACATTCTTCCCGCAATCCTTCAAAATACTGAGTTTCAACCACAGGAGAACTCATTGAGCCAGCTCATCCGGGCCAAGATCAGCGCCCTCGGTACCTATGTTCCCCCCCGCCTTCTGACCAATGCCGACCTCGAAAAAATGGTAGACACCACCGACCAGTGGATTCTGGACCGCACCGGAATCCGACAGCGCCACCTCGTTGACAAGGGGGTAGCCACCAGCGATCTGGCCACCGAGGCCGCCAAACAGGCGCTGAAGGAGCGGGGGTTGATCCCCACCGACATTGAAGCGATCATCGTGGCCACGGTTACGCCCGACATGTTCTTCCCCTCGACGGCCTGCCTGGTGCAGCACAAGCTGGGCGCAAAGGGGGTCTGGGGTTTCGATCTTTCCGCGGCCTGTTCGGCTTTCGTGTACGCCTTGCAGGCGGGTACCCAGTTCATCTCGACCGGAGCTCATAAGCGCGTGATGGTGATTGGCGCCGACGTGATGTCGTCGATCATTGATTACACTGACCGAGCGACCTGCGTGATCTTCGGTGACGGCGCCGGCGCAGTCATTCTCGAACCTGCGGAGGACGATTCGCTGGGAATCATCGACTACGTTCACGAGATCGATGGAGCCGGTGGTTGTTCTCTCTACATGCCGGGCGGCGGAAGCCTGAACCCTTCTACCCACGAGACCGTCGACAAGAAAATGCACTATGTCCATCAGGACGGCCAGGCGGTGTTCAAATACGCGGTGAAAAAGATGGCCGAGTTGTGCGAACGAATTCTGGAGCGCAATAACCTCAAAGGCAGCGATATCAAGGCGTTCATTCCTCACCAGGCAAATCGCCGCATCATCACGGCAACCGCAGAGCGTGTCGGCATGCCCGCCGAGAGCGTTATCATCAACATTGATCGCTTTGGAAACACGACCGCCGGAACCATCCCACTGGCCATGCAGACGGCTCGAGAGGAAGGGAAGCTGAAGAAGGGCGATCTGGTCTTGCTGGCTTCGGTGGGGGCGGGCTTCACCGTAGGGGCGGCGCTACTGCGCTGGGCTTATTGAATTTGGGACGAAGATCGAACCATGGAGCTTTCAAAGCGACGGTGTGCTCTCTAAGGCCACCCTGCGACGAAAAGTTAGAGTGATGCCCGGTTACTCCAGTAACCGCAGTAACCCGAGACCAAAGCCCCGACCAACTGATATTTCTCCTCTGAAGTGTGCAAACCTCTGCATCTCTGCGGACAGGTGGCGATCGCAAGCGTGTGTTTCCAGCATCTCAATTTGGTAGGGATGTTGCTCCCCGTATAGGCGAGCGAAACAGGCTGGTTTCTTGGCCGTTTCCGTGGGGAGGTAGATGCGATGAAAGTAACAATCGTCATTCTGGTGTTGTTCTGTGCCAGCGCAGCCTTTGGGCAGGCATCGGCAGCGGTGTCGGCGTTAAGCGCTCAGCCCGTCGTGATCGAATTGCCCAGCCATCCTCAGCACGCCGGGTTCTCACCCTTGGGACACGAGCAGAGTCTCTCGCCCTCGTCGGCGTACACGGTTGGACAGGGAGAACGGCCGTTGTGGGAGGTAGCGCCTCCGCACTACGAGCGGCCTCTGGGAGACATCGCCCGTGCCTTTCGCGAAGAGCATGCGAAAATGCCGAAGGCCGTGATCATCCGGGAGAATTAGGTTTCAGCCGTTGTTCTTTGGCTGATCATAAGGTTTCTGTAGATACTTGCGGGCTTCATCTAGAGCGCCCTGGGTATTGTCGTTGGTCTGCAAGGCCTGCCGGTATTCATTCGTGGCCCGCTCGCGTTGCCCGGTGAGATCGAAGATTTTCCCCAGTTGAATGTGACTCCAGACTTCGGTCCACCGCGGCTCTCCGTCTCCGTTCAACGCTTCGCGATAGGCATTGGCCGCAGCCTGGTAGTTCTTCTGCTGGAAGAAGACCTCGGCCACGCGGTAGTGGGCGAGGGAACTGTTCTTGTTGACTTCGAGCGCTTTGTTGTACTCCGCGAGCGCTCCCGCCATGTCTCCCTGCTGCACCAGCGCTTGTCCTCGCATGATTGAGGCGCGCAACTTAATCTCGGTGGAATTCTTGAGCACATGCCCATCGGGATCAATCAGTACCCGCCGCGGCTTGCCAAAAGTTTCAATCGAAAATGGCGAGTTCGTGCCCACCACATCAATCTTCTTGATTTCAGTTTTGCCGTCGGTATCAATCTTCAACTGCACCGGCATACGGAACAGGTCAAGGTCCTGCGAAATCTCCCCGACAACGCGGAAGCCTTTGTTGTTTCCCAGGCGGTAGACGGTGTACTTGGCCTTGAACTCAGGCGCCCCCGTAGAGTCGAGCCACTGCGAAAAGAACCAGGTGAGTTGGTCGCCATATTCTTTCTCGGCGATGGCCTTGAAATCGTCCATGGTGGCCGATTTGCCGGCATATTGTTCGGCGAACGTCCGCATGGTGGTGTTGAATTTGGCGTCGCCAAGAACATAGCGCAGCATGTGGAGAATCATGGCGCCTTTGTCGGTCACCAGAGACTGGAACTCGGGAGAAAAGATGTCCATCTTGCCGACACTCGAAAGCGGCACGGTGTCATAAGCCAGGGCGCCCACCGACATGTCCTTCACCGCTTCCTCGAGGCCGGCGGAACCGGCGGCGTTCTCGACATAAAGCGCTTCCGAATAACGGGCAAACCCGTCGGTGATCCACCAATCATCGCGCGACGCCGCGCTGACTGAAACGCCCCACCACTGATGCGCGATGGTATTGGCCAGCAGCCGGTAGTTGATCTTCTCGGTGATGCCGCGGCTGGCGATGGCCGCGATCTCGGGTGCATAGGCCGTCGGCACGGTATCGTCAGGAATCTCAACGACCTTAAGTGTGGTGGACGGAGCGGGGCCGTACAGGGTCACGAAGTACGTGAATTCCTTAACCGCGGTTTCGGCGTAGCCTGAGGCCGAGTTCTGGTGGGTTGGCTGAAAAAAGACGTGCAAATCCATGCCGGCTTCGTCGCTCTTGTATTCCCGGAATTGGCCAATGATGATGGTGCCCGGGAAACTAGGCTTATTCCAGCTGAAGCTGTAGGTTTTTAGCTCCGATCCGCCGGCCGTTCCTTTCTTTGGCGGAGTATTAACCACGGTTTCTTTCCCGCTGCCGATCACCGTGAGATGCGCAGGGACGGTGATGTTCATGGTGGCAGTGAAACGGTTCAGGCCGTACCCGTTCACCGGGAACCAGCGGCCAGCGTACAGCAGATAGCTGGTGTCGTCGCTGATGGAAGCCAGTTTCAATCCCTGCACCGGGCTGTCGTCGGCGGAATCAAGCTGGCCCTCGTAATCGAAGGTCAGCGTGGTGGAAGCGTCTTTCGCCAGGCCGTTCGGAAGAGGAACTCTCACCGTATTATCGGCGGTGACGCGCTCCGCACTGAGCGGTTTTCCCTGCTCGTCTGTCACTTTGGTGACGCGGAGGTCATTGTGAAGTTCAAAGCTCGCCACGGTCAGATTCTCAAGCGCGGTGAAAGTTACCTTGGCCCGGGCGGTGATGGAATGCGAATGGGGCGTGATCTCGGCGTCGATCTGATAATTGTCGACCCGAAGCCGCAACTTGTCCGCAGCTAGGGCCGGAACCGCAAGAAAACTCAAAAGAAAAGCAAGACAGAGGATAAGGGTCCGACGCTCACGCCGAGATTGAAAGAGCATCAAAGAACGGTCTCCTGGACTCCCGATGAGTTCTATGATGAAGATTGTTACGCAAAAGATGCTGCAAGGACAAGGTTTACAGGATTTTGAGAGCTCGCCGGGTTTCGCTTCGGGAGGCCCTCCCTACCGCGCCACGCGCTCCGCCCGCTCGTGAAGGAGCGATAGAACTGCCTCTGCGGCCCTTTCGGCGGGATGAAGGTGATCGCGCACCGGCCCGCGCAGCAGCGTTTTCACCCGGGCAAGCCCGGCCACCATCGTATCGCGCGCCGGCCCAAAAGGAAGCACTTCGCTGAGATGCGAGACTACTTTTTCGGCCGTAAAGTTCTGCTGTACCAGCTCAGGGACAATCTCCCCCCCGGCAATCAGGTTGACCATGGCAAAGTGCGGGACCTTAATGCGCGGCTTGCCCAATAGATAGGTCAAGGGCGAGACGCGGTACACCATGACGAACGGTGTGGACATCATGGCGGCCTCGACTGTAGCCGTCCCGCTGGCGATGATCCCGGCCCGTGAGTGCGCCAAAGCCGGGAGCCCATCATCCACCAGGTGGATGGGCAGCGGACGCCCAACCAAGCTTTTTAGAAATGCTCGGTCTAACGTGGGGGCGACCGGCAGCAGATACTCGTAACTCCAACCCAGCTTCTGCGCCGATTCCAGAATCGTCGGCAGGTTCATGCGGACTTCCTTCTCCCGGCTGCCCGGCATGAGAGTGATCCAGGGCTTCCCTTTATCCAACTGGTTCTGGCGGGCATACTCGGCGCGCTGGATGACGGGTACGGGAAGATCGGCCAGAGGATGGCCGACGAATGTCGCGTCGACGCCGCGCTCGCGGTAGAACTGCTCCTCAAAAGGAAAGATCACCAGGGCCTTGTGGATGTACTTTCGCAGAAGCTTCACCCGTCCCTGTCGCCATGCCCAGAACTGCGGGCAAACGTAATAGACGACCGGTATGCCGCGTTTTTTCATTTGGCGGGCGACGCGCCAGTTGAAGGCGGGAGAATCAATGACGATCGCAAGATCGGGACGGCGGCGGTCGGCCTCAGCGATCAGGTGCTGGAACCGGCCGTAGATCTTGGGCAGATGACCGAGGATCTCGGCGATGCCAACCACGGCGAGGTCTTTGGCATCGACGACGGTATCGCATCCGGCAGCGCGCATGCGCTCGCCGCCCACGCCAAAGAATTCGAGCGACGGATTCTGGCGGCGCAGCGCTTCAATGAGCTGCGCGCCATACATTTCTCCCGAAGCTTCGCCGGCGGAGATCAGGATGCGCACACGGATATTGTAAGGCCACGTTATGCCGCTGACTTAGTCATCTGCGCTGGCGGTGGCCTGGGGAACTCCGGCGGGCACTTCCTGGTCTTTGTATTGCAACTGGTAGAGCTTGTAGTAAATGCCCCGCTGGGCCAGTAACTGCTGGTGGGTACCCATTTCGCGCACTTTCCCTTTGTGCATCACGATGATCTTGTCGGCCCGCTGCACAGTTGAAAGGCGGTGGGCGATGATGACCGAGGTGCGTCCTTCCACCATGCGGTCGAGCGCGGCGCGCACCCGGAACTCGGTTTCGGTATCGACGCTCGAAGTGGCTTCATCGAGAACCAGAATCCTGGGACTGTGAGCCAACGCGCGGGCAAATGAGATCAACTGCTTTTGTCCCGTCGACAGCGTGCTGCCACGCTCCTGGACTTCTTCTTTGAATCCTTTGGGCAGGCTGCGGATAAAGTCGGCCAGGTTCACGTCCTCGGCGGCTTTCTCGACGTCTTCGTCCTCGATCCACTTGGTGCCGAGGCGGATGTTGCCTTCCACCGTGCCGGTAAACAGAAAAGGATCCTGCAGGACAACACCGAAGCGGCGGCGAAGGTCGTCAAGGTCCATGTCCTTGACGTCAACGCCGTCCATAGTGATGGCGCCCTTCTGAACATCGTAAAAACGCATGAGCAAGGAAATAATCGTGGTTTTGCCGGCGCCGGTATGGCCGACGATGGCGACGGTTTCTCCGGGCTCGATGCTGAAGTTCACGTCGCGCAGCACCCAGTCGGGCTGAATTGAAGCGTTGCTCCCCTCCTCTGCTTCTACTTCGCGGTAGGCAAACCAGACATGATCGAAGGCAATGCGGCCCGGCCCATCCGGCTTCTTGGTGATAGCCGGGGAAGTGATTTCGACGGGGGCATCCAGCAGCTTGAAGATGCGCTCGCTTGAAGCCATGGCCGACTGCAAAATGTTGTACTTTTCGCTGAAATCCTGGATCGGGCGGAAGAAACGCTGTGCGTACTGAATAAAGGCCGCCAGCACGCCGATGCTGGTGGTGTGCCGGATAACATCGTTTCCGCCGAACCATATGACGCAGGCGATGGCGGTCGCCGAAAGAACTTCGACCACCGGGTAGTAAACCGCGTGGGCCATAATGGCGTCTTTGAAAGCGTCCATGTGGACCCGGTTCACTTTGGAGAACTCGTTGTAGGCCCGTTTCTCCCGGTTGAAGAGTTGCAGCACCACCATGCCGCTGACGTGTTCCTGCAAATAAGCGTTGATGCGGGCGATAGCCACACGAATGCGGCGATAGGAGTCACGAACCTTGTCGCGGAAAATCTTCGTAGCGTAAATAATCACCGGCATGACCGCAAAGGTGATCAGCGCCAGCTTGCGGTTCATCTGCAGCATGATGGCAATGATTCCGGCGAGGACAAAAACATCTTCGAAGATCGACACCACCCCCGAGGTAAACATCTCGTTCAGGGCGTCAACGTCTGTGGTGACACGCGTGACCAGGCGCCCCACGGGGTTCTTGTCGTAAAAGCCGACGTGCAGGCGCTGCAAGTGGCGGAAGATCTGGCTGCGCAGATCGAACATTACTTTCTGGCCGGTCCACTGCATGAAGTAGGTCTGCGCATACTCCAGCAAAAAGCTGAAGAGCATGAGCCCGACGTACAAGGCGGCGATCTCGCCGATTCCTACCAGCGGTTGGTTGCTCAGGTACCGGTCGAGCGGAGTGTGCAGGTCTTTAACCGGGGCCAGGTAGCGGTCAATGACAAGACGAGTGAGGTATGGGCCGAGGACGTCGGCGCCGACTTTCAGCAGAATGGCGGCCAGGGCAATGGAAGTCTGCCACTTGTAGGGCTTTAAATACACCAGCAGCCGCTTCATCAGGCGGCTGTCATACGCTTTCCCGAGTACCTCTTCTTCCTGCTGTGCGGCCATCGTCAGGTCAAGATTACCTTAAATAGATGGAGATGGATGGGTCGAGGATGGAAAAGGTTTAGAAGTGTCAGTCCGGGCGCGTCTTCAGTTGAACGGTATCCTGCGACAGGCAGTTATTGCGGCCGGTTTCCTCAGAAATCTTCCTGTGCGAGTTGCGGGCGACGCTGGCTTCCCACTTGGTGAATCGATCAAGGAGGGGCTGGTTGCGATCGCTTCCCAGTCCCGCCATAAACCTCAGACTCACCCAATGACCGTTCCTGGGAACGCTGAGCAGCGTTTCATCGAATCCGCTCGGCAGCAGGGAAGTGGAAACTGCGTCGGGCAACAGGCGCTGAAAGCGTTCATCATTGAGCAGGTCATGCAGTGCCGTCATGCGCCCATCCGAAAGCGTTCCTTCGAATACCTCCATGGTGTTGCCGCGGCCCTTCTCGAGATGGAAACTGCCATTTTTCTGCACCACAACGCAGTTTCTTCTGTTGCCTTCATGGTGCGACATTCGAAACAAAGCATTCGCGGGAGCCTCTTGTCCTTGCAGGAACGAAAAAGCGAGAAGCGCGGAAACCGCGGCGATCGAGACTCGAGGCACACGAAATTATGACACTCGCCTTACAC
>Ga0335085_10012547_pt1 | contig 12478 bp, 9 predicted proteins | sample Lox_Sample_45_FD_206712 | JGI IMG/M metagenome (GOLD analysis project Ga0335085, IMG submission 206712) | Soil microbial communities from Loxahatchee National Wildlife Refuge, Florida, United States - Lox_Sample_4.5 | ecosystem: Environmental > Terrestrial > Soil > Wetlands | place: USA: Florida...
CTTCCGCGCGGGCGACATCGTCGATCGAACGCAACCCTGGTGGACGCCGCTCACCGACGGCGACACGCAGACCGTCGAGATCTTCGTTCCCTCGGGCATCGACCCGGCCACGCTTGCGCTCGCCGTCAGGGGAGTGGCGCACGTGTTCACGACGCTCGAGAGCGGGTTGAAGCAGGGCGCCGGCACGGGCATCGGCACGTCGGGATCGTGCGAGGTGGACGTGAAGTGCTCGTCGTTGTATCCGAACCTCTCGTTCCAGGACATGCGCAACGGCGTCGCGCAGATGACGTTCCAGGACGGCCGGGTCACCTACCTGTGCACGGGACAGCTGCTGAACGATACCGACACCTCGTCGCAGATTCCCTGGTTCTTCAGCGCCAACCACTGCTTCGACAACGACAACGCGCCCTACAAGACGCCGGCGCAGATGCAGGTCGTCGCGAGCACGCTGCAGACGCTGTGGTTCTTCGAGGCGGTGACATGCACCGCGCCGCCGAACCTCACGGTGCCCAACTACGTGCAGCTCTCCCGCGGCGCCACGTACGTGTACAGCAACGTGGACACCGACATCCTCTTCATCAAGCTGAACGACGCGGCGCCCACCGGATCATTCTTCAACGGGTGGAATGCGAACGCGCTGGGCGTCGGCACCGCGATCGTGAACGCGCACCACCCCATGGGCGACCTGAAGAAAGTCTCGCAGGGCAGCCTCATCGCGCAATCGCCGTTTCCCCTCGCGCCCACGGCCACCACGCTGTTCAACGAGGTGCAGTATTCGTCGGGCACCACGGAAGGCGGCAGCAGCGGCTCGGGCCTGTACAGCTTCGACGGGACCGAGTACCAGCTGCGCGGCGCGCTCTTCGGCGGCAGCGCCGCGTGCAGCTCGCCCAAGGCATCGGACTGGTACTCGCAGTTCGACAAGTCCTTCTCCTACCTGCAGCCCTACCTCGCCCCGGCCGTCGTCCCCGCGGCGAACTACACGGACTTGTGGTGGAACGCGAACGAATCGGGCTGGGGACTGAACATCGTGCAGCACGTGAGCAACGAGGTCTTCGCGGTGTGGTTCACGTATGGGTCCAACGGCATGCCGACCTGGTACACGCTCACCGAGGGCACGTGGACCTCGCCGACAGTCTATGCGGGCAAGGTCTACGCGACGACCGGCCCCGCGGCATCGTCGGCCACGTTCAACCAATCGAGCGTCGTCGTGCGGCAGGCGGGCACCGCCACGCTCTCGTTCTCCGATGCGAACAATGGCGGATTCACATACACAATCGATGGGGTGACGGGCTCGAAGGCCATCACGCGCCAGCCCTACTAGCGATGAAGCTTTCCGCCACCGTCGTGACCTACAGACCCGACATCGTCGTGCTCGAGCGCTCGATCACCTCGCTCGCGGCGTCGATCGCGCGCGCGCGCGACGCGGGGCTCGTCTCGCAGGCGGTCCTCTACGTGGTCGACAACGGGCCGGCCGACGCGCTCGGCCCGATCGCGCAAGCGGCGAAGTCGTTCGCATCGGCGGGCACGCTGGAGATCCTCCACGGCCACGGCAACGTGGGCTACGGCCGCGCCAACAACCTCGTCCTGCCGCGGCTGGACTCCGACGTGCACCTCGTGATGAACCCCGACGTCGAGCTCGATCGCGACACGCTCGTGGCGGCGATCGAGGCGCTGCGCGAAGACGCACGCGTGGGAGCGGTCGCGCCCGCGGTGCGCGGCCCGCTGGGCGAGCGACAGTACCTGTGCAAGCGCTATCCCTCGGTGTGGGTGCTCTTCCTGCGCGGCTTCGCTCCCCGCTTCTTGCGCACGCGCTTCGCCGAGGCGCTCGACCGCTACGAGATGCGCGACCTGCCGTCGGACGTCGCCACGGCCCCGGTGCCGCTCGCGAGCGGCTGCTTCATGCTGATGAAGACGCCGCTCTTCAGGCGCGTCGGCGGATTCGATCCGCGGTTCTTCATGTACTTCGAGGACTACGACCTGTCGCTTCGCATCGGGCGCGAGGCACAGGTAGCGTACGTTCCCCAGGCGCGCATCGTCCATCACGGAGGCGAGGCCTCGCGCAAGGGACTGCGGCATGTCGCGTGGTTCGTGCGATCGGCGTGGCGCTTCTTCGCCATCCACGGCTGGAAGATCGCCTAGGAAGGGCCGGGATCGGCGCGCCGCCCTATGGCGTGCGGCCGGGTTGCCAGGTGTGTTGCAGCCTCACGAGCCCGTAGTCCCGGGTCGCTCCGGTGACCACGAAATCCTTCTCCACCGTGTCGAACAGGCGCAGCCCCTCGGGGTCCAGGACATGGAGGCGAAAGCGGTACTTGCCGGGCAGCAGGGCGAGAGCGTCGAAACGCACGGCGAACCCGAAGCGCCTGTCGCCTAGCGGCACGGGACGAAAGCCCCCCTCGTTCGAGTGCGAGCCGTACACCGGCGTGCCATCGGCGCGGACGATGCCGAAAAGGATCACCGGAACGCGGCCGTCGGGCTCGAACGCGATTCCCTGCAGGACCATGCAGCCGCCATGCGGGAACGTCGTCGCAGGCGCGCCGCTCTCGTCTTCCGACCACGCATCTTCGACGGCCGCCCGGGTCCCGGAGGCCGCCCGTGCCGCCACGGGCTGCTGCGCCTGCTTCTCCTCGTGGTACGTGAGGTACTCGCGGGTCACCTCGAAGCTGTCGCCCGCGAGGCGCGCGCGTCCTTCGTGGATCCACATCGCGCGACGGCAAAGGGTCTGGATGTGGAACATGCTGTGCGAGCAAAGCAGGAGCGTGCCGCTCGAGCCGAGGTACTGCTCGATCCAGCGGATGCATTTCTTCTGGAACGATTCGTCGCCTACGGCGAGCACCTCGTCCGTGATGAGCAGGTCCGGGCGCAATGCAGTCGCCACGGCGAAGCCCAGGCGCACGACCATCCCGGACGAATAGTGCTTCACGGGCTCGTCGATGTGATCGCCGATGTCCGCGAACTCGACGATCGATCCCATGAGCCCCTGCGCCTCGCGATGGGACAGGCCCCTGATCGCGGTCGACAGGAAGATGTTCTCGCGCCCCGTGTAGTCGGGATGGAAGCCGCTGCCCAGCTCGAGCAGTGCGCTCACGCGGCCCTGCACCGCGACCGTGCCGCGAGTGGGCCTCGCCACGCCCGCGATGATCTTGAGCAGCGTCGACTTGCCGGCGCCGTTCTCGCCGATGAGCCCGACGGATTCGCCGCGCCGGACCTCGAGGTCGATCCCGTCGAGGGCGGTGAAGTGTGGAACCGAGCCGCGGCGCAGGAGCAGGCCGAGTACCGCGCGAAAGCGCTCCCCGCCATCGGAGAATTTCGGGTAGTCCTTTCCGACGCCCGACAAGGCGATCAGCGGCCCGCTCAAAGGAAGTCCTCGAAATACGGGGCGAGCCTGCGGAAGACCCATTGCCCGGCCAGCATGGCGGCCACGCACCCGGCGAGCGCGGCCACGTCCATGAGACGGATGGACGGAGAAGACAACAGCATTTCACGCATGCGCTCGGAAAGATACGCCAGCGGATTCGCCTGGAGGAATTCCCGCCAGCGATCCGGCACGAAGGACAACGGATAGAGGATGGGCGTTGCGTAGAACAGCACGTTGAGCGCGATGTCCGTCACGTGGCCCACATCCTTGAGGAACGTCTGCAGTGCCGCGAGCACGAGTCCGATCGACAGCGCGAGGACGGCATAGGCGACCCACAGGACGAGGGACATGGGAATCGCGAGGAGATGTATCCGCTCGCCGGTCGCGGCCAGGACCAGCAGGACGGCCAGGTAACCGGCGAGGTGAGCGATGCTGCACGCCGCGACCGACGAGTAGACGAACACCTCGCTCGGCAGGGCGACCTTGCGGATGACCCCAGCGTTCGCCACGACGGCCTCCAGCGCACGCCGCAGCGCCTCGGAGAACATGAGCCAGGGCCAGAGCGCGACGGCCACGAACGCCGTATAGCTCACGCCGGCATACTGCGGCGGCACCGTGGCGCGGAAGATCTGGCTGAAGACGAACGCGAAGAGCGCGAGCTGGGCGAGCGGCTGCAGGAACGTCCACGCCACGCCGCTCGCGCTGCCGGCATAGCGCTGCCTAAGCTCGCGGCGGACTAGCTCCGAGAAGAGCCAACGGCCCACGCGCTATGCGTTCAGTTTCCGGCCGGCTTGCCCGGCTGCTCCGGCTTGCGGGCCGCCTCCTGCTGCTCCTTGCGCGCGGCCTCCTCATGCTTCTCGTGGATGGCCTCGCGATCCACCGGGACCACCAACGAGGAGATCGCGTCCGTGTACATCGTGACGTCCTTCGAGCTGGTGATCGTTCCCAGCTTCTTGTCGATCTCGGCTTTACGGTAGGCGTTCTGCTGCTCGGCGATCAGCTGCTCACGGACCTTCTCATAAGGCAGGCGCGACTCTGGCTGCCGGTCTTCGACGACGACCAGGACGTAGCCCGTCGGGATCGCCACGGGCTCGCTGGGCTTGCCGAGGGGCTGCGTGCGAGCTACCGCGGCAATGGCTTCGGGCAACGCGTTGTATGCCACGTGTTTTCGCGATTCCGCTTCACCGCGGGAGGAGTAGATCCCCGCGACCGTGTCGAACGATTCGCCCGCAGCGAGCTGGGCACGGGCCTCAGCGGCCCTGCGTTTGGCCTCGTCGTTCGAGATTCCGCGGTTGTCGATCACGATCATCTTGATCGACGCCGTCGGCGGCACTGTATATCGGGATGTGGAGGCCTGGTAGACCTCCTTGGCCCTCTGTTCGAAATCCGGATACTTGATGGAGTTGGAGAACCGCTCCATGTAGGCCTGCGCGAGCAGGTTCTCCTCGGCGAGGCGGAGGCGAACCGCGACCTCGGGGTCCTTGTCGAACCCGGTCGCGCGGGCCTCGTTGGCAAGCTCACGCGATACGAAGATCGAGCTCACCGCCGAATTGATGCGTTCCAGGTTGGCCCGGAATTCGTCCCGGCGATCTGCGGGAATCTTGTCCATGAGGGCATTGAAATCGGCCACGGTGACCTGGACGTCGCCGCGTTTCACCAATACGGTCGAGGGCGCGGGATCGGCGGCCGCCGCGACGGTGCAACCTGCGAACAGGGCGCAGGCAAGGAAAGAAACACGCACTTCGGAATCTCCTAGGCTTGAATGGAAAAGGCCCGCGCTTGCGCGCGGGCCCGGATGCGATCCATGAGCCGTCAGTTCAACGGCGTCGAGGACACTACGGAGTTCAGGTTAAGGATCAGGGAGCACGTCTTGCTGGCGCAGAGCGTGTCGGTGAACGAGACATTGACGTAGTATTGCGCGCCAGTCGGGACGAAGCACATGGACGTTCCGCTGCCGGCGCCCACGTTGATGTTCCACCCGTTGGGGCCCAGGTACTTGGTCACGCTGCACAATGCACCCGCCGGATCCGTGCCGCTGAAGTCGCCCGGGCACTTCGAGATCGAGACCTTCGGGTTCACCTTGTACCCTGTAACGCCATCGGGAGCCACCGATAGCTTGACGTAAGCGAGTTGAGCTTGCCCGGCCGTGAACTGCGGGAGCCCGTAGGCCACGAATTTTCCGGCGCCCGCAGGGACGGCCGGATACACGGTCTGCCCAGCCGCCGACAGGTTCGCTGAGGCGGTCGTCGTGCACGCGGCGCCCGGCGCATTCACGGATATCGACGCGGTCGACACGAGCGTGCTGGAGGTGGTACCCGCAGCGTCCCCAGGGTAGGAGGCGCCAACGCCCACAACGATGGTACCGCCCGCAGCCGCAGCCGTTGTGGCCGCGGCGGGAATCGTCAATTGAGCGCCTGTCACCGTAGTCGGATCGAAGCCCGCCACGGAGGTCGCCGTCACGGCCGTTCCGTTGATCGTGACCGACCAGACGTAGCCCGTCGCGGCGGCGCTGCTCGAATCGGCATTGCAGGTCGCCGTAATCGTCGGCCCTGCCGACCCGACCGTGACGCTCGCCGTCGTCGGCGCGAGCGAGCAGCTCTTGGGCGTGGGCGGCGGCGGAGTGGTGGTCGTCGAGCCGTTCGTACAAGTACCGCTCACCTGCACCGTGGTACCGCTGATGGTCATGCTGCTCAGGCTCGTGCACACCTGCGAGCCGTTGATCCAGAGGCTGTTGTAGGAAACCTGTGCCGCCGCGTCTGGGGAACACACCATCGCTGCCGCACCGGCTAGTAGAGCGGCCGTTGCCGCAAACAAGGATTGCATATGCCTCATGGCGCTCCCTTAGACAAGGCCGGAGTATCCCGGTTCCCTGCCTGAAAAAGAAAATAGGCGGGCCGAAGCCCGCCTATTTTGGTCAGCAAACAACTTTCCGATTTCCGCTTCGACCTCGATTACGGCGTCGGGAGCGGCGTGATGCCATCTTTGAACGCGTGGTTCACGAGGCCGGAGTAGTTGCCCTGGCAGCTCGCGGTGCCGCACGACAGCGTACCGTTGCTGAACGTACGCACCATGAAGCCGACAACCGGCAGGCCCGCGAACGTGATCGCGGTCGCGAACGTCGCGCCAGCGTGGGCCGCATCGTTGAAGCTCGTGCCCGCGGCCGTCGAAAGGCCCGTACCCGTGCCGAACGCCGCGTTCGTGTCGGTGAACGTGAGATCCGCCCAGCCGTTCTGGAAGTTCTTGAGCGTCAGAGTCGACGTGTTCTTCGAACCCAGCACGAGGGACGTCGTATCGCCAGGCTGCGGCGCGTTCGCCAGACCGTTGCGGAAGCTCACCACCGTCGATTCCCAGCACAGCGCCCCACCCGCTCCGGTCGGAGGCGGCGGCGAGAACTGCGTCGGAACCGTCGTGGTCTGCTCTTCGCGGTCACGGAACGAGATGCCCACCGCCTCGCACGCGCCGGCACCGTCCACGAGGGGCTCGGTAAACGGCGTGAGGCCAGCAGCTGCGCCCGGCAGAACGTAGAAGTTCTTGGTCGGGAACGTGAGAACCCAATCCGTGTCCGAGGCCGTCGCCGAGTCCATGATGTACTCGTTGATGACATCGGTGTGCATCATCGTCGAGGAGGCCGCATCTTCACCGGCCGCGAACGTCGCCAGGTAGCTGGTGGCGCCGCTACGGACCAGGCCGACCGCAGGCGTGGTGCTCGCCAGGTTGGGGAGCACGCTGCCCGGATCCGCGTAAACGTTGGCGCCAACGGCGTAGTCACCCAGCGCCACGGCGTTGTACATGACGTCCAGGCCGGCGTTCACGTTGATCAGCGTGCCGGTGCCCGACAGTCCGCCCGAAGGCTGCACCAGGGTCAGGCTGGCCCCAAGGCCGTTGCCCGACAGGCCGGAGCAAGACGGCGTTCCCGTGGCGCTGTGCGTGGCCGCGGAGACGGCGTTGGCAGCCGTGACCACACCCATCTCGAGGATCTCGACATAGCCCTCACGCGTCCGGTCGATTCCGGAACCCTGGCCGTCGTCATTGAGGCCCGTGTAGGCGTAGTTCACGAACGCGTGGCCCGGAAGGGCGAGCGCGCCGCTGCCACCCGGGTTGATGCACGAACGGTCGGACGAAACCACAACGCCGCCGGCCGCCGGATCGGAGCTCGCGGGAATGACCGCGGCCGTCCACACGTCGTGCGGGGACAGGTAAACGTTGAAGTCCGTCACGTCGTTGGATGCCTTGCCTTCGCGGAAGCGCACCTTGACGACTTTCACGTCCGCCGTCGTGTTGACCACGGAGATGTACGTGTTGAACGAACCATCGATCGGGCCGCCGTTCGACACGGACTGAACCGTGTAGTACGGGTAGATCAGCGCTTGCCCGAGGTTATTGGCGTCACGATAGATCGCGTGGGCCGACCCCGCGACGCCGAGGGTGCCAAGCACCGCCGCCGTAAGGGCCTTTTTCTTGAACGTATTCATGTTTTGGGTTACTCCTTGGTGATGAAGGTGAAAAAATAATCACTTCCCGGAAGCTACACCTGCCGATTCTACCTCGCACGCGCCAATCGCGCCACCGCTCTTGCCTCAAAAGGGGTTCATTTTCCGAACCACCAGTTACCTGATTCGTCCCGTATCCAGGTCTCCGCGGTCGGGGTCCTGATCTGGGTACCGTTGTACACGTAATCCATCGACATGCTGACGCGGCACACATCCGGCTTGCCGCATTCCACGCCGTCGACTTTCACCGCCTTCCAGAACCCTTTCCTCGTGCTCAGGATGTAGTTCTCGTACGTCATCGTGCTGCGCATTCCCGGCGACAGATAACCGTATGCAGTCTTGAAGTCGCCCTTCACAAGCGCGTCCCACCTGGCCTGCGCCCGCTCCTTGACGATTTCAGGTGCCGGACGGGAATCCAACGCCGCACATCCTGATACCGCTACCGCCAACCCGAAGGCGACGACTCCCAACCTCGATTTCAACGGAACCATCGACCCAATTTCTCTTTCGTCAGGCAGCAGACTAGTCAAGATCTGCCGAGGCGTCAAACAAATTCTGTAGGAATTTACAACACTGTTGTGTCTGCGCAACATCATGGCCTCATAAGCAGTCGCATCTGTCTGAAAATAAATGCTTTATCGATTCTGCAACGCCATCCAAATCCGGCGTTTTTCGGCTATTTTTTCGACGGCGGAGTCGTACCGGAGGGCGGGTTATCCGGCGCCTTGGGGCCGAAGTCGGCCGGCGTCACAGGCGGCGCCGGAGCGGCGGGTGCATTCGCGGGAGGCGTCGAGCTCGACGGCGCGTTCGCGGGCGGCTTGGCGGTAACGGCGGCACCTGTTGTCGGCGCATTCGCGGCGGCGGGCGCGGTCGCCGGCGCCTTGGAGCCCGCGTCGGCGCCGGCCGCGGGGGCCATGCCCGGAACGGGTGTCTGCGGCGGCTTGGGCAGCAGGCTCTCGAGGGTCGGCATCTTGGCGCGCAACTCGTCCGTCACCTCGCGCGCCTGGAGCGGGTTGCTCACGATCTTCGGGGTGACGATGAGCACGAGCTCGGTGCGGTCGCGATGGAAGCTCTGGCTCCCGAAGAGCGAGCCCAGGATCGGAATCTTCGAGATGAGCGGCACGCCCGCGCTGCTCGTCGTGAGCGTTTCCTGGATCAAGCCCCCAAGCACGATCGATTCGCCCGACGCGACGGCCACGCTCGTCTTGGCATTGCGCGTGGTGATGTCGGGGTTCGGATTCGCGACCGTGGGCGTCGAGCTTGGCGCGCTCACTTCCTGCTCGATCTCCAGCGTCACCATGCCGCCTGAGTTCACTCGCGGCGTCACGTCGAGGATCACGCCGGTCTCGAGGTACTGGAAGCTGTTCAGCACGCCGGTGCCCGTCGATACGCCGGTCTGCGTCTGCGTCTGGACGGAGATGCGCTTGCCCACCTTGATCTCGGCCTTCTCGTTGTCGAGGACCATGATCTGCGGCGTGGCGAGCGTCTTGGCGCGGTTGTCCTGGCCCAGCGTGTTGAGCACGGCGCGGACCGAATCAGCCGAGTAGTTCACGAGCTGGAAGACAGGCGTCGTGATGGGGACGGTGTTCGTCGGCGTGATCACCGGGCCGTTAGGCGGAAGGCCGCCGAGGTTCAGCTGGCCGGTGGTGTTGTTGCGCGTCTTGAGGAACCACTCGATTCCCAGGGAGAGGTCGTCGGTGAGCTCCACCTCGGCGAGGTAGACCTCGACCAACACCTGGCGGCGCATCACGTCGAGGCGCCGCAGCGCGTTCTCCACCACTTCGTAGTCACCGGGCGTAGCGAGGATGAGGAGCGAATTGGTGTCCTTGTCCGCGATCACGCGCACCTCGCTCCCGGTGCTTCCCGCGCCGCCGGGCAAGAGCAGCGTCGAGGCGCTCGGGGTGGCCGCGCTGGCCGCACCCGTCACGGGCGGCTGCTGCGTGGAGCCCTGCTGCAGCTGGCTGTACGGAACGCTGCGGATCTCCGCGGGGCGTGCGCCCGGCGCGAGCGTGGCGGCCGGCGTGGTGGAACGGCGCGCCGAGAAGAGGTCCGTCACGAGCCCGGCGAGGTTCTCGGCCTTCCCGTTACGCACGGTGTAGACGAAAAGACGCGTGCCTCCGCCGGTGCCGCCGGCCTGGTCGATGCGCTCGATCCACGTACGCGCCATTTCGAGGTACTTGGGCTGCGTCGTCACCACGAGCAATCCGTTCACGCGCTCGATCGGAATCACCCGGACGATGCCCGCCAGGGGACTTTGGGCCGTCGGGCCGAAGATCTTGTCCAGGTCCTGCGTGAGCGACTTCACGTCCGCGGTCTTCACGGGGAAAAGCCCCACGGAGTAGCCCGCGAGCCAGTCCACGTCGAAGAGCTCGATCGCGTCGACCACGTGCTGCAGCTCCCGCTGGCCGCCCGCGACGATCAGCAGGTTGCGCGTCTCGTCGGGGATCACGGTGTTTTCCGCCGAGAAGGGAACCAGCAGCTTCACCATCTCACGCACGCCAACGTACTTGAGCGGGATCACGACGATCGAGTATCCGGGCGCGAGCGGACGGTTCAGGCCGCCCAGCGCGGGCGAAACGGAACCGCGCACCGCGGTGATCGGCAGGACCTTGTAGATGTCGCCCTCGCGCACGACGGCGGCGTTGTTCTGGCGCAGGAGCATCTCCAGCGTGGGCAGGAGGTCCGCGATGGGGATGGGGCGCACGGTACGGAAGGTGACCGTGCCCGTGACCTGCGGATGCACCGTGTACGAAACGTGCAGGTAGTCGGCGAGGATCACCTTCGCCACTTCGCGAACGTCGAGGGCCTCGAAATTGAGGCTCGCTTCCTGCGGTCCGGCCGGCGGAGGTGCCTTGGCGGGTGCCGTGTTCACGAAATTGCCCGTGCCGCTGTACAGACGGGCGTCGCCCGTCGCCTGTTGCCCGGGGGAAGACGCCGCCATCGACTTGGGCGCGGGCGAAGTTGGAATCGCGTCCGCGGAGATCGGTTCGGGGATCAGGTTCTTCGCGGGCTGCATGCCGTGGGGCAGCATCGCGCACGACGCCGCCAGCAGGAGCGCGGCCATCGGAAGTCTCTTGGGAATGTGCGCGTGCATGTGGCTGCTCTCAGTTTCCTTGTTGTTGGCGCCGTGCGGCGCGGCGGCGTGCCAGGGCTTCCTCGGGCGTGAGCGGCGTTTGCGCCTCGCCAGGAACCTCAGGCACCTGGCGCGCCGCAGGGTTCACTGCGCTCGACTGGCCCTGGATCGGTCCGAAGGTGGCAGGCGCGCCGGGTTGCCCGGGGGGCGGTACGGGTGCGGTGGCAGGAGAAGCCGCCTGGGCCGGCGGCGTCGAGGCGAAGGGACCCACCGCGGGTGCCGCGAAGGGCGGCGGCGCCGGCTTCAATACGTTGAGCACGAGCTTCTCCTCGTCGTTGCCCAGGCCCAGCGTCACCGACTCTTTCTCGATCGCCACGATCTTGATCCCGTTGAAGTCCTTGCCGGCCTCGACGCGATGGACCTTTCCGCTCGACTTCTCACGCAGCATCGCAACGCGATTGTCGCCCACAACGATCACGCCCTGGAGGATGTATTGGCCCCTTTGCACGTTCGCAGACGCGGGCGCCTCCGGCGCGGGACGGCGAGTGGGCACCCAGAGCGGGCGCGCGACGGTTTCCGGATAGGTGACCTCGGGCCCCGTCGAAGCGAGCGGCGGAAGCAGCTGCGCTTCGGCGGGCACCGCACGGCGGCCCGCGCCCGACTCCATGAGGCTGCCGAGACTCGGCCCGAACGCGGCCTCGGCCCCGATCACGGCGAGGAGCACGACGGCCGCTGCACCGAGCAGCGACAGGAGCGGGTTGGCGCGGAACCAGTCGGTCATGGCTTGAGGGCGTATCCGGACACGTCGAACTGCACGAACATCTCCGGCTCCGCGCCGGGCGGCGGCTTGAAGTTGCCCGCAACCTGCGTGCGCACCGTGAGGTTCTCGACGAAAAGATACGGCACGTTGTTCTCGATCGCGTTCAGGATCTTGCGCAGGGCGAAGATGTTCGCCTGCACCTGCACGTTCGCGCTCACCTGCCGGTAGTGGCCGTCGTCCTTCGACACCGGCGCCTGCATCGTGATGAGCCGTCCGCCGCTCGATTCGACGAGCGCGCGCACGGCCTCCTGGGCTTCCGCCGCCGAGAGCGCCGCGGCGCCGGTCCTCAGGAAGAAACGGCGCGTGTCCTTGCCGCGCATGGCCTCGAGCTCCTTCGCCACGACGGGACGAGTGCTCGCGATGCGCGTGTAGCGATCCAGCTTGTCGAGGCTGTCCGCGATCGCGAGGTCGTAGTGACGATGCAGCACCCAGAAGGGCAGCGCGACGATCGCCACGACGATGGCGACGGCCGCGACGAGCAACGCGACGGCGAGCTGCCGGCTGCGGTTCTTCTCCACGCTGATCATGGCCATGGCGCTCATTTCTTCGGCCACCCTGCCTTGGGCGCCGGTGGAGCCGCGGGCTGCGGCGGGCCGGCAGCGGGCTGCGATGCCGTAGCCGCGGATGCGGAAGGCGGCGCCGATGCGGAAGGCGCGGTGGGCGCCGCCTGCGCAGGCACGGCCGCAGGCTTCAGTTTCACCGGTGCGTTGGGCACAACGCTCATCGCCTCGAGGACGGAT
>Ga0335085_10012548_pt1 | contig 12477 bp, 5 predicted proteins | sample Lox_Sample_45_FD_206712 | JGI IMG/M metagenome (GOLD analysis project Ga0335085, IMG submission 206712) | Soil microbial communities from Loxahatchee National Wildlife Refuge, Florida, United States - Lox_Sample_4.5 | ecosystem: Environmental > Terrestrial > Soil > Wetlands | place: USA: Florida...
TTGACGTATCGCATCATCGGCTTGCCCCGATTCGGCGCCAGGTAACGGGGGCGAGGAGGGAAAGGCGTACGTTCCCAGCGTCAACTCAGGGATTCAATCATGCGGGATAATGGTGTCTAGGATGATGGTCACTCGTCGGGGTGACGAAGTGCTGGTCTGGGAATCCAAATCGTCGGCTTCGCGCATCGGGCACACCGAGGACTCTCAATAAACGAAGCGATTGAAAGTAGAAAAGAACCTTCAGGCCACCAGCAGGATCTTTCCCTTGCTTCCTTTTTCTGCTGCGGCTTGAGCTTCAGCAGCATCGCGCAGCGGCAGCTTTCGGCTGATCGGGATTACCAGTTTGCCGTCACGAACAGCCTCCGCCATGAAGTGCAGAGTCTTTGCGTCCGGTTTCGCATAAACCAGCACCACCTTTACTGAAGGGTGCTTTGCCGAGTTCGCTGGCGCTCCCAGCACAGAGGCAAACACTCCCCCTTGCTTCACTTTGGCCATCAGCTTTTCGGCGGTTTTACCGCCGACCGTATCGGCAACTGCGTCGACCAGGGCCAGATTGGCAAGCTCTTCCTCGACATCTGTAGCCACAATCTGATCCGCACCGATATCTTTTGCATTCTCCAACTGCCTCTTCAGGATGCCGGCAACAACGGTCGCTCCTCTTTGTTTAGCGGTGAACACCGCCGAACGTCCCACCCCTCCGGCGGCGCCCACAACAAGCACCGTTTGACCTGCTTTGATTCCAGTACCTTCGGAAATCAATTGATAACCAGTCGTCGTCACCAAAGGCAGCGCCGCAGCTTGAATCAGATCCAGTCCCTCCGGGACCTTGGACAAGATCTCCGCCTTAACGACACAAAGTTCGGCATAGCTGTCGGCCGCCATTGCGAACACCTGGTCTTCGCGAGAAAAGCCTTTGACTCCGGGCCCGGCTTTCACCACCGTTCCTGCGACATCGACGCCGATCAGTCCCGGAAAGTGGATGGGATAGAAGTCCTTCGTCAGCCCGGCCCGGCGTTTGTAGTCGATCGGATTGACGCTCGCTGCAGCGACCCGGACTAGCACTTCACCATTACCCGGTGCAGGATCTGCACGCTCTTCGAACCTCAATACTTCGGGGCCGCCGTATTGGTGCACAACAATTGCCTTCATCTCTTCATCCCCTGCCTGCGAGCACACCGGCTCGCCATGATGATGAACATTGGATGAATCAAAAGAAGATCAGGTGCGATGAGATTCTTGGCGCCGGAATCCACGGGAAATCTGACAGGAGGCGTGAACTAGCATCCAAGGCGAAAAAAGGGACGCAAATCGTAAACGACTTGCGTCCCAAAGAATGGAGGGGTGTATCACCAATAGAACTTCAGGCCCAACTGCGTGATGCGAGCCGGAAGCGTCGGGTCCGCCACAGCCGTGGTCTTTCCGAAGTTGGGACTGGTGATGGAACTGTTAGGAACATCAAACTGCGGCGTGTTGAATATGTTGAACGCCGTAGCCCGGAATTCGAAGTATTTCTTCTCCGTTACAGGGATGCGTTTGAAGAGAGACATGTCCGCCGAACTGTGGCTCCAGGAGTGCAGGCTTCCAACGGGACAGTTCCCGAACGTGTAGTGAGATGGAATCGCAAACGAGCTCTTCGGCATATAGCTCGCTACGGTCTGGTCAAACCCGGAAGGAACCGCAGGAGCAACACAATTGGCGCGTGAGTTCGCCGAGAATGTGCCGCTCTGGTCGGGAGCGCTGACGGAAATCGGCACACCGGTATTGAACTGATAGGTGCCGATCCATTGCCAGCCACCGGCGATCTTCGCGGCAGCTCCTTCGGTAGCCCACCGCTTGCCTTGACCGAACGGAAGGTCATAAATCCAATTCGCGTATGCACGATGCCGTTGATCGAAGTTGAGCGGGCCGTAATCGGCGCGCGGGTTGTAAACGTTTTCCGGATACAACTGGCTGCTGGCGGTTCCAGTCGAGAGGTTATCCGTCACATCGCCGAGGGACTTGCTCCACGTATACCCCAGGTTGAAAACCAGGCCATGCGAACTGCGGTGTGTCGCTTGAACCTGCAGGGCGTTGTAGTTCGAGTTCCCGTTGGTCTCCAGCATGGTGATCGCAGACCCCTTGTTCCAGTCAGGGAACGGGAACACGACCGGCCCAACACCCGGAGTGACGATCTGTCCCTGGTTGAGCGCATACAACTTGCGCAGATGATGCGCTTCCTGCCCTACATACGAAATATTCAGGCTGGTGTTGCCCGATATTGCAATCTCCGGTCCGAAGCTGTATTCCTCCGCATACGGCGTGCTCTGGTTGAGTTGCTGCGCCTGGATGCTCGTGGTCGTCGGATTAAAGGTACTCGGGACGGCCGGGAATCCATCGCGCAAGTAAGCCGCGGGAGCCTGTAGGGCCGTGACGTTGTCGAAGGTGACTGTTACTTCCTGAGGACCATTGTTCTGCAACAGGGCGGAACTGCCTTCGCGATCCATCGCCTGGTAGAAGATGCCGAACCCGCCACGCAGCACGACTCTGGAAGTCGGGCTGTAGGCCAGTCCGATTCGTGGTGCGAGGTTCAGCTTCTGCGTATTAACAATGGAACCGTTCGTCTGAGTTATGCATGGGAAGACCGCCTGGCATGGCGGCGTTGTGAACGCGCCCTTGTAGTTCGTTAGCAGAGTTCCACGTCCACCGTTTGCTGTCGGATCGAAATTGGAGTTCAGCCCGTTACCATCCAGCAGTGGAGAGAAGTATTCGTAGCGTACGCCGTAGTTGACGGTCAACTTCGAAGTCACGCGCATCGTGTCCTGCGCGTACGCGGTGTAGCCATTCAAGGAATCATGCGGAACGATCGGAGTGGTGTCAATGTAAGCGGATACGAGTCCCAGCAACAGGTCGCCCACCGCGTCCCCTGTGTAGTTGTTATTGAGTTGGATTTCGCCGTTCGGCGCCTGGATATCGAGGAAGGTGTCCATCACGTGTTTGAATTCAAAGCCGAACTTCAAGGTGTGGTTTCCGTGTACGTAGCTCAGGTTGTCGAGCAGTTGATATACCTGCGAAACCTGGTACTGTGGCCGCCATGGGGAGGTGCCCAAGAACGAATAGCTGCCTACGTAGATAGGTGGCAACCCATTGGCAAATGTGCCCGGCAGTCCAGTGAGGCCGTATGCCGGCCCTGCATTTCCGGGGGGTGCGAGAGCAATCGAGTTCGATTTCACGCGGTTGTAGCCCACTCGAATGTCGTTCAGCAGGTTGGGCGTGAAGGTATGCAGGAACGTCACCGACGCCAGTTGGCCGCGCGCCGAGAAGTAGTCGCTGAATCCGCCAGTTGCGAGAATATTAGGCAGCGGCCCCCGCTGATCGACGTGATTGTCCTGGTAAAAGTCATAAACGCCAAACAGGTTGTTGGTGTCGTTGATCTTGTGATCGACGCGCCCATCGAATGAACTCGAATTATCGGGAATGTTGTAAATCCCTGTGTAGCCGAACTGCCCACTGTTTGGATTCGGGTACAACTGAACGAGCTTCATTCCGACCGGATCACCGCAAGGCTTGCCATCGACGCGCAAGGCGTTGAGATTAATTGTGTTCGTGGCGGTGTTTACGCAGCCCGCCAGATTGGGATCGATCGTCGAAGGATCTTTCAGCTTGATGGTCGACGGAAAGATTCCGTTCTGCATATCCGCCGTGGGAACCGTCGCGACACCAGGATTTTGCCCCTGCGTGGACCGAGTTCCTTGATAGTCGGCAAACCAGAAGGTGCGATTCTTGATGATGTGTCCGCCCATCGCGGCGCCAAACTGGTTCCAGCTTAGGTTCGGTTTTGGCGCTCCGGCGGCCTTGGCAAAGTAGTCTTCCGCCGCTAAGGCGCCGGTTCGGTTAAATTCCCAGGCGTCGCCGTGGAAATCGTTGCTTCCGGACTTAACCTCGGTGTTAATAACAGCGCCAAGCGCGAAACCAAAGTCGGCTGTGTAGGTGCGTGTCTGAACGCTGACCTCCTGCAACGCATCGGCGGCCGGCCTAACCACCTGCGGGCTCTGCTCTTGATCGTTCTCGCTGTAGGAGTTGTTGTCGACCCCGTTCATCACGAAGTTGTTTTCCAGAGACAGGTTCCCGTCGATATCGAAGCGGCCTTCTCGGGGATTACTCCGTTGCCCTGCGGCCTGAAGCGTGGCCGGTGTCTGTAGCGCGAGATCGATGTAGCGTCCCTGGTTGAGCGGCAGATCCTGGATTTGGCGCTGTTGAAGGACAGTGTTGACGTCGGCCGACTGAGTGTTGATGACCGGCGTTCCGCCCGTAACCTCGATCACGTTCTCCACCTTGCCGGGTTGCATATTGAAGTCAACGCCAAGCTGCTGGTTGACGTCCAACTGGACGGAACGGACAAGTTTGGAAAATCCAGGCGCCTCGACCGTGATCTGGTACGGCCCTGCCCGTAAGCCAGACACGGTATAGAAACCACTACCGTTGGTGTTAACAATGCTCGACGTTTTCAGGTCAGTGTTGGTGACGGTCACTTTGGCGTTGGGAATTTCCGCGTGTGTGCTATCCCACACTGTGCCGCTGATCGTACCAATAATGTTCTGTCCCAGCGCGAAGGAGCCGAGAAGCAGAACGGTCAGGAAAACGAGGCCAGAAAAGCAACGAATCTTGAACGCAAACATCGCCACCCTCCGAATGTGCCATCCCACCATGGCATCGCGAACCTAATCGCTTAGGTCAGGCGCAAGTTTTTAGCAAATTGTCGGGAGCAAGTCAACGTCAAAGATTCAAAACAGTACTCCCCGCAATTTGCCAAAGATTCTTATTGAGCAGGGATTTGGGGCCAAACCGGTTTTCCTGCACCGACGCCCCACCCTTGTTCCTAATCGCTTATATAAACTCCTGGGACGAGTTGCGCGATCTCCCGTCCTCAGCGCTGCGATTGTTTGCCCTGTCCCTCTGTTACGGTCATGAACAGGTCCGCCCTCACATCGTGAAGAACGGTCTTCTGTCCATCCGGCCACAGCACTTCAACCTCATCTGCTTTCTCCGCGTGGCCCAAGCCGAAGTGAATCCGCGGATCGCAGCTCGACAGGTAACTCTCGCCAGCGTGCCGCTGCCTCGACTGCCATTCCTTGCCCACTCTCAGCCGTACCGTCGCGCCAATGGCGTCGCGATTCGATTTCGTGCCGACCAGCGTCAGTGTCAGGAAATGATTCCCTGTCCCGCTGTGATTCCAAAGCAGGGTAGGAGACGCGTCCACGTTGGAGACAACAATGTCCTCCGCGCCGTCATTGTTCAGATCAGCGAAACAAGCGCCTCGGCTGACCTTCGGCAGCGCGGGCAGAGCGGCCGCTGGCATAACGTCGAAGTGCCCGTGCTGGTCGTTTCGGAACAACAGGTTTGGCTCCCGATACCGCACCGGACCCGGCACCGAGTTCATTTCGGGATAAACATGGCCATCAGCGACGAACAGATCGAGCCATCCATCGTTATCGAAATCGAAAAAGAAAGTTCCCCAGCCGACCATGGGCAGCGTAGGCGGACCCAGTCCGGTGGACATGGTCACGTCCAGGAAGTTCAGATTTCCGTCGTTGCGAAAGAGCGTGTTTACGTCTTCCGAGAATGCGGTCACGTAGAGCGCGGGACGCCCACTGTTCAGATAGTCGCCGCACGTCACGCCCATCGCCGCTTGCGGTGTGCCGTTCTGGTTGACGGCGACGCCGCTCAGCAGGCCGACTTCTTTGAACGACTCTCCTCCGAGATTCTCGTACAGATAGCTCGGAGTCGAATCGTTGGCGACAAAAATATCAGGCCGACCGCTGTTGTCGAGATCGCACCAGTTGACACCTAGACTGTAGGCACGCTCCTTGGGGTTGATGCCGGCCTTTTGCGTGACCTCGGTGAACGTGCCATCGCCGTTGTTGTGATACAGATGGTTTTCGCCGGGAGGCAAGCCGAGCGGTCCGCACATGACCGGCATCCCGCGATAGACACAGCCACTACCGCCGCCCATGCCGGAGAATTCCGCACTGCCCGGCGGCGGAAATTTTTCGGGTGCGAGTGAGATATAGTCGGCTACGAACAGGTCGGGGTAACCATCGCCGTCATAGTCGGCCCACGCTGATCCAGTCGCCCAACCGCCATCGGCGACTCCCGCCTTCGCCGTCACATTTTCAAATTTCCCGTTGCCGAGATTGTGGTACAGGATGTTTCCGCCGAAGTTGGTGACATATAAATCGGGGCGGCCGTCGTTGTCGTAATCGACCACCGAGCAACCCATGCCCCACTTCCCGTTACCGCCGACACCCGCTGACGCTGTGACCTCTCGAAACATACCGTTGTGCTCATTGTGGAAGAGAGCGTTGGAAACTCCGGTGGGCTTACCTGTAACAAATGGTTCCACTCGACCGCCGTTCACGAAGTAAATGTCGAGGTAGCCGTCGCCGTCGTAATCGAGAAGGCACACGCCGCCACCCATCGCTTCATACAAGTACTTCTTCATTTCTGGTGAGCCGGCCGTTAGGACGAAGCTGTCGAGACCTGAAGCTCTCGTGCCGTCCTCGAACGTGGCTTGGGCTTTTGCTTTCGGGAGCGTCGGGAGAACGAGGAAGATCAGGACCCCACACCAGCGCAGAACAGATGTCATGAATGACCCAGAGTTGGGCGGTATTATACATAGACGGGTCAACAGGTGATGCGGGTCGGCAGAGCGAAATCGTTGCGACGAAGAACCTCGCGTGTTCTATGGGTCGCAATTCTCGCTATTACATTCGGCTGCATTCGTGGCTACGCGCAAGCCGCCAGCAGCACGAATGGAATCCTCACTCGCGGACTGCAGCACATCGCGGAACTCATGCACGCCGGATCGTTCGCGGAGGCTGAGCAAGCCGCGTCGAAGCTGCACTCGCAATTTCCGCGATCGGCCGCCATCGAACAGGAATATGCGGCGGCGCTGGAAGCGCAGCACAAAATTTCGCAGGCGACCGAGCACTTCCAGCATGCCGTGGCACTCGCGCCCACTTCGTCTGCCGCGCACCTGAACCTCGGCTCCAACTACTTTCGCCGCGGAATGCTCAAAGAGGCGCGGGCGCAGTTTCGCGCAGCTTGCACGCTGAAGCCGACCGACGCCACCGCGCTCTACAATCTCGGACTCGCTGATCTGCAACTCGAAACTCCCTCCGCAGCACTGGAGGATTTTCAGAAAGCGCACAAACTCGAGCCGCAGTCGATCGAGACTTCCTACTATCTCGCGATGACCTACGTGATGGCGCATCGCCAGAGCGACGCTCTGTTACTGATCGCGTCCTTACCGAACGAGGTGCAGTCGCGACCCGAGTTTCTGATCTTGAAAGTCGCCGCCGAAACCGAGGGAGATCAGCGCGAGAAACACTTCCACACAATCCTCGAAAACCTTGGGAACGAGCCGAAAGCTTACGCCAGCGCCTCGGCGCTCTTTCTGACCGCCGGAGATTCGAAACATGCGGCGCAAGTCCTAGAGGCGGCAACCGCACGTTTTCCGCAACAGGCCCGGCTCGAATACTTGCTTGCAATCACGTACTCGCGCGCCGAACAGAACCAGACTGCGATCGATACGTTGAAAACAGCGCTCACGCATTCCGATCTGCCCGAGCTGCACGAACTCTATGGCAAGCTGCTGGAAGAACAGGGTGACAGCGTCAGCGCCGAACACGAACTGCAGCGCGCCGCGGAACTGGATCCCTCGGAAGCCAACCTGTATAACTTAGGTTCCGAGTTGCTGAAGCACTGGACGTTCGACGCTGCCGAAACCGTCTTTCAAAATGGCCTGAAGATTCATCCGGATTCGCAGGCGCTCCGCAATGGACTCGCGATTGCTTACTTCGCGAGTGGCGACTACGATCGGGCCGTCGAGACCGTGCAGAGTTCCCGCGACGCTCGACAACCGATTGACGGCGATGCCATGGCGGTGCTGATGGCGGCGTATCCCTATTCACACGCAAAGGCCTCACAGGTGCGGGCCTTTGCCGCCGCGTATGCCCAGCAGAATCCCGCCAACGCATGGGCAAGCTATTACGAAGCGCTCGCCATCGATGACGATCCCAATCACTCGGCAACACCGACCGGTGGCGCGGAGGCGATCCGTCTTTTTCAACGAGCAGTCTCGCTCGAACCGAAAGTCGCCCAATTCCATTACCGCCTAGGTGTGGCGCTCGCCGGCGCCGGAGAATGGGAACCGGCCGCTGAGGCTCTACAGCAAGCGGTCGCGATCGACGACAAGCTGCCCGAGGCTTGGTACCGTCTCGCGCTCGCCGACAAGCGCATCGGTAAGTTGAGTGAAAGCGAGGCCGCAATGGCCCGCTACACTGAGGTCAGCGATCGGAAAAACTCAGAGTTGCAGGCCCGCATGGCCCAGACGAAGAAGTTCCTGTCGAATGGACCCCACTAGAACCGGTGCACCGCAACGCTAAAAGCTATGCAGCGAACGGCCACTGCCTGACTGTACGTGCGCGAATCATGTATAGGCTCACGCCAAGCGCAAGAACACCGATTCCAATGGCAACGAGTTTCCAACCAGTGGATACCAGCACGAGCAACCAAAGCATCGCGGCCGCGATGCTCGGCAACGGATACAACCACATCTGGAACGGCCGCTGAATGTCTTTGCGATAGCGGCGTATCAGCGTCACCGCGAGAATCTGCGCCAGGAACAGGATGATCACCTGGATCACCATCAGGATTTCAATGATGTTTTCCAGGTTGAAGAAGCAGAAGAACACCGATAGGGCGCCGAGGGTCAGAATCGACACCGTCGGGAAACGTCCCTTCGGATGCAGCCTGGCGAATGGCTTGAAGAACTGGCCCTCGACGGCTGCCGCATACGGAATGCGGCTCATGCCCAGCATAAGGGCAAACAACGACGCGAACGCCGCACCTAGGATCAGCACTGTGATCACCTGTGCCGCCCAATGGCCATAAATCAGTTGCATGAAATCAGAGACGACATGCTGTGAAACCGCCGCGCTCTGCCACGGCACCACACCGATAATCGACACGGTCATGAAGAAGTAAAGGATCGCGACCAGAATGATCGAAAGAATCACTGCGCGTGGAATGTTCTTCGTTGGATTCTTAACTTCGGCGCCTAGATAACAGACGTTGTTGTAGCCGCCGTATCCGTAGATCGCAATCAGGCTGGCTGATCCCAGGCCGAGAAAGAACTGCCGCGACAAACTGAACGCGTGCGGCGGAAATGCCGTTAACATCGAGAGTTTCAGCTTGAAGACGCCGGAAACGGTGATCCACAGAATACTGCCGAGGACGATCAGCATCAGCCAAAACGACAGGCGTCCCACGCTCTTGATGTCGCGGTACACCATAAATGTAACGAACGCTACGACAATAATCGCAACTCCAACCGTGCCCCAGTGTCCCAGTGATGGAGTGAAGTAGCGGAGATACTCGGCAAATCCGACGCCCCCCGTGGCCGCCGAGAGGGGCGCGGTGAACAGGATCATCCAGACGAAGAGAAATCCCATCAGTTGTCCCATGCGCTTAGGGTCGTACGCTTCGCGGAGGTAAACATAAGATCCGCCGGCGCCCGGCATCGCCGCTCCAAGCTCCGCCCAAACCAACCCGTCGCAAACGGCAAGCACCGCTCCGACCAGCCAACCGAGCAGCGCTTGTGGCCCATTCATGGCCGAGATGAGGAACGGAATCGTGATAAATGGGCCAATACCAACCATTTCCACGACATTGGCCGCTGTCGCTTCTTTCAGTCCGAGACCTCGAACCAGGCCGGTGTGATGGGATGTCGCCTCCGATGTCGCCTGTTCTGTCGCCACTCACCCTCCTAACGAAGTGTCGCATTGATACGTCTTCATCGATGGTGCTGTCAAGTGAAAGCGCCGACGGAGAGCAGGATTTTATTTGACTTTACCTAAGCGCTTTGGTACACCGTCCAAGCGGTAGAATAGCGCATAGATCGTGTGGCGAGTCAGGTGTGGGGTTGTCCGACCCCCCAAACCGCCCTCGCAGCAATCCTTGATCGAATGCTGATGATCTCCGGCGGTGTCTGTCATACGGATCCTGTTCGTCGCTGTCTCCGCGATTACCCGTTTCGCGCAGCCGTAGAAGGAGGTCTGATGTCGGTTATGCTGAACAAGAAAACAGTCGGCGCCACGCTCGCCGCCCTCATGTTCGCTCTTCCGTTTGTGTTCCCTTCTTTCCGCGCCAAAGCCCAATCGCCCGTGGCAGTCACGAACAAACCACAGGTAGCAGCTGCCCCCTTGTCTTTTGATCGCGGTGCGGCAGCGCTCTGGCAGAGCCTGCAGAAACTGCACACGCGCGCCAGCCTCATTATGGTGACCGCCCATCCGGATGACGAGGACGGAGGCATGTTGACCTATGAATCGCGCGGCCAGGGTGTACGCGCGACGCTGCTTACTCTCAATCGCGGCGAGGGTGGCGCGAACGTGATGTCCTCCGATTACTTCGATGCGCTGGCGCTCGTGCGCACCGAGGAGTTGCTGGCCGCCGACCGCTACTACGGAACGCAGCAGTTCTGGACGAACGTTGCCGACTATGGCTTCTCCAAAACGCAAGAGGAAGCGCTCGAAAAATGGGGCCACGACCGGGTTCTCGCTAACGTGGTGCGCGTAATCCGCATCACTCGTCCGCTGGTGGTCACGTCTGTTTTCGTCGGCGGCCGCACGGATGGCCACGGCAACCACCAAGTCGCGGGCCAGATGGCACAGGAAGCTTTCAAGGCTGCCGGTGATCCGAACATGTTTCCAGAGCAAATAAAAGAGGGCTTGCGCCCGTGGAAACCGTTGAAGGATTACGCCCGCGTTCCCTTCGCGCGCATCACGGATAGGGGTATCTACGACTACGCCGACGGCAAATACTATCCCGCGGAATTCAAGAATTACACCAACGGCACCGTCGAGAAGGGCGAGCTCTCGGCCGCGGTCGAAGTGCCTGAAGGCGACTACAATCCGCTGCTCGGGCTTACCTACGCCCAAGTTTCGCGCTTAGGCCTGGGAAATCAGAAGTCGCAGAATGGCGGCACGGGCCTCCCCCCGGCAGAGCAGGACACGGCCCCGTATCACCGGTTTGCCACGCTCATTGACGTTCCCGATAAAGAATCGTCCTTCTTCCAAGGGATCGATGTCTCGCTGATGGGCATTGCCACGCTCGCACAAGGCGGTGAGACGGCGTTCCTCAAGGACGGCCTGTCACAAATCAACAGGCAGGTCGAGAAGGCAATGAACGACTTCTCAGCGGAACATCCGGAAAAGACCACGCCCGACCTGACCGCCGGACTCAAGGTAACGAATGATCTGATCGAGAAGGTCGACTCGAGTTCGCTGAGCGACGACTCCAAATACGATGTCACGCACGAGTTAAAGATCAAGCAGGCGCAATTCCAGAATGCTATCGCCGAATCACTCGGCATTTCGTTGCTCGCCACGGTTGCGCCAGACAAAGAGCCAACTGGTCCGTTCGCTCGCTTCTTCCGCAATCCCGAGACGTTTCAGTTAGCAATCCCCGGGCAGCAATTCCACGTGAAAGTTCACGTCAACAATCCGAGCAATGTTCCGGCACAGATCGAGAGCATCGCGCTGGAAGGACCACCCAACCAGAACTGGAAGACTGAGCCAGAGTCGAAACCCGTCTCGGTCCTCAAGGATGGTCAACCAGCCGACTTGCGTTTCACGGTCGATATCCCGCAAAACGCGCAGTATACGGAACCGTACTTCTCGCGTCCCGACATCGAGCAACCTTATTACAACGTCAATGTGCAGCGGGATGCGAACATGCCGCTGGCGCCATACCCGCTGTCGGCGGTTGTGAAGTTGTCGGTTGACGGAGTTCCCTTCGAAGTCTCGCAGGTAGTGCAAACGGTGCAGAAAGTTACTGGTCCCGGAACCGTGTTCCATCCGCTGGCGGTGGCGCCCGCAATTTCGGTTGTGGTCAGCCCGCGTGCGGGTGTCATTCCGCTCGATTCCAAGTCCTTCGACGTCGTCGTGACCGTTCATTCGAACGTTAAAGGTCCGGCCAAAGGCCTCGTCAAACTTGATCTCCCCGAGGGCTGGCGTTCACCACAACAGGACTTCTCGACCGCCAAGGACGGCGAAGACCAGAGCCTCACGTTCAAAGTCATCCCCAGCAAGGTCGAAGAGAAGCCGTACTCGATCACCGCGGTGGCGACCTACGACGGCCACGACTATAAGCAGGGCTATCACACTATTGGTTACGCCGGACTGCGACCTTATAACTTGTACCGCGCGTCCACGTATAAGTCGACCGGAACCGATGTAAAAGTCGCAAGAAACCTCCGCGTTGGCTACATTGTCGGCGCGGGTGATGATGTACCGCAGTCGCTGGTACAGCTTGGCATCAATGTTGACTTCCTGTCGCCGCAGGATCTCGCAACCGGCGATCTTGCCAAGTACGATGCGCTGATCACGGGAGTCCGCGCTTACGCGGTTCGCGACGACCTCAAGACTTACAACGGACGCA
>Ga0335085_10012550_pt1 | contig 12476 bp, 15 predicted proteins | sample Lox_Sample_45_FD_206712 | JGI IMG/M metagenome (GOLD analysis project Ga0335085, IMG submission 206712) | Soil microbial communities from Loxahatchee National Wildlife Refuge, Florida, United States - Lox_Sample_4.5 | ecosystem: Environmental > Terrestrial > Soil > Wetlands | place: USA...
ACCCGAGCAGTTTCAAACACCACTGCTTAGTAAAGCGCGACATCGTTTTACTTCACAACATCTTCCTTCTTATCCATTTCGCTTACAATTTTATCAGTTATGTCAAGATTTTCGTCACCGTACGCTACCGATTGGACTTCAACTTTCGACAGGCTGATCGTTCTGTTCAGGATGAGGGATAGCTTCTCTCGCTTTGCGATATCCTTTAACACAGTAAAAACATGCTGGTTGAACTCATTCGACAGTTCCTCGTCCTTTTTGCCGATTTCATTGCTGAATTCAGTCCGTATTTTCTCAAATTCAGTGATTTTGCGGTTAAGCGTATCCTCCAATTCCCTTTGCGCCGGATCGTTTAATTTTGCCTGTTTCATCTTATTGTAATCTTCCTGGAGCTTCTGAATCTCGTCGGCGTCCATATCCAGTATCTTTTTACGGCTTTCGTAATATCCGCGCACGATTCCCTGATATTTCTTGCCGAGCATGGTTTTATTATAGACCGTTTGAATATCAAAATAGGCGATCTTGCCGCCAGATGCGTGTGCGCTTACGGCAATCAGAAATAGTGCAGTAACAATCAACAACGGTTTATTCATGAAAGACTCCTCATTAATCTAACTCGTCCGCCCGTATCAATCTTTATTTTTCCCGGTCCGATTATCGCCGTCCCGGACCTTAAGTGCGTTATACGCTACTATAAGAAAAGCAACCAGAAGAACCGCATAATCGAGGTGAAAAATATTCACAGCCATCACCTATTCCTTCTGAACTTTTTAATAAAGGGGGGGTGTCGACATAATATCGACACCCCAAATGTGCACTGGGCACGATGCAATCCAAAAACGCTTATTGGCAGCCTGCCTTATCATACGTCATCAATGTGCTATTATTCCTTTACTTGCGGTGTCCCTTCTTTTCCCATGTCTGGGGGGGTCATGCCTGTGCCGCCATGCTTCATTCTTTCGCTCTTGAAACCCTTTTTACGCATCTCATTGAATTTCTTCCTCTGCTCCGGTGTCAGCTTTGTCTTGATCTCCTCCAGCGCTTTTATGTGGGAGAGGCGGATGTCCGTTTGCAGCGATGCCATTTTTTTCAGCGTTGTTTCTGCCGCGCTCATGTCCACCTGATCCTTGTGAAGAAGATCTCTCAAATCGATCCTGGTCACTTCGAGGTCCGCCCTCTTTCTGATGGTGTCTTTCATCACCCTGCTCTTAATCTCCCTTACAGCCTCCATCTGCTTTTCATCAAGACCGAGACTCATAAGAGATCTCCAGAGATGATGTCCTCTCCCCATCATTCCCCTGCCATGATGCCACATCGTTGACATCATGGGCATGCCCTCAGCCCTAAAACCTCCTTCTGGTCCTGCAGAGGGACCGCATGTCTGCGCAGAAGAATAATGTGATGCAATGACCAAAACCAGAAAGCCCAACAAGATACCAGCTAGAATCCGTTTCATAAAAGCCTCCTTTTAAATTCGGCATTCGTCACTGCCGTTTTCTTAGCCACAGCATAACAAGCAATTATGGCTTAAATGTGAAGGAATTAAGAAAATTTGTCTGGATGTTTTTTTTCACTTGACCCTGGGTTACAATACATTACAATTCAAAGTAATGAACTATTGCGAGGAATAAGATACTATGAAAATCGGCATTACCTATAGGCTATTTCTTTCCATTCTGGCTGCCACGAGCCTGGCGATCCTCTCCCTGTTTCTGATCATGCGTTGGAATATCGACCGGGGGTTTTATCAGTACCTCAAAACGCTGGATCAGACCAGACTGGAGCAGATGGCCGGCAACCTGGAAGAGGCCTATGCTGAGCACGGAAATTGGGATTTTCTGAGAAACAACCCGAGATTCGTGATAGGAAGCCTCCTGAATGCGCGGTCAGAGGATGCTGCAGCCGGTACATCGAGTAAAATCGAAGGCGGCAATGAGATATCGCCCCAGCCACAGGGCCCGAGGGGTGGTCGACGTTCACGGTGGCCCTTTATCGTTCTGGACGCCGAGCGAAAGCCGGTCTTCGGGAACACCGAGGAAACGGAGGGGATGGACTTCAGACCCGTTTTCCACAAGGAAAAAACCGTAGGCTATGTAGGTCTCTTGCCGCCAAAACAATTTCTTAACCCGCATCAGCTTCAGTTTCTCAGACAGCAGAAATCCGCTCTCATCCTGGCGGCAGGCGGGATGGTGTTGGCTGTCATGATATTTTCGCTCCCCCTGGCAAAGCGTTTGGTACGTCCGATCAAGGCTATGACCGCGGCAACCGGTGATCTTGCTTCCGGGAAATATACAGTCCGCGTTCCAGTGGGCTCTCTGGATGAGTTGGGGTTGCTTGCCCGTGACTTTAACACTATGGCGTTGACTCTTGAGAAAAATGAACAGGCACGGCGACAATGGGTTGCCGACATCTCCCATGAACTGCGGACGCCCGTTGCCGTGCTGCGAGGAGAACTTGAGGCGCTTTTGGATGGAATCCGCACGATCACTCCGGAAACGATCCAATCGCTTCACGCAGAGGCGATGCGCCTGAACCGTCTAGTGGATGACCTCTACCAGCTTTCCCTGACCGATATCGGAGCCTTGACCTACCGGAAGGAGAATCTTGATCTGATTACTGTACTCGGGGATTCCATAGAATCCTACCGAACGGAGTTCGGACGTAAGGGCATCAGAATAACCAAGAACTTTTCCGGGGAACGAGAGATTCTGGCGTTCGCCGACCGGGAGCGACTGAATCAGCTTTTCACGAACGTGCTAGAGAATTCCCTGAGATACACTGATAGGGGCGGAGAACTTATCATCGGTCTTACGTCGACTGAAGGGCAAGTCGCCATTGAATTCCAAGACTCTACGCCAGGCGTGCCGGATGGAGAATTGGACAGATTGTTCGATCGCCTCTACCGCGTAGAAGGGTCTCGGAACCGGACATCAGGCGGAGCAGGGCTCGGCATGGCAATCTGCAAAAACATCGTCGAAGCCCATGAGGGGACGATATCCGCTCATCCATCTCCGCTCGGCGGGTTACTGATCAGGATCACTCTCCCAACCGTTGTGAGGAGCACATGAAGGGAAAGATTCTCATTGTTGAAGACGAGGTGAAGTTGGCGAACCTGCTTGCCGACTATTTGAGGGCATCTGGGTTCGAGTCGTTTTTGCTGTCAAATGGAACCGAGGCGGTGCCATGGATCAGGGAGTACAAACCAGATCTGGTGCTCCTCGACCTGATGTTGCCGGGACGCGATGGGATGGATATCTGCAGGGAGGTCCGAACCTTCTCCCAAGTCCCCGTTATCATGGTGACGGCGAAGGTTGAGGAGATCGACCGTTTACTCGGGCTTGAGCTCGGAGCCGACGACTACATCTGCAAGCCTTTCAGCCCCCGCGAAGTTGTTGCGCGGGTCAAAGCAGTCCTCCGGCGGGTTCGCGACGGGAAGACCCTTCAGGCTCACGGGCTCGTCCTGGATGAACACCGCTACAAGGCCACGCTCCATGGACATGACCTGGGTCTCACGGCTGTAGAATTCAAGCTGCTGCAGGTACTTGCCGCCGACCCTGGGCGTATCTATGGCCGCCAGCAACTCATGGATAAAATTTACGCGGATGATCGCTTCGTCAGCGACCGCACGATCGACGGACATATAAAAAAATTGCGAAGGAAGCTTGAAGCTGCTGACCCAGAATCGAAGCTCATCCATTCAGTATACAGCGTCGGTTACAAGTTCGAACCCGAGTCATAAGTGATTATGGCGAATGGCGAAAAACCATGTTCACATCGACGAGAAGAACGTTAGCTTATAGTTTAAATGCATTGGAAGGGCAAGGTCAGTGTATGTCAGATAGGGGAACATCAAGCGTTCCTACGATTTCTAGGATCAGCAACTGTTATTTATAGTAAGACAATCGATTCTTTTTATTGACAGCGTTCCGTTTATCCAAATTGGGAGAACCTTGATTCTCAGAAAGCACTGCTCCTGATCTCTCTTTGTGACACAAGTCTTTCTCCATGATCATGACCGGAGACGAGTGATATACTGTTTTTTCTTTCACAATCCAGCCTAATTTTGAATAGAACAACGCAGGAAGAATGACATCTGTTGTGAAGAGAAACAGCTTGCATATTCCTAGTTCGACGGCTTTTTTTTCCACGGTCTTCATCAAATTTGAGCCAATTCTCCTTCTCCTCCATGCCTTGATCACGTATAAACTAGTAAGCCAGTGCTGCAGGTCGCTTCTCGTCTCCATGTCGAATGTCCTAAGAGATACTGTGCCTACAGGTTCACCTGCCTCGAACGCAACCAGAGTAAGGGGAAGTCTTTCCTTATTAACCCTCTCCTTAAACAAGCTTACGACATCTTGTAGCTTCATCTCTGGATACAGATATGACCACTCGTCGTATATCCAAGCAGCAAGAACCGGTATTACTTCCTGGTGATCTCCCAGATATTGAATATCCACTAATTCACCATTCTTTCTTTATATGGTAGAATAATTAATCGCACAGGATCCATTCAAAGCTGATATGTCATAATCTGGACCATCTTGGAGATTATTTAACTATAATAGATATCCGCCTCGTCTACATAACCAAGGAATCCGCGGCACTCATGCAAACAATGTCTATGTTACTTATGACATATATTCCTCCCATGCCACTAATTCAGATGTATTCTGCAATTTCAAAAAGATGAAACAGCCGCAAACTCCATGAAGGATTTTTCACGACATGTCCGTACCTATATGCATCGCTTCAGTTGATCACGGTTTGAAATATTTTCCGTGGCGATCGTTTTTATCTCGATCATGAGATATGACATCGGATGGTAAATGATTGGCAACAAAGAAAGCCCCGAAGGATGCTAATATGACAATACACGCAACTGTGAATGCAAGAGATTTTCCGTGCCATAACCCGGCAAACCAATATCTGAAATCATTCGCAAGTATACCCGCTTTACCGCCATAGAGTTCCAAATCATGTGCATACATCTTAGAATTATCAGGTGCAATAGGATACGTGTATCCACCTGCTACTTCATAACCTAAAACGCTGTCCGAATCAGGTTCAGCTGTCTGATAAATCAAGAGGGCACTCCACAAGCCAACCAGCAGGATAATGGCGCTGATGAGATTAAGGCTTGTTCGCATAGTTGGCATTTTAAATTTCACGTTCATTTTACGCCTCTTTTTTATCAATCGTTGTTCATTTCCCTATGAAGTCTTTAATTTACGAAAGGCGAAATGGTTCTTAACTCCAGGAAGATCTCTTATTCATTTGATCCTCCAACCTGCTTTACACGGCCATCACTTTACATCTTTAGCTTCGATAGCGTTGAGGAATTCTCGGGTGGTCACGACAGTAGCCTGCCAGGGAAAGACCTTATCCATCAATACGCGGTTTACTTCTGCATCTCGGTCCGCGCAGGCATCCGATATGACCACCAGGGAGTAATCCATGTCAGCGGCCCAGCGTACAGTGGAAAGGACCACGCCGCTCGTCGAGATGCCGAGTATAACGAGCGTGTTGATATTCTTTGCGCGCAGAATTGTTTCCAGGTCGGTAGTGGAAAAAGCTCCAACACGGCGTTTCGTGACTACGATATCTTCCGGCTTCGGCGCTACCCTGTCATGAATTTCGGATCCGGTTGTACCTTCGCGCAGGCGTCCCGATTCTTTTAAACTGCTGAAGAGTTTATTATGCAGATTGACCTCAGGGTAACCGTTACGAAAACGTACGACAACATAGATAATGGGCAGGCGGGCTTGCCGCGCTTTTGTTAGTATGGTGCTTGCTTTGTCCAACAGAGGTCCTTGCACATTCTCAGGCAGCATGCTTACGATATCATTCTGATAGTCCATGATCAGCACAGCAGTTCTCGTATTATTAATAGTAAGGTCCGGAGAGATCAGGACAGCTGTCTTGGCACTACTTACAGCAGACTCTGGTACGCCGGCACCTTTCAGCATATCTTGCTTGTCTGCAGCGTAAAGCGCGGTTCCCGACAGCGCCAGAAACACGGCCAACAGTGATATTCGCGTCACGGTGTGCATGGATAGATCCTCCTTAGCGGAATGGGAGAGATAATCATTTCTTACACTTAAAGCGAAGTTTATTGGATATCCCGTCTAACGATTTTTGACATAATTTCTATATTATCCAAATTGTCCAGAAGATGCAACGTCTACTTCCGTGCCCTTCGTCGAACAAATTGTTTGAGATCGTCATCCAGCGTCGACCATGATATGCTTGACGCCACTGCTTTGAAAATACGGTGTACGACCGGATTGAGATGACGGCAGTAGTTGGTTTGCGGTATCAGCGTGTGCCCAACATCCAGCTTGGCCATATAACCTGTCTGCCCGCTCTGCAATTCTTCCGCGCCGCTCCGTGCGGCCCAATCCACGATTTGTTCCCACACGCATGTTCTGATTCAAACTGTCGCTTCATTAAAAGCGTGCGCTTCTTGTTCTCTGTGAAATACACTATGAAGGTGAAAACGATGATGGTCGCCACGATCCCCGTAATATAATCCGGCATATCGAGCAGCGCGAGTTCTGACTTTAAATACTCATTCTGCAAGTAAACGTCGAGTGAATAATCCTTCCCCTGCAATGTAAACAGAAAGATCGCATCAACATCGTGCCTAGGTAACCCATCACGCGCATGTTCACGGATGATGGCCCTGTCTGCCATAACAGTATCGACAAACTTTATGATGAAACTTTTTTCGTCATGAGGGGTGGGATGCACGGCCGATTCTTTGAAAGAAGCGGCTGCGTTTTTGATGTTGTCCTCAACCGTTTTACGTATTCTTTTTTCGACGGCAGCATCTTCGGTGCTATCCACCAAGAGAGTAATAATAATACCGATCAGGACGGACCAGACAAGATAGGAGACAATTTTTAAAGTCTGCTTCAGCATAAGATAATCAATTCAAGTCGTTTGAGAACCAGCTACTATACACAACTTACCATTTTCACCGTATGGTAGTCAATCGACATAAATAGACGACAAATGACTCATGAGGCCTTACGGCAATAATAATTTAGCTGCACACCGAATTTTTATCGATATGATTATGATATTGGACTTCTCGCCCAGATGGTGAAGTGGGAGAAAGGGAAAGCCGCACATGACCTCTCCCCTGACGTTTAAAGTCTGCAAATATGTTGTCTGGACGATGCATTTCTAAACATTTCGCCTAATGATTTCCAGACGATCTTTCCCCGAAAAAGTGGATCTTGGTTATGTTTTGTTTGGGATCCTTAGTGCTGCCCCGGGTTCTTATATCCACATGAGGGGTGTCCTCTGAGCGATTTCCTTTGTGATTTTATATCGATAATTTCAGATTGTTTTCCTCAAGCTCGTGTATGCCAAACGAAAGAATGAGAAATGTGTTTCAAATTTAAACAACCTTACTCATCTATGCGCAACTTAATCCCGATTATTTTAAGAAAAATTATGATACATAACGAATAAATTCAAACGCCATAAGCATTACGTTTAATAATCTCAACTCATTAGTTTCACGTGTGTCCAAATTTGAAACAATACTTTCTTCACCATTTGGACATTTGTTCGTCAAAACAGGCAGTTAAAGATGGCACCTTTGTTGCTTTATATTTACATATGCTATTATAAAAGGAGGGACTCATAATGGGAAAGAAAGAGCTTGTATTCGTTACCTTTCGTGATGAGAATATTGTGAAGGAGGGACTTTCTTATGCCATCGACCTTGCAAAGATAATGGGTGAGGATCTTTCTCTTTTGCTGGTTCAAAAGAAAAAAGACTTTGTGAAAAAGTTCGAGACGCTCTTGACCGCCATAAGTTTTGCAGAGGCTGATGAGCATGAGACTGCACGGCACGTGATGGCCGTTGATGAGAAATCCCCCAAGAGCGAGAGAGTGAAACTTGCCAAGATCGTCAGACTGTGCAAACACGAGGGAATTCAAGTGCATATCTATTCCACGGATCTGGATGCAATAGCGGGCATCAACGCATTCCTCAAAGGGCATTCAGGAATCGATAAGATTTTATTAGGCCCTTCCATTGCTGAAGCAGAAAACATTAAAGCGAAGGATCTGACGAGACTTGCTAGAACGGCGTCGCGGCCAGTCGTGACCATGACCAGACATGACAGGCGCGCTGCCTGAGTTTTGTTTTCCGCGCCGTCTGCCAGGTTTCTTCCGTGAATGAAACAAATCGTGTTCATTGCAACGTGGGACTGCGTCCGGACTCATGCCTACGCCGCCACTGCTCCTTTCTCGAGAGAGAGGTTTATGAAAAAGTTTAACGTTCAAATGTCAAAATTAAGAATCATAGCATTCCTTATCCCCGCGCTCTCCGTTTTGTCTTTCATCTTTCCGGGAGACACGTCAGCCGATTTGATGGTGAAGGCAGACCATGACGATATCAAAATAGGCTTCTTCTATCATGGAGACACGGTGACTATCAGTGGCGATCTAGATGCCGGCAGGTACGGCGATCAAGACCCTATTGACCTGGTTGTCAAGATAGCATCGCCTGACAGTCATCAGGCCTTTCGAAAAAAAGGCAAGGTTGGTGGCCTTTTGTGGATGACCGTCGGAAACCTGAAGTTCGAACATGTGCCCAACCTGTATTTACTCTATAGCACGGGCAAATTGGAAGATGTTTTAGATCCGGAGGAAATGGATAAAAATGAAATCGGATATCCGGCGTTGAAACGTCGCGTAGAGATTGACCCGCTTTTAAGTGAAGAGGAGAAAACACGGTGGTTTAACGAATTTGTCAAATTTCAAGAAGCTTCCAATCTTTATACCCGCTCTTCAGGCGGCGTAACTACCAACCTGCAGGGCGGACGGCTAACATATCATATCGAAACGGTTTGGCCATATCAGGCACCTCCCGGTGATTATCTCGCAACAGTTTATGCAATAAAAAATAAAAGGGTTACCGAAAAGACAGAGACAAAGATACACGTGGAACAAGTCGGTACGGTGAAAGCGCTTGCCGAGATGGCTAAGACCAACGCGGCATTTTATGGGCTTATTTCCATACTCATAGCGCTGATCGCGGGTTTCGGCGTCGGAGTGATATTCGGGAAAGGCGGAGGCTCACATTAATATGTATAATTCAATTGTCGTTGGGTTTGACGAATCGGAGTTCAGCAAAGCTGCGCTTATCGAGGCCTCTGAACGAATTAAAAAATACGGCGGGAAGCTTTTTCTCGTCCATGCAGTGTTCTTTGATGAAGAGGAATTCGGCATCGCGCCTGAGCAGAGGGAAAAACGTTTCGAATTTGGCAGGAGGGCCTGCTATCTAACGAAAGATATGCTCGCTTCGCAATACGGCATAGAGATGGAGTCCTATGTGTGCGAGGGAGACCCGCCGGAGGTCATTATCGATATCGCGCGGGAGAAGAAAGCAGATCTCATTGCGACAGGCACCTACGGGAGAAGAGGACTGAAGAGGTTGCTTATGGGCAGCGTGACCTCGCAGGTCATCTTAAATTCTCCCTGCGATGTGCTCGTGGTGAAGAGGCCTTGCAGCGAATGTACGGGCACGTACATCTCCATTTTACTTCCCTATGACGGTTCAGAGTCCAGCAAAAAGGCATTGAGCAGAGCCTGTGAACTGGCGAAGAGCGACGGCGCGATGATGCGGGTATTGTATGTGATCCCCCGCTATGAGGAGATGGTAGAGTTTTTCAGAAGCGATTCGATAAAAAGGAGCCTTCTCCGAGAGGCGGAAAAAATCATAGCTGAGGCTAAGAGAATCACTTCCTCTTACGGCGTGCCGGTCCAGACGGAAATTCGTGAAGGACACGCGGCGGACGAGATTGTAAAAACGGCTGAGAAGCTCGAGAACGATCTCATTGTAATGGGCACCTACGGTTGGAAAGGAGTTAATAAGGCGCTCATGGGCAGCACAACGGGAAACGTAATTACCCATGCCGCCTGTCCGATTCTCGTCGTGAAGTAAAGGACCATGAAGGGATAGAGACAGATTGTTATGGTGGACGGATCAGCGGAATGACAGGATGAGAACCGAGGGGTGACCCAGAAGACGTTATCCCGATGGAGATGAGAGCCTATTCCCAAAGCAGATTGTTCGTGTAACAGACAAATATACGCAGTGTGTGATATGATTCTATTTTAGAAATATCCTGTTGACGTCACTCCGGAAAAAGTAAAACGAAAGGTCACTGTTGTGATCAGCATTAGCGTGCAAGCGTACTTTTTGAAACCCATTGGATTTCACCGAGGGTGTTGGAAAACGTAACCATGAGGAAAAGGAGAATTAACCATGATAAAATTGATGAAAAGGTTGGAAACGCTACTGGCTGCCGCATCATTTGCTGAGGAAGGTGAGTTCGAAACAGCACGGCAGATCATGAAGGAAGAGACGCTAAGAAAGACTGACCGCCCGTCCTCCTATAAACAAAAGAGGACCTCCACAAGGCCTACCACGCGGGCCGATTAAAGCCGTTATAAGAAACGCGGACTAGCAGGAATCTCTTTTTAGTGAAATTACGAACATGTTTAATTGCTCTTCGATGCTACCGTGGAAATTCAATATTCTTGAAAAGGAGGAAGTATGTTAAAGAGAGTCTTAATCATGTTAGTAGTAGCACTTCTTATTGGTAGTGCAATAGGCGGTTGGGCCGCGATCCATCAGCCGCATATGATGGCCGCGCTGGAGGCCTTGCAAAAAGCAAGGACGGAGTTGGAGGTTGCTGAGCACAACAAGGGAGGACATCGGGACAAAGCTCTCCAACTTGTGCATAAAGCCATTGAGCAGACTAAAAAAGGCATAGAGGCCGGAGAAAAGGAAAAATAATAAGCGATCATAGAAATTATGCCGGGACAGAGATAGCGCGCTGTCCTTTTTTTGTGTAGACACATCAATCTGATATTCGCGAGAACACATCCTGAAACAGAGCATTCGGAAATAACCTGAATGTTGTGATCTTCACCTACTACGTCGTAAATGTTAGAAGGCTGGTAGTTGAAGGGATGACTGATGACCGAATGCTCTGTTTGTTGTTATGGAAAATGGAAACCCCACCATTCCAAGAATGAATTGTGTTCTGACGTTTGAAACGAAAATTATTGCTCATCTGCTAGCGAAGGTTTATCGAGGCTACCTGAAAAGCCATGCTGGCGCCTCTCAAAAATACAGCAGAACTCCGATCGTAATATTTTCATCCACTGAAATTGCTGTGGGGCGCTATTTTTTCAGCGCCCCACGCCGTTTCTTATTTCCAGGCATCAGGTGTTTCCCTACCGCACAATCAGATCCCCTTCATGGCTCAGGACCATGAATTTTTCATTCCCGATATACTGCAGCTCGACAGCGCTATACTGGCCACCACTGATCGACCCTTCGGTCCCTGGTGTAGTGCTTTGACGCCACAGTGGAAAAGAGGTATAAATCCCGCCACCGAACGTCACAGCCACGTGGCCGGTGACGTCCGAGGACGAGTCAACCGGCACCCATTTGGCAGGAAAATGCCCGCATACATGGATCCAAACATTATCGATATTTCCAAAATCACCCACAATAGACTGGCCTGGGTTCTGTGCTATCTTCCAGCCGCCAGTGCCGACGCCGGACACCTCGATAATGTCACCCTTTGTAAGAGAAGTCGAAGCAGGTAGCGTGATCGTGACCAATGCAGTGCTGTCTGCCAGGTATCCTGTATTGGGAACAGCCTGCACCGAAGTAGTGGTCACGTCCACCCAGTTGATCCCGGTGCTGCTACAAACGTAAGAAGTCGAAGTCACCTCGCCCGGCTGGAGTATGCCGTCATTGGCAATGCCGCCGTTATTGCCGTTATCCAGTCCTGAGCTCACCTTCAACCCGCCGTACTTGCAATTGCTTCCAGATGGCTCTGAAACGATCGAAACGAGCGTATTGAATCCATTCGTGCTGTTGGTACCGTTAGCGCCGTTGCAGATGTAATCGCTGGAAGTTATCTCGGATGGATCGAGGATACCGTTGTTGTTCACATCGAGTCCCACATCAAGCTTGTAGCCGCCATACGCGCAGTTCGTGCCTGAGGGTTCGCTCACGACGGATACGAGAGATGACAGGCCGTTTGTGCCGTTACAGATGTAATCGCTGGAAGTTATCTCGGATGGATCGAGGACACCGTTACTGTTCTCATCGAATCCCACATTGAGCTTGTAGCCGCCATACGCGCAGTTCGTGCCTGAAGGTTCGCTCACGACGGATATGAGCGCTGACAGGCCGTTTGTCCCGTTCGCCCCATTTGTGCCATTTGCACCATTTGTGCCGTTCTTTCCGTTTTTGCCGCAGGCTGTGATCAAAACCACCATCGAAAGAATCAGAATCATGATACTTAAAATCCGTTTCATAGTGACCCCCTTGGTTACATCTCCCTATTGTCAAAATTCTGCGATTGATCTTTCTGATAACTTTTTATTTTCAAGATTCTCTTAAGCAATACGCTTGCCCCCCATGGAAATGT
>Ga0335085_10012551_pt1 | contig 12476 bp, 12 predicted proteins | sample Lox_Sample_45_FD_206712 | JGI IMG/M metagenome (GOLD analysis project Ga0335085, IMG submission 206712) | Soil microbial communities from Loxahatchee National Wildlife Refuge, Florida, United States - Lox_Sample_4.5 | ecosystem: Environmental > Terrestrial > Soil > Wetlands | place: USA...
CACGTCCGCCTTTACGCGCGTCCCCTGGAAGATGGGAACATTCAAGCTGGCTGACACCGCGAACGTGCCGTGCGAATTCCCGAAATTCGGGCCAGTGTCGCCATAATTCGCGCTCGTGGCGACCGTCGGATAGTTCTCTGCCACCGCCGCCCTTTTTGCGAGGCTTGCGCCGCGCAGTTCGAGTTGTGCGCTGCGGTAGTCGGCTCGATTCGCGTAGGCGTCTTCCAATGCCTTGTCAAGCGTCATGCCATCGAGCGGCGCGTAAGCCACGGCATCGGTCAGTTTGAATTTCTGCCCGGCGGGCAACCCGATGACGCGTGCGAGACCCAGACTGTCCTTGGCTAACTGGTCTTGTACGGCAATCAGGCGCTGCTGTTGCGTTTGCAGCTCGACTTGGGCGCGGAGCTCATCGATGCGGGCCGCCACGCCCGCAGACCTTTGATCGCGAGCCCGCTGGTACAGCGCCTGGGAGGTGGCCACCTGTGCCCGTTGCGATTCCGTGTTGGCTTGATCCGCAATCACCTGTAGGTAGGCGTTTGACACGGCCAAGACCACGAGATCGCGGGCACTTTTGTACGTAGCTTGAGAGGCCTTCAGCCGTTCGTCTGACGCTTTGAGTTGTTCGATGGAATTCCAGTCGAAGATTTTTTGCGATACGCTCCCGCGCACATCCTGGACGCCGAACGGTCCAACGACGACAGGTATCGACACCCCCGGAAAACTGAAGTTGAAGCCCAGCGCCCGCAGATTTACCTGCTCCACCGTCTGCGAAAGGGAGGCATTTACGTTGGGCAACAATTCATTCAAGTCCTTGAGCCGCGCCGCGCGCGCCGTTCGCGTGCGCACATCACTTTCGATTAACCCGAGGTTGTATTTCAGGCCGCGATCAAGGGCGTCGTTGAGCGAGAGCGGAAGGACTGTGCCCGTCGCCGTGCCGGTTGGCACGCTGCCCAGAAACGGGCTCTGAGTTCCGAGGGCGCCCGCCACAGAAGACGACGGCGTCACTGTATCGAGCTCGATCGGAGCCGTCGAAGTCTGAGCAAGCAGCGGCCTTACGCCCGCTTCGCTCGCGCAAATTACGGCAAAAACCAGCACGATTTTCCTAAGAGTGTCGTTTAATGAGGTTGAGCCGCGCATGACACAAACGCCTCTCCTTCGCCGGCTGCCTTCGATTCCGACTCGGTCGCTTGCTCAAAATCCCATAACGATCGATCGTTTCTCGTTGTCATTTCGCGCTCGGCTTCGAGCCAGTCCTCCAGGTCGTACCCGAATAGACCGCCGTGCGCCCGGTGAATCTGGTGCGCCCGGCGCAGGAGCTCTTCAATTCTCACCACTTCGCTTGCCTCTGCGGCGGAGAACGTCGTTTGCTGCATCTGGTTCTCAACGAATTCGTGCCTAACCATGTTCGAAATCCTTTCCGGACTGGGCCTTTCGCTTTTCCTGATCCTCGTCGAATTCACGCTCCGACGGCTGAGCGCTGGCCGTGCCGGCGCCGACTGCTTGCCCACGGCGCCGGCACGGGTGTTGCGAGATCCGTTAGAAATTGAAAACAAGACCAGCGGACGGTTGGGCGGTGTGGGTGATCACATTCGAATTCAAACCGGCGAGTGCGAAGTCCGGGCGGTCGTACACAAAGCCGCGGTACTCCGCGCGTAAGGCGACATGACGCATCAGCCTGTAATCCACGCCACCGCCATACACAAACGCTGGGCGCGCTTGCCGTTGTGCTCCGGAGACAAAGCCCCCTGCGTTGTTTGTCGGGGCAAACACCAGTGCTCCTGCGCCGGCAAGCACATAGGGCCTCAACTTTGCAACATAAACCGGAAGATTCAACACCAACGCTCCGGTCGCTTGATGCACGTTCGATTGAATGGCGAAGGTGTTGCCGGGAGTGAGATTTTGTTGTGTGTTCCGGGCATAACCGTAGCTGGCCTCGGCTGCCAACCAGCCGTTGAAGTGGAAGCGATAGTTCACCAGGAATCCGCCGGTGTTCGTGGAATGTTGAAGGGTGCCGTTTTGCTGCGAGTCTTTTGTTAGAAATCCGGTTCCTTGGACGCTAACCTCGTGATGCAATACTCCTTCTTGTGCTCGGGCGGAGGAAACAACCAATAGCGCCACTCCGAGCAATCCTGAAACCACTACTTTCGTTCGGCTCATCTTTCCTTCTCCCTATGAATTGCGCTTATGAATTCTCACTGCCGTGTCCCGCAGTTACGCGCGGCAGCACCGCCGCAAAAACAGGCTGACTAAAAACTTCCGAAGAACTTGAACGGGCAATGTCTGTGGCGGCTCTTGAGAGTTTCCACAAGATGGTTGGTGTAGACGCCCGCCGCAACAAACTCGGCTCCGTCCCTCATCATCATCGTCAGCACGCGTTCCCCGTCGAGGTCGACGAATGTCACTTCATTCAAATCGATAATTCGTTTTCGCGCTTGGCGCGACACTGGCGTTTTTTTCCAGCTCGATTTGAGTTGAGCGACCCACGGTCCCGACAACCGGCCTTGCAGGATCCATCGCTCCTCGGAAGGGCCGTCGGTAATCGTGATTCTCAGCATCGCCGTCGCCTCACTGCTAGAGGAAGCAACCGTCGTGCCAAATTCACGGCGAGAGGAACCTTGGCGGCAAGTGAATGGAAAGCGGTCAGATCGCACGATTCACGGAAGGATGCGTTCGTGCCAGCCTCTTCATGGCAGTGCCATCACTCTGGTACCGTGCCAACATTCTGGCATCAGCACAATCGCACACCTGCAGCCACTGTGTCGCACGAGTAGCAGACTTCTTGGGAAGGACGAATCAAGACACGGACGGAGCGGTCTCGCGCGAAATGCCCAGCTTTTGCATGCGAAGTTGAAGCGTGGACCGTTTCATCCCCAGACGGACCGCGGCGCCATTTGGACCGGCGACAACCCAATTCGTCTGATTCAAGACACTCAAAATTTGCTTGCGCTCGGTGTCCTCGAGGAGATCGCGCATGTCCTTGCCCGGCCCGGGTGAGCGCCTGACGTCCGTGGCCGTCTGTACCGGCGCCGCGGCAGCCCGCGGTTGGAGTTCGCTGAGCGGTACGTGCAGAACCGGCCCGTGTGAAAGAATCACAGCGCGTTCGATCACGTTTTGAAGCTCGCGAATGTTGCCTGGCCAGTGGTAGGAGCGCAACGATTTTAGAGTTTCCGTCGGAATCGTCTCGATCCGCCTGTTGATGCGGCGCGCAAACTGCTCGGCGAAATGGCGAACCAACAACGGGATGTCGTCTGGACGTTCCCGCAAGGAAGGAACACGCACCGGAAACACATTCAGGCGATAGAACAAGTCGGAGCGAAATTTCTGCTCCTCCACCATGGAGGAGAGATCGCGATTGGTCGCTGCGATGAGCCGCGCGTCGGTCCGAAGCGTGCGCGTGCTTCCCAGCCGCTCGAATTCCCGCTCCTGCAAAACGCGAAGGAGTTTTGGCTGCAATTCGAGCGGAATCTCTCCGATTTCGTCGAGGAACACGGTGCCGCGATTCGCAAGCTCGAATCTGCCGATGCGCTGGGCGATCGCCCCGGTGAACGCGCCCTTTTCATGCCCGAACAGCTCACTTTCGAGAAGTCCTGTGGGGATGGCGGCGCAATTCAGCTTGACGAACGCACTCCCGCTGCGTGCGCTCAAGTTATGGATGGCCCGGGCAATTAATTCCTTTCCCGTGCCCGTCTCTCCGTAAATCAGGACGGTGGAATCGGTCGGTGCCACGGTCTCCACGTGCTGCAAAATACGGCGAAGCGGGGCGCTCTTCCCAATGATCTCTTCGAAGTTCATTTCGCTGCGGATTTCGTCTTCGAGGTAAAGCTTTTCCTGAGCGAGCTTATCTTTGAGCTCAGCGATCTGCCCGTACGCGAGGGCATTCTCGACGGCAATGGCTACTTGGCTTGCGACCTGCAACAGAAATTGGACCTCATCCCGGCTAAAAGCATTCTCCTGTCGCCGCCCGAGGTTCAGTATGCCGTGCCGGCGCCCCTTGCATGTGAGCGGCAGAACGCAGCCCATCGTCAAACCTTCGGCCAAAGGCGGTGAGTTCGGGTTCATGTGCACGACATCGCCGATAGCTCCCACGTAGGGCTCGCCCGTCTTGAAAACGCCGCCTGGCGGAGTTCCTTCGATCGGTATCAGGATTTCTTCGTTGATGAATCCTTTGCTCCCGGGAAAGTCCACCGCATAGAACCGCAGGTGGCCGCTGTTCTGCACGTCAGGCAGTCCGACGCCCACAAAGTCGCATTGCATGACCCGGCGAAGGTTCGACGAGATATCCCGCAACAGCTCACGCAAATCCAGCGTCGAAACGACACTATTTGTCAGGTCCAGGAGCAGCTTCAGCTGTTCCTGTGCCCTCCGCGAAGTCTCAAAGTTAAGTGCATCGTCAATCGCCAGCGCCATCTGATCCGCGACCAGCGCGAGAAATTTGACTTCCTCCTCCGCATAGGCATTGGGGCGCTCGCTGGCGATGAACATACTGCCAATACGCCGGTGTGCCGTGCTCAGGGGAAGCATGCAGACGGACTGAATCTGATGTCTCCTCAGTTGCTCCATGGTGTCAGGGAAGCGGGTCTCGCGATCGACGAAGGGAATCACGATGGATTCCTGGTGCTCATACACCCAGCAAGTCATGGTCTCTTTTTGCTTCGTGCACTCCTTCGGCAGACTCATGTCGGGCTGATTGCAGCGCACTGAAACGTGCCACAGGATATTGTCTGACGCCTTGTCGTACTGGGCGATGCCGATGCCGTCAAACTCAATGACGCGGCCAAGTTCGTTCACAAGGACTTGAAAAAGTTGCTTCGGATCGCGATGTGCGCCAACGGCTTGGGACACACGGATGAGGGTTTCGTAGCGCGCAGCCAGAGATTGTTCCGTCGCTTCCAGTCGCATTTGCGCGGCTTCAGGTGCCATCGCAAAAATTAGATGCTCGGGACCGGCGTCGGGGTTCATCGAATCTTTGTGTCCGATTTACGGATTGTTCTGATGGGCCGGAGAAAAGGGCCAAGCCGGAAGCTCGCGCCGCATCCGGCCGACCGCTGCTCAAGGAGTCTTCCTTCGATGGAATTACCTGCGAGCGAGGTTCTATGCCGTGGCCATCGACCGCGCTGGCCGATTCTATGGAGACGATTTAACCGGGCACGGTGCCGCGCCGCTCGAACCGAGCCGAAACGTGCGCTGAGGTCCTTTCTTAGTCAGTCGAACACCGCCAAAGCGACTCGCGCCACTTGCTCAAGAGCCTTTCGATCGGACTTGAGCCTGGCCATGGCTCGCATCCCTTGAATTGTACCGACGAAGAAACGGCCCAAGGCCACCGGATCTCGCTTGGGTGACAACTCGCCCCCTTTTTGTGCCCGGCGCAGCGCTTCGACAAAAATTGCTTCGACGGCCGCTTGGTTGCCCCGCAAAAGACTTGCAATGGCGGCATCGGCCGTGTCGCGTTCGAGATTCGCGCTCAACAACAAGCAGCCTCGCTCGTGTTGTTCGCGAGACTCGGCGCTGAGGCTGAACAAAACCTTGGCAAAACCGGCTCTCGCGGAGCTATGGGACGCAAATACCCGCCGCAGTCCAGCATTCGTTTCATCGCGATAAAATGCGAGAGCCTTTAGGTACAAAGCGCGTTTGCCGCCAAACGTGTCGTAGAGGCTCTGCTTGGCGATTCCCATTTCCCGCATCAGCACATCCATCGAGGTATTCTGGTAGCCAAGACGCCAGAAGACGGTCATGGCTTTGGCGAGCGCTTGCTTCGGATCGAATTCTTTTTTGCGTGCCATTCCGGACTTTATAGTCTACAACCAACCGGCTTGACATCGCTCATTCCGGACTGTATGGTCTGGAACAGCTCGGCTTTCTTGCGAGGAGACGCTTATGAAAATTGGCTGGACCTCCGGTTCTTTGGTTCCATGCTTCGCAATGCTCGTTCTATCCGCATCCTTGCCGAGGATCGCGCCAGCCGCGGCCGCGGACAGCGTCATCCACTCGCGAACCGCCGAGGTTGGGGGAGTCAGGCTGCACTACCTGACGGCCGGTCACGGCCCGGCGGTGATCCTGCTGCACGGCTATACGCAAACGTCGCGCATGTGGAAACCAATTATCCCGCTTCTCGCTGAGAAATTCACCGTGATTGCCCCTGACCTTCCGGGGATCGGCGATTCGTCGATTCCTACCGACGGTTTGGATATGAAGACAGCCGCCGTACGGATCCACGCGCTTGCCAAGTCCTTGGGTGTTGCGAAGGCCAGAGTCGTTGGTCACGACATCGGGCTGATGGTTGCGTATGCCTATGCTGCCCAGTTTCCGGCGGAGACGGAGAAGCTGGTAGTAATGGATGCGTTTCTGCCGGGCGTCGCCGGATGGGAGGACGTGTACAACAATCCGGGCATCTGGCATTTTCGTTTCAATGGTCCCACGCCGGAAGCCTTGGTCCGCGGACGTGAGCGAACCTATTTCGATTATTTCTGGAACGACTTCGCCGCCGACAAAACCCATTCGATTCCGGAGGCCGATCGGGCCGCTTATGCGGCGGCCTATGCGCGCCCAGGACGAATGCGCGCGGGTTGGACGTATTTCGTTTCTTTCTTACAAGCCGCCAAAGACTTCGCAGAACTCTCCAAGACCAAGCTCACCATGCCGGTACTGGCGATCGGCGGCGACAAGGCAAATGGAGCTCTCCTGGGGCAGCAGATGAAGATCGTGGCCACGAACGCAGCGATGGTTGTACTCAAAGATACCGGCCATTGGGTGCTAGAGGAGCGACCAAAGGAAACGACCGACGCGCTCATCAAATTTCTGTGAAGTCTGACCACGGCGCGCAAAGAGTTTGCCTCTGAGGAGACGTTGGTGAACACCGAAACCGAAGCGGGAGGGATGCTCCATGTCGAAGAAAGTCATGTTCGCAGCCATTTGTATCGTCTGCCTTGCCGCGGCTTCCAACGCCACTGGTCCTACCCTTCCCCAAATGCGCATGACGCCGGCGGAATTACGGGCGAGCGCCTTCAATGGGAGCCAAGTGGGAAGTTCCGGAGTTACGGGAATTCATGCAAAGGTGCTCTTCGGCGATCCGGGAAAGGCGGGCTTTTACACAATTCTGCTGGTCGTACCCGGTCACACCACAATTCAGGCGCACTCGCATATGGCACTTCGGCTATGGTCAGCACTTCGACGAGAAGTTCCTGAAGACCCTGCCACAGGGAAGCGTCTACTCGGAACCGGCGGGCGTAGACCATTTCGCCCAGACGGGCGATACCACGGTAATCGTCGAGATCTCGGGATATGGGCCAACGGACACGCGATATTCCGATCCCGCGAACGATCCCGAATTGCAGCCTAAGAAGTGAGTTGCCACTCTTCCGCGCCGAAGTTCGAAATGAGTGAGTCCACTTGAGGGGTGACGCAAGACTCTTTTGTTTCTACACAGCCCATAACTATGGATTTTCGATGCCTCCAGGGAACCAAAGGGCCGGGTAGACACGGCGAGACATGTTAGCCAAGGCGCTAAAGTCTATCTGGCGCCAGGAGAATGTTGGTCCGCAAGGGTGGCTCGGGCCATCCTTCTCGCGTGGCCGCCAGCGATTTTCCTCGCGCACATCCTTTGCCCTGGAGTGGCGCAGTCCGGTATGCTGGCGAAGCCAAAGCAGAACGCTAGCGGGAAGTTGGCGTCTCGACAGAGGTAAACGTTCGGGGACCCTTGCCCGCCTCGCAATTCGGAGCGCAAACGTAATTTTCAAATTTCAAGGAGAGATCAAATGGCGGAACCCAAATCTGGCGCAAACGCAAACGAAATCTCCCGCGATCGCCTCGCGGAACTTTTGAACGAAGACCTTTCCCGAGAATATCAAGCCATCATCGCCTACGTTGTTTATTCCCAGGTGCTCAGCGGCGCGCAATACATGGATATCGCCGCCCAACTCGAAATCCACGCCAAGCAGGAGCTCGATCATGCCTTGATCCTCTCGCGGCAGATCGACTATCTCGGCAAAATGCCGGCGGTCACTCCCAAGCCGGTCCGTACATCAAAAGATCCAAAAGACATGCTCCGGTACGATCTCGAAAATGAGAACGAGACGATTCGCAACTACCGCGATCGCGTGCGTCAATGCGAGGCGCTCGGTGAATACGCGATGGCGGAGCAGATTCGACAAATCCTCATGCAAGAGCAGGACCATCAAATCGATTTAGCCACTGCCCTCGGCGAAGAAGTTCCAAACGTCAGCGGTGGCCCAAAAGGGCGCACCCTGCGCAAACGTCGCTAACGCCACTCGCATCGCCCAACCGGGCCGGAGGCAACGGGTGCTGCGCCAAACCGCAGCTTCAAGCGGTCCGTAACTTTCAACCTGGTGCCGCGAAACACGCGCGCCCACTAGCCAACTTGCGCCCGGACCTTACCGCACTTAAGGAGGCGGAGTGGAAATGATTGCTACCGCGACTGGCACCTTCGCGGCGGGCGCGCTCGCGACCGGCGCATTGGCCATTGGCCGTTTGGCGGTGCGCGCTGTGGTGATTGAGAACGCGAAATTCAAATCCGTTGAGATTTAGGACCTTACCGTGAAGCGGCTTCATGCCGCTGAAGTCGCCGTGAGCGACTCGCTTAAGCTGCCCGAAGGCGCATGACACGCACGCCGCGCGCCGGAGTCTTGACGAACACACAACCGGCAGGGCCACGGAGGGCAACAAAATGGACGCGCCAGCGAAAATCGAGCGGAGAGCCGACCTCCGCGACTATCTCGCCGCCGAGCGAACTCTCCTTGCATGGATTCGCACGGGGCTGGCCTTGATGGGATTCGGATTTGTTGTGGCGCGTTTCGGCCTCTTCCTGCAAGAGCTCCAGGCGGCCCAACATGCTCTATCGGGGCAGTCCTACGGACTGTCGTTGTGGTTCGGCACGGCATTGATCTCCGTCGGAGTCATCTTGAATGTTTTCGCGGGATGGCACCACACCCGATTGGTCCGGGAACTCGATCGCGGTGAAACGGCGCACTTTCGCTCTGCAACCCAGGCAGTTGCGGTTGCTTTCTTTTTAGCGGTGGTCGGGCTCGCGATGGTCATCTATCTGGTTTCACTCCGCAGTTCCGCTCGTTCGCAGCTTTTCGATAGCAAGGAGAGATCCATGACGTCAAATCAGGGCGCTGGGATCGTCAACGTACCCAGCAATCACTCGGTGGACGAAACCGTTGAAAAGCTCAGGGGGATTCTGCAATCGAAGGGGGTTATCTTGTTCGCCTTGGTCGACCACAGCGGAGAAGCGGAAAAGATAGGAATGAAAATGCGTCCCACGAAGTTGTTGATTTTCGGCAGTCCAAAGGCAGGCACTCCATTGATGCTAGCGGCACCCAGCAGCGCCCTTGACCTACCTCTTAAGATTTTGATTTGGGAAGACTCTGAACGGAAAGTTTGGGCCACTTACAACAGCCCAGCCTACCTGCAGGAAAGGCACGGCCTCCCATCGGAACTTCTGCAAAACATCGCGGTTGTCGAAACATTGGCGGGGAAAGCTGGAGAGTGACGTCGGCGGCCAATCGAAGCCGCGCTATGCCGAGCATGAGTCCGGCTAACAGTTCCCGAAGTTGGCGCGGTAACGACTTCTCTTCCATCGTCGCCCCGGATGAACTAGCCAGGCGTGGACGGTTTGGCGTTCACCGCGATCATCCATCCGGCGAACGCCGCGCTGATGACCGACAGAACCGCGCAAATCAGCATTACCAGGCGGAAAGCGAATACAAAAGCTCGGCCGATGGAGGCCCTGATCGCTGCTGCCAAGCTGGGATCAACACCGGTGGGGACATCCAGGGCGGCGAGCTTGATCTTGTTCGACTGCAGTTCGTGCATCTTATCGAGCGGCACGGCTAAGTCGGTCAAACTCCCGTTCAACCGATGGCTGAATGTGCTGATCATCACAATTCCCAAGACGGCAATCGAAAGCAGTCCCGCGACTCGAGCGACGGCGTTATTGATACCCGACGCGGTCCCGGCGCGACTTTGGTCTACGGCGCCCATTACGACCGTGGTCAAAGGCGCAACGCTCACCGCCAATCCAATGCCGAGCACGACGAACGCGGGGAAAAATGTAGTCCAGTAAGCACCGCCCGTCGAGGGAACCGCGAAAAGAACAAATCCTGCGGCGGCAATGAGGGGACCGATGATCAGCGGCCGTCTAGCCCCATAGCGGGCGACGAGCCCGCCCGACCACCGCGAGAGGGCGAACATCAACACGATGAGTGGTAGGACGGCCGCGCCGGTGGCTGTTGACGAGTAATGCTGCACCTGGATTAAGTTCAAAGGAAAGAGAAAAAAGAAAATTCCGAGAGCGGCGTAGAGAAAAACTGTGATCAAATTCGCGCCGGTAAAATCGGGCGAGCGAAACAACTCCAGTGGAACCATCGGAAACGCGGCGCGAGCCTCAACGTAAAGGAAAGCGGCTAAGAACGCGCAGCCCGCAGCCAAACTTTCCCAAACGGATCGACGGTTCCAACCAAGATTTGTCGATTCAATGAATCCGTAAGTTACTCCGGCCAAGCCAACCGTCGCCAGGAGCGCCCCTAACCAATCGACGCTCATCCGCGCCGCAAATCTGCTTTCCGGGACGTGCCACAGCGACACTACGATCACAAACGCCGCAATGGGCAGATTAATGAAGAACACCCAGCGCCAGGAAGCATGCTCAATCAGCCAGCCGCCGAGAACGGGCCCCATGGCCGTCGTGATGGAAGTGAAGCCGGACCATGTCCCGATCGCCCGGCCACGCTCTTTGCCGCCGAAGGAAGCACTTATGATTGACAAACTGCCAGGAACAAGGAATGCGGCTCCAAATCCTTGAGCGGCTCGCGCAATCACAAGCTGGCGTATATTCGGAACGAGACCGCAAACAGCAGAAGCGATTGCGAAAATGGTCACGCCAAATAAAAACATTCGCCTGCGTCCAAACAAATCGCCCGTCGAACCGCCCGCCAGTATCAGCGCGCCCAACAACAATCCGTATCCTTCGACAACCCATTGCATGTCGATGATGGTCCCACCGAGGCTTGTCTGAAGTGCAGGCAAGGCAATGTTCACAACAGTGCTGTCGATGAAGGCCATGCTCGATCCGAGGATCGCGACCGCAAGGATCCACGGCTCGGCGGCTTTCGTGCACGGAACGGCCGGATATCCGGAGTCAATTGCGGCTTCGTCACACAGTGTCTTCATGAATCCCCTTCACGAAAAGACACTTCCTCCGTCATGGTCGCTTTCATGAATGCATCGTACAGTCTGCGGCGCTATGCGCATTTCGAAAAGGTCCCAGCGTAATCAGAGCGAGCGAATCGGTAAGACACGACTCCTGTGACTGGACTCGAACACGTGTCGTCTAAACCCGCCCAGCGGCATTTCGCCCCGCGTAGCCTCTTTTCCGCCAAAGTGAGCTACTTTTTTTGTTTCAATACACGCGTTCAGCCCAAATGGCGGTTAATGCCCCGCGCGGGATTCGAGGAGGATTCCAAAGAATAGCTTGTGCGGCGTCGGCGAGGCCATCCCTGTCGCCTCAATCCAATCGCGAACATCGGAGATCCGGTGCGTGCGCCCGTGGGGGACCTCAGCGAGCATCATCAAGTCAAATAGTGCTTCAACTGCATTGTCTTGCCCTTCATCAGGAACGAGAACATCAAGGATGACAAGCTTGCCGCCACCCCGAACGAGGCGCGCGGCGCGCGCCACAATGGCGGACGCGATCGGCGCATCAAAATCGTGCAGAACGTGGGATAGAAGCACGCAGTCGAAGGTCCTTCCCTCAAGGCCCCAACCGTCCTTCAGTAGATCGGCAGCCACAACCTCTACCCGATCCCGCAATCCTTTTCGCTCCAAGTGCCGCTTGGCAATCGGGATTATTTCGCGGAGGTCCGCTAGCGTCACTCGTGCACCGGGAAGCGCCCGCGCCAATTCCGCAGCATAGCCTCCCCCTCCTCCGCCCAAGTCCAGAATTGTTCCCGCGTTTTTGAAGGCGCCCGTTTCGATCACTCCGGGAGCTCCCAGCTCTGCAAGGTCGTTCAGCGCCAGGAGGAATTTTTCTACCGACGAGAAATCGTTGGCCACACGATCGGAAAAGGAAGGAAGAAGAGCATGGCCCGACGAGATCGCATCGGCGAGCCGGCTCCACGCCGCATAGAAAAAATGCTCTTTCCACGCAAGCCGCGCCATTCCGCCCGGGCCGTCGCGGACAAAGGTCTTCGAAAAATCGTTCAGCGCAAATTTCTCGCCGTCTCTGGAGACATACTCCAGCGCGCTGAGCGCGCCTAGCAAGCGGGCCACGGTATCTGAGGGCGCCGAAATCCGGTGTGCCACTTCCAACGGAGTTGCCGCGCCATTCGCGAGCGCCGCGAACAATCCCAGTTTTGCCGCGGCCATAAGCACCGCAGATCTTTGGTAAAGCGTCAACTCCTGATAAGGATCCATTGTCGTATGCTGGTCAATCAATTAAGCATCTTCAATTAAGCATCTTC
>Ga0335085_10012552_pt1 | contig 12476 bp, 10 predicted proteins | sample Lox_Sample_45_FD_206712 | JGI IMG/M metagenome (GOLD analysis project Ga0335085, IMG submission 206712) | Soil microbial communities from Loxahatchee National Wildlife Refuge, Florida, United States - Lox_Sample_4.5 | ecosystem: Environmental > Terrestrial > Soil > Wetlands | place: USA...
CTCGTCGCGGGTGTGACCTCGAGGCTCGATGCCGCCAGGAAGGCGGGGAAGCTGACGCAGTCGCAGGAGGATGCGATCACGGCGAAGCTGAAGCCGCTCGTCACCGACCTGGTGAACGGGATGCACCCCGCGAAGCCGGCCAGGCCGGCCGCCCCGGCCAAGCCCGGGCTCGGATTCGGGTTCGCGCTCGGCTTCGGTCTTCGCGGTGAGCTTCAGGTTGCGGCCGACTATCTGGGTGTGTCGGTCGACACGCTCGTCGCGGACCTGCGCTCGGGGAAGACATTGGCGCAGGAGGCGCAGGCGCAGAAGAAGGACGTGGGCGGGCTGGTGGACGCGCTCGTCGCGGGTGTGACCTCGAGGCTCGATGCCGCCAGGAAGGCGGGGAAGCTGACGCAGTCGCAGGAGGATGCGATCACGGCGAAGCTGAAGCCGCTCGTCAGCGACCTGGTGAACGGGACGGCGCCTGCGTTCCCGTTCCGGCCCGGCGGCGTGCACCACGGCCGGGGCCTCGTCCGCCCGTCCCAGGGCGGCGCGAACGCCTGAGCGCAAGGTCACCGACGGTGGCCGCGGCGCCGGAGCGTAGGCTCTGGCCCGTGGCCACGGTCACAGCAGCCGCCGCGAACCAGCCGCCGCCGCTCGCCGGCTACGACCTCTTCGCCGAGAACCGTCCGCTGGTCGAGGCGCTCGAGCGCGAGGGCGCCGGCTGGGCCGCCGAACGCTGCTCGGGCTTCGGGCGCCGGCTGGGCGGCGAGCCCCTCGAGTGGGGCAGGCTCGCGAACGAGAACCCGCCGAGACTTCGCACCCACGACCGCTTCGGCGAACGGATCGACGAGGTCGAGTTCCACCCGGCATGGCACGAGCTGCTGCGGCTCTCGCTCGCACACGGCGCGCATTCGCTCTCGTGGACCGAGGGGCGAGGAAGGGCCGAAGGCGTCCCGAAGTCGGGCCCGGGCGCCGGGGGCTTGGCCGCCGGCGCTTCCAGGCCGGGCGCGCACGTCGCCAGGGCGGCGCTCTTCCTGCTCGCTTCGCAGGTCGAGGCCGGCCACGGCTGCCCCGTGTCGATGACGCACGCCGCGGTCCCGGCGCTCCGCGCCTCCGCCCCGGAGCTCGCCCGCCTGTGGGAGCCGGCGCTGACCTCGTGCGAGTACGACTTCGGCCTGCGCCCGATCTCCGAGAAGCGCGGCGCCCTCTGCGGGATGGCGATGACCGAGCGGCAGGGCGGATCCGACGTGCGCGCCAACACGACCACCGCCTCTCCGCTCGGCGACGGCGAGTATCTGCTCGAGGGCTCGAAGTGGTTCTGCTCGGCGCCGATGTCGGACGCCTTCCTCGTGCTCGCGCAGGCTCCCGGCGGCCTCTCCTGCTTCCTCCTGCCGCGCGTGCTCGGAGACGGGACGCGCAACGCGCTGCGGATCGAGCGCCTGAAGGACAAGCTCGGCGACCGTTCGAACGCCTCGTCCGAGGTCGCCTTCGACGGCGCCCTGGCCCACCTCGTGGGCGAGGAGGGCCGCGGCGTGCGGACGATCGTCGAGATGGTCGTCCACACCAGGCTCGACTGCGTGCTCGGCGCCGCCGCGGGGATGCGCGCCGCCGTCGAGCAGGCGACCCACCACGCGGCGCACCGCCTCGCCTTCGGCCGGCGCCTCGCCGAGCAGCCGCTGATGCGCAACGTCCTCGCCGACCTCTGCCTCGAGTCCGAGGCGGCGACGGCGACCGCGCTCCGGCTCGCACGTGCGTACGACGGCCGGGCGGCGGGGGACGAGCGCGAGGCGGCCTTCGCCCGCATCGCGACGGCGCTGGCGAAGTACTGGGTCTGCAAGCGCGGCCCTGCTCACGCGGCCGAGGCGCTCGAGTGCGTCGGCGGCAACGGCTACATCGAGGAGTCGATCCTGCCGCGCCTCTACCGCCAGCAGCCGCTGCTCTCGATCTGGGAAGGCTCGGGCAACGTCGTCTGCCTCGACGTGCTGCGGGCCGTGGAGCGGGAGCCCGAGACGGCGGTGGTGCTCCTCGACGAGATCCGGGTCGCCGGCCATGCCGAGGCGTCGGCTGCTGCCGAGCAGGCGCTCGGCGCCCTCGACGAGGCCGGCGGGCGCGCCGCCGTCGAGCGGCTCGCCCTGGCACTGCAGGCCTCGCTCCTTCAGCGCCACGCGCCGGCCGCCGTCGCCGATGCCTTCTGCGCCTCGCGCCTCGCCGGAGAGGGTGGGCTCGGTTACGGGACGCTTCCCACGGGGAGCGAGCTGGTAACGATCATGGAACGGCACCGACCGCTCGCTAACTGATACGGATTGCGTGCGTCTGAACCAGGAGAGCCAAGAACGATGCTGACCCCCGTTCCCCCGAGCGAGTGCATGCGCGCGCGAGCGGCGGTATCGGGACGGCTGGACGATGAGCTCACAGAGCTCGAGGCGGCACGGCTCGACGTGCACCTCCGCCACTGTCCCGACTGCCGGACGTTCGCAGCCCAGACGGCCGCGATCACGGCCGAGCTGCGGCGTGCGCCTCTCGAGGTCCCGCTGGCGCCGGCCTTCTCCCCGCGGCGCCGCACGAGGGTGTCTGCACTGCGCGTCCAGGTCGCGGCGGTCGCGGCGGTCGCGGTCGCGGCGACCGGCTCGCTCCTGCTCGGGCGCATGGTCGGCACGAGCGGCCGTGGCCCCGGGTTCTCGGCCTCCGCGCCGACGAGCGACCTCGCGACCGTCCGCCAGGATGCGGCCGAGCAGCGCCTGCTCGCGCTGCTGCCGCAGCCGAGCCTGCCGGAGTCCTCCGGTCGGACAGGCCCGATCGTCGCGCTCTGAGCCTCTCGCCGGTTTCCGGTCCTCGACGGCGCTCTCGCGCGAGGCTGGCATTTCCTCGCGCTCCTAACTAAGCTTCCCCGCCGTCGTCCTAGACACGTGACGGAGCGTCCCCCGGGGGCGTGGGAGAGCAGGCGCCGCCGTTCGTGAAAGGGCTCCCGGCGCAAACCAAACGGAGGGAATCGATGCATAGACGGATCTGGCTCCTCGCCGGGGTGGCGCTCGCTGTGCTCGTCGTAGCGACGTCTGCCACCGCGACGAGCAGGACTGCCGCGGCGCCGGAGTCCGCGTCGGCGTCTGCCGCGCCGTTCGCCCAGGCGTGGGCGCACGTGGGGCGCACGCCGGCGGCTCGGGCGGCCAAGTCGACCGCCGTGGTCGCGATGGAGCAGGACCTGCCGGGCACGTTCAACACCAACTATCAGCCCAGCAACAGCGCCTGGACGCTGAACGTGGTCAGCGGCCCGGTGCTGGCGAACATCTTTGCCGTGAACGACAAGCTCCAGTACATCCCCTCGCTCGTGAGCAGCGTCAAGGCCGACAAGAAGAGCATCACGTACGTGATTCGGCCGAACGCGGTCTGGAACTGGGGCGGCAAGAAGGTTCCGGTCACCTACAAGGACTTCGTCTACACGAAGAACGTGATCCTGGACAAGAAGAACAGCCCCGTGAGCACCGCCGGCGTGAACCAGCTCGGCAGCTACACGCACAAGGGCCTGAAGCAGATCACGTTCCAGTGGAAGACGACGGGCTGCACGGCGGATGCCCCGTGTGGTCCGTTTGCCGACTACCGCGACATCTTCACCTACGTCTATCCGTCGTTCGCGCTCAAGGGCATGAACTTCAACACGATGTGGGCGAAGTGCGTCTGCGGCTCGAACGGCAAGTTCGTCACGAACGGCCCCTACTACATCTCGAACTACACGAAGGGTCAGGGCGTGACGCTGAAGGCGAACCCGCTCTGGTGGGGCACGAAGCCGAGCCTGAAGGAGCTCGACTTCAAGCTGATCACCGACACGAACGCGGAGATCCAGGCGATCCGCGGCGGTGAGGTGGATATCGCGAACCCGCAGCCGCAGACGGCGATGTCGTCGCTCGTCGGTGTCAAGGGCCTGGTCTACAAGGTCGTTCCGGGCCTGTACGACGAGCACATCGACCTGCAGGAGGGGCCGACCGCGAAGAATCCGCGTGTGCCGCTGCTGCGGGCGCCGTGGTTCCGGCAGGCGGTCATGATGGGGCTCGACCGGCAGGGCTTGATCAACGCGCTCTACAGCAAGATCGCGCCCGGCCTGAAGCCGCTGAACAACCTGATCTTCTACCCGAGCGACACGGAGAACTACAAGGACGACTTCGCCAAGTGGAACTACAACCCGACGAAGGCGATCGCGCTCCTGAAGGCTCACGGGTGCACGGGTGGGCCGAGCAAGCCGACCGACGGCAACACGCACTACTTCACGTGTGCCGGCTTCCCGGCCAAGTTCGCCTACACGACGGCGGCGGACAACTCCCGCCGCGTGACCAGCGAGACGATCTTCAAGGCCAACCTGGCCGCGATCGGCATCCAGGTCGTCGACAACCTGCTGCCGACGGCGACGATGTTCGACGACCAGCACCTCACCGCGGGCAACTACGACGTGATGGAGTTCGCGTGGGGCGGCGTCCTCGACCCGGGTAGCGGCAACCAGGTCTGGGTGTGCAACGGGAGCCAGAACTACCTGCACTACTGCAACGCCGGGGTCACCAAGCTCCTGCACGAGACCAACACCGAGCTCGATCCCGACAAGCGGAACGCCGAGTTCCAGGCGGCCGACAAGCTGATGGCGCCGCAGGTCCCGTCGATCCCGCTCTACGACCTACCGGAGGTCGTCACCTACCGGAGCAACATCAGCGGCGTCACCGACACCGCGACCGGCTTCACGTGGAACACGCAGGACTGGAAGTGGACGTCGTAGCACTTCGGGAGCTGCCCTAGCCTGGGCGGTCTCCAACGCGATCCGCGCCCGCCGTGAGGCGGGCGCGGATCGCTGTAGGACTCGGACATCAGACGACAAACGAGGTAGCTGGACTTGCTCGCCTACATCACCCGGCGTGTCCTCTACAGCATCCCGGTGCTGGTGCTGTCGACCTTCCTCAGCTTCGTGTTCGTGTCGTACGCCGGCGACCCGCTCGCGCAGCTCCGCATCACGCCGCACATCTCGCAGCAGACGATCCAGAACCTGACGCACCAGTACCATCTCGACCAGCCGGTTCCCGTCCGCTACTGGTACTGGGTCCAGGACGTCTTCGAGCACAAGCTCGGCAAGTCGCTCGTCACGCTCCAGCCGATCTGGCCCGACATCACCCGGACGCTGGGGCACACGCTGCAGGTGGTGCTGACAGCCGAGCTCTTGGCCCTCGTCCTCGGCGTGATCGTCGGCATCTACTCCGCGGTCCGCCAGTACTCGTTCTTCGACTACTTCTTCACCTCGTTCAGCTTCCTCGGCTATGCGATGCCGGTCTTCTGGCTCGCACTTCTCCTCCAGATTGCCTTTACGGACATCTACCTCAGGTGGCACGTCCGCATCTTCTACACGTCCGGTCTGAACAGCACGGCCGGCGGCTCGGCGTGGTCGCTCGACCGCCTCCAGCACATCGCGCTGCCCGTCGTGACGCTCTGCGTCATCAGCTTCGCGCTGTACAGCCGGTTCATGCGCGCCTCGATGCTCGACGTGCTGAACACCGACTACGTGCGGACCGCCCGCGCGAAGGGGCTGCCCGAATGGCGCGTGATCATGGGCCACGTGTTCCGCAACGCGCTCATCCCGATCACGACCGTCGCCGCGCTCAACATCGGGGCGGTCTTCGGCGGGGCGATCATCACCGAGACGATCTTCACCCTCGACGGGATAGGCTTCTATTTCTTCAACAGGCTCAGTGCGCTCGACGTCTACGCAGTGATGGCGTACCTGCTCGTCACATCGGTGATGATCGTGCTCTTCAACCTGATCGCGGATATCCTCTACGGTTTCCTCGACCCGAGGATCCGCTATGACTGAGGTCGGGCAGCCGCACGAGGCCTCCCCCGTCCCCCCCCTGACGGGGGCGACCGTGGGCGCGGCGGCGCTGGGCACGGCCGGGGGCTCTGCGATCGACTCGACGGTCGAGGCCGGGCTCGAGCTCAAGGTCCGCAGTCAGTGGTCGTATGCGCGCAGCCGCTTCCTGCGGCACCGGCTGGCGATGGCGAGCCTCATCGCGCTGATCGTGATCTTCGGCTGCGGCATCTTCGCGAACTACATCGCGCCGTACTCCTATTCCACGATCGATCTCACGAACATCCTCCATCCGCCCACGACGATCGCCCACCACTACTTCGGCACCGACGAGATCGGCCGCGACTACTTCAGCCGCGTCATCTACGGGATCCGGACCTCGTTGGAGGTCGGCGTCTTCGTCGCATTCCTCTCCTCGATCATGGGGTTGATCATCGGCGCGGTCGCCGGCTACTACCGCGGCTGGCTCGACAACCTCCTCATGCGCTTCACCGACCTCGTGCTGACGCTGCCCGCGCTCGCGATCCTGCTCGTCGCGTCCGCCTTGCTCGGCCAGGGCAGCCAGTGGCGCGTCTCGATCATCCTCGCGTTCTTCTTCTGGACGCAGCTCGCGCGTATCGTCCGCGGGATCTTCCTCTCGCTGCGCGAGAAGGAGTACGTCGAGGCGGCCAAGGCCGCGGGCTCGGGTGACCTGCGGATCATGTTCCGCCACATCCTTCCGAACACGCTCGGCCCGGTGATCGTGAACGGCACGCTCGCCGTCGCGACGGCGATCCTCACCGAGGCGGCGCTGTCGTTCCTGGGCTTCGGGATCAGGCCGCCGACCCCCTCCCTCGGGGTGCTCGTCGCGGGCGGTGAGGCGAACCCGCAGCAGTGGTGGCTCACGATCTTCCCCGGCCTCACGATCGTGCTGATCGTGCTCTGCATCAACTTCGTCGGCGACGGGCTCCGCGACGCGCTCGACCCTACCCAGCGGCGGGTTCGTGCCTGAGCCGCTGCTCTCGATCCGCGACCTCGTCGTGGAGTTCGGGACGGACGACGGCGTCGTCCACGCCGTGGAGGGCGTTTCCTACGACGTCTTCCCGGGCGAGATCCTCGGGATCGTCGGCGAGTCCGGCTCGGGCAAGAGTGTCTCGACGCTGGCCCTGCTCGGGCTGATCCCGCTTCCCCCGGGTCGGATACCGGCGGGCACAGCGATGTTCAAGGGGCGGGATCTGCTGAGGCTGAGCAATCGCGAGCTGCGCGAGTTCCGGGGCAACGAGGTCGCGATGATCTTTCAGGACCCGATGACATCGCTCAATCCCGTTCTGACCATCGGCTTCCAGCTCGGCGAGGCGATCAAGACGCATTTCCCCAACGAACGCCACGAAGTGATCAAGGCGCGCGTCGTCGAGCTGCTGCGAATCGTGGGCGTTCCCAACCCGGACGTCCGCTTCGACCAATACCCGCACGAGTTCTCGGGCGGCATGCGGCAGCGGGCGATGATCGCCATGTCGATCGCCAACTCGCCGTCGCTCCTGATCGCGGACGAGCCCACGACCGCGCTCGACGTGACGATTCAGGCGCAGGTGCTCGAGGTGATGAAGCGCGTGCAGGCCGAGACGCGGGCGGCGACGATCCTGATCACGCACGACCTCGGCATCGTCGCCGAGATGTGCGACCGCGTGCTGGTGATGTATGCGGGCCGGATCGTCGAGTCGGGCGACGTGCGCACGGTCTTCGGAAAGCCGCGGCACCCGTACACGATCGGGCTGATGGACAGCCTGCCGCGCCTGACCGAGGACGAGGACTGGCTGCGGCCGATTCCCGGCCAGCCGCCGAGCCTGATCAACCGGCCGAGCGGCTGCGCGTTCCACCCGCGCTGCTTCCTCTCGCAGGGCAGGGGCAAGTGCCGCGAGGAGGTGCCGGTGCTGCGCGAGATCGACGGCGATGGCCACGGCTCCGCCTGCCATTTCGCGGAGGAGCTGCGGGAGCGCCCCTCGCGCTTTGCCGAGACGGTCGGAGGCGCGGCATGAGCCGCGTCCCCGCGGGAGGCGGCGACGCAACGCGGCCGGCGGCGGCGCCGGAGCGGGCATGAGTGCGGTCGAGCGCAACGGGGACATCCATCGCCGTGCCGACACCGGCGAGGAGATCCTCCGCATCGAGGGCCTCTTCAAGCACTTCCCGATCCGCGCCGGCGTCCTCAAGCGGACGGTCGGGTACGTCCATGCGGTCGACGGCGTCGACCTCACGGTCACGGCCGGCGAGACGCTGGGGCTCGTGGGCGAGTCCGGGTGCGGCAAGACGACGCTCTCGCGGACGCTGATCAAGCTGACCGAGCCGACGCGCGGAACGATCGTCTTCAACGGCCGCGACATCACCCGTTTCACACGCAGGCAGATGCGCGAGGTCCGCCGCGAGATGCAGATCGTGTTCCAGGATCCGTACGCGTCGCTCAACCCGCGCATGACCGTCCGCGACATCGTCAGCGAGCCGCTCCGGATTCACGATCGCTATCGGGGGCAGCAGGGCAAGCAGCGGGTGGACGAGCTCCTGCGCACGGTAGGTCTCTCGCCGGAGCATGCGAACCGGTTCCCGCACGAGTTCTCGGGCGGCCAGCGGCAGCGGATCGGCGTCGCACGCGCGCTCGCGCTCAGCCCGCAGCTGATCATCCTCGACGAGCCTGTCTCGGCGCTCGACGTGTCGATCCGGGCCCAGGTCGTGAACCTGCTCGAGTCGCTCCAGCGCGACTTCGGGCTCACGTACATCTTCGTCGCCCACGACCTCTCGGTCGTGCGCCACGTGTCCGACCGTGTCGCGGTCATGTACCTCGGCAAGGTGATGGAGATCGGCTCCAAGCACGACATCTACGACCAGCCGGCGCACCCGTACACACAGGCGCTTCTGTCGGCGGTGCCGATCGAGGAGCCGAACCAGCGCGGCAAGCGCCAGCGGATCGTGCTCGAGGGGGATGTTCCGAGCCCGGCCAACCCGCCGTCCGGCTGCCGCTTCCGCACGCGCTGCTGGAAGGCCCAGGAGATCTGCGCGCAGCAGGAGCCGGAGCTCGTTGACCGCGGGCAGGGGCACCCGACCGCCTGCCACTTCGCCGAGATCGTCAAGCCCCTCGACCTCGTCACCTCGCCGGCGACGGCGTAGCCCTCGCAGGCGGTCGCCACACCGCCCCGGAACGGCCCGGAGCGCGCGCACCCCGTGACCCTTAGGCAACGGTGCCCGGCCCGGGCCAGGCACCGGTCGGGCAGTCAGCGCAGCCTCGCCCGCGCCCGTCCTTCCCGGGTCCGCAGGCGCCACTTCCGGGCCTCCTGCTTGCGCAGGACGACGTCATGGCGCATCGCGATCTTCAGGAGCTCCTTCTGCAGCTTGCGCCAGCTGTCGAAGCGCTCGCGCGGCAGCTCGCCGGAGTCGACTGCCTCGAGCACGGCGCACCCCGGCTCGCGGGTGTGCGAGCAGTCGTTGAAGCGGCAGTCGCCCGCCAGCTCCTCGACGTCCGCGAAGGTCGCCTCGAGCGCGCCCTCGCCGACATCCCACAGCTGCAGCTCCCTCAGCCCGGGCGTGTCGATCACCATGCCGCCGCCGGGAAGGAGGACCAGCTCGCGGTGCGTGGTCATGTGCCGGCCCTCGTCGTCGTCGGCGCGCGTCTCGGTGGTCGCCATCACCTCGCGGCCGGCCCAGCGGTTGACGAGCGTCGACTTCCCGACGCCGGAGGATCCGAGCAGGACTGCGGTCGTCCCCGGCCCGAGGCGCGCCCGCAGCGACTCGCAGCCCTGGCCGGTGAGCGCCGAGACGACATGGACGGGGACGCCGAGCGCAACGGCCTCGACCTCGGCGACGAGCGGCCACGGATCGTCGAGCCGGTCGGCCTTCGTGAGCACGATCTCGGGCGTGGCGCCGCTCTCCCAGATCGAGACGAGGTAGCGCTCGATCCGGCGCGGCTCGAGGTCGGGCCCGAGCGAGGTGACGACGAAGGCGACGTCGACGTTCGCGGCGAGCGTCTGCGCCTCGGTGGCGAAGCCGGCGGCGTTCCTGACGATCGCGCTGCGGCGCGGCAGCACCGCCTGGATCACGGCGCCGTCGGCGACGGCGACCCAGTCGCCGACCGCGACCTCGACCCTCTCGTGGCGGAAGCGGCCGGGCGCCCGCACGCGCAGCTCGCCCTGTGCGGCGTAGACGACGAGCTGCCCACGGTGCTGCACGGCCACCCGGGCCGCCAGCTGGTGGGCTTCGAGCGCGTCCGCGAGGTCGGAATCCCACCCGAGCTCGGCCAGGTCGTATGTGATGTCGAACGTAGGCAACGCAGGTTCTCCTTCGAGAGACGAAACGGGACACGCCGCCGCGGCGGCTGCGTCCTCTCTCGAAGGTGCGCCGTCGCGCCGGCTAGGCCGTGAAGGCCGGGAGGGCGGTGCGCACAGTCATCTGGACAGCCTCCTCTCGCCGGGGACGGAACCTCGGCCAGGGTAGGCGACAGCGGGCGCGGCCGTCAAGGAGCGTTCGGCCGCTTGACGAAACTAAATTGATTAGGTAAAAACCTATGAACAGTAGAAACGAGCAGCCGGAGGAGGCACGATGAAGACTGCACCGCTCACCGAGAATCTGATCCAGGTCACCCGCCTGCGCTTCGTCAACGCGTATCTCGTCCGCGAGCCGGACGGCTTCACGCTCGTCGACACGACCACGAGCGGCGGCGGCGACGCGCTCGTCGCAGCCGCCGAGGCCGCCGATGGCTCGATCCGCCGGATCGCCCTCACGCACGGGCACGGCGATCACGTCGGCTCGCTCGACGCGCTGAAGGCACGCCTCGGCGACGAGGTCGAGGTCCTGATGCCGGACCTCGACGCGCGCATCCATGCCGGCGAAGAGATCGTCGAGGGCAAGCTTCCCGGAGCCTGGCCGAAGCTTCGGACCGCACCCGACACGCGGATCCGGCCGGGCGAGCGCATCGGCAGCCTGGAGGTGGTCGCGAGCCCGGGCCACACCCCCGGCCACGTCTCGTTCCTCGACACGCGCGATCGCTCGCTGATCGCCGGCGACGTCTTCACGAGCATCGGCGGCGTCGCGGTCTCGAGCCATTTCCACCTCCGCTTTCCGCTCGTCGCGCTGGCGACGTGGAACAAGCCGCAGGATCTCGATTCCGCCCGCGCGCTCTGTGCTCTCGAGCCGGCGCTGCTCGTCGTCGGCCACGGCTCCGCCGTTCGCGAACCGAAGGCGGCGATGGATGCGGCGATCGCACGCGCGGCGCGCGCGCAGGGTCGCTGATGCCCCGGGCGGGCCTGGACTCCGAAGCCGTCGTGAGCGCAGCGGCGAGCCTCGTCGACGCCGAGGGACTGGAGGCGCTCACGCTCGCCCGCCTCGCTGCGATGCTGGGCGTGCGCTCCCCGTCCCTCTACGCACACGTCGGCGGCCTCGAGGACGTGCGGCGGCGACTGGCCACGCGGGGGGCTCGGGAGCTGGCTGCGAGGCTGCAGTCCGCCGCCGCCGGCCGGGCCCGCGGCGACGCGCTGGCCGCGGTTGCCGACGCCTACGTCGGCTACGCCCGGGAGCACCCGGGGCTCTACGCGGCCCTGCAGCGCCCGCCGGCGGCGTCCGACGACCCGGGTGCGGCTGCGGCGGAGCAGCTGCTCGCCGCGGTCGCCGCGGTGCTCCGCGGATACGGCCTCGAGGACGAGGACGCGGTGCACGCCACGCGCATCCTGCGCTCGGCGCTGCACGGCTTCGTCTCGCTCGAGGCGTCGGGGGGCTTCGAGCTGCCGCTGGCGCTCGACGAGACGTTCTCCCGACTCGTCGCGCTTCTCGACTCCGGCCTCTCCGCCGCGGAGGGGTGACCGAGCGCCGCGCTAGCCTCACCGCTCATGGACTGGCTCTCGCAGCACGGCGTCCGGATCGGGGTGCTCGTCGTGCTCGTCCTGCTCGCGGCCTGGGCGGCGCGGCAGACGATCCCGCGGGCGGTCCGGCTTGCAATCGCCCGGCAGCGGGCGGAGGACGCGGAGCAGCCCGCGGAGGAGATCGCGGTCGAGGAGCAGGCGAAGCGGGCCGAGACGCTCTCGAACGTGCTCGTTCGCACCGTCGACGTGACGGCGGTTCTGATCGCGGGCACGATCGCGCTCGGCGAGCTCGGCTTCCAGCTCGGGCCCCTGATCGCGGGCGTCGGCGTCGTCGGGCTCGCGGTCGGCCTCGGTGCGCAGACGTTCGTCGGCGACGTGATCGGCGGGCTCTTCGTGCTGCTCGAGAACCAGTACGCCGGCGGCGACGTCGTCGAGATCGCGGGCATCAACGGCACCGTGCAGGCCGTGAACCTGCGGTGCACGGTGCTCCGCGACATCGACGGGATCGTGCACACGGTCCCGAACGGCGAGGTCCGCGTCTCGTCGAACCTGACCCGCAGCTTCGCCCGGGTCAACCTGAACGTCTCCGTCGGTTACGGCGAGGATCTCGATCGTGTGCGCGACGTCCTCGACGCGGTCGGTGCCGAGCTCGCGGCCGAACCCGAATGGGCCGGGAAGATCCTCGTGCCGCCGCAGGTCCTGCGCGTGGACTCGCTCGGCGACTCGGGCGTCGAGCTGAAGATCCTCGGCACCGTCCGCCCGATGAAGCAGTGGGAGGTGACCGGCGAGCTGCGCCGGCGCGTCAAGCAGGCCTTCGACCGGGAGGGGATCGAGATCCCGTTTCC
>Ga0335085_10012553_pt1 | contig 12476 bp, 10 predicted proteins | sample Lox_Sample_45_FD_206712 | JGI IMG/M metagenome (GOLD analysis project Ga0335085, IMG submission 206712) | Soil microbial communities from Loxahatchee National Wildlife Refuge, Florida, United States - Lox_Sample_4.5 | ecosystem: Environmental > Terrestrial > Soil > Wetlands | place: USA...
ACTCCCCGCGCGCGGTGGAGCTGGCCGACCTGGGCGAGGACGTCATCCTGGTGCGCCGCGAGACCAACCCCGACGACCTGCACGGCATGATCGCCGCGCGCGGCATCCTGACCAGCCGGGGCGGCAAGACCAGCCACGCCGCCGTGGTCGCCCGCGGCATGGGGAAGACCTGCGTCTGCGGCGCCGACCAGCTCGAGGTCGACACGCGCGACGGCCGCTTCACCGCCCCAGACGGCGTGCTTGTCTCCGAAGGCGACGTGATCTCCATCGACGGAACGTCCGGCGCGGTCTACCTCGGCGAGGTGCCGGTCGTGCCGTCGCCGGTCGTGCAGTACTTCGAGGGCGGCCTGGCCCCGGAGTCCGACGAGCTGGTCGCGGCCGTCCACGCGCTGATGACGCACGCGGATTCCCGCCGCCGGCTCGGGGTATGGGCCAACGCGGACAACGGACCGGACTGCGCGCGGGCCCGCCGGTTCGGCGCCGGCGGCGTCGGCCTGGTGCGGACCGAGCACATGTTCCTCGGTGACCGCCGCCAGCTCGTCGAGCGGCTCATCCTGGCCGAGAGCGAGTCCGAGCAGCAGGCGGCCCTGGACGCACTGGAGCCGCTGCAGCGCGGGGACTTCGTGGAGATCCTGGCGGCGATGGACGGCCTGCCGGTGACGATCCGGCTGATCGACCCGCCGCTGCACGAGTTCCTGCCCGACCTCACCGACCTGTCGGTCAAGATCGCCCTGGCCGGCGACAACGCGACCGACAAGGACCGCAAGCTGCTGGACGCCGTCCGTCGGCTGCACGAGCAAAACCCCATGCTCGGCCTGCGCGGGGTCCGGCTCAGCCTCGTCATCCCGGGCCTGCTCGACATGCAGGTGCGGGCGATCGCGCACGCCGCGGCCGACCGCAAGCGGGTCGGCGGGAACCCGCGTCCGGAGGTGATGATCCCGCTGGTCGGCGCGGTGCAGGAGCTGGAGATCGCCCGCGAGCGGACCGAGAAGATCCTCAAGCAGGTCGCCGAGGAGACCGGCACCGAGGTACACACCCTGATCGGCACGATGATCGAGGTCCCCCGGGCCGCGCTCACCGCTGGGCAGATCGCGCAGCCGGCCGAGTTCTTCTCCTTCGGCACGAACGACCTGACCCAGATGACGTGGGGCTTCTCCCGCGACGACGTGGAGGGGGCGTTCTTCGGCCGCTACATCCAGCTCGGCATCTTCGGGGTGTCGCCGTTCGAGACGATCGACCGGGACGGGGTCGGCCGGCTGGTCCGCCTTGCGGTCGAAGAGGGCCGGGCCAGCCGGCCCGACCTGCAGGTCGGCGTCTGCGGCGAGCACGGCGGCGACCCGGACTCGGTGCACTTCTTCCACGACGCGGGCCTGGACTACGTGTCCTGCTCGCCGTTCCGGGTGCCCGTCGCCCGGCTGGAGGCCGGCCGCGCGGAGATCGAGTCCGAGCGGGCCGCGTCGGGCGGTGCGGGCGGCAGCGACAGCAGGTGAGCTGACGACCGGAACACCGACCGGGGCCGGTTACGAGGCCGGTTATGACGCGCACGCCACGGCCCGCTGGGTGGCCGAACCACCCAAGCGGGCCGGGCGGAGCGCGTTCGAGCGGGACCGGGCGCGTGTCCTGCACAGCGCGTCGTTGCGCCGCCTGGCGGCAAAGACCCAGGTGGTGGCAGTGGGTGACGCCGATTTCCCGCGCACCCGGCTGACCCACTCGCTGGAGTGCGCGCAGATCGGCCGGGGTATCGGCGCCGCGATCGGGTGCGATCCCGACCTGGTGGAAACCGCCTGCCTGGCGCACGACATCGGCCACCCGCCGTTCGGCCACAACGGCGAGATGGCCCTCGCGGACCTCGCCGCGGGCTGCGGCGGGTTCGAGGGCAACGCGCAGACCCTGCGCCTGCTCACCCGGCTGGAGACCAAGGTGCGCGGGGCGGGCCTGAACCTCACCCGGGCGTCCCTGGACGCCACCCTGAAGTACCCGTGGCCCGCGCCGCCCGGCCCTCCAGGCGGGGGCACGGCGCCGTCGATCGGTGACGTCCCCGCCCCGCCCAAGTTCAACTACTACGCCGACGACGCTGATGTCTTCGGCTGGATCCGCCGCGGCGCGCCGGGGCTCCGCCGATGCCTGGAGGCCCAGGTCATGGACTGGGCCGACGACGTGGCCTATTGCGTGCACGACGTGGAGGACGGGCTGCACGCCGGGCTGATCACCTTCGCGCAACTTCATGATCATGCCGAACGGGCCCTGGTGGCGCGGGTCGCCCAGCGTTTCTACGCTCAACCGGGCGCGACCTCGGCCGCCGAGCTGACCGCGGTTTTCGACGACCTCATGGCCCTGGACTGCTGGCCGAAAAGCTTCGACGGCGGCCCGGACGCCCTCGTCGCGCTGAAGAACCTGACCAGCGAGCTCGTCGGCCGGTTCTGCGTAGCCGCCCAGGACGCCACCCGCCTGTCCTGCCGGGACGCCAACGGCGGCTGCGGCGGCTACGGCGCGCCCGGCCGGCGCTCCAATGGCCAGGACCCCGGTGCCCGCGGCCAGGGGCTGACGCGGTACGCGTGCGACCTTGTCGTCCCGCGCGCCCAGCGGCTGGAGTGCGCGCTGCTCAAGGCCGTCGCGGCGCAGTACGTGATGACGAGGGCAGGCGTGGCCGCCGCGCAGGCGCGCGAACGTGAGCTGATCGCCGAGCTCGCGGCCGCGGTCGAGTCCGGCGCGCCGGAGACGCTTGACCCGCTGTTCCGGCCTTCCTGGGACGCGGCCGCCTCCGACAGCGCCCGCCGTCGCGTGGTGATCGACCAGATCGCCTCGCTGACCGACACCTCCGCGATCGCCTGGCACCGCCGTCTCGCCGTCCCGGCCGGCTGACCGTCCCGGGGTGCTGGCCGTCCCGGCCGGCTGACCGTCCCGGGGTGCTAAACCGTAGTTCCGCTCGGATGATCTGGCATCCCCGTTCACCTGGGAAAACGTGGGCGCACATGGCTACCGCAGGCATGGAGGCCCAGGCTCCTGAAGCCGTACGACCAGGGCAGACATGATGGGCCTTATGAGCCTGGGGGGAACTTCGGGTTACCCCTCCCGGCGGGCGCCTCCCGGATGGCCGCCAGGACGCGCGGTGTGTCGGTCAGGTCCGGGAGGACGGCGTGGGCACCGGCGGCGGCCAGGTCCGCCCCGCAATAGCCGCCGGTCGCGACGCCCACCGCGCGTGCCCCCGTCGCGAGTGCCGCCGCCACGTCCAGCGGTGTGTCGCCGACCAGCACGGTGGATTCTCCGCCGAAATCGGCGCCGGTCACCGCGGCGGCGCGCTGACGGGCCACGTGCACCAGCTCGGAACGGTCCTCGTGCGTGTCGCCATATGCCCCGATGTCCAGGTCGAGGAAGTCACGCAGGCCCAGGGCACCGAGCTTCACCTCGGCCAGTGGGCGGATATTCCCGGTGAGCACCGACTGGCAGACCCGCACGGTGCCGTTCCCGGTCCCGTTCTCCCGGCCGTCCCGGGACCCGAGCGCGGTCAGCGCCGCCACGGCTCCCGGCAGGGCGTACCCGCGGCGCCTGACCCGCTCACCGTAGGCCGGTGCCTGCCGGGTCAGCCCCGCGATGAATGCGTCGACGTGCCCGCGCGGGTCGGGTATCCCGGCCATCGCGAGCGTCCCCACGATGATGGCCCGGTCCGTGCGTCCCGCCATCGGGGCGACCTGTGGCAGCTCGCGCCCGAACAGCTCGGCGAACACGAGCCCGTACAGGTGCGTGCTCAGGCCGCCCGCGACCAGGAGGGTGTGGTCGACGTCCCACAGGACCAGCAGCTCGGGCGCGACCATGACACCCAAGGCTACGGGGCGGTACCCGATCGCCGTTACCCGCGTTGGGCGTCAGTGCCTGCGGCTAGACTCCCGCCAGGGGTGGCCCATCAGGTGGCATCTCATGCGGGCGCAGAGCGGAGGCGGGGAACATGGCTGGCCGGATCCGCGACGAGGACATCGCAGTGATCCGCGAGCGGTCACCGATCGAGGAGGTAATCGGGGAGTACCTGCAGCTGCGCAGCGCCGGCGGTGATTCGCTCAAGGGGCTGTGCCCGTTCCACGACGAGAAGACGCCCTCCTTCAACGTCACGCCCGCACGCGGCCTGTTCTACTGCTTCTCCTGCGCTGAGGGCGGCGACGTCATCAAGTTCGTTCAGAAGATCGACGGCCTCACGTTCATCGAGGCGGTCGAGCGGCTGGCCGGGCGGGCCGGGATCGACCTGCGGTACACAGACGGCGGGTACGTGCCCGGCCAGGAGCAGAGTCGGCGGCGGCGGCTGCTGGACGCGCATCGGGCCGCGGCCGAGTTCTACGCGGAGCACCTTCAGGGCGCCGGCGCGGCGGCGGCACGGGCCTTCCTGTCCGGGCGCGGCTTCGAGCACGCCGACGCGGAGCGGTTCGGCGTCGGGTATGCGCCCGCGGCGTGGGAGGAACTGACCCGGCACCTGCGCGCGCGGGGGTTCTCTGATGAGGAGCTGACCGCCGGGGGACTGGCCCGGGAAGGCCGCCGGGGCCCGGTGGACCGGTTCCGCGGCCGCCTCATGTGGCCCATCCGCGACCTGTCGGGAGACGTCATCGCGTTCGGGGCGCGCAAACTCGACCCGGACGACGACGGACCTAAATACCTTAATACCGCCGAAACGCCGCTCTTCCGCAAGAGTACCGTGCTCTACGGGGCCGACCTGGCCAAGCGGGAGATCTCGCACCGGCGCCAGGCGGTCATCGTCGAGGGCTACACCGATGTCATGGCCTGCCACCTGGCCGGGGTCCCGACCGCCGTGGCCACCTGCGGCACATCGTTCGGCGACGAGCACATCAAGGTGCTGCGCCGGCTGGTGATGGACACCGACGGCGCCGCCGGTGAGGTGATCTTCACCTTCGACGGCGACGCCGCCGGGCAGAAGGCGGCGCTGCGCGCGTTCGCCATGGAGGAACGCTTCGTCACGCAGACGTTCGTGACGGTCCAGCCGGACGGCCTCGACCCGTGCGACCTCCGCCTCGCCCACGGCGATGCGGCGGTCCGCGACCTGATCGCACGGCGCGTACCGCTGTTCGAGTTCGCCATCCGCAGCGTGGCGGCCAGGCACGACCTGGACACGGCCGAGGGGCAGATCGCCGCGCTGGACGAGGCCGCCCCGATCGTGGCCCGGATCAAGGACCCGGGGCTGCGGGCTCGCTACGCCGTCAACCTGGACCGCTGGCTCGGCCTGATGGACGAGCGCTTTGTGCTGGCCCGGGTCAGGGAGCACGCGGGCGGCAGGCCGGCTGCGGGCGATCCGGGGCGGGGCGGTCCGCGTTACGGGCGGCGGGATGCGGCGCGCCCGGGCGCCGCGGGCCACGGGTCCGCCGGGCCGGGCGGGCCGGGCGGGAACGGGACGGCCGGGCACGAGGGGCAGCGGAACGACCGGCGGCTGCCGTCCGGCGCGCAGGGCGAGGCGGGCTACGACCCGTCCGATCCCGTGGTCCAGGTCGAGCGGGAGGCGCTGAAGCTCGCGGTGCAGCGGCCGGGATTGTGCGGGCCCGAGTTCGATGCGCTCGGGGCCGAGGCGTTCACCGTTCCGGCGCACGCGGCCGTGTTCCGGCTGATCGCCGAGTCGGGCGGCACCAGCATGGCCGGCAGCGGCCGCGAATGGGCGGCCCGGCTGCGCGATGATGCGCCCAACGACCGGGCCCGCGCGTTCATCACGCGGCTCGCCGTGGAACCGCCCCAGGTCACCGGCGAACCGGATGCCCGGTACATGGACGTGGTCCTGGCCCGGGTCGGTGAGCTCGCCGTGAGCCGGGAGATCGCGTCGGTCAAGTCGAAGCTGCAGCGGATGAACCCGGTGCAGCAGCAGGTCCCCTACAACCAGCTCTTCGGTGACCTGGTGGGACTGGAGCAGCGGCGCAAGGCCCTGCTGGACCGCGCCGCAGGCGCCTAGCCGCCGGGCCCGCAGGCGGCGCCTAGCCGCCGGGGCCCGGGAGCCGGACTTCGCAGGGTTAGGGACCGGGTTGCCGACACACAACGGCTCATTAACCCACCGGGGTCAGGTTACGGACAGCTAGTGCTTACGGTAACTACCGGGAAGGTGACAAAATTAGGTCCCCCGTAACCGGGGGTTCGTGTCGCACACTGGTTCACGTGAGCCTCAGCGTACTGACAAGCGTGCCTTCGCTGGCCGACCAGATGACTCATCTCGTGGCGCTTGGGAGGGAGCGGGGTTCCCTCACCATGGCTGATGTCGCTTCGGCCCTCGACCGCCACGAACTCTCACCCGATGCGCTCGGCGATGTCGTGCGGCTGCTGGGTGATGAGGGCATCGAGCTTCTCGACGCTCCGCACGAGGAGGTGGAAGACCCCAGACCCGCGGGGGAGGCGGATCTGGGCAGACCCGCCGCCACCAGCGACCTGGTCCGGATCTACCTCCGGGAGATCGGGCGTGTCCCGCTGCTGACCGCCGAGGACGAGGTGGAGCTGGCCAAGTCGATCGAGGCGGGCCTGTTTGCCGACGAGAAGCTGCGGGGCGGCTTCTCGCTGCAGGGGGCCGAGGCGGCGGACCTGAAGTTCCTGGTGGCCGAGGGGGACCGGGCCAAGCAGCGGCTGATCGAGGCCAACCTGCGCCTGGTGGTGTCCATCGCCAAGCGGTACATCGGCCGCGGGCTCGTCTTCCTGGACCTGATCCAGGAGGGAAACCTGGGCCTCATCCGGGCCGTCGAGAAGTTCGACTACACGCGGGGCTACAAGTTCTCCACCTACGCGACGTGGTGGATACGGCAGGCCATCACCCGGGCGATCGCCGACCAGGCGCGCACCATCCGGGTGCCCGTGCACATGGTGGAGACCATCAACAAGCTCGCCCGCGTCCAGCGCCAGCTGCATCAGGACCTCGGGCGGGAAGCGACGCCGGAGGAGATCGCGGCGGAGATGGGTATCGAGCCGGAGCGGGTAGCTGACATTCAGCGCATCGCCCAGGAGCCGGTATCCCTGCAGTCGCCCATCGGTGAGGAAGAGTCGGACCTGGGCGACTTCATTGAGGACGCGGACGCCGTGGTGCCGATCGAGGCCGCGGCGTTCATCATGCTGCAGGACCAGCTGGAGCGGGTCCTGGATGAGCTGTCCGGTCGGGAGCAGCGGATCATCCAGCTGCGGTTCGGCCTGACCGACGGTCATCCCCGGACGCTGGAGGAAGTGGGCCGGGAGTTCGGGGTGACCAGGGAGCGCATTCGCCAGATCGAGTCCAAGACGCTGGCCAAGCTCCGTCACCCGAGCCGCGCGCAGATGCTGCGGGAGTATCTTGATTAGAGCCCATCGAATATTGTGCCTCTGACCTGGGAAACACCGGAAATAGGCCCGTTTGTCCCGTCGCACAGCAGAGTCAGTCAAGATAACGGGCTAGTACCTCGACTGACGGCGCCAGGGCACCCGGCCGACGGCTAGGGGAGCAGCGGCCAGCTCAGGCGGTGATCTGCCCTCAGCCGCCCTCGCCTGGCTGACGCCCGGCGGCCACCACAAGCGGCCGCCGGGCGCTCATTTTGGGGGCGTCAGCTGCCGTCCGGGTACATGCTCGTCCCCGGTGACGGCGGCGGGTTGTACACCTCCGGCCCCGGTGGCTCGCTGGCCGGATAGTCCGCCGACCCGTTGACGCGGCCGCGGAGGCCGGGGATCGCACTCGCCTTGCTCATCGCCATCTCGGTGAACTTCGGCATCTTCCCGGTGGCCTTGTCCTTGGCCGCGTTGCCCAGCTCGGTCGCCTTCGCGCTGACCGTGCCCGCGGCCTTCTGCACGGCCGGGCTTCCCGCCGCACGCTGGCCCAGCCGCTTTATCTGCTCGTAACGTTCCCGGCCGGCCCGCGTGCCGAGGACATACCCGGCGGCGAGCCCGGCGACGAACGTGAATCGGTACCGCATCGTGCACCTCTCTTAACCATGTGGTGGCGCAGAGTTGACTTCCCCGCTAACCGGCTTCGTACTCCTCCGCCTATCGCACCCGAAAGCGGCCACGTGAGCAACACCCGCCGCTCCGCAACCCCTGCCTGCGCCGGGTCGGCGGGCGGCACGGCCCGCACCGGGCACGGCACGTTACCGCCCATCCCGGGCACCGGAGTGGCCTTCGGCGGCACGCCGCGCACGGCTACCCCCCGGGTACGCTACTCTTAGGTCCCGGCACGGATGAGCGGGCCGTCGGCACAGCGGTGAACCCGCTGGGCTGCCCGGCAGGGCGGCAACGCTGGCCGGTTCCGCGCTCCCGGTGCCACGCGATCCCGCGTAGCTCAATCGGCAGAGCGTCCGGCTGTTAACCGGCAGGTTATAGGTTCGAGTCCTATCGCGGGAGCCACCACAAGCTGCACGCGTCAGCCCTCCTGCCTGCGGAAACGCAGGAAGAGAGGGAACCCCCATGGCGCAGTCAGCGCCCGCGGTCTTCAAGATCCCCACAAAATCCCCACAACCGGCCCGAGGCAAGGCCGCCCGCCCTGCCGCGCGGGCGAAGGCCGGCCGCCCGGCACCCGGCCGGGTGCTCGCGAACGGGACGGGCCGCGCGGCCACTCGGGGCGGCGGCGAGGTCATCGAGCTGGGGTACGGCATCACGGTGTACCCGGCCCGCGAGGAACCCGGCCGCTGGCGGGCGGTCTGGTACGAGAGTGGCGAGCGGCAGCAGTGCGAGGCGGCCAGCGAGGAGAAGCTGGCCGCCCGGCTGGAGAAGGTCACCGAGCGGCTCCAGGCCGACGCGCCGGACATGAAGCGCCCCGGCGCGGGTCTCATCGCCCATTACCTGGACCCGGACCGGCTCCCCGTCGAGGAGCGGTGGTCCCGCAAGCACGCACACACCCAGCGGCGGCTGTGCGAGCGGTTCGCCGCGCCGGTCATCGACGCGCTCACTTGCCAGGACATCAAGACTGGGCACATGCAGGAGATCGTCAACGCCGCCCCGACGCCCGGGGAGGGCGATCGGGTCCAGGGGATGATCTCGGCTCTGGTCAGCGCCGGCCTGGACGGCGGGTACCTGGCCAACCCGCGGCTGGCCAAGGTGCACTGGCAGGCCGGGGACCGCCCGCTGCCCGCGCCCCGGGTGAGCACAGCCGGGGAATCGGGGCTGTGGGTCGACCCCGCCGAGATCCCGGCCGGCGGCGACATCGGCAAGCTCGGCCGGGCGCTGGCCGCCGGGCTGCATGGCGAGCGGGACGAGCTGATGGCCAATACCGCGGCCTACAGCGGGCTGCGGTGGGGTGAACTGACCGCGCTCACCATCGCGCAGGTCGACCAGGCAGCCCGGGTGATCACGGTGGACCGCAAGGTGGTCGAGGTCGCCGGGCACCTCTATATCGAGGCACCGAAGAACCGCAAGTTCCGCCGCACGATCTACCCCCGCCTGACCCCCTCCGGCTACCCGCTCGCCGCGCGGCTCGCCGCGCGAATCGAGGCCGCCCGCGCCGAGCAGGAGGCCGGCATCAACCCGCTCGGGCTGATCTTCCCCTCGCCGACGGGCAAGCACTGGCGGTCCTCCAACTTCAACCGCAACGTCCTCCAGCGCGCCTACCTGGCAGCCGGGTGGCGTGACGGCGACGGCAACGGCCGGTGGACCTGGCACAGCCTGCGCCACGTGTTCTGCACCACCGCCCTGTTCACCTGGAAGCTCGACCCCACCGACGTGTCCCGCATGGCCGGCCACGCCAACTACCGGATCACGCTCGACATGTACGTCGGCTCCACCGCCGGCGTCCTCGACCGCGCCCGCACGGCCACCGAGTAACCACGCCCGGCCGCGATGAGGAGCCGGGCACGGTTCACGCCGGCTGCTGAGCTGCCCGCCTCCTCCTCGCCCTCCTGGAGGAACAGCATGCCTGAGACTGATCTCCATCAGCCCGATCTCGGCCCGCTGCGTGCGGCAGCCGAGGCCGCGGAACTCGCGCAGGCAGTGTCCGGGCTGGTCAGCGCCGACGGGTACCGCCTCGCCGACAGTGGCCTGCTGGCGCCGCTGGCCCGCGATATCGCCCGTTCGATGACCGAAGCGGGCCTGCCCCTGCACCACTGCGCGAGCCATGACCCGCGCTACCGGCTCGGCGGGATATGCCTGCTGCCGGTACCGGCAGGACCGGCGCACGCCCGCGCCGGGATCGCGGTGTCCTGGACCACGCACAGCCTGGTGCTGCTGGACTGGGACAGGTACGGCACCTACACCGGCACCCAGCAGGCCATGAACACCGCGCTCGGCGGCGTGCTGCGCGCCTTCGGGTACGCCATCGCGCCGCTCGGCTCCGGCGGCGCCTGGCTGGTCACCGGCTGCCACAGGCAGGAAACCGAGGCAGCACGGTGACCGCTCTCGGGCTCGCCCCGGACACGAGCATTGGCTACAGGCCTGCCGCGACCGCAGGCGTGGACCGGGCGATCCGGGTGTCCACGGCGATCGCCGTCCTGGCCGTGGCCGGGGTCGCGGCGTATGTCTCGTACTGGCACGCTTACGCTGTCGTCTGCGCGCACGGCGAGACCGGCGTCACCGCCCGGCTGGAGCCGGCCACGATCGACGGGCTCGTGTACGCCAGTTCGATGGTCAACCTGTATGCCGCACGGCACCGGCTCCTGGTACCCGTCCTGGCCCGCTGGCTGCTCGCGCTCGGTATCGTCGCGACGCTGGCTGCCAACATGGCCCAGGGCTGGTCCCACGGACCAGTCGGCGCGGTCATCGCGGCCTGGCCAGCGGTCAGCCTGGCGGTCGCGGTAAGTCCAGGATGGCGCTGGAAGTGCTGCGTTCAGCTATCGGAATGCAGCCGCAGCGGCCTGTCGTGGTCGGCAATGGCACACAGAGCCTGCACGCCGACGCTATGCATGAGCTGCGCGGTCTTCCGGTGGTCGTACTGATGGAAGATGCACAACGCGATCTGCTGGGTCTGGAGGCTGTTCTCGGCTACGTCCGTCATGCGGCTGGTGCTCAGCTTCTCGCGACCTGCCGACCGTCCGCCGCGGGGGCTGTCCGCGAGGCGGCCCTGCAGGCAGGGTTCGACAGCACTGAAATTCTTCACACCGAGCTGAAGCCACTGGAACTTGACGTGGCGCGAGATCTTGTGCTCAAGCTGGCCGCTGCGTCTGGGCTGGCACTGCATGAGGAATTCGTCCATGTCCTCGCTGCCGCAGCACGCGACTGCCCACTTGTGCCGTTCATCGCGATTTCCATGGTCGCGTCCGGCAGCCTGAAGACCACGGCTCTGTCTCTAAACGCTGACTTCCGGCAGCAGATCCTGGACCGGTTCGGCGACGTGATGCGCACCGGCATCCCTGGCCTCGCGAGCGAACAGGCCGGCGAGATCCTGGCCTTGTTCGGCGCGCTTGCACCAGTCAGCCTGGAGGATGGTGCCCTGCTCGATGCAATGAGCGATTTCCTCGGTGTGCCCCGGGCTGTCTTCCTGGGACGCGTCCAGGCGCTCATCGATCACGGCGTCCTCATAGAGCACCTGAGCATCATCAGGGTGGCCCCGGACATTCTGGCCGACGAATCGCTTATCCGGGCAGCTGTCCGCCTGGGACGCGACAGCGGGTATGTGGACCAGCTCTGGGCGGCGTTCGCCAATCAGGCTACTGGCGTGCTTGTACGCAACCTCGCCGAGCTGGACTGGCGTGTTCGCGGCACAGGGGTGGGTCCTGACCTGTTCACCAGGATCTGGGCAGATATCGAGCGCGAGGTGATTGCGGCTGATGCCGCGGGCCGTCACGGTAGTTTGTGGTTGTTGCGCGACCTGGCCGGGCCACAGCCGGCGCGCGTGGTCGAGCTGGTCGAGGTGCTGATAAGCGAACCTGCTGTCGCAGTGGAGCGATCGCCCGGTTATCACGTCACTGACGATAATGTGCGGGCAGGGCTGGCGCCGATATTGAGTATCTGTGCGACAACGGGGGCTGCCGTCCGGGGTAAGGCCCTCAACCTGCTGTGGGCCCTCGCCTGTAACGATCACAGGCCGACGAACCGGTATCCCGACCATCCGCTGCGGGTGCTGGCCGACTTCGCGGAATTCGACCGTCCGGGCTACAGCGAACGGCAACAGGCACTCCTTGAGGCCGCGACGCGCTGGCTGAAAAGACCGGGCGCCGATGGTGACAGCGTCACCCCGCTGGCCGTTCTCGAACCCCTGGTGGCGAAAGAGGGAATGCGAACGCGGCAGCATCCCGGCGGCGATGCGCTCAGTCTTATCCCTTACATGGTGTCACCGGCCGCGGTGTCGCATGTGCGCGCCGGTGTCCGCGCTCTCGCGACCGAGCACGGCAAGGACACGGACATCCGCAGGGCTGTCGCAGGGGTCAGGCTCCTTGAGTCCGCCCTCGCGGAGCCACACGGCTACCTCGACAACAAGGTAGCTCAGGAACATGTCAGGCAATGGCACGACGGTAGGTGTCAAGTCAACTGAGACACAGGGTTCTGCGGGTTCCTAGGCTGCCTCCTTGGACGGATGCTGCGTTATGTCCGGTTCGGTGGCCGGCTTGTTGATCCACGCCACGGCG
>Ga0335085_10012555_pt1 | contig 12475 bp, 12 predicted proteins | sample Lox_Sample_45_FD_206712 | JGI IMG/M metagenome (GOLD analysis project Ga0335085, IMG submission 206712) | Soil microbial communities from Loxahatchee National Wildlife Refuge, Florida, United States - Lox_Sample_4.5 | ecosystem: Environmental > Terrestrial > Soil > Wetlands | place: USA...
CGGCGCCCCGATACTCGATCGTGGGTCGCTGCGTCGCGTACATCTCGACCGTATCGCGCACCCCGGGGACCGCCCGGTAGTAGGTGAGGTTGGGACCTCGCAGAATGGAGCCGTTCTCGCGGTTCACTGCGACCACCTTGTTGTGCGCCTCGAGCCGCTCATCCAGGCGGTAGTAGGTGACGTAGTTTCCGTCGAGCGCGATCGTGGTATCGCGGATCTTGACGTTTCCAACGAGGTCGAGGCGATTGGCATCGGCGTACCACGCCAGGCTGTCCGAGACGAGCGTCGTCCCAGTCCCCCGGCAGTGGGCCTGGACCCCGCCGCCCGCGTACATGTCGTTGCCCTTCTGGTGCCCCTGCCGCCCGATGTTGTCCACATCCACGATGCAGGGTCGCTTCTGACTGGTATCCGGCGCGGGAGTCGGCGCCTGGATTGGTTGCTGTGCCAGCAGGAGCAGGAGCGGCAGGGTCATTGGTTCGGAAGGCTGAACTTGCCGCCGGAGCCATGCGGATGGGTCGCGGTCACGTCGGTGAAGTTCGGATCCGACACGAATCCATCCCCTTCGACGTGCCGCCCCGGCCCGTCGAATACGAAGGCGAGATCCGATGAGACCTCGTTCTTGAGCGCCTTGTAGCGCATCACCTCGCTGCGCAGCGTCCGGCCGTCGCTCTTCCCCACCACGACGACGTTGCCCCGCCCCTCCATGTCGCCCGTGATCCAGTGGTAGGTCCCTTCGCGGGCGGTCATCTCCGAGCTTTCTTCTCCGGCATTGGTGAAGAACGTCACGTGAACGTTGCGCAGCTCCGCGGTCTGGGTTTGCTGGAAGAAGTACGCGGTGTCCGCCCGCACGCGCGCCCGGCGGATCCCGTCGACCGTCAGCTCGTGCGTCATCCCGACGAGCACCTGATCCGCGGTATCCGCGACCGTCGTCGTGGCGGTGGGTTTGATGCCACCTCCACACCCCAAAGTCGTAAGGAGAGAAGCGTAGGCAAGAACAAGCGTACGGAGAAACCGTATACGGTTTCCTCCATACGTCGTACTTTCATACGCCGTTACTTCATACGCTCTTGTTTGTTTCACGCCCCCGCCTTCAGCAGATCGTGCAAGTGCACCATCCCTACCACCGTGCGTTGGCCATCGAGCACCGGCACTGCCATGATGCCGTGCCGTTCCATCAGCGCGACGGCCGCCCCGGCCAGGGTCTCGGGGGTCGTGGTCTTCGGCGTCGTCGTCATCACCTCGCCGACCGGGACATCGAGGAACGCGTCGGTGCGCTCCATCAGGCGCGTGAGATCGCCCGCGGTGACCACGCCGACCAGGTGGCGCCGCTCGTCCACCACGCCCACCGTCCCGCGCTTTTCCGCGAGCAGGATGACGCACTCCCGCATCGGCCGATGGGGCGTCAGCAGGGGGAGATCGTCCTTCAGCATCACGTCGCCCACCGTGATGAGCAGGCGCCGTCCCAGGGCCCCGCCCGGGTGCAGGGCGGCGAAGTCCTCCCGGGAGAACCCCTTGGTCTCGAGCAGGGTGACCGCGAGCGCGTCACCGAGGGCCAGGGCGACGGTTGTGCTCGTCGTCGGCGCCAGGGTCTCGGCGCAGGCTTCATTGGTGGAGCCGGCGTCGAGCACGACGGTGGCGTGCCGGCCGAGCAACGAGCCAGGGACGCCGGTGATGGCGATCATCGGCACGCCGAGACGCTTCAGTTGTTCCACCAGCCCGAATAACTCATCGGACTCCCCGCTCTTCGACAGCAGGATCGCCGCATCCTCCCGCCCGACGATGCCCAGATCCCCATGCAACGAGTCCACGGGATGGAGGTAAGTCGCGGGTGTCCCGGTGGACGTCAGGGTCGCCGCGATCTTCCGGGCGATGAGCCCCGACTTCCCTACCCCGGAGACGATGACGCGGCCCTTCGTTTTGACGAGCAGCTCGATCGCTTGAGCGAACGCCGGCCCCAGGTCCCGGGCGACTTCGGCCACCGCCCGGGCTTCGAGCTCCAGCACGCGCTTGCCGCGGCTAACGGGATCCCGTGGCGCGGATTCCGGCATCGAGCCGCTCGCCCTCCTCCCCGCGTTCCACGAGATACCGGCGCAGCTGCTCGTCCCAGCGGCCCTGGGCCCGCAGCAGGGTTTCGGCGATTTCCCGGACGGCGCCGTGGCCTCCCGGTGTGGCGGTCTGCCACACGGCGGCGGCCCGCACTTCGGCGACCGCGTTGGCGACGGCGATGGGCAGGCCGACCCGGGTGAGCAGGGGCAGGTCGGGGAGGTCGTCCCCGGCGAAGGCGCAGTCGGCGAAGGTCAAGCGGCGGCGCGCGAGGATCGCCTGGAACGCCGGGAGCTTGCGGGCGGCATCGTCCTGCACCAGCTCGTCCACCTCGAGCTCGCGGGCGCGCAGCGTGGTCGCCTCGGACACCCGCCCCGACACGAACACGACCGGGAGCCCCGCCGAGCGCAGCAGCCGGATCCCCACACCATCCTGAATGTCGAATCGCTTGAACTCGGCGCCGTGGTCGCCGACGCGCCCGATGTAAACGCCGCCATCGGTCAGCACGCCGTCCACGTCGAAGCCGATGAGCTTGACGCGCCGGGCCAGCACGGGATCGAGCGAGTTAGGCACGCACGGCCTCGCGCGCCCGTTGCCACACGTCGAGGGCGACGGCGATGATGTCCGGGAGCGAGTCCAGGGGGAGCATGTTCGGGCCGTCAGAGGGTGCCCGGCTCGGGTCGGGATGGGTCTCCAGGAAGAACCCGTCGGCACCCGCGGCCGCTGCGGCGTACAGGAGCGGAGGAATGAACTCGCGCAGGCCGCCGCTCGCCCCTGCGACGCCCTGCCCCGGCTGCTGCACCGAGTGGGTCGCGTCGAAGATCACCGGGACTCCGCACGCCTTGCGCAGGCGCGCGAAGTTGCGCATGTCGACGACCAGGTCGCCATATCCGAAGAACGTGCCGCGCTCGGTCACCGCGATCTCGGGCGCCCCGCCGGCGCGCACCTTTTCGATCGCTCCGGCCATCTGCTCGGGCGCCATCCACTGCCCCTTCTTCACGTTGACCGGCCGGCCCGCCTTGCCGCAGGCGACGAGCAGGTCGGTCTGGCGGCACAGGAACGCGGGAATCTGGAGCACGTCGGCGACCTGAGCCGCCGGGCCCACCTGGGCCACCTCGTGCACGTCGGTGAGGATCGGCAGGCCGGACGCCGCCCGCACCGCCGCGAGTGCGGCGAGCCCCGCTTCGAGTCCGGGGCCGCGCGCGCCCGCGAGGCGAGAGCGGTTGGCCTTGTCGAATGAGGCCTTGTACACCACGTGCAGGCCATGGCGCGCGCCGAGGGCGGCGAGGGCGTCGGCGACCCGCAGGTTGAGCTCGTCGGATTCGATCACGCACGGCCCCGCGATCAGGAACGGGGCGGAGCCGACGCCGAACTGGCGCATCGTCAGTGCTGCGCGGTTGCGGCTTGCCGCGCCGCCGGAGTGGGGACGCTCGCCGCGGCGGCGCTGTGGCGTTCCAGCGCGGCCTTGATGAACCCTGCGAACAGTGGATGCGGCCGCATCGGGCGGGATTTGAGCTCGGGGTGGAACTGGCAGCCGATGAACCAGGGGTGCTCGGGCAGCTCGATCATCTCCACCAGCGAGCCGTCGGGGGACAGGCCGGCGCAGCGCATACCGTGCTCGGCCAGCACGTCGCGGTAGGCGTTGGAGACCTCGTAGCGATGGCGGTGCCGCTCGCTCACCTCCGGCGCCCCGTAGATCTGGGCCACCCGCGAGCCGGGGCGCAGGCGGCAGGGATACGCGCCGAGCCGCATGGTGCCGCCCATCTCGTGCACGCCTTCCTGGGACCGCATCAGGGCGATCACCGGGTTCTCGCACTCGGGAGCGAATTCACTCGAGTTGGTATCGGGGATCTGGCACACATGTCGGGCGAACTCGATGATCGCCACCTGCAGCCCGAGGCAGATGCCGAAGAACGGGAGCCCGTGCTCGCGGGCCCAGCGGATCGCCTCGACCATCCCTTCCACGCCGCGCACCCCGAATCCACCGGGCACGAGCAAGGCATCGTACGGAGCCAGCAGTTCGCCCGCCGTCTCCTGGTCGGTGAATCGATCGGAGGCGATCCAGTGGATCTCGACGCCCGCCTCGTTGGCGATCCCCCCGTGCACCAGGGCTTCGTGGATGCTCTTGTAGCTGTCGGCCAGCTCGGTGTACTTCCCCACCACGGCGACGCGCACGCGGCGGCCGGGGAGGAGGATCTTGTCGACCATCAGGCCCCAGGCGCGCAGGTCGGGCTCCTTGGTCTCCAGATGCAGCCGCGTGCAGACCTCCTTGTCGAGCCCCTGGTCGTGCAGCTTCAGCGGGATCTCGTAGATGGACCGCACGTCCGGGCTTTCCACCACGCAGCCGAAATCGACGTTGCAGAATTGGGCGATCTTGCGCTTCAGCTCCTCGGAGAGCGGCCGCTCGGTGCGGCAGACCAGGATGTCGGGCTGGATTCCGATCTGCATCAGCTCCCGCACCGAGTGCTGCGTCGGCTTGGTCTTCAACTCGGCGGTCGCGGCGATGAACGGCACCAGCGTCAGGTGGATGAACAGAGTGTTGTCCCGGCCGACTTCCTGCCGGAATTGCCGGATCGCCTCGAGGAACGGCAGCGATTCGATGTCGCCGACGGTCCCCCCGATCTCCGTGATCACCACGTCGTGATCGGGGGCCAGCCGCCGGATCGCCCCTTTGATCTCGTCGGTGATGTGCGGGATCACCTGCACCGTCGAGCCGAGGTACTCCCCGCGCCGCTCCTTGGTGATCACGGAGAGGTAGATGCGGCCTGTGGTGACGTTGTTGACCTGCGACAGCGACCGGTCGATGAACCGCTCGTAGTGGCCCAGATCCAGGTCGGTCTCCGCCCCGTCGTCGGTCACGTAGACCTCGCCGTGCTGAAACGGCGACATCGTGCCCGGATCGACGTTGATGTAGGGATCGAACTTCTGGATGGTCACCTTCAACCCGCGCTCGGCCAGCAGGCGGCCCAGGGAGGCTGCGGCGATTCCCTTGCCCAGGGAGCTGACGACGCCGCCGGTGACGAAGATGTATTTGGTCGAGCTCACGCCCGGATCTCCTCGATTTCGCGGGGGTGGATGAGCGGCATCCCCGGGAAACCCAGGGACTCGTTGGGAATGCGCAGGATGACGGGGGACTGCTGCGGCGGTCGGCTGAAGCCCAGCCGTGCGGAAATCACGCCAAGGACGGGCACAGGTGAAGATACAAAACCCGTGCCGTAGCGTCTAGTGCATCATTTGGGCCACGGTGGAGCGGTTTGGGCTCACGCCACCGCGTGCGCCACCCCCAGGAAGTTGGCGAGCAACTGCTTCCCTGCCTCGGTCCCGATCGACTCCGGATGAAACTGAACGCCATAGACCGGATAATGGCGGTGCTTCATCGCCATGATCTCGCCACCATGCGCCCGGTCGCCGCTCCACGCGGTCACGACCAGGTCGTGCGGCAGCGCTTTCCAGTCCACGACGAGCGAGTGGTAGCGCATCGCGGTGAAGGGCGAGGGGATTCCCTCGAACAGCTCATCGTCCTGATGCTCGACCGGACAGGTCTTGCCGTGCATTAGGCGCTCGGCCCGGACGACGCGTCCCCCAAAGGCCTCGCCGATCGCCTGGTGCCCGAGACAGACCCCCAGGACGGGGACCCGGCCCGCCAGTGCGCGCACCAGCGGGACGAGGATGCCGGCGCGATCCGGGGTGCCGGGACCAGGGGAGAGGACGGCGGCGGCCGGCTTCAGCGCCAGCACGCCATCGACGCTGATCTGGTCATTGCGGTAAACAACCGGCTGCTCGCCCAGCTCGCCGCAGTACTGCACGAGGTTGTAGGTGAACGAGTCGTAGTTGTCGAGCACGAAGAGCATGATTCCGCCTCAGCGTCCCGCTTCGATACCGTCCAGCTCGGTCACGAGGTCATCTCCAAAATAATAGCGCAGCGAATCGCGCACGCCGCGATACAGCGTGGGGCCGGTATCCAGGCACACCAAGTCCCCGTCCAGCACCTCATCCGCCGCGCAGAGCACGTCACCCTCGTAGGTGAGGGGGAACAAGCCATCCACCAGCGGTTTCAGGTCGTGCGGATCGATTCCCTGCTCCAGACAGAAGCGATGCAGTTGACAGCCCCGGCCGGCGCGGTTCAGAAACACACACCGGCCGTCCACCACCGCGGTCCGCCACATGGAGCCACCGGGGGCGTCGGGGTCCGGGTCGACGCGGGTGGTGAACCAGCGGTCCCGCGGCGTGCCGGTGAACTGCTCCAGCGCGGCGGCGTGTGCGAGAATCTGATCGACATGCCAGCGGTCGGCGTCCACGCCGAACTGGCAGCACCAGTCGTGGCAGAAGCCGCAGCCGAGGCAATCTGTGAAGTACCGCATCGTGAAGATGGCAGGATCCACGGCGCGCAGCACGGGGACCTGATAGCGAGCGGGATAGGGTCGGGACAGCGCCAGCACTGTCTAGAGTTTGATGGCGAGCCGGAACGCGAGAAGGATGAGGATGGCCCCGACGACGTCCGCCACGAAGCCGGAGAGCGCGCCGTGATGGGACCACCCCAGCCACGCGCCCGCATAGTCGGCGACCACAGCTCCGCCAATCCCGAGCAGCGTGGTAAGGATCAGGCCGCCGGGGTCCTTGCCGGGGAGGATCCACTTAGCCAGGACTCCGGCGGCAAATCCGATCAGGATCGTCCACAGGATCGGGGGGAGATGGGGCACGATTAGGAGCGCCGGGGGAAGCCGTGGAGTAGATGGCCCATTTGCAGGCCAATTTACGCCACCGAGACCGGGGCGCGAAAGGCGGGCTGCGGCTAGACGAACGCAGCATCGGGCGTTAACCTGGACGCAACGCGTGTGCCAATTCATCCTCTGACCTGGAGTTTCTAATGCGCTGGATCCGACTCGCCGTCCCGACGTTGATCGTGGCGAGTGCCGTAGTGGCCGCGGCGTGCAGCTCGGACAACGGGACCGGTCCCAATCAGCCGGTCCCAGGGAGCGGCACGTATGCGATCATCTCGCTGACGCAGAGCGGCACGTCGGTCGACACGCCTTTCGTGTCGGGTGACTTCACCCTGAGCAATCCCAACAAGTACAAGGTCCGGATTCTCCTCACCGTGCCGACTCCGGACTCCATCGTCGACAGCGGGACCTACGCGTTCGCGACGCCCAACAAAGTCACGTTGAATTCGGCGACGGCGGGAGTAGCCTTGGCCGGGACCTACACCTACAACTCCACCAGCGGCGCCCTGTCGGTCGTCATTCCGGCGGAGAATCTGACGCTCAACGCGCAGAAGCAGTAAACCGATCATTTTGAGGTTTCGTCCCGGAGCTCTTATCGTAGCGGCCGCCTGTCTGGGGCCGCTTTGTCTCGCCGCCCAGGGGGGGGTGACGCCCGCCACCATCGTCGGCCGGGTGGTGGACGCGGCGACCGACAGCGGGATCGAAAGCGCGATCGTGAGCGCGCAAGGCACGCTCATGCGCGCCCGGTCCAGCACCGAGGGCCGCTTCCGCCTGACGGGACTGACCCCGGGCACCTACACCCTGGCGGTGCTGGCGCTGGGGTACCAGCCGGACACGGTGGTGGTGGCGGATCTGGCAGCCGGGGAGTCCCGCGACGTGACCCTGCGGCTCGCCCGGGCGCCGATCGGAATGAGCGACGTCGTCATTACGGCGGAGCGGGCCCCCGAGTCGTCGCAGAAGGCGACGGCCAGCGTCACCGTCCTGCCGCATCAGGAGGTCGTGCTCCGGAACGTCTCCACCCTGGACAAGGCCCTGCTCTACCAGCCGGGGGTGACGTTCAACGGCAGCGATCAGATCGACATCCGCGGGTCGAGCGGGATCGCCAAGGGCGTCGGCAGCCGCGTGCTGTTGATGCTCGACGGGCACCCGGTGCTGTCCGGCGACGGCGCGGAGACGGATTTCTCCTCCATCCCGCTGCTCGACCTGGATCGAGTGGAGGTGGTCAAGGGGGCCTACTCCGCCGTCTACGGCAGCAACGCGCTGGGCGGTGTGGCCAACATCATCACCACGCCCGTGGGCGACCGGCCCGAAACGGTGGTGCGGGCGTACCTCGGCGTCTATCGCCCCCAGCTCGAGTACAAATACACCGACGAGACGCAGTCCTACCAGGGCCTCGGAGTGCAGCATTCCCGGCACCTGGGCGATATGGGGATGCGGGTGTATTTCGGGCGGGAAACGTCGGATGGGTTTCACGAGAACGGGGTGGACGACCGCTGGGTGGCCCGCGCCAAGCTCACCTCCAGCAACGCGAGCGAGCACCCCTGGGACCTCTATGCCATCTGGGCGCAGGAGAAGGTCGGAGAGTCGCTCACGTGGAAGCAGGACGACCCGACGCAACCCGCGTTTTCGACTGGCACCTATCCGTATCAAGTCCCCGATAGCACGCGGGGGGACTACGAGATCGACTACAAGACGCTGATCGGAGGCACCTGGGCGGCGCTGTCCCGGCAGGCGACCTTGCTGCGAGTGAGCCCGTACGTCAACTACAACTCGACCTACAACCACTTCCAGAACGACAGCTCGTCCCATACGGCGACGCGGGCGGGCGCGAATGTGCTGTTCTCGGTCCAGCCTCAGGGCACACGTCCCGTCACCCTCGGGATGGACGTCGCGCATACCTGGGTGCACTCCACCGACTCCCTGCTCGGCAATCCCGAAATCGGCGACGGCGCGGTGTTCGGGCAGTACGACCTGATCATTCACGGGTTCATCAAGGCGTCAGCCGGACTACGCGTCGATGGCCACACGGCCACCGGCAGCTCCCTGGAGGTCGTGCCGAGTCCCAAGATCGGCCTCGTCGTGAGCCCCAGCGATCGGATCACCGCACGGGCCTCCGTCGGGCATGGCTACCGCGCGCCGAGCGCCATCGAGCAGTTCGTGAACACCTATCAGTACGGATTCAAGGTGATCCCCAACCCGGACCTGAAGGGCGAGAAGGCTTGGTCCGGCGAGGTTGGCCTCACCACCAGACCCTGGGGATGGATGCGATTGGATGCCGCGGCCTTCGGGAGCAGCTTCCGGGATCAGATTGGCCCGCAGCTGGTCTCGATTGCCCCCCCAACGGCGCAGTTCAAGAACATCAGTCAGGCCTACGTACGGGGGCTGGATGTCGGAATGCGCACGAGCTTTCTGCGCGACTTCGTCGATGCCTCGGCGACCTATCTGTTCATCGATTCGCAGGATCAGACTCCCGGCGGGCAGCACCAGCCCCTTCCCTATCGCTCCCGGCACAATCTGACCACGACGGTCAACGCGGCGCATGGGCTCGTGGGAGTAGACGTGCGCTATCGGAGCCGAGTGGAGGAGGTCCTGCTGTATGACCTGGACCCTCGCTCGGCGTTCACGGTGGTCGATCTGCGGCTCAACTACCGGATCTACGGGACCTATCTGCAGGCGAAGGTCGAAAACCTGTTCAACACCTTCTATACGGACGTCCAGGAGCGGCTGGCCGGGGCGCCGCGATCCCTCGGGGTGACGCTCTATTCGACGTTCTAGACCGCCCTCCCGATGAACGTCCTCGTCCTCAATTGCGGCAGCTCGTCGATGAAGTTCCAGGTCATCGCCACGGAGCTGGCGACGATGGAGCGCGACGAGGATCGCCAGCTCGTGCGCGGGGTGATCGAGCGCATCGGGAGCGAAGCGCTGATCACCATCCGACCCGCTCAGGGCGCCGTGCAGCACGAGGCGCAACCCCTGCGGGATCACCGCGCCGCGCTCGACTTCCTGCTCGGCTGGCTCGTCTCTCCCGCGGCGCGGGTTCCGGGTGTGCAATCCCTCTCGGACATCCACGCTGTCGGCCATCGCGTCGTTCACGGCGGGGAGGGACTCACCCGCTCGGTGCTGATCGACGATGCCGTCGTGGAACAGATCGAGGATTGCATCGAGCTGGCCCCGTTGCACAATCCCGCGAACCTCCGCGGCATCGCCGCGGCCCGCGAGCGGTTCGGGCCGGGGATCCCGGAAGTCGCCGTCTTCGATACCGCGTTCCACACGACCATGCCGCCGGAATCGTTCCTGTATGCGATTCCCTATCAGCTCTACGTGCGCCACCGCATCCGGCGCTACGGGTTCCATGGCACTTCCCACCGCTACGTCGCCCACCGCTACCGTCGCCTCACCGGGCGGGCCCACGAGGAGACGAACCTGATCTCCCTGCACCTGGGCAACGGCTGCTCGGCCTGCGCCGTGCGCGGCGGAGATTCCCTGGAGACCTCCATGGGCCTCACCCCGCTGGAAGGGCTCGTCATGGGGACCCGCAGCGGCGATCTCGACCCCTCGATTCTCGATCTGCTGCATCATAAGGAAGGAATGTCGTTCGAGGAGGTGGACAACCTCATGAACAAACATTCCGGGCTGCTCGGCCTCTCGGGTTTGACCAACGACATGCGGGAGCTGCTCGAGGAGGCCTCCACGAACCACGACCGCCGCGCCCAGCTCGCCATCGACATCTTCTGCCTGCGGGTGCGGAAATACCTCGGTGCCTACCTGGCGCGGATGAACGGAGCGGATGCGATCCTGTTCACGGGCGGCATCGGGGAGAACGCGGCCGAAATCCGGCGCCGCATCTGCAGCGACCTATCGTTCTTCGGGATCGCGCTCGATCAGGCGAAGAACGCCGCGATGGTGAATGGGCAGGAAGGGGAGATCGGGGCGGCGGATTCGCGGCTCCGCCTGTTCGTGATTCCGACCAATGAGGAGCTGCTGATCGCCCGCGATACCGTGCGGTGCGTGCAGGATACGCCGCGACGGTGGTAGGGGGACAGTGGAGGGTCAAGGTGGGTCAAGGTGGGACAAGGTGGGTCGAGGTAAGCGACACCTGACCCACTTCGACCCACCTTGACCCACCTGGACTATTGAAGCAGCCGCAGCAGGCGCAACCCAAGTGCGGTGAGGCGCCGTCCATAAGGGGGGAAGAAGAACTTGGTGAACGCCGGCTCCCGCTGGCGCACGATCGGGCGGGCATGCGAGAACGCCCGGAACCCGTGGACGCCGTGATACGCACCAAGCCCGCTTGCCCCTACCCCGCCGAACGGCAGCGCCGGGTTCCCGTAATGGAGCAGCGTGTTGTTGATCGTGGTGCCTCCCGCGGACGTTCCGGCGAGAAGCGTCCGGGTTGCCCGCTCATCGCGGCTGAAGACGTACAGCGACAGCGGCTTGTCGCGCGATCGCACCACCGCCACCGCCTCGGTCGTGTCCCGGTATCCGAGCACCGGAAGAATCGGTCCGAAGATCTCTCCCTGCATCGCCGGAGAATCGGGGCAGACGTCGGTCAGGACGGTGGGGGCGACGTAGCGCGAGGCCCGATCCATCCTCCCGCCGATCGCCACGCGCGCCCCTGCTCCCACCGCTCGTTCCAGCACGTCGGCCAGCCGCAGGTAGTGCGCCTCATCCACGATGCGCGCGAGGTCGGGGGAAGCCTGGCGTTCGTCCTCCGTGGTACCGTACAGGCGGGCGATGGCTCTGGTCAGCGCGGCCACGAACGCGTCGCGCTGCGCCTCCTGCACCAGGACGTAGTCAGGGGCGACGCAGGTCTGGCCGGCGTTGACGAACTTGCCCCAGGCGATGCGGGCGGCCGCGGCCTCGAGGTCGGCGGAGGCGTCCACGATCGCCGGCGACTTGCCCCCCAGCTCGAGCGTGACGGAGGCGAGATGGCGGGCCGCCGCCGCCATCACTACCCGGCCGATCTGTGTGGACCCGGTGAAGAAGATGTGGTCGAACGGCTGGCGCAGCAGGGCTTCGGCCACCTCGGGTCCGCCTTCCACCACGGCGACCTCCCGGGGGTCACCGCAGGACTCGAGCAGCGTCTTGATCAACCGACTCGTGTGCGGTGTCTTCTCGCTCGGCTTGCAGACGGCGCAGTTGCCCGCCGCGATCGCGGCCACGAGCGGGTTGATGACGAGACTGAAGGGGTAGTTCCAGGGGGCCAGGATCAGCGCCACGCCACGCGGCTCGTAGGTGACCCGGCTCGACGTCCCGAACAGGAGCAGCGGCGTCCCCGTCCGGACCGGCCGCATCCAGCGACCCAGATGGGCGACGGCGTGGTTGATCTCGGCCAGGACGGTGTAGGTCTCCACGAGATCCGTTTCCGCGTGCGGCCGCCGGAAATCGTCGTGGATCGCCTGGGCGATCTCGGACCGGTGCGCGTCGATCGCCCGCGCCAGGCGCCGCAGCCGGGCGCGCCGCTCCGCCGGCGTCGTCGCGGCCATGACCGGAGCGTGCGCACGTTGCGCCGCAACGATGCGCTCGATTTCCGTGACCAGCTGCGCTGAGGCCGGGCCGACGCCATGTGCCGGGGGGACACGGTCCGAGACAACGCTGGCAAGGCTCATGGGTTCAAGGTAGTGGAGCCGAGCGGCGCTGCATTAGGGGAAGACGAAATTGATAGTAAGGGTTTCGGGAACCGCGGGTGGCGGAATGAAGGTCAAGCCTCC
>Ga0335085_10012556_pt1 | contig 12475 bp, 10 predicted proteins | sample Lox_Sample_45_FD_206712 | JGI IMG/M metagenome (GOLD analysis project Ga0335085, IMG submission 206712) | Soil microbial communities from Loxahatchee National Wildlife Refuge, Florida, United States - Lox_Sample_4.5 | ecosystem: Environmental > Terrestrial > Soil > Wetlands | place: USA...
TCTGCCGGTACCTGGTCCAGCCCGGCTGACCAGGCTCGGCGGCCGCCCGGCTAACGGGCCAGGATCTCGGCCAGGTCGAAGTTGACCGGCTCCTCCAGCTGCGCGTACGTGCAGGACGCGGGCTCGCGGTCTGGGCGCCACCGGACGAACTGGGTGGTGTGCCGGAACCTGGTCCCCTCCATGTGGTCGTAGCGCACCTCCAGCACCCGTTCCGGGCGGAGCGGCACGAACGACAGGTCCTTGTTGGCGTTCCACCGGCTGTGCTCGGAGGACCGCGGGTTGCGCACCCCGCCGCCCTGGGCCGCCGCCTGGGCCGCCGCGGCCCAGTTCCACGGGTGCCCCTCGAATGTGGTGACCAGCGGCTGCAGCTCGGTGAACAGCTCGCGGCGCATGGCCATCGGGAACGCGCCGACCACGCCGACGCTGGCCAGCCGGCCCTCGGCGGTGTACAGGCCGAGCAGCAGCGAGCCGATGGCGTCCGGGCCGCTCTTGTGCACCCGGTAGCCGGCCACCACGCAGTCCGCGGTCCGCTCGTGCTTGACCTTGAACATGGTCCGCTTGTCCGGCTGGTACGTGCCGTCCAGCGGCTTGGCGATCAGCCCGTCGAGGCCGGCCCCCTCGAACTGGCCGAACCACCGCGTGGCCAGCTCGCGGTCCTCGGTGGCCGGGGTCAGGTGCAGCGGCGGCCGGACCTGGGCCAGGACCCGCTCCAGCGCGGCCCGCCGCTCCCCGAACGGCGCTTCGCACAGGTCGGCGTCGTCCAGCGCGAGCAGGTCGAACGCGATGAAGTGGGCCGGGGTCTGCCCGGCCAGCAGGTTGACCCGGCTGGCCGCCGGGTGGATCCGCTGCAGCAGGGCCTCGAAGTCGAGCCTTCGCCCGTCCTTGTCCGGGATCACGATCTCGCCGTCGATCACGCAGCGGTCCGGGAACTGGTCCAGCACCGCCTCGGCCAGTTCCGGGAAGTAGCGGGTCATCGGCCGCTCGTTCCGGCTGCCGATCTCCACCTCGTCCCCGTCCCGGAAGATGATCGACCGGAAGCCGTCCCACTTGGGCTCGAAACTGTACGGGCCGTCAGGGATCTTCGGTACCGGTTTGGCCAGCATCGGCGCGACCGGCGGGTTGACCGGGAGCTGCATCCCCCTATCCTGCACGAACGCGCAGCTAGGGTGCCACGCTGGGCCAGCAGGACGGGCCAGTCCAGGCGGGTCGCCGGGCACAAGGCGAACGGGGCCAGCACCATCGCGTCGTACCAGGGGCGCTGGTAGGGCCAGGCCAGCATCCAGGCCAGTCTGACCGCGAACGCCGGGTGGATCGCGGGCCGCGCCGGGTAGCCGTCGGGCAGCCACCTCAGGATGGCGGCCGCGGTGATGACCAGGACCGGGACGATGACCAGCCCGATCCCGGCCGGGGTGGGATGCAGCAGAGCATGGGCGAACAGCCGGTACAGGGTGTCGTTGGTGGCGTCCCGGTGGGTGGCCAGCACGGCCAGCCGAACCACAGGTAGGGCAGGCACGGCGGCCAAGGTAGCCGATACATGCCCAAACTCCGGTAATGACCTGGCCACTTCTTCGGCCCACCCGCGGCGGGTGGATAGCCTGGCCGGGCAGCCGTCCGCAGCCAGGGGAGCAGCCGTGCCGATCAGCCAGGGAATTCGCGACGAAGGCGACGAGGAAGAACTGGAGATCAACCCGGTGTACGTGCGCGCCGCGCACCTGACGGTGCCGCGGCACCGGCTGGGCCAGCACGGCCTGCTGCCGGACACCGCGCTGCAGACGGTGCGGGACGAGCTGGTGCTGGACGGCAACGCCCGGCTCAACCTGGCCACGTTCGTGACCACCTGGATGGAGCCGCAGGCCACCCAGCTGATGACGGAGTGCCTGCCCAAGAACATGATCGACAAGGATGAGTACCCGCAGACGGCGGAGATCGAGTCGCGCTGCGTGAGCATCCTGGCCGACCTGTGGCACGCCCCGGCGGAGCAGACCGCGACCGGCTGCTCGACCACGGGGTCGAGCGAGGCCTGCATGCTGGGCGGCATGGCCCTGCTGTGGCGCTGGCGGGAGCGCCGGAAGCGGGCCGGCCTGGACACCACCCGGCCGAACCTGGTGATGGGCAGCAACGTCCAGGTCTGCTGGGACAAGTTCTGCCGGTACTGGGAGGTCGAGGCGCGGCAGGTCCCGATGGAGGAAGGCCGGCTGCATCTGCGCGGCCCGCAGGCTGCGGCGGCCTGCGACGAGAACACCATCGGCGTGGTCGCCATCCTCGGCTCGACCATGGACGGCAGCTACGAGCCGGTCGCCGAGATCAGTGCCGAGCTGGACAAGCTGGCCGCGAACAGCGGGCCGGACGTGCCGATCCACGTGGACGCGGCGTCCGGCGGGTTCGTGGCGCCGTTCCTGCAGCCCGCGCTGTCCTGGGATTTCCGGGTGTCCCGGGTCACCTCGATCAACAGCTCCGGGCACAAGTACGGCCTGGTCTACCCCGGGGTGGGCTGGGTGGTCTGGCGGGATGCCAGCGCGCTGCCCGAGGACCTGGTGTTCAAGGTCAACTATCTGGGCGGGGAGATGCCCACGTTCGCGCTCAACTTCTCCCGGTCCGGCGCCAACGTGGCCGCGCAGTACTACAACTTCCTGCGGCTCGGCCACGAGGGCTACCGGGAGATCCAGCAGGCCTGCCAGGACGTGGCCCTCCACCTGTCCGGGGAGATCGCCCAGATGGGCCCGTTCGAGCTGCTCACCAACGGCAGTGACCTGCCGGTGTTCGCGTTCCGGGTGAGCGACCCGCAGGCCGGTTTCACCGTGTTCGACCTGTCCGAGCGGCTGCGCAGCCGCGGCTGGCTGGTCCCGGCGTACACGTTCCCGGCCAACCTGCAGGACGTGGCGGTGCTGCGGATTGTGGTCCGTAACGGGTTCACCCGGGACCTGGCCGACGTGCTGCTGTCCGACATGCAGCACCACATCAAGGCGCTGAGCGCGCATCCGGGCGGGCACATTCCGCTGGCCCCCAAGGGAAAGCGCGCGTCTTTCGCCCACTGAAGACCGAACCTGGCCGGGCCCCACCGAGCCCGGCCAGGTCAGTTACGCCTGTGGTCAGGAACTCTTACGCAGCCGCTCCAGCGCCTCGGCCAGGATCGCGGCGCCGTCCGTGTCGGTGCGCCGCTCCTTCACGTAGGCCAGGTGAGTCTTGTACGGCTCGCTGTGCGGCGGTCCAGGGGGGTTGTTCTCGTCGCGCCCGGCTGGGAAGCCACACCGGGGGCAGTCCCAGGTCTCCGGGACCGCCGCGTCGCTGGCAAAGCTCGGCCGGGTCTCGTGCTTGTTCGAGCACCAGAAGGAGATCCGGATCCGGGGCGCCGCCTCGCCACGCTCAGCCTCGCCCATCGGGCCGGCGCCGACACGGCTGCCCCTGATGGCATTGCCACTACTCACTGCTCACCCCTTGCTGTGTGCGCACAATGGCATGGTGGTCTGCTGAATGGGCAGTCAAATCAGCGGTTCAGCAGCAGATTGAGCCCGATGATGCACAGGAACCAGATGATGCCGGTGAAGATGGTCAGCCGGTCCAGGTTCCGCTCGACCACCGAGGACGAGCCCAGCGTCGAGGACACCCCGCCGCCGAACAGGTCAGACAGGCCACCGCCCTTGCCCTTGTGCAGCAGCACCAGAAGCATCATCAGCAAGCTGGTGATGATGAGGACGACCGAAATACCGATAACCACTGCTGTGCCTTAACCCTCCGGGATGCCCCTGCGGACCTGGCCCAGTACCGGATCAGGCACCCACGGCCAGTTTCCGGTACCGGCAAATTGTGGCGAACTCGCCTGCATCCAGGCTCGCACCGCCGACCAGCGCGCCGTCAATATCGGGCTGCGACATTATCGCAGCGATGTTGTTGGCCTTCACCGACCCGCCATACAGAATACGCACACTTGCGGCCACTTCGTCGCCACGACCCTCGGAAATCCTGCCCCGGATCGCCGAGCATACCTCCTGCGCGTCTTCCGGCGATGCCACCTCACCGGTCCCGATGGCCCATATCGGCTCATAAGCGATCACCAGTCCGGCCAGCTGTTCCTTGGTCACCCCGGCCAGCCCGCCGTCGAGCTGGCCGATGACCACCGGCAAGCACTCGCCGGCCTGCCGGGCGTCCAGGTGCTCGCCGACGCACATGATCGGCGTCAGGTCGTTGCGCAGCGCGGCCTTCACCTTGGCGTTGACCAGGGCGTCGTCCTCGTTGTGATACTGGCGGCGCTCGGAGTGCCCGGCCAGCACGTAGCCGCAGCCGAGCTTGGCCAGCATCGGCCCGGACACGTCGCCGGTGTACGCGCCCTTGTCATGCTGGGACAGATCCTGGGCGCCGTAACCGATGCGCAGCTTGTCCCCGGCCACCAGGGTCTGCACGCTGCGCAGCGCGGTGAACGGCGGCAGCACGACCACGTCGGCCGCGTCATAGTCCTCGTTGCTGAGCGTGAAGGCCAGCTTCTGGACCAGGGTCATCGCCTCGAAGTGCGTGTTGTGCATCTTCCAGTTGCCGACGATGAGCGGCTTGCGCGCCATCAGCCCGCCTCGAGCGCGGTCAGCCCCGGCAGCGGGCGCCCTTCCAGGTATTCCAGGCTGGCCCCGCCACCGGTGGAGATGTGGGTGAACGCATCCGCGGGGAACCCGAGCTGCCTGACGGCCGCGGCCGAGTCGCCGCCGCCGACCACGGTCAGCCCGTTGACCGCACTGATCGCCTCGGCCAGCGCCCGGGTGCCGGCCGCGAAGGCCGGGAATTCGAATACCCCGGCCGGGCCGTTCCAGAACACGGTCTTGGCGTCGGCCAGCTTCTGGGTGAACTGGGCCCGGGTGGCCGGCCCCATGTCCAGGCTCTCCCGGTCCGGCGGGAACTCGCCGACCCGGACCACCCGGTGGTCGGCGTCCGGGGCGAACCGGTCGGCGGCCACCAGGTCCACCGGCAGCACCACTTCCACACCGCGCTTCTCCGCCTCGGCCAGCACCGCGGAGACCTGCGGGATCTGGTCCGCCTCGAGCAGCGAATGGCCGACCTCGTAGCCCTGCGCGGCCAGGAACGTGTACGACATCCCGCCCACGATGATCAGCCGGTCCGCCTTGCCCAGCAGGTTGCCGATGACCGCGAGCTTGTCCGACGGCTTGGCCCCGCCCAGCACCACCACGTACGGCCGCGGCGGGTCGGTGGTGAGCTGGCGCAGCACCGAGATCTCGGCGATGACCAGGTCCCCGGCGGCGTGTGGCAGGAGCCCGGGCACGTCGTACACGCTGGCGTGCTTGCGGTGCAGCGCGCCGAACCCGTCGCCCACGTACAGCGTGGCCAGCCCAGCCAGCCGGCTCGCCAGGTCGGCCCGCTCCGCGTCGTCCTTGCTGGTCTCGGCGGGCTCGAAGCGCACGTTCTCCAGCAGCGCGACCTCGCCGTCGGCCAGCCCGGCGGCGGTGGCCGTCGCCGACTCGCCAGCCACGTCGGTGGCGAACGCCACCGGCTGGCCGAGCAGCTCGCCGAGCCGGGTGGCCACCGGGCGCAGCGACGGGCCGCCCGCGGCCCGCGCCGCGTACCCGTCACCCTTGGGCCGGCCCAGGTGCGCGCAGATGATGACGCGCGCACCCCGGCTGGTCAGCTTGCTGATGGTCGGCAGGCTGGCCGTGATCCGCCCCTCGTCGGTGATCCGCTCCCCGTCCAGCGGCACGTTCAGGTCGGCACGCAGCAGCACCCGCTGCCCGGCCACCTCAAGATCGTCGATGCGCTTCATCCGAGCTGCGCGCCGACGAGCGCGGTCAGGTCGGCCAGCCGGTTGGAGTAACCCCACTCGTTGTCGTACCAGCCGATGACCTTGACCTGGTCGCCGAACGTCATGGTCAGCGCGGAGTCGAACGTGCACGACCACGGGGTGCCGACGATGTCCGAGGACACGATGGGGTCCGCGGTGTAGTGCAGGTAACCCTTGAGCGTGCCCTCGGCGGCCGCCTGATAGGCCGCGTTGACCTCGTCCTTGCTGACCTCCCGGGTCAGCTGCACGACCAGGTCGGTCACTGAGCCGTCCATCACCGGGACCCGCATGGCCATCCCGTCCAGCTTGCCCTTCAGCTCGGGCAGCACCAGCGACGTGGCCTTGGCCGCGCCAGTGCTGGTCGGGATGATGTTCTGCGCGGCGGCGCGGGCCCGGCGCAGGTCCTTGTGCGGGAAGTCCAGGATCACCTGGTCGTTGGTGTACGCGTGGATGGTGGTCATCAGGCCCTTGACGATGCCGAAGTTGTCCAGCAGCACCTTGGCCAGCGGCGCCACACAGTTGGTGGTGCACGAGGCGTTCGAGATGATGTGGTGGCTGGCCGAGTCATAGGCAGCGTCGTTGACGCCCATCACCACGGTGATGTCCTCGCCGGACGCGGGCGCCGAGATGATCACCTTCTGCGCACCGGCGTCAATGTGCTTGCGCGCGTCGGCGGCCTTGGTGAACCGCCCAGTGGACTCGATCACCACGTCCACGCCCAGGTCCCGCCACGGCAGCGCGGCTGGGTCGCGCTCGGCCAGCACCCGGACGGCCTGGTCGCCGATCCGGATACTGTCGCCGTCCACGGCTACGTCTTCGCTGAGCGTGCCCAGCACGGTGTCGTACTTCAGCAGGTGCGCCAGGGTCTTCGTGTCGGTCAGGTCGTTCGCGGCGACGATCTCGATGCCCTCGGCGCCACCCGCGTTTACTGCACGCCAGAAGTTACGCCCGATGCGCCCGAAACCGTTGATACCCACGCGAATAGTCACGGCGGCCCGTCTCCTCGTTGCTATCTCTCTTCGCTCGGTCCCGACCCTATCGGACCAGCGCCACGGGTCCGCGCAGGTGCCGGGATGAGTCCGCCTCGCCAGCGTTAAGCATTCGAGGTGGGATGGGGATGACCGCCAGAACTGCCGGAACGGGGCCGGAACAGAGTGAAAGTTTCGAATTTCGTGTAGTCCGGGTTGGGCGTCCCGGTCACCCCGGTGTTCGGGTTGGCCGGGTCGGCGCCGACCGCGTGGTAGTAGCTGACGGTGATGCTGGTCTCACCGCCGGGCTCGCCCGGGTCAAGGTCGAACACGGCGATCCCGTAGCCGGTGGCCGGGTCGCGCATGGCGGACCAGGTGGCGTCCTCGACCGCGTCCGCCGCGGCCCGGGTGAACGTGCCCGCGGCCGAGCCGGGAATGGGCCGGTTCGGCTGGGTGAACACCTTGGCCTGGCGCAGCCCGTCGCTGGTGTCCACCCCGTACTCGTCCAGCGGCGCGCTCGTGCCGCCGCCGCCGAGGATGAGGTGCACCGTGCCCTGCGAGGTGTCGAACCGGTCCGCCGGGGTGGTGGTCACCGGATGCGGGCGCCGGGTCTGCACCGGTGCGCCGGTGGCCACCTCGTGGCCGGCCATGCTGTCGTAGCCGCGGACCGGGAAGGACCGCTCGTAGTCGTGGTCGTGCCCGCACAGCACCAGGTCCACCTGGTACTGGTCGAACAGCGGCAGCCATTCCTCGCGGATGCCCAGGTCGGACCCGTTTCCGGTGGCCGAGGACGAGCACGAGTCCTGGTGCATCTGCACGATGATCCAGTCCACCGTGCGGTCGGCGCGGGCGGCCGCCAGGGTGTGCCGCAGCCAGGCCGTCTGCGCGCCCTGGCTGTAGCCGCGGATGTAGAACGAGGTGCCCGCAGGGATGGCCGGGTTGCCGGTGCCGGCCGCCGGGGTCAGCGCGGCCGGGCCGGACACCAGCGGCCCGGCGTCCTGGTAGACCACGTCGTCCGCCTCCAGCGAGACGAACACGGCCGAGCCGACCCGGAACGTGTACCAGTAGCCGCGGAACCCGGGCACACCGTTGTCCGGCAGCTGGTACCGGGTCAGGTAGGAGGTGAAGCCGTGCGGGCCGTTGTCGAACTCGATCTCGTGATTTCCCGGGCAGGGCATCCAGGGCCGGTTCGCCGCCGACGCCTGGTTGTTGTTGCCGAAGTCGCGCCACACCTCGGGCTGCACGGTGGGGTTCAGGTCGGCGTAGCACAGATCGCCGTTGAGCAGGTGGAACAGCGGCTGGAACGACTCCACCGCCTGCACCGCGTATTTGCTCTGGCCGTAGGAAAGCACCCAGTTCGTGTTCGGCGTGGCCAGGTCGCCGAAGCTGGTGAAGCGGAACGGGACCCGGCCCGCCGGGGCGGTGCGCACGCTGGCCCGCAGCGGCGTGGCGGCCGAGTCGTTGGCCGCGGTGACCGCGTAGGAGTAGCTGGTGTCCGGACGCAGGCCGCGGATCTCCGCGTGGTACGTCCACACCGTTTCGCCGTTCAGGCCGTCGGTGTAGCTGCGGGCCCGGGCGGGGATGACCCGCCGGCCGGCCCCGGAACCGGGCCCGTCCAGCAGCACCCGGGGCGCGACCGCCTGGCCCGGGGTGGCCCAGGACACCACCACGCTGGTCGCCGGGTCGCTGCCCCAGGTGAGGTGCAACTGCTCCGGCGTTCCGTCACCAGGCGCGGCCAGGCGGGCGGCCCGCGCCGCTGCCTGGGCCGCCGGGGCGCGCAGCGCCGCCGGGGCGACCGCTGCCAGCAGGCCGGTGCCCCCCGCACCGGCCAGCAACTGGCGCCGGGACAGCCCTGTGTGGTCCGCGTTGCTCTCGTCGTTGTGGTTGCGCACAGCGTCATCCATGGCGCCACCGTGCCGCCCGGCCATGAACGACAGGTGGCGCGCGGCGCGCCCGGCCGTGAATATCTGGTAAGTGCCGCTGGAGGGCGCGGGACCATATCGGCCCCGGGCCCGGAATGGCTCGCTAGTGCGTTCGAAATCGGGATGAGTTTTGTCGGTGGCCGTCGCTACGGTGGCCGGGTAGGTGGAGTTCCCCAGCCCGGGCGGGAGGTGACCAGGTGGCGGACGTTCCGCACCCCCGGCCGCCCGCGGGGCCGCCCGACGATCCCGGCCAGGACTGGTTAGCTGACCCGGATGACTACGGGCCCGGCTGGGATGACTACCCGGAGCCTGAGGACCTGACCGACGAGTACTTCCAGCCCACGGGCCCAGCCAGCACGGGCTCCATACCCGGCCCGCCACCCGCGCCGCGGGCCGCGTTCGCGCTGGGCGGGCCGGCTGATGTCATGCTGCCCGGCCCGCAGCTCGCCGCGTTAGCCAGCGACGTGCACGGCGCGGGCCCCGGGCACCTGGACGATGACCAGCTGACCGGGCTGACGCAGGCGGCCAGCAGGCTGGCCGCGTGGGCCACCTGGCTGAAACTGTCGGCCATTTCGGAGCTCGCCGCCCGCCGGGCCGCGGAAGCCCGGGCCAGCGGTGACTGGCGGCCGGTGGAACACATCAGTGACGAGGTCGCGATGACCCTGACACTGACCAGGTTCGGCGCCGACTGGACGCTCAGCCTGGCCGTGGGCCTGGACCGGCTGCCGCTGACCCGGGCCGCGCTGGCCGCTGGGGCCATCGACGAACGCCGGGCCGCGGTGATCACCGATGAGCTGGCCGGGCTGAACGACGAGCACGCCGCCGCGGTCGAGGCCCAGCTGATCGGGAAGGCTCCCGGGCAGACCACGGCCCAGCTGCGCCGGGCGGCGCACCGCGCGGTCATCGCCGCCGACCCGGCCGCCGCGAAACGGCGTAAGGAGAAGGCGCTCCAGGATGCCCGGGTCGAAGCGTTCACCGAGGCCGCTGGCACCGCCGCTCTGGCTGGCCGTGACCTGCCGCCAGCCGGGGTGCTGGCCGCGGACCAGAACCTGACCGCGCTGGCTCTGGACATGAGAATGGGCGGGGCCGAGGGCACCCTGGATCAGTTGCGCGCCCAGGCCTACCTGCACCTGCTTTCCGGCCAGCCCCCGGAAACGCTGGCCGGCCCGCCGCCGGGCGAAGCCCAGGCCGGTGTGCCCGGGGCGCAGCACAGGCCCGGGCCGTACGGGCCGCTCGTGCCGCCCCGGCCGCCCGTGCTGCGCGGCAGCGTCCACCTCACGGTGCCGCTGGCCACCTGGCTGGGCTGGTCCGAGAGCCCGGGCGACGCCGCGGGGTATGGGCCGCTGGACGCGGATGACTCGCGCGCGCTCGCGGCCCGGCTGGCCGCCAACCCGGCCAGCCGGTGGTGCATCACGGTCACTGACCCAGCCGGGCGCCCCATCGCGCACGGCTGCGCCCGGGCCGGTCCCCCAGCTGGCCCGGGGCCGCCGGACCACCGGGCGTGGGCCCGCCGGGTGAAGATCGCGCCACTGGAGACCGGGAACTGCACGCACCGCCGGGAATCCCGTGGCTACCAGCCCGGGCCTGTGCTGCGTCACCTCATCAAGATCCGCAATCCCACCTGCACCGCTCCCGGGTGCCGCCGCCCGGCGCAACGCTGCGATCTCGACCACACCACGCCGTACCAGGCTGGCGGGCGGACCTGCGAATGCAACCTCGGCCCGGTATGCCGCTGTCACCACAAGTGCAAGCAGCTCTCCCGCTGGACGCTGACCCAGACCAGCCCAGGCAGCTTCACCTGGACCACGCCGGGCGGCCGGGCCTACCGCACAGCGCCCGCCGAGTACTGGGCGTGAGCCGCCGCGCTACTGGGTGAGCATCTCCGGGGTGAGGCTGGATTCGGTGTCCGGCACACCGAGATCCCTGGCCCGCTTGTCCGCCATGGCCAGCAGCCGCCGGATCCGCCCGGCGATCGCGTCCTTGGTCAGCGGCGGGCTGGCCAGCTGGCCGAGCTCCTCCAGGCTGGCCTGCCGGTGCTCAATGCGCAGCCGGCCCGCGACGGTGAGGTGCTCAGGCGCGTCGCTGCCCAGGATCTCCAGCGCCCGCTCGACCCGGGCACCAGCCGCGACCGCGGCCCGTGCGCTGCGCCGCAGGTTCGCGTCGTCGAAGTTGGCCAGCCGGTTGGCGGTGGCCCTGACCTCCCGGCGCATCCGGCGCTCCTCCCAGGCCAGCACGCTGTCGTGGGCGCCCAGCCGGGTCAGCAGTGCGCTGATCGCATCACCGTCCCTGACCACCACCCGGTCCACCCCACGCACCTCGCGCGCCTTCGCGTGGATCTTCAGCCGCCGGGCCGCGCCAACCAGGGCCAGCGCCGCCTCCGGGCCCGGGCAGGTGATCTCCAGCGACATCGACCGGCCCGGCCCGGTCAGTGAGCCGTGGGCCAGGAACGCACCGCGCCAGGCGGCTTCACAGTCGCAGGTGGTGCCCGACACCACCTGCCGCGGCAGGCCGCGGACCGGCCGGCCGTAGTTGTCCACCAGGCCAGTCTGCCGGGCCAGGCTGTCGCCGTCCTTGCGGACCCGGACCACGTACCGGTTGCCCTTGCGCAGCCCGCTGGGCGCCAGCACGATCAGGTCCGAGGAATGCCCGAACACCTCGGCGATGTCCTTGCGCAGCCGCCGCGCCGCCGCCCCGGTGTCCAGCTCGGCTTCCACCACGATGCGCCCACTGGCCAGATGCAGTCCCCCCGCGAACCGCAGCAGCGCGGATACCTCGGCCTTGCGGCAGCACGGCTTGAGCACGGTCACCCGGCTCAGCTCGTCCTTGACCAGGCTGGTCATCGCCACTGGCATCACTCCCCCTCGAAGATTTCCGCGAATGCCCCGGCCAGCTGCCGCGGATCGTGCCGCGGCGTCCCATCGCGCATCGCCAGGTCGGCCAGGACCAGCTTGCCGCCGAGCAGCCCCGCCGCCTTGTCCAGCTCCGCGACCGCGCCCCCCGCGGCCCCCCGGTCCGCGAGCACCACATCGACCTTGAGCTGTGGCGCGTGATCCGCCAGCACTTCCAGGTGCGTCTGCGGCGCGAAGCCCTCGGTCTCGCCCGGCTGGGCAACCAGGTTCAGCGCCACTACCCGCCGGGCGCGGGTGCTAACCAGCGCCGCAGCCAGCTCGGGCACCAGCAGGTGCGGTAGGACGCTGGTGAACCAGGAACCGGGCCCGAGCACGACCCAGTCGGCGTCCAGGATCGCCGTGACAGCCTCCGGGCAGGCAGGCGGATCCTCCGGAATCAGGGAAACCGATCGTACCCGCCCGGTAGTGGAGGCGCAGGCGACCTGGCCGCGGACCGTGCTGATCGCATAGGGCTGGGCCGGGTCGGCGCCCTCGACCTCGGCCAGCAGGTCGATCGGGACCGACGCCATTGGCAGTACCCGGCCGTACGCGCCGAGCAGCCGCCCCACCCAGTCCAGCCCCTGCACGGTGTCGCCGAGCAGCTCCCACAGCGCCACGATCAGCAGGTTGCCGACCGCGTGCCCGCCCACCTCGGCCTCATCGCCAGTGAACCGGTGCTGCACCACCCGGCTCCAGGTGGTCCCCCAGGCGTCGTCGCCGCACAGCGCGGCCAGCGCCATCCGCAGGTCGCCGGGCGGCAGCACGCCGTACTGACGGCGCAGCCGCCCGCTCGACCCGCCGTCGTCGGCCACGGTCACGATCGCGCTGAGCTGCCGGGTCACCCGGCGCAGCGCGGACAGCGAGGCGAAAAGACCGTGCCCGCCGCCGAGCGCGGCGACCTTGGGGTTGAGCGGCCGTACC
>Ga0335085_10012557_pt1 | contig 12475 bp, 10 predicted proteins | sample Lox_Sample_45_FD_206712 | JGI IMG/M metagenome (GOLD analysis project Ga0335085, IMG submission 206712) | Soil microbial communities from Loxahatchee National Wildlife Refuge, Florida, United States - Lox_Sample_4.5 | ecosystem: Environmental > Terrestrial > Soil > Wetlands | place: USA...
CTGAAAGCTCTTTTCTATTAGTTCGCGATGCACGTCATAGAGCCGCTCTGACGATGTGAAGACTGCTTTCATTGGAATTGCAGAGCCGAGTTTGTTGAGGAATTCAGCAAGAAGGAGTATCGTCGAGGGAAATCCCTCGACAAACGCTGGTCGGAAGTTCGCCAGTCGCTCAAGATAAAGCGGGAAAGTCTCCTTCGATATGTGATAATAGGAAAGAAGCAATTGCCGGTCGGCGGCATTGTGGCGCCAATACGGAGGCCGATGCTGGGCTGAGCGCACGATCGTATTGTTCCAAATGGTTCCCCAGACCGCCGCCCTGCGGTCGTGGAGCGATACACCGGCCAGGTGCCGTTGTCGCCAAATGGCCGCACTCTCAAACACTATGGACCGCCTGTCGCGGAGCGCATTGATAGGCGTCCCCGTAGAGCCGGTCGTCCACCCGGATGCCAGTGCCGCCTTAGGGAAGTCCCTTGCGACAAACGCGTCCGGCTGTGAACGGAGATCATCCTTTGTCAATATCGGGAGCTTCTTCAGATCCTTCGCTGTCCGAAAGTCTTCCGGCGTCAGGCGGAGTCTGCGAAACTGATCCCGGTAGTATGGAACGTTCAGATATGCATGCTTGAGAAGGGCGCGGAGTTTTTCTTCCCGGAGGGCCTCGAGGTCGGAAGGCGAGCACTTGCGGGACTTCTCCAGTTCAGCCATGGTCTCACGGAAGTCGTGACCGTATTTGATCCGATTGACGGCAAATGCCTTCGCGGAGAGGTAGGCGCTGGAGAGCGTATACGACAAAATGCTGCCCGCCGATGGAGTGATCAGGTGCTGCATGCTCGTGTCCTACAAAGAAACGTCCTTGGGAAGATACCGTTCAATGGAAAGATCGCGCTCGGCACCGCGCTCGAAATACATAGGCGCCATGAGACGAAGCATCCCTTCCGGGACCCAGCCGTGCCTGACCACTTGAAGGCCGGCCGCGTACCATCGGGACACGCCTTCATACTCTTCCGCGTTCTTCTTCGTTTCGGCAAACCTTCGCAACGCATATTCCTCCGCGAGGATCTCTGGAGGAATATTTGATGCCGCGGATCGCTGGATCAGCTGCTTGATCCTGGGGACATTGTGTGCCCTGAGGTATCCTTCAATGTACACGTCCGAGACTCCGAGCACTTCCATCCTGTTCCCGATGACCCCGCCGCAATTTGCCGCAAAGTAGGGGACGGAAAGAATCCCGCGTTGGTGAAGAATCTGGTCTCCCTCGGCTGTCACCGGTGTGTTCGCTCCCGGCACGACCAGCGGAGCCGCGATGCGCGGAGCATTCTCGGCGGTGATGCTGAACTGTCGCGCGCAGGGAGAAAGCACCTCGACATCGAGCAGGAAGAGGTCCTCCAGGTCGATCCGCTCGGCTCCGTCGTAGTGGAGGACGAACTCATTCCCGTAGCGTTCGCGCAGGTCCATCATCTTGTTCACGTCAAGTCCCTGGCGATTGTACAGGGCCCCCTTCGTCGTCGAAACCGCGACGACCGTCGCCCCGTGGTTGTGGGTGATCAGCCATCCAAGAGCGCTTCCCACGGAGCCGTAACCCTCGATGGCGATACGGGATTTCGAGAGATCGATCTTTTTCTCGGATGCCGCGGCTTCGATGGCAACCATCACCGCCATCGCGGTGAACAACCCGGACTTTTTTCCCTTCCTTCGCCGCCCACGAGGTACGGTCAGCCCCGCCCCTGCAAGAAGTTCATCGATATCCTCGTGGGCAACATTCATGTCCGGACCCGAAATATAGTATCCGGATTTCAGCATAGGACCGATGAGCTCGCCGAAACGTCGGAGGAGGGTCCTCTTGACCTCTGAAGGCATATCGGGGTCGCCCATGATCCCGGCCTTGGCGCCCCCTTGCGCCATACCGCTGAAGCCGTATTTCAGGGTCATCCCCCGCGCGAGTGAGGCGATATGATCTCTGTCAACATCCATCGTCAGCCTCAGGCCGCCGCAAGCGTGCCCGTCGATGGTCATGTCGACGACGACGTACCCGCGAAGACCGAAGGAGGTGTCCGACACCTCCGCCGCAAATTGCGGCATGTGGATCTTCTCCAAGCTCGCACCGGAGACGGCGGACTTGCCTGAAGCTGAGTTCGGTTTCTTGAGCCCAATATTTTCCATGATCGCGAAGGGAAGACCCCCTCCTCCTGTGAATCAACAGTGGCTTACAATTTCCCGGTAGACGTGCAGGTATTCATCGACGACACGCAGAGGCACAAACGCGCGGGCGAGTGCCCGGTTGTTTCGTTCCATGGATGATCGCAGGTCGGCGCTACCGAGTACCTCAATAATCTTCGCTGCAATCCCTTTCTCATCCCCCGGATCGATCCAGAGACAATTGTCGGGTTCTACAAGATAGTCGGCGGCAGCACGGATTCTCGTCGTCACCACCGGCAGCCCGGCTGCGACCGCCTGAAAGATGGTCATGGAGAAGCCTTCGGTCCGCGTCGGCAAGACAAGCATCGATGATGTCAAGTAGTAGTCTGTTGTCTCGGGCTCAGGGACATATCCCTGGAAGCTCACCGCGTCGGCAAGGCCAAGCGTCCGAACGAGCCCGAGAGCGGCCTCCATTTCCTGCCCATCGCCGACGCACAGAAGACGCGCCGGGATGCCGCGGTCGACAACGATCCGCATAGCCCGGATGACGTCCAGAAGCCCCTTCGATGGGACAAATCTCGCAACGAACAAGACCTCCGGCGGGCCGGGTTTCCCGTGCCGGGGTCCGGAAAAACGATCGACATTGACAACATTCTTGACGACGACGATCTTTTCCCCCGGATGTCCTCCGGAGAGGAAGTTCTCGCGCTCTTCCGAAGAAAGCACGCCGATTTTTCGGGTTCCCCGGAAGACGAAATTCACCAATCGCCGCTTCATGCCCTTCGCTTCACGGGCGAGAAGCTTGCTCGAACCGTGGTACTTAATGAACAATCGCGCTCCAAGCAGCCGCGCGAAGAAGACGTACCCCGTATCCCTGAAAAGGGCACGACTGTCGAACGCCGAATTCAAATGAACGACATCGGGACGCTCACGAAGAACGGCAAACGCAAACCGCAGGAGATCAAGAACAAGCCTCCAGGACTTTCGGAGCGTCGATTCGTACCCCGACAACCCTCCATACGGAAAGGTCGCTACATGCACGCCTGCTCTGCTTCGCAACTCTTCGAGGAACGGTCCCTCGGTCGCAAACACGCCTCCCGCGCGGTTGGGATTGACCACGCCCACGAGGATCCGGAGCGGTAGCTCTTCTTCTTTAGGTTCGGGCACAGACGTCGTTTTTCATTTGTGCCACCATGTCGCGCATGGTGAGAACCGAGATGTCCCCGCGGTCTCTTCGCTCCGCACAATACGTCAGGAGCGGCACCAGCAGATCCCTGATCTCCGCTTCATCCATCGAAGGATGATACCAGAAATGCGCGGAGAGCCTTTTTTCCGCGGCGATGTCGACATACCGTTTCAATCGAGACAGCCGCTCCGCCATCGTCCATGCCGTCCCCCGTTCGAGTGCGGATGACGTGGGAATTGCCCAGAGCCCATCGGGTCGGCGGAGGGGCAACGACACGCGCACCGAAGGATCCGGGAACGAGCGGACAATGCGGATACCGCCTGCGATCAGTTCATTATAGTGGCCTTCCGAATTGCCGGGGAAGACCAGAGTCGTCGGAACCAGACCGAAGGGCTTCATCGCAGCCGCGCAAGCCTCGACCTCCGCCCGCACCACCTCCGCAGGGCAATATGGACCGAGACCGATGTGCGAAAACCCATGACATCCGATTTCATGCCGGACTTTTGCATGCAGGATCTTCTCGATCAGATCAGGGGCGTACCAGGCGGGACCCCGGCGCAGATCGGTACATGGATCGTTGCGGAACCAATCGCCACCGTCGTACTTCCAGTTTTCCGTTCGAAACGGAGGGACCGGGGGGATCTCGGGATGCGCGCGGCCCGAGGCATCCCGGGTACACGAACTCAAAAACAGATGACCGACGGTCGCCCACGTCGATGGAATCTGGTATGCGTCCAGAAGATCGATGATCTTCGGAACCTGCGCCCGCTCTCGCAGGCCGATCGAAACATAATCGAGGTCGTTTCTCAGCGAGTACTGCCACGCCCACGCGAGTTCGAAGTCGAGCGAAAATGACACAACGCCCCGCCCAAAGACATTCGAGGGGTGTTGCACCGGGTCGCGATACGTCTTGATCCGGCTTGTCCGGGCATAATCCACCATCCCCACCACTCTCCGGACTGGCGCAGGGAAATCCCTCATCATTTTCTTGTATTCGGTCTTCAGTCTTGTGGCGAACTTCGAGCCCATGCTGGTTCCACGTTCTCTGAGGCCCTGTGATCAGCGATTAACGATACCCGGTTCGTGCAAAGCGACTCCGTCGTGAGCGCCGGCGCCTGCCAGCGCATTGAGTTTCGGAGCAAGGACATTCTTCACGATTTCCTCCCATGAGTACTGCTGGCTCGCTTCCGTGATGGCACGGGAATCAAAATCCGTGAGGCGGGATGAAATCTGTTCAAGACCCTCGCTGAATCCTTCAATCGTATCTTCGATTACTGCCCCATTCCCTGCGTTGATGACGCGCACATTTTCCGTTGTGTTTGTCGCAATTACCGGCATCCCCGCCAGAAGGTACTCAAAGACCTTCGTCGAGGGTTGGCAATCGTAAAAATCCGTTTGGGGGACGTAGGCAACGCCGACGTTGCAGTCCCGGAGAAAAGGGAAAATCTCGGCGTTTGGAAGCCTCCCATGGAACCGGATCGAGTCACGGAGTGGGCTCCTCTCAATCGCGGCGCGCAAGAGCGCTTCTTCTTCATCGCGACCGCTGCCGACGATGTCGTACGATACAGCGAACCGGGGTCGCCGGGTGGTCCACCAGCGATCAAGACCAAGGACGGTCTCGTGGATGCTACGGTATTCCAGGGTGCCTACATAAAAGAGGTGGAGAGCGTCGAAGATCTTCGGCGGCAAGCTGACATTCTCCCCACCCAACGGGAGAACCAGGAAACGCATCCTTCCGAGAGAGAGAAAGTTCTGAAGACTCTTTGAAACGATGGATCGTTCACGGAACAGCAGGCATTCGAATCGCAGGAGCGCATTCTCGAATTCCCTCCGGAACCAGCCCGGCCGGTCGGATCCGGTCCGCACATCGATCATGGTGCGCCGCCGTGCGACCCAGGGAAGGAAGCACGATGCTCCTGCAAAGTACACGATGAGCACGGCATCGTAATCCTGTCTCCGCAAACTGGCGATCGCGGTGCGAATGTAGCGTGCAAGACGGAAGGGCTTGCTGCCGCGCCGGGAAACATATTCCACCGTCACACCTTCCATCTTGACTTTCTTCGCATCATGATCCCATCCGACATACGTGATGTGCCACTCGCGTGAGAGGTACTTGCACCACGCGTACGAATCGGTGAGGTAGCCGAACTGGTGCTGGTTGAGGATAAGGAGTGTTTTCATCCTTCGATCAAGGCTTTCGGAAGGGGCCATCAAGGTCACGCCGACATGGCCGGTTCAACGGCCGTGACCTCTGATTCGGCCTCGGGTCTGCCCTCACTCTGCTTCCCCCCCATTTCAGCCCATACGATCAGGTAGGCGACCATTGGGGCAAACGCCCGGTCGAGAAGCGCCTCGTTGTAGAACCATGAGAGGACGATACTGAAAAGGAGGAAGTACGCAAAGCGTCGCGTTGTGAACGATTGGATGTACGGAGACCGGACAAAGACCGCCGAAGAAAAACACAAGATAAGAATGGCAAGAAGCCCCCCTTGGATCCACGAGGTGAAAAGGAGGATTTTTGAACCTTGGAGATAGGTGAGGGACCGGGTGAGACGCGTGGGGCCAAGAATATCATTTCCCAGAAACAAACCGTATCCGAGACCTATGGTAATCTCGAGCGGATCATAATCCATGAGCCGAAACATGATGGGGAAACGGGCAAACCGGGGGAGATCCTCCCCTTCCTGGACGTCGTAATACAAGTATTTTTCTGCAAACTGGACGTTAAGAATCTTGGATGAATCCTCTGCGGTCTTGCTATAGTAGAAGTTGAGCAGGTAGATCAAGGCACCACCAATAGCAATCAGAGGAATGGTTTTGTACCACTGCTTCCTCGTCATCGATAACAACACAATGAAGCCCGGCAGAAGGATAAATGACACCTTTGTCTCGTTCAGAGCACAAGGAATGAGGAGAACCAGGTACGGCACGGCGCGCCGCACGACGAACCCGGATCCGTCAGGCAACGCAGCGAACGAAGCGATCAGGAAGAAACTGATAAGAAACGCCTGCTGTGTAATCAGCCCACTTCCTCCTGTCAATCCGTAGGTGCCACCGACAGGGTCTCCTGCACCGTATTTCAGGAATTGCCAGACGGAGACGGGAATCTGCATGAGCGCATATCCCACCAGGAAGCGTGTGAACCATTTTGAGAACGATGTCCATAGTTCATTGTTCGCAACATCGTGAACGAAGACCAGGGCTCCAAGAAAAGGAAGAGGCTGGCGCAAGCCGTTCAATTGGGCAACGACACCGAGGCTGTCTTCATGGTAGAGAATGGTAATCAGGGAGGCAAAGCAAAACAAAAGAAACGCCTTTGCGCCGTAGTATCCCCTGTTGCGAAACAACACGGTCGCGCCAAGCGCGATCATGATCGCATCGCCGGCAATTCCCGCGAGACGAAAGGAATAGAGAAAAGAGGGTAGGAACTCCGTTGCAACGAGACCGGAAAGCGAATGAAATGTGAGAACTGCGAAGAAGAGAACGATCTTGAACCGCATTGTCTACGGAGTGTTATGAGACTCTTGGATTTGGTTTTTCTACCTTGTTCCGAGGCTTTTCGTATGCTTGCACGACTGACGCAGCCTCGAACAACGCGCGCCCCTCCGGAACAGTCATCATAGGGAGGGGCGGCTGTGTAATCGTGCGTTCAGTGTCGGTTAGTGACGGGAAGCGTAGATAACGCTCGCCACGGAACCCGTAATGATTGCCGCAGTGGTAATGATATTGACGATATCTCTTACCTGGAACGTCAAGGAGTCGATGTAGATGGTATCCCCTGCTTCAAGAGACAGCGCCAGCGCGTCGAGGCGCTCCAGATGATTGAGATTCACCGTATACTCCACCTTCCGGATCTGATTGTCCCGCTGGATGATTCGAGTGATCTTCACCGAGCCCAGATCCGCGTCGGCCAAAGGGCCGCCTGCATACGAAATCAGTTGGACGAGATCCGTGGAAATGGGAACCTCGTACCGCCCGGGATTTTTCACATACCCCCACAGATTGATCGGCATCGTGATTTCCCCGGATTTGGAGATCAGATAATATGCCGCCTGAGAAGATCCGGTAAGGCCCAACCCACCTCCGAGCGGATTTTCCAACTGGGCGTGAGCGATCCCCGTCAATGCTATGCCGAAAAATAGTCCCGCAATAATCGTGCGTGCTCTTACAGGTTGCATGAGATATCCGCCTCTCAGGAAATGGTGAAGTCCAAGTGCTGTGCTTCGTGTGTTGTCCGCGTCGCCCGCCGGGATGGCGAGTGAGCGCAGGGGTTATTTCCCTTTTCCGTTTCCGCCGGGCTTTTCGCTATCGACCGTCGACCCCTTCTTGGCGTACAGAGGTGTCTGATGACCGTATCGTTGCGCATACGTGCTGCGGTAGCCGAACCCGTACGAATGGCGCAGATCGAGGTTATTCAGCACCACCCCGATCAGCTGCCCGCCGACGTTGGTCAGGATTTCGTATGCATGTTCGAGATTCTGCACGCGCGATGCGCCGGCCGACACCACAAGAATCACTGCATCGGCAAGTGTCGCCAGAATCGCGGGGTCGGTCACGGCAAGGACGGGGGATGAATCCAGGAGGACGATATCGTACTTCTCCTTGAACTCGGCGATGAGCTGGCGCATTTTCTCCGAGCCGAGGATTTCCGACGGGTTGGGAGGAATGACGCCGCACGGAAGGAGACTCAGATTCTCCACCACCGTGGATTGCACCGCCGCCTGGATCACGGACGCACCCGAGAGGACGTCCGACAGGCCTGGCTCTCTCCGCGTACCGAAGAGCGTATCGGCTGTCGGTTTTCTCAGGTCCGCATCGATGAGGAGCACCTTTCGTCCCGATTGGGCGAAGGCAATGGCGAGATTGGCCACCGTCGTGGATTTTCCTTCGCCGGGCATCGGGCTCGACACCATGAGGACTTTGGGCGCATTGGTTTCGTGTGCGAACTGGAGGTTCGTCCGCAATTGCCGGTAGGATTCCGCCACGGGGGAGAAGGGATAGTAATGCATGACAATGTGGGGATCGAGCCCTTTCTTTTCCCCTTTCCCCTTTGCCATAGCATCGAAGTTCTGCACGCTCGAGCCCATCGATGCCACAGTGGCAATCACTTTCATGTTCCGCCGCTTGAGATCGTCGACCGTCTGCACACGGACATCGGTATACTCCTTCACGAACACAAAACCGAAGCCTATGGCGAGGCCGAAGATCGCTCCCAGCATCAGGTTCACAAGCTGTTTGGGGCTCGAGGGTCGGAACGGAACGGAAGCAGGTTCGATAATCTCGATATAGCCGAGGTTCGACTGCTCGGTAATATTCGCTTCGTTATATTTCTCCTGCAGGACGAGGAACAGCTTCTCGTCGCTTTGCCGGGTCCGCTGCAGCCGCGCAAGTTCCATGCTCGTCTGGGGGATGCGGTCGAACTGCCCCTCGTATTGCCGGATTACATCGTCGAGCGCGCGCTTCTTCGCCTGGAGCGCCTGCAACTGAACCTGCGTCTCGACGATTTTCTGCTTGATGTTCTGCAGATAGCTCGTCGCGTCCATTCCCTGACCGCCCTGAGAAGGCGTGAGGTTCCGCAAGAAGGCGTCTGTCCGCTTCTGCAGTTTCTGGGTCAGGGCCTGAATCTGCAAATCGATTTCCTTCACCTTCTCATTCAGGATGTCCCGGCCCATCGAGGACGGGTTCTGCGCGACGGTGACGTCACGCTGGACCTCGAGCTTGGCAATCTGTTCCTGCAGCAATTTGATGTACGGGTCATTCGCTTCACCCATCACGCGGGCAGCATTCGTTTCCTGCTGGGGGAGCTGCTCCTCATAGGAGGCGAGTTCTTTCGACAGCTCCTGGACCTGGATATTCGTCGCGTCGCGGTTTGCCTCCAGCTGCGAGAGTTTCTCGATGACGTTCTTGGATTCCTCATCGAGAGACACGATCCCCTTCTTCTCCATGAAGGCCTGCAGAGTCTGTTCCGTTTGGTTCAACTCTTTGCGTTTCTCGCCAGCCTGCTCGTCAAGGAATTCCCTGAACGATCGCGTCTTCGTGCGGCTGAGGTAGATGTTCCTGTCGCGGTAGGCCTCGGCATAGGTATTGGCCATGATCGACGCTTCGACGGGGTCTTTGCTCTTCGCGGAGATGGTGATGACATCCGACTCGCGAACCGGATCGAAATCCACATCGGCGCTCAGCCGACCGGAGATTTCACGGAGAGTGGCGACGGAATCTGGGAACTGGTCCCCTTTGCCATACTGGATGATCGGCAGAAGGCGTTTGTTCTCCTTGTCAGCATACCGCACCGACAGCAGACGCGCCGCGACCGTATCGGCGAGCGTCGTGGAATTCAGCATCTGCAGCTCGTTCTGGGTGATATTCTTCATCCCGTCCGGGCGCGTGGCGTCAAGAAAGATCGTCGATTGCATCTCACGAGTATTGATAAGCACCTGCGCGCTTGCCCGGTAGACAGGGTCGACCACTTTATTGATGATAAACGCAAGCAGCATACCGACCCCCAGAGCTCCAAGGATGATCCACCGCCCGCGATTGATGATGGCGATGTAATCCTGCAGCTTCCGGTCTTGCGAAGCCGCATGGGAGCCATGCGCGCGAATTCCGAGATCCATAGAAATGCCTCTTAGTTTAGTACTGACTTCCTCACGGTCGCACCCCCCCGGCACGGGATGTCCCGGGAATGTACGACGACTTCACCCCTCGTACGCTCCGGCGCCAGCACCGGTGCAGCCTGCACGAAATACCACTCCGGACTTGACAGGAAGAAACAGCTTTTGTATGTTTCTTTCAACTACCGGATTTCCTTCCCCCAGGCCATCGGAGTGTTCGCCGTGACGCTCGTCGTGGCGCTTGTGCTGTACGTCGTGCTCGTCGTGTGCATCGTCAGGTTCTTCCGGGCACTGGCCCTCCTCGACCGTCAGATGCGCAACTTTTCCGCCGAGCTGATTCCCCCCTCCTCGCCCGATCGTGCCGGGTGAGCACCTAGTGTCTTGCTTTTGTCTCAAACGTCAGGAGTCGAGGATCCGGCTCCTGTCCCAACTGCTGGTGCACTTCCACGCCCAGAGTCACCACCTGGTCGGGCACATTCTCCGCAGCATTCAGATAGAAGATGGCGTACTGGCTCTGTCCGGGGGGAATGTCCCCGACGACGATCGAGTCGTTGAAGGTGACGCCGATCGGTTTGTCAATGGGGACGAGCTTTGCGCGGACGTTGCGGACAGCAACTTCGCTGGTGTTCGTAATGGAGAGTCTCAGCCGTCCCGTTTCCCTCCCGGTAATGAATTTCTCCCCCGACGGCGTTGTAAACTGCATGTCGAACAACAACGCACGAGTCTTCAGGACATTGGCAATGTGCGCGCTATCCGACGGGGCGAGCGGCAAGGACCCAGTCGGACTCCGGCCGGAAATTTTCTGCGACCATGCGGAAGCCTGGAATGACATGAGAACGCCACCGAGTACTGCATATCGCACCAGACGAGAATTCATCACGATCTCCAGAAACAAGTGTTACGGCCTTGAGGGCGGAGTGGGGAATTGCGGGCTTGGCTGGGGAGGATTCGTCGATCCTCCTTTTGCCAGGATCGCAATAACTCCCCCCACGACAACTGCCCCACCGCCAACCCACCACCAGGTACTCAAACCTTCAGACGCCGGCGCCTCGACCTCCACCACAAAATAGTAATCATCCCCCTGAAGCCCCCCCGGAAAATCTTTCAGGAAATCCCAGGTCACCCGTCGTTTATCTCCCGGCAGGACGATGCCGCCGAGGTCACCCGACACGTGCACAGGGACGGCAGAAAAGGTGGGGTCGCTCTGTTTTCGGAGTGTCACCGACACACGATAGAGCTTGTCGGGCGAGCCGCTCAGGTCATAGTAGATGCGCACGAGCTCGCCGTTGATTTCGAAACGCACATTACGGACGGCAAGGTCGTCCCCGGCGAAGGCTTGCCACGGCATGCAATCGAGCAACAGCGCCCCTATAAGGAAATACGCGACCGCAGCAAAGGTCCTAGACACATTCCTCATTGCCGTTTCCCTGGCCTATTTAATGAGCAGCATTTTTCGTGTGAAGCTCGGACCACCCGTTACATTCATCCTGCAGAAATAGACGCCGGTCCCGGTCATCCTTCCCGCTTCGTTCGTGCCATCCCATTGGAAGAAATGTCTCCCCGGAGCGATCGGTCCGCTCTGGAGCACCCTCACGCGAGCGCCGAGAATGTCGTAGATGGTCACGGTCACGCTGGCCTTGACCGGCACAGTCAGCGAAATGGTGGTCGTCGGATTGAACGGGTTCGGATAGTTCTGGTCAAGGCTGTATGCCTTGGGCCCGATGGCGTCAAGCTCCTTCTTGACATCTGCTGATGCGCCGATCAGAATGGAGAAATCCGAAGACGCGGTGATCGCCGTGAAGGTGTACCCGGCGTTCGCCCGAAGGTCCTGGTACGTCTCCCGCTTACGGTCCACGAGATAGACATCACTGGTGGACGGAACCGCATCGATTCCGCTGAAGCGGATGGTGAACGGCGACTTCCTGGAGACGCCGTCGGGGATCAGCGCAGTCACATCCCAGCTCTGCACGCCGCTCGTCGGAGGCCGGATGTCGGATGCGAACCGCGGCGCCCGCGGATCCCAGCTCGGCCGGTTGAACACCAACTGGCTCAAAGCGCCGATCGATCGCGGCTTATGGAAATCATGCCTGTTGTTGTCCGGACCGGCGTCTGGCGCCACCCCGAACCATGTCGACCGGTCGACCAAAACCCCTCCCTGGGCCAACGACATGCTGACCGTCCACGAGGTGTCGCTCGGAGCGGTAGGCACGGCGGTCTTCGAGAGACTCAATCCACCCGGGATGGACAGGGATTTCAAATTCGACTTGTTCTCGAAATAATACCCTAGATATGGCCGGAATGTCTGCTGCACCCCCATGATCGTACCGTCAAAACTCCAGATGCTGTCCTGGATGCCGCCGTTCGCCGCCTGCACCTTTGACCAGGGTATGGACAAATCCAGAGGGTTGGTGATGATGTTCCACCCCTTGTGAAGGGGAATGCGCAACCGGCCGGCCGAGTCGGGGATCATCCCGGTGACCTGTCCACTCACCGCCCATGACCCGCGTCGGAGTATCCAGAATGCTCTTCCTCGCGCAAAGGTGAA
>Ga0335085_10012558_pt1 | contig 12474 bp, 13 predicted proteins | sample Lox_Sample_45_FD_206712 | JGI IMG/M metagenome (GOLD analysis project Ga0335085, IMG submission 206712) | Soil microbial communities from Loxahatchee National Wildlife Refuge, Florida, United States - Lox_Sample_4.5 | ecosystem: Environmental > Terrestrial > Soil > Wetlands | place: USA...
CGCTACAACGAGGGCATGCACCAGGCCATCGAGGCCAAGGAGGGGGTGGCGATCAAGGACGAGAACCAGACCCTCGCCACCATCACCCTGCAGAACTACTTCCGCCTCTACGACAAGCTGGCCGGCATGACCGGTACGGCCATCACCGAGGCCAACGAGTTCCACTCGATCTACAAGCTCGGCGTGGTCCCGATCCCGACCAACAAGCCGATGATCCGCGCGGACCAGGCCGACGTCATCTACCAGAGCGCACAGGCCAAGTTCGAGGCGTGCGTCGAGGACATCTACGAACGGCACCAGGCCGGGCAGCCCGTCCTGGTCGGCACCACGAGCGTGGAGAAGTCCGAGATCGTGTCCCGGATGCTCAAGCGGCGCGGCGTCCCGCACGAGGTCCTGAACGCCAAGTACCACGAGCGTGAGGCGGCGATCGTCGCCATGGCCGGGCGGAGCGGCGCGGTCACCGTGGCCACCAACATGGCTGGCCGTGGCACCGACATCATGCTCGGCGGTAACCCCGAGTTCATCGCCGACGCCGAGCTGCACCAGCGCGGCCTGTCGCCGGTCGAGACCCCGGAAGACTACGAGATGGCCTGGCCGGAGGCGGTGGCGAAGGCCAAGCGGGCGGTGGCCGAGGAGCACGAGGAGGTCGTCGAAGCGGGCGGCCTGTACGTGCTCGGCACCGAGCGGCACGAGTCGCGCCGCATCGACAACCAGCTCCGCGGCCGGTCCGGACGGCAGGGCGACCCCGGCGAGAGCCGGTTCTACCTGTCGCTCGAGGACGACCTGATGCGGATGTTCAACTCCGCCCGGGTCGGCGCCATCATGGAGCGGCTGAACATCCCGCCGGACGTGCCGGTCGAGTCCAAGGTCGTCACCCGGGCCATCAGGTCGGCCCAGACCCAGGTCGAGCAGCAGAACTTCGAGATCCGCAAGGACGTGCTCAAGTACGACGACGTGATGAACCGCCAGCGCGTGGTCATCTACGGCGAGCGCCGCAAGGTCCTCGAGGGCGCCGACCTGCACGAGCAGATCAGCGAGTTCGTCGACGAGGTGGTCGAGGGGTACGTCGGGGGCGAGACCGGCGAGGGCTACCCGGAGGAGTGGGACCTGGACAAGCTCTGGCGGGCCTTCCGCCAGCTGTACCCGGTCACCCTCACCATCGACGACGTCGTCGAAGAGGCGGGCGGCGACCGGGCCGGGCTCACCGGCGAGTTCATCACCGAGCAGATGGTCGCCGACGCCCAGGGCGCGTACGAGCGGCGTGAGCAGGAGTTCGGCTCCGAGGTCATGCGCGAGGTCGAGCGCCGCGTGGTGCTGTCCGTGCTCGACCGCAAGTGGCGCGAGCACCTGTACGAGATGGACTACCTGCGCGAGGGCATCGGCCTGCGCGGTTACGGCCAGCGCGACCCGCTGATCGAGTACCAGCGCGAGGGCTACGACATGTTCAGCGCCATGATGGAGGGCATCAAGGAAGAGTCCGTCGGGCACCTGTTCAACCTCCAGGTCCAGATCCAGGAGAACCCGATCGTCGAGGAGCAGGGCGGAGCCGGCGGCCCGGGGTCGGCTAGCCTGCAGATCGGCGCCCCTGCTCCCAGCGGGCCCGCGGTCGGCGGCCCCGCGGCTGGCGGCCCGACCGGAGCCGCGGCCGGCGGAGCGCCCGCGCCGGCCGGGCAGGAAGCCCGGCGCACGCCACGACCCCCCGATGGAGCCAGCCGATCTGGTGGTGCCCACGCGCGCGGGGGCGCGCCCGACCAGGGCGCGGCGGCGCCCCGGCGAGACGGCCGCGTCAGCGGTGCCCAGGGGCAGTCGTCCCGGCGGGACGGACGGGCCAGCGGCGGAGCACACGCCCGGCGGCCCGGCGGCCCGGCAGCGGGACAGAACGTTCCGGCCGAGCCAAACGACCCGATTCCGGCCGGGTTCGCGCCGCGCCGCCCGCAGCGGCTCCAGTACTCGGCCCCGTCCGTCGACGGCGGAGCGCACGTGGAGCACAGCCAGGGTCCCGCCGTCAACGACGCGTTCGCGCGCGCCGGCCGGAACGACCCGTGCCCGTGCGGCTCGGGCCGGAAGTTCAAGCGCTGCCACGGCGACCCCCGCAACCGCCCCGACGAGTCCTGAACCCAATCAGCGGCCGGACCTAGCCCCTAGCTAGGTCCGGCCCTGCTCGTCCGGCCGAACCTAGCTAGGGAAGCGGCAGTCACAAGCGTCCCTGCGGCCACATCCGTCCCGGCGCATGGGGTCATGCCCATGATCCCGAAGCAATTTGCCCCCGAAGTGGGGACAAGATCTTTCGCGATCATGCGCTACTCCCGCCGGGCTGGGCATCAGGGGTCAGCTGGTCTCTATTTCGGTGCAGAGCCACCGGGCTGGACGGGCGGGTCGGCCGGGCACCGGGGGGCGCGCGGGGATGCGCTCGAAGCGGATGGCCAGGGCACGCGACCGGGGACCGAAGCTGACCACCATGGTCATCTCCACCACGTCCGCCGTTGGCCGCGATGTCAGGACGCGCCGGATCCGGGGGCGCTGCTCCGCGGCGACGGCACAGCTGAGCAGGTCGATCTGAGCCCGGACCCGTTCGGTCGTCCAGGGAGCGAGCTGCTTGGCCGGACGGAAACCGGCCAGGATCTCGACCAGCACCTGGCCGAACTGCCCGGGCCACGCCGCCGCCAGGCGAGGCTCAGCCGCCCCACGAGGCTCAGCCGCTCCGCGCAGCGTGGCTTTCTCACGTGGCGCGGCCTCCCCGCATGGCGCGGCCTCCCCGCGTGGCGCGGTCTCCTCGCATGCCGCGGCTCCCCCGCTCGGGATGGCCAGCCCGTCGGCGCCTGGCGCGGCCGCCCTGCCCAGGACCGGCGCGGCGGTCGGGACCCGCGCGGGGGCGTCGGCCAGGACAAGGGCGGTCGCCGGAACCGGCGCGGCCGCCGGGCACACGGCGCCGTGGGTCTCGCAGTCGTAAGGCGGCCAGCCATCCGGCACCGCGACGAGCCGCAATCCGGCCCAGGGCGGCTCCTCAACCGCACCAAGCGAGTCAGCCACGCCAGCCGAGTCAACCGCACCAAGCGAGCCGGCCACCCCAGCCGGGCCGGCCACGCCGGCCCGGTCAGGCGGCTGGCCCGGCCCGCCCGCGGCGAGCGGAGTGTCCTGGTCCGGGCGGGCCAGCAGGTCAGGCGGGCGGGTCCTCGTGGGCATGCGCTGCTTCCAGTCCGGAGAATACGAACGACGGCGAACGCCCCGCGGCAGCGCGTTCGCATCAGGCTCCGGCTGTGACCCGTTGTACCCCAGACCACCGACATTCTCGCGTCCGGCCTGGTTAGGCGACCCTTCACGGACTGGACAAGTGCCGTTCCCGCGTTCGATGAACGGGCACCTAAAATCGTTATCGTGATGAATGGTACGGAATTTCGGGGTGTCATCACGGACTGGGGTGGTGTGCTCACCACGCCGATCCTGACCACGGTCCAGGCCTGGATCCAGGCCGACGGCATCGACTGGGAGAGCTACCGGACGGTGATGCGGACGTGGATCACTGACGCCTACGGTCCTGACGGCAACCCCAACCCGGTCCACGCGCTAGAACGCGGCGAGTGCTCGGACGCCGAGTTCGAGCAGCAACTGGCCGCCCAGCTGCTCCGGGTGGACGGCGGGTCCGTCCTGGCCGAAGGGCTGCTACAGCGCATGTTCGCGGCCAGCGTCCAGGTCCCCGCGATGTACGAGCTGATCCGCGCCGTGCGCGCGGCCGGGCTGCGGACCGCGCTGCTGTCCAACTCCTGGGGCGGCACCGAGTACCCGCGGGCGGATTTCCCGCACCTGTTCGACGCTGTGGTGATCTCCGGCGAGTGCGGCATGCGCAAGCCGGAGGAGGAGATCTACCGGCATGCGGCGAAGCTGCTGGGCCTGCCGCCGGAGCAGTGCATCTTCATCGACGACATCGAGGCGAACATCGGCGCCGCGCAGGCCTGCGGGATGACCGGCGTCCTCCACGTCGAAGCGGCCCAGACGGCCGCGGAGGTGAAGGACCTCCTCGGCTGGCAACACGATGCGGTAACCACCGGGACGCGTCAGCCGGCCCCGGACTAGCCTGTGGGCGTGGCGGACTATCCGCATCCGTCCAGCCCCGGGCGTTCGGCGAACATGAGGGCCAACCGGCGGACGGACACCAAGCCGGAGCTGGCGCTGCGGCACGCCCTGCACCGTCTCGGCTACCGCTACCGCAAGGACTACCGGCTCGACCTGGACAGCGGTCGGCGGGTCCGGCCTGACATCGTGTTCACCGCGCGGAAGCTCGCGGTGTTCGTGGACGGCTGCTTCTGGCATGCCTGCCCGGAGCACGGGTCCAAGCCGAAGAACAACGAGTGGTACTGGTCCCCGAAGCTGGTCAGGAACGTCGAACGGGACCATCTCAACGACACGTCGCTGAAGCTGGCCGGCTGGACGGTGGTCAGGCTGTGGGAGCACGTGCCCGTCGACGAAGCCGTCGCCGCCGTGGTCAGTGCCCTCACCGCGGCGGGTGCCGTCACCAAAGCCAGCCCACCCGCCCAGCCCAGCTCAGTCACCGAGGCCAGCTCAGCCGCCGAGCTCAGCCCCGCCGCCCAGCCCAGCTCAGCCGCCCAGCTCAGTTCCCCCAACGGCGACGCGCTCAGCCGAGGCTGAACTTGTCTTAGCCAGCACCGGCAGGCTGTGGCAGACTCTGGGACACCATGCGCGTGTTCCTGCCTTCGACGCTCCCGGCGCTGGCCGAGGCCCTCCGGGCCGGCCAGGTCGGTGCCAACCCCGACTCCAGCCCGGCCGCGGACCCCGGTCCGCTGTCCGGCTACGCCGTCACGCCCGCGCTGCGCGAGTCGTACGCGAGCGGCGACGAGGAGGAACTGGAGTACGCCGCGCTGACCGCGGCCGCCCGGGCCAGCCTGCGGCTGCTGGCGGACGACCCGGCCGCCCCGCCCCGCCGGGTGGTGCTGGCCGCCGAGATCCCGGCCGAGCAGACCAAGCTCGACCCCCGCGACCACGAGCCCGGCCGGGTGCTGATCACCGCCGCGGTCCCGGTCAAGCTGCTGGTCTCGGCGCACGCGGACGACACCGACGCCGGAACCGACGTGCGCGCGGCCGCCGACGCGCTGCCCGCGGCCGACGCGGGCGACGAGGACGCCCAGTTCGCGGTGGACGGGGCCGAGGGCCACGAACTCGGCTGGTACGCCACCCAGGAACTGTCTTACCTGGCCGAATAACCCAAGGGCCAGGCGAGAGCCCAAGGGCAGGCGCGTACCCCAGAACCGATAAGGCGTGCAACGATACGGGTATCGGTAAGAAACTGAACCCGAACCGCCAGGAGCGATCGTGATGGACGCCGTCTCCAGGACCCCCGTACCGGCCAACGAACCGGTCAGGCAGTATCACCCCGGCAGCCACGAGCGAGCCGCGCTGGAGAGCAAGCTCAAGGAACTCGCCGACCAGCAGGCCGAGCTCACCATGACCATCGCCGGCCGCCAGCAGATGGGCGGCGGCCAGAAAATCGCAGTAGTCCAGCCGCACAACCACGTCCACGTCCTCGGCCACCTGTCTAATGCCGAAGACATGGACGTAGCCGCCGCGATCCACGCGGCCAAGCAGGCAGCGCCGGCCTGGCAGGCGCTGTCCTTCGACGACCGGGCCGCGGTCTTCCTCAAGGCCGCTGACCTCCTCTCCGGCCCCTGGCGCGCCACCGTGAACGCCGCCACCGTCCTCGGCCAGTCCAAGTCGCCCTACCAGGCCGAGATCGACGCCGCCTGCGAGCTGATCGACTTCTGGCGCTACAACGTGCACTACGCCCGCCGCATGCTGGCCGAGCAGCCCGAATCGGCCCCCGGCGCCTGGAACCGGATGGAGTACCGCCCGCTCGAGGGCTTCGTGCTGGCCATCACGCCGTTCAACTTCACCTCGATCGCGGGCAACCTGCCGACCGCGCCCGCCCTGCTCGGCAACGTGGTGGTGTGGAAGCCGTCGCCCACCCAGCAGCTGTCCGCGCACTACCTGATGCGGCTGCTCGAGGCGGCCGGGCTGCCGCCCGGGGTGATCAACCTGGTGACCGGGGACGGGCAGGCGGTGTCCAGGATCGCGCTGCCGCACCCCGACCTGGCGGGCATCCACTTCACCGGCTCCACCAAGACCTTCCAGCATCTATGGCGGACCGTTGGCGAAAACATCACAAGGTACCGGAACTACCCCCGGCTGGTCGGCGAGACCGGCGGCAAGGACTTCGTGATCGCCCACCCGAGCGCCGACCCGGCCACGATCAGCGCCACCCTGATCCGCGGCGCGTTCGAGTACCAGGGCCAGAAGTGCTCCGCCGCCTCCCGCGCCTACCTGCCCCAGTCGATCTGGAACCGCATCAAAACAGACTTCACCGACCAGGTCCAGGCCCTGACCATGGGCGACGTGTCCAGCGACCTCTCCCTGTTCATGGGCGCCGTGATCGACGAACGGGCCTTCGCCAAGCATGCCGCCGCCCTCGACCGGGCCCGGCACACGCCGTCCATCGACATCCTGGCAGGCGGCACCGCCGACGACAGCGAGGGCTTCTTCGTCCGCCCGACCGTGCTCACCGGAGAAGACCCCACCGACGAGATCTTCACCACCGAGTACTTCGGCCCCATCCTGGCCGTCCACGTCTACCCGGACGCCGACTACGAAGAAACCCTGGAACAGGCCGCCGACGCCACCCCGTACGCCCTCACCGGCGCGATCCTGGCCACCGACCGCGTCGCGATCGCCCAGGCCACCGAGGCGCTGCGGTACTCGGCGGGCAACTTCTACATCAACGACAAGCCCACCGGCGCGGTCGTCGGCCAGCAGCCGTTCGGCGGCGCCCGGGCCAGCGGCACGGACGACAAGGCCGGCTCGGTCTTCAACCTCATCCGGTGGGTCTCCGCCCGCGCCATCAAGGAACTCTTCGTCCCCCCGTCCGACTACCGCTACCCCCACATGGGATAACGCAAAGCCGGTTCCGTGGCAGCTCAGAGGCTGTGCGGCACTCCTGGGGGAGCCTATCGGGGGAGTCTGTGGCTCACGAGCTGCTCGCCTCGCCGAAAAATAGCGTCCATCGCGGTCGCCGCCGAGGTGATCTCGGCGGCGATCTGGTGCCGGTAGACGGTCTTGGTCACCGTGGAGTTGACGTGGCCCACGGCTGAGGTAGCCCAGCGGCCGAGGCGCTGTCCGACATGGCCAGCGGCGGCTAACACTTTTCCAGATGTAACTGGGACAATTGAGGTATGCGATTATCTCTCAATGTCCCCGTCCCGATCCCTGTAACGGTCGTCCGAGACGACTTGGACTGGCTCATGCTCGGGTTCACGGTCTTAGCCGTCGTGGTACCCGTGATCATCTACGTCTTACAGGCCCACGCCGCACGTCGGAACGACGAGCCAGTCGCGCCGGAACAGCCGAGCGACCTGGAGCCCGGTGCGCCGCCCCGGCTGATCGAGGCCCATCGCTGCATTCCGCCGGGCACCCTTGGGGGCTGCGTGAACTGCTGCTGGTGCTGCCCGAGAAGGATCTGGCCGCCGGTCACTCGGCCGGGCTGCTCGCGGTAGCGTCCGCGTCCGCCTCGGCCCGGGTCACCATCACCCACGTGTCGATCCGGGCCAGCGCCAGAAACGCGCTCTCCTCGCCGCAGGCGATGCCCTCGGCCGCCACGATGCCGACCAGCATCTCCTCGGCCGGCGTGGTGACGTGCACTTAGGGGTGCCCTGGATCGCCCGATCCGGCTGGCCAGCGGTGGCTAAGAGCCAGCTTAACTGCCGCCGTGGTCGTAGAGTCGGTTGAACTCCGGCTCGATCCAGAGGACGTGGTAGATGTCCCGGACCCGGACTCCGGCCATCGGCAGCATCCCGTTGTAGCGGAACACCAGGAACTTTTCCTGATCCTGGAACTGCGGCGGGATCTGCGCCTTGATCTGGCCAGCGGGGATCTGCTCAGTGCCGTGACCGTGCCTCCCCGCGGTGATCAGCTCCTTCCACTTCATGCTCGCGAGCTTCTGGAGGGTCTTCGCGAACGCCGCCTGCCCCTGGGCGTCCAGGGCGTGCACGTCAAAGCCGTCACGCAGGAAGTTCAGGCAGAACTTCGATGACTCATCGTCGTAGTCAGGGGGTTTGGCAGGCTCGGGAAAACTGCTCTTCGAGGACTGCGGACGCCTGCCCCTGTTCTTGGGGTTACCGGCCATCAGCGCGAGGTGAAGTACTCCTCGATCTCCTCGACCGGTATTGGGGTGCAGCGTTCGTCCGGGTGCCAGTGCGCCTTCCAGGGCCGTTCCTCGTGCGTCATGTTGCGCAGGCGCCCGGCCGAGAATCCGCCGTAGGTGTTCCACACCTTGCTGAGCAGCTTGGACGTATCCGCATCGACGTCGCCCCAGTCGAACGGGTCGCTCTCCGGCAGGTCGATGCTGGAGCTGCCGAAGGATTTGAACTCGCGATAGACCTGCGGGACGACCGGACCGTGCGACCATGCCTGGATCGGCTCGGCGAACAGCGCCCCACGCCGTTCGGCCAGGTGGTGACCCTGGGCGTAGTACAGCAGCTTCTGGAGCTTCAGGTTCGACAGCTCATCGCCCTCGGCCTCGGCCCAGGCGATGAACCATTTCGCGATCGTCAGGGCAGGGTAGGGCGGCGCCGCCTGACTGCGATGCCACGTCCACGCCATGATGTCCTCCTGCCTTACTCCAGTATGACCGAAAATGTGTGCGATCGCACCGGGTAAATCTTGGCGCAGATCCGCCCGGCCTGCCCAGTGCCGCCGCGCCCGGATCATCAGCCCCGCGTGATGCCGCACCGGCTGAAGCGGTGTCCCGAAGGATACCCGGGGGCACTGACACGCCGCTGCCCCGCTCCTGCTCGTCCGCCGTCCAGCCCTGGGCCGCCAATTACGGATCAATCGCCGCGGGGTCATACACTCGCCGGCCATGGACCACCAGACCGTCGTAGCCGAGAACCGGGCGGCGCTTCAGGCAACTATCGAGTTCGGAATTAGGAAGCTGGGGGCGGCGAGGTGGGAGCCGGCAGCGGGATCGGAGGCTGCGGCTGAGCTCCTCACCGGTCAGACCAAGGCCGACGGCACCCCGTGGGACGAGGACCAGCCCAGGACGGCCTACGCGGCCGCGAACCTGATGATGCACGGCGTCCTCGACAACCTGGCCGCCTTGTACCAGTTGCTCGATGACCGGATGTCGGTGATCGGGCCCACCGTGGTGGCCCGATCAGCGATTGAGATTGCCTCTGGCGTCTGGTGGCTCATGGAGCCAGGCATCGGCGTGCGTAACCGAGTATGCCGCGAGCTTGTGCTCAGCCTGACCAGCGCCCAGCGCGCCGGGCAGCTCGCGCGCGAGTTCCAGGCCACCGGGATCGACGTCAGCGAGGCGATCACCGACGCCGCACAGGAGGAGGCCAGCGTCCTGCAGCGGATAGCAGACTTGGGAATCGGCTCGCCTAGCGGGCGCCGCTACTTTCCCGAAATCGAGAACCAGGAGGCGCCGGACGCCACGCACGGGATAGCGGAGATGCTGAAGATGGTGCTGCCGGCCGGCTCGCCGGGCACCGAGATCTACCGGACCTACTCGGCCGTAACACACGGCGAGATCTATGGGCTGATGAGCTTCATGTCCCCCGGGGCTTCCTCGGACGGTATGAATCTCCTGCACTGGCACCTGCCGCCAGAAGTGCTGGACAGCACCATCCAGCTGGCGATCGGGGCATTCCGTGAGGCGTGGCGGCGGGTGAACGAGGTCATGGATGGGGGCAAGCTCGAGGGCGACCTGTGGGAGATCAAGCTTTCGAAGATCTACAGCGCCCCGGAGCGGGCCCGCGCGTAATCCCACGGTCTGCTACCGGACCGAAGGTACTTGACCCTGGAGCGGCACCGGGCCGAGACCGGCACCCTTTCGAGGACGGCGGTCACTATGCCGGACGTGGACGCCCGAGCTCGGCGCTCGCCCGCGGGCCGGGAACCCAGGACGGCCTCGGGGACAACTCAGGATGGGCAGGCCGGGTCGTTCGGGCAGTACGGCCGCGGCCAGGGCGCTCCGGGCGCAGGGCAGCAGCCCCAGATCATCTCTCAATTTCAAGGAACTCAGTGGCCAACTGCCGAGCAGCGGCACGCCATCATGTCGGAACTGTCCGCCGCAGTGGGTGAGCTAGGTGCTGCCGCCCGGAACCACGCAGCCGGAACAGCGCGCCTGCCTGACCGGCTCGCCCGTCGCCTTCCTCGACGACTGAGGTCGATGAACCGGCTGATCCCGTCCCGCGCGGCCGATTCGACGGCCCGCGCGGTGAACGCCCGGCTGACCCCGACCGTCCGGCGCAAGCCGGGGGAGACCAGCTCGATCTCCCGGGCCAGATCCCGGTCGGACTCGTAGTCGTCCAGGCCGCCGCCCCAGTAGTCGTAGATCCTCGCGGCGGCCGGGATGTCCGGGCCGGGGCTCGGCTGGCCTGTCATCACGGGCGTCTCCTCCGTCTGGTCCCCGCAGCCGTGCCGGGCGGGCGGAACGCGGGCGCGATAAGGGAGCGCGCCCGCCAGGTCGCCGCGGCCCGACACGGCCTCATCGCGCGGCTCGCCCTGGGGGCGACCAGGTGACATCGAAGCCGCGCGGCCCTGTCAGCCGGGGCTGTCCGGCCCGTGCTGCTGGCCGTCTGTCAGCTCGTCGAGCTTGTCGAGCAGCTCGTCAAGCCGGTACCGGGTGACCACCATCTCGCCGCTGGGCTCGGGAATACGGGCCTGGATGGTGCCGAACCCGCCGTCTCCGATGATCACGTCCGGGTGCTGCTGCCGGAAAAGCTGCAGCCGCAGCAGCTGGCTGAGATCTTCCGCTCTGAGGCTCACGCGCCGTACGAGCGGCTGCCAGGCCGTCATGGCCGCCCCTCCGGCGGACGCGGCGCCCCGGCGTTGCCGCGCCCGCCGCCGCGGTACGACGGCGGGGGCGCGGGCGGCTGGAAATCGCACCTGATCGTGACGCCCGCGCAGGCCGCCACCGCGTGCTTGGTCACCGGTTCTCCCCGGTGCTGATCGTGATGCCCGTGGCGACCTTTGCGTCATCCAGGTCGGCCCGGAACAAGAGGGCCTTCAGCACCGGTCCGTAGTCCTTGTGGAAACCCGGGCCGAGGTCGGCCAGCATCTCCTCCGGGGTGCCGTCCGGGTGCTCGTCCCGCCATGCCTGCACAGCGCTGCGGGCTCTGGTCTGGTCCGCCTCGGTGTCCTCACGGAACCTCACGGCGTGTCCTGCCGCACCTGGTCGGCCCGGATCGCGACGTCCAGCTCGCCGGGGGTAAGGGCTTCCAGGGCCTCACCGGTCCCGTTGTACCGGCGCGCGTAGTACCGGCCGCCCTTAAAACCGATGTCGTACGTACCGCCCCACACGAGGGCCAGCGCCTCCACCGCCCGCCGCTGCGCGAGGGAAAGGATGTCGGCGCTCACCGCCAGCCTCCGGAGGCGAGGGCGTCACGGACCCGGCGCAGGATAGCCGGGTCGACTACCCAGCGCGGCCCGTCCGCCTCCTGTGCCCGGTGCGCCCCCTGGTACTCCAGGTACGCCCTGGCCAGCGCGGCCCCCGCCGCTTGACGAGCGGGCAGGCCGCCTGTCCCCTGGCGCCGTCCCTCCCTGCTGCCCGTTCCATACGGGATGCCTCCTGTTCGCGTGTGCCATTCGCCGTTATTGCCAGTCAACCGAGCACGCGGAGTAGCCTGAAAGTGTTGTCTTGTGGCCTTCCTAAACGGGTCTACAGGTCCACACAGGTCCACACCCCGACGCGATTGGCACACGCGAATGGCGGACTTCCACGTCGTAGTGCGACGCCTGATGACCGAGCGCGGGTTCTCGCTGCGCGGGCTCGCAAGTGAGGCCGGTTACGATCCGAGCTACCTGTCCAAGGTCGTGAACGGCAAGAAACCCTGCTCGCCGTTTATCGCCCGCCGCCTGGATGACATCCTGGGCGCGGCTGGAGAGATCACCGAGGCGGCGTCGCGGCTCGGCGCCGGGCAGGATGCGGAGGCATCCGTCATGGATGAGGGCCCCGTTGCTCCCGAGCTCGTCAGCTACTTCCGCGACAGTCTGGCCGGCCATTACCGGGCCGACATGTTCCTCGGCCCGCGGAACCTGATTCCCACCGTCCGCACCCAGACCGACCTCATCATCAGCCTGCTGCCCCGCGCCGATGCCACCGTGCGCGCCGCGCTGCTCGCCACCGGCGCCACGTACGCGGCCCTGCTCGGCTGGCTGTACCAGGACGCCGGCGACCTCACCGCGTCCGGGCAATGGCGGGATACGACGCTCGCGCTCGCGCACCGGTCCGGCGACATCCAGCTCGTCAGCTACGCGCTAACCAACAAGGCGATGATGGCTGTCGACACCGGCGACGGCCGCGCCGTGGTCGACTTCACCCAGGCCGCGCTCGCCGGACAGCACCATCTGTGCCCCAAGGTCCGCGTGCTGGCCCTGCAGCACCAGGCCCACGGCCACGCCATGCTC
>Ga0335085_10012559_pt1 | contig 12474 bp, 13 predicted proteins | sample Lox_Sample_45_FD_206712 | JGI IMG/M metagenome (GOLD analysis project Ga0335085, IMG submission 206712) | Soil microbial communities from Loxahatchee National Wildlife Refuge, Florida, United States - Lox_Sample_4.5 | ecosystem: Environmental > Terrestrial > Soil > Wetlands | place: USA...
CCTCGCCGCGCGCGGCGAGCAGCTCGCGCTGCCACGTGCGGGCGTCACAGAGCAGCACCTGGCGGCGCACCGGCCGGACCAGGCTCGCCTCGAGCCAGAGCCTCGCCGCCAGGCCGGCGTCGCCTCCCTCGAGCGGGGGCGGGGCGGTGGCGAACGTGGTGCAGCCGGCCCGGGCCATCGCCTCGCACGCCAGCCGCGACGCGTGCAGGTAGCGCTCCGGAGACAGCGGCACGCTCGTGAGCCCGAAGCAGAACACCTTCTGGGGCGCGATGCGCCCGCCCGATGGGAGGAGCAGCGCCTCGCCGTCGGCGCCCTCGAACGTTCCCGCCCGGATGGCGCGGGAGATGGCCCCGCACAGCCGCCAGTCGGCGTACCCGGCGAACCCCTGGAGCGGGCGCTCCGGACCAGCGAAGACGCCGATGGCGTCCACGGCGAGCGCGTCGATGGCCGCGAGGCCCAGCTCCGCCACCTCCAGCTCGAGCGCCACGCCGTCCCCTTCCCTACTTCTCGCGACGCCGGGCGTCGAGGCCCGACGCGATCTTGTCGAGCAGGCCGTTCACGAAGGCGCCGGAGCTCTCGGAGCCGAACTTCTTGCCGAGCTCGATGGCCTCGTTGATGGCCACCTTCACCGGCACCTCGGTCTCGAGCAGCTCGTACACGGCGAGGCGCAGCACGTTCCTGTCCACCTTGGCCATGCGGTCGAGCCGCCAGTGGGTGGACACGCGCTCGATGCTCTCGTCCACCGTGCGCCGGTGGGCGGCGACCCCGCGCACGAGCCCGTCGGCGAGGTCCATGACCTCCTTCTCCACCGGCTCGAAGCTCCTCCAGAACCGGGCCAGGGCCTCGTCGATGCCCTCGGCGGCCACGTCGATCTGGTAGAGCGCCTGCAGGGCGCGCTCGCGGGCCTTGGTGCGGCGCGCGGTCACCGTCACTCCGCCCGCCGCGCCGCCGGGATCTTGCCTGCCTCGCGCAGCACGTTGGCCTGCTCGATGGCGGCCATGGCCGCCTCCGCTCCCTTGTTGCCCGCCTTCATGCCGGCGCGCTCGAGGGCCTGCTCCATGGTGTCGCAGGTGAGGATGCCCATGGAGACCGCGCACTCGGCCTCCATGGCCACGAGCGACACGGCCTTCACCGCCTCGGCCGCCACGTACTCGAAGTGAGGGGTGCCGCCGCGGATCACCGCTCCGAGCGCCACCACCGCGTCGTAGCGGCCGCTCCGCGCCACCCTCCGGAGCAGCGGCCCGAGCTCGAACGTGCCCGGGCAGCGGAACACGTCGATCTCGGCCGGCTTCACGCCGTGCCGTCGGAAGGAGTCGGAGGCACCCGAGAGGAGCTGCTCGGTGACGAGTTCGTTGAAGCGCGACACCACCAGGGCGACCTTGAGGCCGGTGCCGATCAGCGTGCCCTCGACGACGTTCATGGCTTCCTCCGGTGGGCGGGGACCTCGATCCGGCGCGCCGCGGCGGACTGGGCCCGCCCGGCCCCCGTCGCGGGACGGCGGGGACGCCCCTGCGGTGCATCGGGGGCGTCCGGCGGAGCCAGCGTGAGCAGGTGACCCATCCTGTCGCGCTTCGTGGCGAGGTAGGCGCGGTTCACCCGGGTGGCCGGCATCTCGATCGGCACCCGTTCCGCCACCTCGAGCCCGTACCCCTCGAGACCGACGATCTTCTTCGGGTTGTTGGTGAGGAGGCGCATGCGCCGCACCCCCAGGTCGCGGAGGATCTGGGCGCCGATGCCGTAGTCCCTGAGGTCCGGCTTGAATCCGAGGCGGACGTTGGCCTCGAGGGTGTCGTAGCCCTGATCCTGCAGGTTGTAGGCCTTCAGCTTGTTGGCGAGCCCGATGCCCCTTCCCTCCTGGTCGAGGTAGAGGAGGACGCCCTTCCCCGCTCGCTGGATCTGGCGGAGGGCGGCGTGGAGCTGGGGACCGCAGTCGCAGCGCTCGCTCGCGAACACGTCGCCGGTGAGGCACTTCGAGTGGACCCGCACCAGCACCGGCTCGTCCCTGCGCCAGCGCCCCTTCACGAGAGCCACGTGCTGGTGGGCGTCCACGTCGTTCTCGTAGGCCACCGCCCGGAACTCGCCGTACTGGGTGGGCAGGGGCGCCTCCGCGGCGCGTCGTACCAGGGTGTCCTTCAGCATCCGGTAGGCGATGAGGTCCGCCACCGAGACGAGCGGCAGATCGTGGCGCCGGGCCAGGCGGAGCAGCTCCGGCCGCCGCGCCATGGTGCCGTCCTCCTTCATCACCTCGCAGATCACCGCCGCCGGCTTCAGCCCGGCGAGCCGCGCCAGGTCCACCGAACCCTCGGTCTGGCCGGCCCGCACGAGGACGCCGCCCCGGCGCGCCCTGAGCGGGAACACGTGGCCGGGACGGGCCAGATCGTCCGGCCGGCAGTCGTCGCGCACCGCCGTGAGGATGGTGAAGGCGCGATCCCGAGCGCTGATGCCGGTGGTGACGCCCTTCCGCGCCTCGATGCTCACCGTGAACGCCGTGCCGTAGCTCGAGGTGTTGGCGTGCTCGTCCACCATGAGCGGCAGCCCGAGCGCGCGCACCTTGTCCTCGGTGAGCGCCAGGCACACGAGGCCGCGCCCGTACCGGGTCATGAAGTTCACCGCCGCGGGCGTGACCTTCTCGGCGGCGAGGCAGAGGTCGCCCTCGTTCTCGCGGTCCTCGTCGTCGGTGAGGACCACCATCCGACCGGAGCGGAGGTAGGCGATGGCGCGCTCCACGCGCTGGAGGGCCCCATCCTCTCGCCTGCGCCGGATCACGCCGCGCCTCCGGGGTAGCCCCAGCGCTCCAGGTCCCCCGCGCCGAGCGGCGCGAACTCGCGGAGCCGCGCCACGTGGCGCGCCAGCACGTCGGCCTCGAGGTTCAAGAGGGTGCCGGGCGACGCCTCGCCGAGCGTCGTGCGGCCGAGCGTCTCGGGGATGAGCGCGACCTCGAACCGGTCGCGGCCCGCGGCAGCCACCGTGAGCGACACGCCGTCCACGGCGACGGAGCCCTTCTCGGCCACGAGCGGAGCGAGCGCGGCCGGCAGCGACACGGTGAGACGCGCGCCGTCGCCCTCCACCGCGCGGGCCAGCACCTCGCCAACACCGTCCACGTGCCCGAGCACGAGGTGCCCGCCCAGCCGGTCGCCGAGGGCGAGCGCCCGCTCGAGGTTCACGCGCGTCCCCGGCTTCCAGCGGCCGAGCGTGGTGCGGGCCAGCGTCTCGGGGACGGCGTCGAAGGACACGAGCCCCCCTCCCCGCTCCACGACGGTGAGGCAGGCGCCCGAGCAGGCGACGCTCTCGCCGGGCGCGAGCGCGTCCACCGGGAGCGAGGCCGGACGGATGGTGAGGCGGGCGCCTCCCCGGCGGGGCACGAGGCGCTCCACCACGCCGATGTCCGACACGAGGCCCGTGAACATTCCGGCGGAATCCTAGCTTCGCCGGGGGTTTTTCGCGACTCTTCCCGGGGTGGAGGGGGGCGCGGCGAGACGCCCGGTCACGAGGACGTCCGGGCCGAGCTGCTCCACGTGGACGCCCTCGAGCGCGATCGCGTCGGCCATCCGCTCGGGGCCGCGCAGCGCCGCGAGGGGCACGCCGTCGGAGCCGGCGAGCTTCGGAGCGACGAGCACCGCCATCCGGTCCACGAGCCCAGCGCGGAGGAAGCTGGCGTGGACCCGGGCGCCGCCCTCCACGAGGAGGTGGACCACGCCGCGCCCGGCCAGCCGGTCGAGCAGGTCCGGGAGCGAAACGCCGCCCGGGCCGCGCTTCACGCGGAGCGTCTCCACGGCGGGGCCGAACGCGCGGGTCCGCCGCGAGGTGTGCACGACGAGCGTCGGCGGGCCGCCTCGCAGGAGGGCGAGGTCGGCCGGCAGGTCGAGCGCGGTCGAGAGGACCACGCGGAGCGGGTCCCGGCCGCGACCGCCCGGCAGGCGCGCGGTGAGGCTCGGGTCGTCGGCGCGGGCGGTCCCGCTCCCCACGAGGATGGCGTCCACCCGGTCGCGCAGGCGGTGCACCCAGGCGCGCGCCGCCTCACCGGTCACCCAGCGTGAATCGCCGGAGCGGGTGGCCAGCCGGCCGTCCAGGGTCACCGCGGCCTTCAGGGTCACGAACGGCCGGCCCTCGCGGATGTAGACGAGCCAGGCCTCGTTGAACGCGTCGCACGCGCTCGCGAGCACGCCCTCGACCACCTCCACACCGGCCCGGCGCAGGCGCGCGATCCCCCTGCCGTCCACGAGCGGATTGGGGTCCCGAGAGCCCACGAACACCCGGCGGATGCCGGCCTCGAGGATCGCGACCGAGCAGGGCGGGGTCCGGCCCTGGTGGTCGCACGGCTCGAGGGTCGTGTAGAGGTCGGCGCCCCCGGCCCGGGCACCTGCCGCGCGCAGGGCCACCACCTCGGCGTGGGCCCGCCCCGCCCGGGCGTGGTGCCCCCGGGCGATCACGCGGCCGTCGCGCACCACCACCGCGCCCACCGCCGGGTTGGGGCTCGTGCGCCCGAGCGCGCGCCCCGCCTCCTCGAGTGCGAGGCGCATGAAGCGCTCGGCGTCCGCCCTGGCTCGCCGGCCGGTCGGGCCCCTCCTCCTCACCGGGCGTCACCGCCGCCGGCCGGGCCCTTCTTCACGAGGTGCTCGAGCTCGGACATGAACTCCGCGACGTCACGGAACGCCCGGTAGACCGAGGCGAACCTCACGTAGGCCACCTCGTCGAGCGCGCGCAGCCGCTTCATCACCGCCTCGCCGATGTACGGGGTCCGGATCTCGCGCTCGCCCAGCTCCTGGAGCTCCCGCTCCACGGCCGCCACGAGCGCCTCCACCTGCTCGGCCGACACCGGCCGCTTCTGACAGGCCCGCGAGACGCCCTCGACGATCTTCTTCCGGTCGAACGGCTCGCGGCGGCCGTCCTTCTTCACCACGTGCGGCAGGATCTCCTCGATGCGCTCGTAGGTCGTGAAGCGCCGCCCGCAGCCGGCGCACTCGCGGCGCCGCCGCGTGGCGTTGCCGTCCTGCGCCTCGCGCGAGTCCACGACGCGGTCCTCGACGTGTCCACACCAGGGGCAGCGCATGCCGTCTCGAGTCGTGGCGGGCCGCCCTCCCAGGCCGGGCGGGCCGCAGGGTTCACATCCGGTCGGCGTACATCGGGAAGTGCGAGCAGAGCTCCCTCACCTCGCCGCGCACGGTGTCCAGCGAGGCCGCGTCGCCGGGTGCGTCGAGCACCCGGGTGATGAGGCGGGCCACGAGCGCCATCTCGCGCATGCCCATGCCGCGGGTGGTGAGCGCGGGCGTCCCCACGCGGATGCCGGAGGTGGTCATCGGCTTCTCCGGGTCCCAGGGGATCATGTTCTTGTTCACGGTGATGCCGGCCTTGCCGAGCGCCTCCTCGGCCACCTTGCCGGTGAGCTTCTTCGGGCGGAGGTCCACGAGCATGAGGTGGTTGTCGGTTCCGCCGGAGACGAGGCGGAGACCGCCGGCCTTGAGGCCCTCCGCGAGCGCCTGCGCGTTCTCGACGACGTGCCTCGAGTACTCCTTGAACGCGGGTCGGAGCGCCTCGCCGAAGGCGACCGCCTTGCCGGCGATGACGTGCTCGAGCGGCCCGCCCTGGATGCCCGGGAAGATCTGCGAGTTGAGCGCCTTGGCGTGCGCCTCGCGGGCGAGGATGAGGCCTCCGCGAGGGCCGCGCAGGGTCTTGTGGGTGGTGGAGGTGACGATCTCGGAGTGCGGCACGGGGCTCGGGTGCAGGCCGGCGGCGACGAGCCCGGCGATGTGCGCCATGTCCACCACCATGGCCGCCCCGACCTCGCGGGCGATCTCGGCGAACCGCTCGAAGTGGAGCGTGCGCGGGTAGGCGCTCGCGCCGACGACGAGGACCTTCGGCCTGTGCTCCCGGGCGAGGCGGGCCACCTCGTCCATGTCGATGGTCTCGTCGGACTGGCGCAGGCCGTATGGCACGATCTTGAAGAGCTTGCCGGAGAAGTTCACCGGCGAGCCGTGCGTGAGGTGCCCGCCGAAGTTGAGGCTCATGGCGAGCAGCGTGTCGCCGGGCTGGGCGAGCGCGAAGTACGCCGCCATGTTGGCCTGCGAGCCCGAGTGGGCCTGGACGTTTGCGTGCTCGGCGCCGAAGAGCCGTCGGGCCCGGTCGATGGCCAGCTGCTCGACCTGGTCCACCACCTCGCAGCCGCCGTAATAGCGCTTGCCCGGGTACCCCTCGGCGTACTTGTTGGTGAGGGTGGAGCCCACAGCCTCCATGACCGCTGGCGAGACGAAGTTCTCGCTGGCGATGAGCTCGAGGCCCTCCGCCTGGCGGCGTGTCTCCTCGCGCAGGAGCCGGGCGATCTCGGGGTCGGCCTCGGCGAGGCGTTCCTTCGGCATCATGGCGGGGCTCCTCGGGCGGCGGCTCCTCCCGCGTCGGGCGGGCGAGAGGCCGCGTTCTATCGCGCCCCGGAGGGGCCTGCAACGGCCGCGATCGGATGCGGCCGCGACGGATTCACCGCTCCATCGCCCGGATCTGATCCACCCGTCTCGCGTGCCGGCCGCCCTCGAACCTCGCCTCGAGGAAGGCCTTCACGATGGAGGCGCCCACGCCCAGCCCGGTGACCCGCTCGCCCAGGCAGAGCACGTTCGCATCGTTGTGGGCCCGTGCCATGAGGGCCTCGTACTCGGTGCGGCACACCGCGGCGCGGATGCCGCGGACCTTGTTGGCGGTCATGGCGACGCCGTTGCCGGTGGCGCACACGAGGATGCCGAGCGCGGCCCGCCCCGCAGCCACCTCCTCGGCCACCTTCCGCGCGTACTGGGGGTAGTCCACGCTCTCCGGGGTGGTGGGGCCGAGGTCCACGACCTCGTACCCGGCGTCCCGGGCGGTCTTCACGGCCTCGGCGCGCAGGACGAGGCCGGCGTGGTCCGAGCCTGCGGCGATGGGAAGCGGCATGGCGGGTCTCCTCGGAACACTCTCCTTTCTCATAACCCGGTGAAGAGCGAAGGGCACCTCCCGAGGACCGGAGGTGCCCTTCGGTGCTGCGCCTGGAGAGCTACGGCATCGTCCCGACGAAGGCGCCGCTCTGCGGGCCGAAGCCGGTGTCCTGCGGCTGCCAGTACCCGAGGAAGTCGGAGGCCGGCCAGACCTCGCCGTCGGCGTCCACGTAGAGGGAGTACACCCTGCCCCAGTCCGGCACGGTCAGCACCAGGATCGAGCCGCCCCGGTCCATCACGATCGAGTCGGAGCCGTAGATGATGTCGAACGTCCCCACGGTGAACGGCGACGACCAGCCCGCGGCGCTCACGTAGTCGCCGCCGATCGTCCCGGCGTCGAGGTCCACCGTGTACTCGCTCAGGGCGAGCCAGTAGTTCTCGTCGTGGGCGCAGGTGTCGAACAGGCGGTCGATGCCCGGACGCCTGGAGAACGCGAGGCCGTGGTGCCCGGCCGGGCCGCGGACGAACGGCCGGTTCGGATCGATGGTGGTGTCGAGGCCCTCGTAGGTGCTCAGCCGGTCGAGCGCGCCGGTGCGAGGATCGACGGCGAACGCAGCGAGCGAGGCGTTGAAGGACGGGTCAGTGGCCTCCACGCGCGAGAACAGGGTCACTCCCGCGCGATCCAGCGTCAGCGCCAGCGCTCCGGGCGCCGCCCAGGACCCGGCGGCCGTCAGCGCGCCGGTCGCCCGGTCGACGGCATAGGCCGCGATCTCGCCCGCGCCGCCGTTCACGACGTAGAGCACCGAGCCCGCCGGGTTCACGAGCACGTCGCCGGTGGTGCGGCCCGCGATGTCGACACCGAGGAGGGTGGACGCGGTGAGCGCGCCGCTGTCGGGATCGATCGCGAAGCCGCGGACCCCGCCGTCGCAGGCGACCCAGAGGTGGTGGCCGGAGGGATCGATCGCTCCCGAGGTCGGATTCGTGTCGCCCGGGATGACGAAGGGCGAGCCGGCCACGGAGGTGAGGCTGCCGTCGGTCGCGGAGACGGCGAACGCGCTCACGGTCGCGTCGGCGCTGTTGACGACGTAGAGGGTTGCGCCGTTCGGGGAGGCGACCACCTGGACCGGGCCGTTGCCGGCCGGGGTGGTCGGGCTTGCCGCCGGGTCGAGGACGGGCATCCCGCTGAAACCGTCGGTCACGACCGGGTAGACGCTCACGTCGTTCGAATCGTGGTTCGCGACGTAGAGGTACGTGGGCGTGTACGTCTTCACGTGCACGTCGACCGTGCGGACGACCTCGGTCCCGTCGTTCGCCACGAGCACGTAGGTCGCGTCCACGTCGGGGTAGACGACGGTGTAGCCGCCGGTCGTGACCGGCGCCGGCCCGGAGCCCGAGTCGAGCGTGGCCGTCCCGGCGAAGTCGTAGGTGAGCACGACGCCCTCGCCGAGGACCACGGTGGTGGCGCTGGCGGAGAGCACCGGGCCGGAGCCGACGGTGAGGTTCATGGGGGCGGCGTCGGCGGACGCGCTCACGCCGTTCAGGGTGGCGACCACGTGGCAGCCGTAGACGGCCTCGTCGCCGGAGGTGACGGGGGTGAAGTCGACGGTGGGGCCGGAGAAGCCGGTCGCGGCGGCGCCCTCCTTCGTCCAGTGGTAGGAGAGCGCGCCGTTGCCGGTGGCGGTCACGAACAGGCCGGCCGCGTCGCCCGCCGAGACGGACTGATCCGCAGACTGGCCGGTGATCTCGACCCACACCACGTGCAGCGTGGCGGCGGCGCTCGTGACCGAGCCGCCGGCGTTGGAGACGTCCACGGTGTAGCTCGCGCCGTCGTCGCCGGCGACCGCCGCCGGGGTGGTGTACGAGGCCGCCGTCGCGCCGGCGATGGCCGCGCCGTTCTTCTTCCACTGGTAGCCGGGCGATCCGCCGGCGACCACCGTGAACGTGGCGGTGGAGCCCAGGGTGACCGTCTGGTCCGCGGGCTGCGTCGAGATGGAGGGGGCGGCCGTGGTCCCTCCGCCGCTCGAGCACGCGGCGAGCGCCAGCGCCATCGCGCCGGCGAGGAACGTCTGGATTCCGAGCTTCATCGAGTCTCCCGTGAACACCGTCGCGCGGCGAGCCCGCCAGCCTGCCGGTCGTGCCGCCGAGACGGTCAGTGAAGGCCCCGGCTGCGGAGCCGGCGGAAGCTAGCAGGGAGGCCCGCCTGGCCGACAGGTGGCCCGTGGTACGGGTCGCGGAAAACCTGCGCCCCCGGCCATGTCGGGCCGTGGGTGCGCTCGCCTCGATGGCGCTCAGTCGCCCTCGAACCGCCACTCCACGCCGGCGAGCCGCTCCTTCGCGTCGAACCAGAGGAGCGCACTCGCGTTCCGCTCGAGCGTGTAGAACTTCCGGGCGAAGGCGCCGCCGGGGCCGGTGGTGGTCTCCGCGTCCTCGCCGATGGCGGCGTACACGTCGTCGAGCCGGCTCTTGCCGATGACGAGGCCGGCGGGCAGCTTCTTCTTCCCGCCCGTCACCGTGATGCGCTGCACCAGGACCGGCCCGCTCGCCGGCGCATAGGCCTCCACCTCGACGCCCGCGCCGGCCAGCACGACCACCCGGTCCACCTGCCCGGGCACCTGGACGTTCTTCACCTCGCGGGCCTTCTCCGAGGTCGCCCCGATGCGGGATCGGAGCTGCGCCAGCGTGAGGGGCGCCGAGGTGAGCCCGATGTTCCTCTCGATGAGCGTCTGCGCGTCGGCCGGGTTCCCCTGCGCCCCCGCCAGGGCGGCGCTCGGGACGCCGAGCGCGGCCGCGAGGGCGAGCGCACGGGCGGTCATGCCCGCTTGAACAGCACGACCGCGTTCGTGCCACCGAAGCCGAACGAGTTCGACATCACCGCCTCCACGCGGCGTTCGCGCGCCACGTTGGGGATGACGTCGAGGTCGCACTCCGGGTCCTGATCGTCGACGTTGATGGTCGGGGGCAGGACGCCGCTCTGGAGCGCGAGCACGCTCACCACGGCCTCCAGGCCGCCGGCGCCGCCGAGGAGGTGGCCGGTCATGGACTTCGTGGACGACACCGCGAGCTTCCTCGACGCGGCGTGTTCGCCGAACACCTTGCGGATGGCCTGGCACTCGGCGACGTCGCCCTGGGGCGTGGAGGTGCCGTGCGTGTTCACGTAGCCGATGGCCTCGGGCGGCAACTGCGCGTCGCGCAGCGCCATCCTCATCGCCCGCTGGCCGCCCTCGCCCTCCGGCGAGGGCGAGGTGATGTGGTGGGCGTCGGCCGTCGCCCCGTAGCCCGCCAGCTCTGCGTAGATCCGCGCTCCCCGCCTGCGGGCGTGCTCGTACTCCTCGACGACGAGGATGCCGGAGCCCTCCCCCGCCACGAACCCGTCGCGTCCCCGGTCGAACGGCCGGCTGGCCCTGGTGGGCTCGTCGTTCCGCTCGGACAGCGCCCGGGAGGCGCAGAACCCGCCGATGCCGAGCGGGGTGATGGTGGCCTCGCAACCGCCCGTCACCATGACCTCGGCCATGCCGCGCTCGATGTACATCATCGCGTCGCCGATGGAGTGGTTGCCGGTGGCGCAGGCGGACACCGGCGCGAAGTTCGGCCCCTTCATCCCGTACCTGATGCTCACCTGGCCCCCCGCCAGGTTCACGATGAGGCTGGGGATGAAGAACGGGCCGATCCGCCTCACGCCCTTCTGCACCAGCTCGGTGTGCTCGTCCTCGATGGTCCGGAGGCCGCCCAGGCCCGCGCCGATGATGCAGCCGACCTGCTCGGGGTCCTCCTTCGACATGTCGAGGCCCGAGTCGGCGATGGCCATCTGGGCCGCGGCCAGGGCGAACTGGATGAAGCGGTCGTTGCGGCGAGCCTCCTTCTTCTCCATGAACCGCGTCGGGTCGAAGTCCTTCACCTCCGCCGCGATGCGCGTCGGATAGGTCTGGGCGTCGAACTGGGTGATGGGCCCCACGCCACTCTTGCCGGCGACGAGCCCCCTCCAGGTCTCCTCCACTCCGATCCCGATGGGCGAGACCGCCCCCAGACCGGTGACCACGACGCGACGCCTGCTCATGCATTCACCCCTGGAAAACAGCCCCGGCGGCCCCCCTGGCCGCTCGGTCCCTCACGGCCCCGAGCCCCCGCCGTCGCGGCGGAAAGGGCTCCGGCGCCCGCGACCCGCCTACTTCTTGTGGGTCGTGACGTAGTTGATCGCGTCCTGCACGGTCTTGATGTTCTCGGCCTCCTCGTCGGGGATCTCGACCTCGAACTCCTCCTCCATGGCCATGACGAGCTCGACGATGTCGAGCGAGTCCGCGCCGAGGTCCTCGATGAAGCTCGAGCCAGGCTTGATCTCGTCCTCGCCCACGCCCAGCTGGTCCGCGATGATGTTCTTCACCTTCTGCTCGATGTTCGTCGTCGTCATGTGCGCACTCTCCTGGAATTCCTCGAGTTGATCGGGGTGAACCCGCGGTTACATGTACATCCCACCGTTGACCCGCAGCACCTCGCCGGTCACGTACGACGCCAGATCGCTCGCGAGGAAGGCCACGGCCCGGGCCACGTCCTCTGCGCTGCCCAGCCGCGCGAGCGGGATCAGCTCCTGCATCTTCGCCTTCGCCGCCTCGGGGAGCGCGGCGGTCATGTCCGTGTCGATGTAGCCCGGCGCCACCGCGTTCACGCGGACGTTGCGCGAGGCCAGCTCGCGGGCCACCGACTTGGTGAGCCCGATGAGGCCGGCCTTGGTGGCGGCATAGGCGGCCTGGCCGGCGTTGCCCATCTCGCCGACCACGGAGGTGAGGTTCACGATGGAGCCGCCCCGCTGCTTCATCATCGGGCGGGCGGCGGCCTTCATGAGGTGGAACGCGCCCGAGAGGTTCACCTGGAGCTGCCGGTTCCAGTCCTCGTCCTTGAGCCGCATGAGCAGCTGGTCGACGGAGATGCCGGCGTTGTTGACGAGGACGTGCAGGCCGCCCCACTCCTCGACGGTCGCCTCCACGGCCACCGCGCAGGCAGCCCCGTCGCCCACGTCGAAGCGGGCGAGCCGTGCGCGCGCCGCGCCGGCCTTCTGGACGAGGTCCAGCGCCTCCTTCGCAGCGGTCTCGTTCCCGGCGTAGTTGAGCACGACGCTGGCCTTGCCCCTCGCGAGCTCGACCGCGATGGCGCGGCCGATGCCGCGCGAGGCGCCGGTGACGAGCGCCACCTTCCCCTCGAAGTCGAACATCTAGGCACCCCTCCCAAGCACGCCCAGCACCCTGTCGAGCGAAGCGCCATCTTCCACGTGAAGCGTCTCGATGTCGCGGGCGATCCGCTTCACGAGCCCCGTCAGCACCTTGCCCGGCCCCACCTCCACCACCCGGGTCACCCCGTGGCGGGCCAGCTCCTGCACGCACTCGATCCACCGCACCGGAGCCGTCACCTGCTCGAGGAGCAGCGGCACGATGCGCGAGACGTCGGAGTTCTGCCGCGCCTCGACGTTCGTCACCACCGGGACCGACGGCGCCTTCCAGGCCATCGCGCGCAGCACCGGCTCGAGGCGGGCCTTCACCGGTGCCATGAGCGCGCAGTGGAAGGGTGCGGACACGGGAAGCGGCACGACCTT
>Ga0335085_10012561_pt1 | contig 12473 bp, 11 predicted proteins | sample Lox_Sample_45_FD_206712 | JGI IMG/M metagenome (GOLD analysis project Ga0335085, IMG submission 206712) | Soil microbial communities from Loxahatchee National Wildlife Refuge, Florida, United States - Lox_Sample_4.5 | ecosystem: Environmental > Terrestrial > Soil > Wetlands | place: USA...
ATCCCTGGTGGAAGTGCAGCGTGCAATCAACATCATGGAATACATGGCGGGAGAAGGCCGGCGCCTCACAGGAGAAACACTTCCCAGCGAACAGCCAAAGACGTTTGCTTACACCATCAAGCAACCGCTCGGCGTCGTGGGAGCGATCACGCCGTGGAATTTTCCGCTGGCGATTCCGGTCTGGAAAGCGGCGCCGGCGATGGTCACAGGAAATACGATGGTATTGAAGCCCGCCGAAATCACGCCGCTTTGCGCGATGAAGATGGTTGAGATTTTCGCGGAGGCGGGGCTGCCGGCGGGTGTACTGAATCTCGTTTTGGGTGCGGGAGAAGATGTTGGCGACGAACTCGTGCAGCACTCTGATGTGCGTGCGATTTCGTTTACCGGATCGAACGAGGTGGGCGCCATGATCTATGCCGCGGGCGCTCGAAAAATGAAGAAATGCCAATGCGAGATGGGCGGGAAAAATCCGATCGTCGTGCTGGCGGACGCGGACCTGAAGTTAGCCGTCGAATCGGCGGCCTCCGGCGCGTTTGGCTCCTCCGGGCAGCGATGCACGGCGACGAGCCGAGTCGTCGTCGAGGAAAAAGTTGCCGACCAATTCGTCGCCATGCTTGTTGAGCGCGTGAAGCAGTTCCGCGCAGGCGACGGATTCGAGGACGGTACTGGCGTTGGTCCGCTGGTTGACGAGAAACAGCTTGAGGCAGTGCTGCGCTACCTGGAAATTGGCAAGCGAGAAGCCCAATTGCTCATTGGTGGAAGCCGCTTGACGGGCGGCGCGTACGACCGGGGCCTCTTCGTCGCGCCCACAGTGTTCGATCACGCGAAATGGGACAGCACCATCGCGCAGGAAGAAATCTTCGGGCCGGTGCTGTCGGTGATTCGCGTGCCGGATTTTGACGAGGCCCTGCGCGTGGCCAATTCGGTGAGGTACGGCCTTTCCAGCTCGGTGTATACCAACGACTCGGCCAAGATGCTCGCGTTCATCGACCGGATCGAAACCGGCATGACACATGTGAACGCGGCCACGGTTTGGAGCGAGGCGCATGTGCCCTTCGGGGGAGTAAAAAGCACCGGGGTTGGCGAACGGGAAATGGGCAGCGTGGCGATCGATTTCTATACCGAACTGAAATCCGTCTATATCGACTACGGCTCGCAGCGGCGCTAATCGGTCACTACAAAATGGCAACGATTCCCAGCCTTTTCCCTGACCTCACACGCGAAATCTTTTTCGACATCGAAACGCTTCGCCTATCGCATGAGGTAGAAGGCGGTTGGACGAACATTCCGCGATTCGGTCTTGCCGTCGCGGTCACCTGGGACGCACAAAACAGGTTCCGGCGCTGGTTTGAACAGGACGCTCAGGCGCTCATTCGTGAGCTGGGCGCGTTTGACCGCATCGTGTCCTTCAACGGCGACCGCTTTGATTTTGAGGTCCTGAGCGGCTATCACCCTGTGAACCACTTGCTCGGAAAATCGTTCGATCTGCTCGCGGATTTGCAGCGGCGGCTCGGATACCGCGTCAAACTGGACGACCTCGCCCGAGAAACCCTCGGAAATCAGAAAACGGGGAATGGCCTCGAAATTGTTCAGTGGTGGCGCGAGGGCCGCAAGGAAGAAGTTTGCAAATACTGCGAGAATGACGTGCAATTGCTTGTCGATCTGATGGAATTCGCGCGCCGGAACAAGTACGTCGTCGTGAAGTCGCAACGGTTGCCCGTGGACTGGCCTTGAGGGGTAACGTGAGACGCCTCGTGAATCGCGCAAGATGGCGAGCTGGCCTTGCGAGCCTATGGCTCGTTTTTGGGGGCGTATCCACCGCCGCCGAAAAAGACAAGATCGTGTGGAAGGCGATTCCCGACGCCGTCTTGCAAATGGATGGACGCGCGCCAAAAATCTGGAACCTGTTCCGCACAGGAAAAAAGCTGGATTCTCTGCTCTTGCAGCTCGGTTCCCGGTCGCTCGTGATTTACGTGCGCAGCCAAGAGATATACGAGATCAAAACAGAGCGGCTCGAACAAAGGGGTGAGGACCTCTTGTGGCGCGAAACGGACAGGCCCGCGAAACCCTTGATGACATCGGATTGGAGCACGCGGGATGTCGGCTCGGCTTGGCGCATTCGCGTAAAGCTCGCCGAAGAAGGGCGCATGATTGATATTCAGATTCCGCAAGTGCCTGACTTGCGCGGGCTCTACTGACCTGTGAGCACAACGGAACATCCGCCCCAGGACGCTATTCACTCCGGCACGCTCGACGCCGAAACGATCCGGTCGAGTTCCCTCTACAACGAAGACCTCGCCCCGATTGCCGCTCCGCGACGGAGTTGGGGCACGTACAACTACGCGGCGCTCTGGATCGCCATGAGCGTCAACATCCCAACGTACCTGTTGGCAAGCGGAATGATCGCGGGTGGAATGAGCTGGAAGCAAGCCATCTTCACCGTTTTCCTCGGAAACGTGCTGGTTCTTGCGCCCATGTTGCTCAACGCGCATGCAGGCGCAAAGTATGGAATTCCCTTTCCGGTTTTTGCGCGCGCTTCGTTTGGCGTGACCGGCGCGAATGTTCCGGCGGTGCTGCGCGCGCTCGTGGCGTGCGGCTGGTTTGGGATCAACACCTGGATTGGCGGCGAAGCGATCAACGCGATGGCAGCCGCGCTCGTTCCCGCGTGGAAAGATTTCGCCTATGGAGTATGGATCTGTTTCGCGGTGTTTTGGCTGTTGCACGTGATCGTGATCGTCATGGGAATCCGTACGATCCAGTTTCTTCAGGGCGTCACGGCGCCGTTCCTTCTGGCGATCGGAGTGGTACTGCTCGGATGGGCCATGGTGAAGGCGGGCGGATTCGGGCCGATGCTGGCCGCGCCTTCCAAATTTCACACTTTCAGTGATTTTTTCAAATTCTTTGTGCCGTCTCTGACGGGAGTGGTGGGATTCTGGGCCACCGTGGCGCTTAATATTCCTGATTTCACGCGTTATGCGCGCAGCCAGCGCGCGCAAGTGGTCGGGCAGGCGCTCGGCCTCCCCGCGACGATGACGTTCTATTCCTTCATCGGCATCGCGGTCACTTCGGCCACGACGATCATTTTCGGGCAGGCAATCTGGGATCCGGTCCAGGTGCTCGCGCGCCTCGGAAATCCCATCGCGGTGGTCGTAGCGATGCTGGCGCTATTGCTGGCAACCCTGAACGTGAACGTCGCGGCCAATCTGGTGTCGCCGTCAAACGATTTTTCGAATCTTTCGCCGCGTTTGATCAGTTTTCGAACCGGAGGCCTGGTCGCCTGTATCGTGGGCGTCGTCGTATTTCAGCCCTGGAAGCTCCTCGCGAACTACAGCAACTATATTTTTAATTGGCTCGTGGGGTATTCGGGGTTTCTCGGTCCGATCGCGGGCGTAATGATTTGCGACTACTTTGTCGTTCGTAAAAAGATCATTCTGGTTGAGGACTTGTACCAACGCCGCGGATTTTACGAATTCGCGAACGGAATCAACTGGCGGGCGATGGCGGCTCTCGCAGCCGGCGCGGGAATCGCGTTCATCGGCCTGATTGTCCCGGCGCTGCGCTCACTGTATGACTACGCTTGGTTCGTCGGATTCGCGGCGAGCTTCCTCGCGTATTGGGCCCTCATGCGCGCGGCACGCAAAGAAGAGGCGCGCTAGGTTTTTTGCTCCGTACCGCATAATTTGCAACGGCGCGGCGTGCGCACGATGGCCGCATCGCGCGAAAAAATCAGCCCGAGCAACCAATCGCTAGCCACTTCCACTTGCTTTTTGAGGCCCACCAGTTTGTAGAGGTGAACGGCGTTCCAGAAGAGCCACGCGAAAAAACCGTTGACTTCGATTCCCGCGATCTTGACGACGGCGTAGTTCATTCCCAGCGAGACAAGCATGCCTTTGGACGCGTATTCATAGCTCTCAAGGGGCTCGCCGCGCCACAAGTGGCCGACGTTACGCGCGGCGATGCGTCCCTGCTGGATTGCCACGGGCGCGACGCGCGGCGCTTCCGGAGCGTTCACAGCCGCGGCCGAATCGCCGACAACAAATATTTCCGGATGACTCTCGAGTTGAAGGTGGGCGTTCACTACGGCGCGGCCGATGCGATCGTGCGGGCCCGAAAGGGATTCGATCAGCTCGCACGCGCGAACGCCAGCGGTCCAAACGACGGTGTCGGCTGCCAGGATCTCGTTACCGTTGATCTCAACCGCACCATCCAGCACGCGGGTCACACGTGTGGCCGTCCGCACCTCGATTCCGCTGACGCGCAGGCGCTTGTGCGCGTGCGCTGCGAGCTTTGGGCCGATTCCACGCAGCACATCCGGGGAGGCCTCGAGCACGACGAGTCGAATTTCAGACGCGTTGATCCCGCGATATTTCTTCGCCGCGTAGCCGAACAGGAAATCGCGCATTTCTGTAACGAGTTCGATGCCCGTGTAGCCGCCGCCGACCACGACAAACGTCAGCATCGAGCGGCGCGCGGCAGCGTCGGCGGTGTGATCCGCATGCTCGCACAAATCGATGATGCGTTCGCGGAGCTCCACCGCGTGCTGGAGCGATTTGTAGTCCCAGGTGTACTCGCGCGCTCCGGGCGTATTGAAATATTCGGTCCGCGCGCCGGGCGCGAGGATGAGCGCGTCATAGTCGATCGACGCGGAATCAAGAATCAAGCGCCGGTTCGCCACGTCCACCATGCGCACCGCTTCCCTGCGAAAGCGAAAGTTTCGCTTGCCGCGAATTTCCCGGACGGCTTGCACGATGTGGCGAGGATCGGTGTAACTCGACGCAATCTGCGGAAGAAGAGGCGTAAAGAGCAGATAATTCTGATCGCTGACAAGCAGGATTTCGACGTCGCGATCGCGGTGGAACCATCTCGCGAGGTGCGTGACGGCCTGCAATCCGCCGAACCCGGCTCCGACCACGACGACGCGCTTCATGGCGCTTCCAATCTAACACAACGCCGCCGCCGCGATCTTCAGGCCGGCCGGGACGCCTCCGGGCCGGACGCCAGGCGCTTTAAACGCATTTTCCAGCTCTCAAAGGGCGCTCCCGCGTCCAGCTGCTTCATCGTAATGCACTGATCCACCGGGCAAACGAGAGCGCAAAGGTTGCATCCGACGCATTCGTCTTCGATGATGCGCGGAACATGCACACCCATTCCGTTCGGGTTTTTCTTCCCATTCCCGGCGGCGGCGTACGGCTCGATGCATTGATGCGCGCCGTCTTCGCAGGCGACGTAGCAAAGCTGGCAGCCGATGCAAAGATCGCGGTGAATCTCCGCGATGATCTTGTAATTGAGGTCGAGGTCTCCCCAATCTTTTACATTGGGCAGGGCGCGGCCGCGAAAATCGGCGATCGTGCGAAATCCGTGATCGTCCATGTAGGCGGACAGGCCATCGATCATGTCTTCCACGATACGGAAGCCGTAATGCATTGCCGCCGTACAGACTTGCACGATGGATGCGCCCACTGCCACATGTTCGGCGGCGTCGCTCCAGGTGCCGATGCCTCCGATTCCCACGATCGGAATCTTCACTTGGTTGGCAACACTCGAAACGAGGTGCAGCGCAATCGGCTTCACAGCCGGACCGCAATAGCCGCCGTGTGACGATTTTCCGCCCACATTCGGGCGCGGCGAAAACGTATCGAGATCGACGCCCATGATCGAATTGATCGTGTTGATCAAGCTGACGGCGTCGGCGCCTCCCTTTTCCGCCGCCACTGCGACGCGCGCAATATCCGTGACGTTGGGAGTGAGCTTCACGATCACCGGCGTCTTTGCCGCTTCCTTCACCCACGACGTAATCATTTCCGTATATTCGGGGACTTGGCCGACGGACGAGCCCATCCCGCGCTCACTCATGCCGTGCGGGCAGCCGAAGTTGAGTTCGAGCGCGTCCGAGCCCGCGCCCTCAGCGCGCCGCACCACCTCGTGCCAAGTTTCGCGCTTCGATTCCACCATCAGAGACGCGATGACTAGATGTTTCGGATACCGTTTTTTGACTTCCGCAATTTCGCGGAAATTCGTTTCCATGGGGCGGTCGCTGATCAGCTCGATATTGTTGAAGCCCATTACCTTTGAGCCGTTGTAGTCAATTGCGCCATAACGCGACGATGTATTCACAATCGGCTCGCCAATGGTTTTCCAGACCGCGCCGCCCCATCCGGCGTCAAACGCGCGCATCACCTGCCCGGCGGTGTTGGTCGGTGGGCCGGAGGCGAGCCAGAATGGGTTGGGCGACTCGACGCCGCAGAAGTTCACGCGCAGGTCAGGCATGTCGCACCTCGGGTCGTAATTCGTGAATCGTGATGGGTAATTCGTGGTTCATGTCCTATTGCAATCGTGTTCGGTTCAAGCTTTTCTCAGAGAGCGATACGAAAACCACGCGACGGTCGCCAACATCCCCATCCAGCCGAGAAAACGAAAAAAGCCGCCGATTTGCGTATCGTGCTCCAGAAGTCCCGCGTGCGAGAAAAGATAAAACCAATCGTGAATCACGTCCTCCGAGTCGCCCACGGTCAGCAACGGAAGAGACTGGCTTCGTGCATCGGCCATGTAGATTCCGATCGGGAGAAATTGCTCAAAGAAAAAAAAGGCGCAGAAGGCCGTGCCGGGAGCCTGCCGCCGAAACGCGAAATAGACCGCCAGAGCGAAGGGAACAAACAACTGCAGAAACGTGCCTCCTGCGACCATGATCCATTCGCCGAAAAGGCGAAAGAGCAGGTGTCCGCCTTCGTGGATCGGAACAAAAACAAGATCGAACCATTGAAACAAGTGCCCGCCGAACAGCGCGTTTCCAAACAACAAAATGTAGAAGGCGAGCCAAGCGAAAAATGCGACGCTCGAAACGGGTTCCCAGTCCTCGTCGAACGCTTCCAGGAACGGAAACCTCTCGCTGAGCGATGCGGGAATTTCCATAGACGCTTAATTCTCCCCGCGCCGCGCGCCGGCCGGCGCGCCAAGCCAGGCGTCAATGCCGCGTGCCGCAGCCATGCCTTCGGCAACTGCGTCGACCACTTCCCTACCGCCATTCACGCAGTCCCCTCCGGCAAAATATTTAGCGTTACCGGTCTGATGCAGAGCGCTCGTCACAAGAGTCCCATTCTTGCGCCGCTCGATCCCGCTCACAGCGCGCAGAAAGTCCGTGGCGGGTTTCTGCCCCACGGCTCGGACGAGCATATCGACCTCGATGGAGAATTCACTTGCAGAAATCGGTTCGGGAGCACGCTTGCCGCGCGCATCAGGCGCTCCGAGGCGCGTGCGCACGCATTCCAGACCTGTCACGACTCCGCCTGCGCCGAGAACGCGTACCGGCTGCGTTTGCCAAAGAAAGTTCACGCCATCTTTTTTGGCCAGTTCATATTCATAGCGGAACGCCGGCATCTCCTGCTCGCTTCGCCTGTACACAAGGTAGACGGTCTCCGCGCCCAAGCGGCGCGCCGCCGTGACGACATCGATCGCGGTATTTCCCGCGCCAACGCAAGCGATGCGGCGCCCCAGAATCACCTCGGAAAACGGCCGCATTTTTGTCTGTTCGATAAATTCGAGTGCGCCGCAGACTCCTTCGAGGTTCTCGCCGGGAATGTCCATCGCCCACGTTTCGCCAAGTCCTACACCGATGAAGACGGCGTCAAAATCCCTTTCAAGTTGTGCAAAGCTCATGTCCCGTCCGATTTCCAGCCCTTGCCGGAATTCGACGCCCAGCGACTTCACCATTTCCACTTCGCGCAGGGAATCCGAAACGCGCGTCTTGTAAGCCGCGATGCCGTAGGTGCTCAGTCCGCCAGGAAGCTCCGCGCGGTCAAACACGATGACGCCGTAGCCCTTTCGCGCAAGCTCCGCCGCGCACGCCAGGGACGCGGGACCGGATCCGATACAGGCCACGCGGCGTTCATTCGGACTGCCCGGTGAGAAAAGCCGGATCTTGCGATCGAGCACGTGGTCCACGGCGAATCGCTGCAGCCGTCCAATTTCGATCGCTTTTTCGCCCTTTTCGTGCATGACGCAGGCGCCTTCGCAAAGCACTTCGGTGGGACAGACCCTGCCGCAGCTCTCACCTAGGATATTCGCATCGAGGATGACGCGGGCCGCCCCGCGCGTGTTTCCCGTCATGATGCGCTTGATGAATCCTGGGACATCGATTCGCGTGGGACATGCTTGCGTGCAGGGCGCGTCGAAACAATAAAGGCAACGCGAGGCTTCGACCGCCGCCTGGCGGGGGTTCATCGGCGGCGTGATGTCCGCAAAGTTCTGCTCGTACTGCTCAGGAGACAGTTTCGGCGCGGTTTCGCGAAGGGGCAAGCGTTCACCTCGAGTCCGGCGTATGCCCTGAAACACGCAACCCGGTGGCTTAATTTTTCCACCGGGCATCGGGGCCAGATTTCAGCGTCATTCTAGCATCGCGGGACTCGGGCAGCCGCAAACGAATTTGCGCGAATGCGGCAAAAGCCGCATCCCTACCCCACCCTACCCTGCTTGAAAATCGTCTGCTGCGCGGTGGGCCGGTCACCGATCGGGGCACCTCGCAGGCACCCCCTAAACCATCGGTGGCCTGGCAATGCCAGAAAGGCCGACGGAGTGCCCTCCATACGAGCGAATCGGGCGACCAGGTGGGTAATTCCTACGATGCCGGGTTGTGATATGCTTCCACCACATTCGATGGCCAGGGAGGCATTTGATATGAAAAAAGTGCTTTTGGGTCTTGCGGTTTCCTTGTTGGTGGGCTTGCCGGTTTTGGCAGCGCTCAAAGTTGGCGATCGGGCGCCGGATTTCTCGGCTCGCGGTTCGCTGGCGGGAAAGGAATTTAACTTCTCTTTGCAAGCGGCACTGAAGAAAGGGCCCGTCGTGGTCTATTTCTTTCCGTCCGCCTACACAAAGGGCTGCGATCTTGAAGCGCATACCTTTGCGGAGGAAAAAGACAAGTTCGATGCGGCGGGAGCCACCATCATTGGTGTGTCCGCTGACAGCATCAAGCGACTCGATGAATTCTCGTCAGACCCCGCGTATTGCGCCGGAAAGTTCCCAGTAGCGTCCGATGCGACTGGCGCGATCGCTACGTCCTACAATCTGGCGACGAACGCCCCAAAGGCTGGCATGACGGACGTGCGCGGCGACGCAATTGACCATAATTTCATCGAACGCGAAACTTTCGTCATCGGCAAAGACGGCAAGATCATCGCGGCACTTTCTTCCAAGGACGATAATCTTTCGCCCGATCAGCACGTGGCGAAATCATTGGAGATCGTGCAGCAACTAGGTTCCAAATAGCCGCGACTCGACGTCCCACGCCCTACAGGTCACGCAGGCGTGGTTTCGTTTGCCGCCAGAGCGGCTTTCAGGGGCCGAAGGTTCCGTTGCCCACGACGGGGTACTCTACATCGTGCCGCCGGCACTTCCTGCAACACAGTCTTAAGCCACTACCGACTGCAGGGTAGTGGTGTCATTTGATTCCGGCCGCTTCGCAATAGACTGTTCTTGATGGTCACTCGGAGGCGCGTTCTGAGGCGAGGAATTTCTCGTTTCGCAGAATCTCGAGCAGAAAGAAATTCCCTGCTCCGCCCGGAATGACACTTCGTTTTGGATGCGCCCACCCCGAATGAATTCAAGGGATACCACGGCTGACTCCTGCACGCGCTTGCCCCGCTTTCCCCGCATGGCCTAAGATGCATCGTTGCGTTCAATCGGGTGTCCATTGGGGGAGCGATGGGATTCGACACAGTGATTCACGGCGGCACGATCGTCACAGCGACCGACACCTACGCAGCCGACATTGGCATCACGAACGGACAGATCGCGGCGATCGGCAAGGAACTCTCCATTGACAACGCCGGCAAACTGCTGAGCGCCAAGGACTGTATGGTGATCCCCGGCGGCATCGACGTGCACACACACCTCGACATGCCGTTTGGCGGCACGACCAGCGCAGACGACTTCGAGACTGGCACGCGTGCCGCGGCCTTCGGCGGCACCACCACGCTTATCGATTTTGCGATTCAATACAAGGGCCAGTCACTGCGCCACGCCTTCGACACGTGGATGAAAAAGGCCGAAGGCAGGGCCGTGGCGGATTACGCGTTCCATTGCATCATCACGGAACTCGGCAATTCGCAGTTGGAAGAGATGGGCGCGCTCGTCCGCGAAGGTGTGTCCTCGTTCAAACTCTTCATGGCCTATCCGGGCGTGTTCATGCTGGACGACGCGACGATCTTCCGCGCCATGTTGCAGGCTGCCAAGCACGGCGGCATGATCTGCATGCACGCCGAAAACGGCGGCGCGATTGACGTCCTGGTGCAGCGGGCTCTGGCGGAAGGCAAGACGGCGCCGAAATACCATGCGCTCACGCGGCCCACCACCGCCGAAGGCGAAGCAACCGCGCGCGCCATTGCCCTCGCCGAAATGGCCGGCGCGCCCGTCTATGTCGTGCATCTCTCCTGCAACGACGCTCTCGAAAAAGTGCGCGAAGCGCGCGATCGTGGCTTGCCTGTTTACGCCGAAACGTGCCCGCAATATCTACACCTCTCGCTCGAAAATATGGACGTTCCCGGCTTCGAAGGCGCCAAGTACGTCTTCACGCCGCCGTTGCGCGAAAAATGGCATCAGGAAAAACTTTGGCAGGGGCTCGCGCGGGACACACTGCAGGTCGTCTCGACAGACCACTGCCCATTCTGCTTTAAGGAACAAAAAGAACTGGGGAAAAACGACTTTACGAAAATTCCGAACGGAGGACCCGGCGTCGAGCATCGCCTCAGCCTGGTTTACTCCGGCGGCGTGCACGGTGGCAAATTCTCCGCCAACCGGTTCGTGCAGCTCGTTTCCACCACCCCGGCGAAGCTCTTCGGTCTGTATCCGCGCAAGGGCACGATCGCGGTCGGCTCGGACGCGGATTTGGTGATTTTCGATCCCAACGCGGAGCAAGTGATCAGCGCGAAGACCCATCACATGCGCGTCGATTACTCCATGTTTGAAGGCTTTCGAGTGAAGGGCGTGACGAAAACCGTGCTCTCTCGCGGGCGCGTAATTATTGACAACGGAACTTTTACGGGCCGGGCGGGCGCCGGCGAATTCCTCCGCCGCCGGACCTACTCGGGGGTTGCGTAGAGCGCAGCGAATTTTCCTGCGACCCAAGCCGCGCCGAGTCCCCTACTGGCGAAAGACTCCGTACACCCAGGGAATGCCAAGAGCTCCCTTTTGCGCTTGGATGACGATATCGTCCCCCCTCTGGAAGCGATCGTAGTCGTTCTGGTCGACGGCGATATGCTCAAAGCGCCTGCCCGCGCGCCAAGAGGTCACCACCAGACGCCGGCTGCGCGGAAACGCGCCCGTCGAAACCTTTCCGACCACCATTGCGGGAACCCGAATAGGCCGCGAAGTGTCCAGCCTCCCATTCAGAAAAAGCAGCCCCGCGAAAATCCACGGCACCGGGATCATGCCGAAATATACGCGCTTCATGGCCTCGACTTCCTGATGCTTTCGCGCGCGATAGTCAACCCAATAGCCGAGCGCAAGAGAGAGGAAAAAAACGAGGCCGCCGAAAATCAGAATGGAATCCAGCTCGAGAGCTGGAAATACCTGGCTCGCGACGACAAAGAGAAGTATCCCGACCAGGAAGAAGGCCGTCCGCCGAACAAGCCTCCGCCGCAGGACCAATTCGGCCGCGGCCGATGTCAGCCCACACGAAGGGCACTGATCGGCGATGCGATCGGAACCGCAATCAAGACACCGTGTCATACCTAGAGCAAACTCATTAAGAGGGCTTCGAGCTGCGTCTTGCCGCCACCCTCGGGCGTTTCAAAGCGGACGGCAATCCCTTTTCCCGGCTCAACCCGGACAACCGTGCAATCGAGCCACAAGACCGGATTCAAAACGAGACGCGCGCGAAACCTTGCGCCCACCCACAGTGGAGGCATCAACTCAACAAAAAGACCTTCCAGGCCAATATCTCGAACCGTTCCGTCCAGGGTCGCGGAGCCCCACTCCACTTCGAGTTTGCCGCGAAATTGTTTGCGCGGCGACTGACGTCGCTCGATTTTTGCAACCACCGGCTCCAACGGCTGAGTGGTCATCATTTGCCTCCACGCAGGATGCTATGTGCCGAGTGACGGGGTGTCAAGTTACGAGTCGCACCGAAAGTTACTAAGTTTTGGCTCCGAATCAATCTGTCACGGCTCCCGGCCGCGAGACCGAAGCCCGCTCGCTACGTTTTCGTTCGGCTGCCGAGTTCCTCGCGAAGCTGCGCGCGGACATGTCCAGAAAGCCGCGCCAGTCCAAGCAAATCTTCGATTTCACGGCGCGGCAGACCCGGCACAAGCGAAGGGACGCGGTCCGGCGGCGTGCGCGGATGGCGCAGCAGGGCCAGCCGGACGTTCACCAGCTTGGACCACTTGTCGTGTTTCGCCACGGCGTCAACAACGCGCGCTGGCAAGGAGTCCTTTGCCAACGCTTTCAGCAATTGCGATTCGTTCAAAAACGCGTTGTCGAGGGCG
>Ga0335085_10012562_pt1 | contig 12472 bp, 11 predicted proteins | sample Lox_Sample_45_FD_206712 | JGI IMG/M metagenome (GOLD analysis project Ga0335085, IMG submission 206712) | Soil microbial communities from Loxahatchee National Wildlife Refuge, Florida, United States - Lox_Sample_4.5 | ecosystem: Environmental > Terrestrial > Soil > Wetlands | place: USA...
CGTGAAGGATGGCGAAGTGCAATGCCACTCCCTGCGGTGGCGAGCCGCCATGCCTGACGGTCCGGCGCTGTTTTCTTTGCGCCCGGAAAACATCCGTGTCGCCGGAACCGGGACTCCAGGCGTACGCATTCCGGCCTCTATTCAGCGCCAGGCCTTTCACGGCGCCACCGAAATCGTGGAAGTCCAATGCCCCGACGGGCTCACGCTCTCGATGAGAGCCGCCGCTCGCGACAACTGGCAAGGAAATGTCGAGTTGGAGTTTTCGCCTTCCGAGGTCGTACCGATTCGCGAGTCTCCAGAAAGGAACTGATGTTCTCTCGCGCTTACAGGGCTGCCGTTACCGTTCCTCCGCTGGCCTGGGTCGCGGTGTTTCTGCTGGTGCCCTACGCGCTGATGTTTTGCTACAGCTTCTGGTCCGTCTCGTCGCGCGAGGTCATCGTTCTTTCCTGGACGCTCGACAACTACCGAGAACTCCTGCGCGTGACTGTCTATTTCCAGACTCTGTTCCGCTCCATGTGGATCGCCGCGCGTGTCATGATTTTCTCTCTACTCCTGGGATATCCGCTCGCCTACTACCTCTCGTTTCATGCCGGCAGAAAAAAAGAGTTCCTCTACCAGTTGGTGATCATTCCCCTGTGGGTAAGTTATCTGGTCCGCGCGTATGCATGGAAGACCATTCTGGGCAGCGACGGCGTACTCAACACTCTGCTGCAATACGCGCACCTCACCAAGCACCCGCTGGAATTTCTGCTCTACAGTCCGTTCGCGGTCGTTCTTACGCTGACGCACATCTATACGCCGTTCGTTATTCTGCCGATTTACGCTTCGCTCGAGCACATTCCGCGCAGCCTGGTCGAGGCTTCGCATGATCTCGGCGCTTCGCCCCTTCAAACCTTTTGGCGCGTGATCCTGCCGCTCTCCATTCCCGGCGTGCTCGCAGGCGCAACTTTTGCCTTTGTTCTCAGCCTGGGCGACTTCCTCGCCCCCCTGCTGCTCGGCGGACCGAGCGGCATCATGATCTCCAACATCGTTGTCAGCCTCTTCGGCGCCGCCTATAACTGGCCACTAGGCGCAGCCATTTCGCTGTGCATGCTGGGACTGGTCGTGGCCCTGCTCTTTCTCTCGGAAAACCTCGAGAAGAAGTGGAGCTTCCGATGAGCCGCGAACGCGCCGCCGGGCTCTCCTGCCATGCCGCTCTCGTCTTCGCCTTTCTCTATCTCCCCATCGTCACGCTGATCGTCTACTCCTTCAACGGACAGGGCGTGGGCGGGTTTCCCCCGCGCAACCTCACCTTGCACTGGTACCGCATGCTGTTTGCGGATGATGCCATCTGGGATTCCGTGCTCAATAGTTTGCTGGTGGCCTTTGCAGCGGTAACAATTGCTCTCGCTTTTGGGATTCCCGCCGCTCTGGCGCTCGATCGCGCCAACTTCCCCGGTAAAGCTCTGTTCCGCCGCCTGGTCCTGCTGCCGCTGATTCTTCCCGGCATCATCACCGGTCTTTCGCTGCTCATGCTGTTCCGCGAGGCCAACGTTAAACTGAGCCTGCTGACCATCGTTCTTGGCCACGGAACCGCTCTCATTTCCGTCGCCACCACCGAGGTCTTTGCCGGATTGCAAAAACTCGACCGCGCGCAGGAAGAAGCTTCCCTCGATCTCGGCGCCAACTACTGGCAAACCTTCTGGCGTGTGACCATTCCGAATCTTCGTCTCTCCATCGTTGGCGCGGCATTGCTGATCTTCACGCTCTCGATGGATGAAATCGCCGTCAGCTTCTTTCTCATCGGCCGCGACAACACGCTACCGCTTGAAATCTGGGGACGCCTGCGCCGCGGCATCACACCGGAAATCAACGCCATTTCCACCGTCATCTTTGTGTTTTCACTCGTCGCCATCACTCTCTGGTATCGGCTGCGGATCCGCGCCGAAGGCAAGCCAGAGATCGCAGCCGAGTTGTTGGAGTAGCGTCCGAACCGAACGAATAAAGGATTCTTATGGGAACCAATCGCCGGAACTTCATCAAATTCGTAGTCGCGGGCAGCGTCGTCGCCGGATGCCCAATCGACCTTTCACTTTTGGCTGACGATACCGAGAACAAGCCTCTCGTCGAAGGCGAAGCCAACCGCATCTGTCACGAAGTCCGCGACGGGCAGATCTTTGCCTCTCCCGCTGTGTCGGCCCGCCACGACATCATCATCGTCGGCGGCGGTATCAGCGGCCTCAGCGCCGCCTACTTCCTGCAGCACCGCGACATTCTCTTGCTCGAAAAAGAACCTCACTGGGGCGGAAACGCCTACCTGACCGACTGCAACGGAACTGCATACGCGACCGGCTCTGCCTTCCTCGAGAAAGTCGAGGGCGCCTACAACTTCGCAAAGGAGATTGGCCTGGAGCCTCTCCCCGTCGCCAACTGGGACGGCAGCATCATTAACGGCGAGTTCAACCCTGACACCTGGGGCGATGGCCTCGATAAGCTTCCTTATCCGCCCCAGATTCGCGAAGGCTTCAAGCGATTCAAGAAAGACATGCTGGCCATCGACCTTAAGAAACGTCAGCAGGAGTTGTTTGGAGTCTCTTGGTCCAGCTTCTTCAAGGGTTATCCCGATGAGGTCAAACGCTGGTGGGATAACTATGGCCCCTCGAACTGGGGAGCCACCACCGATGACACAGCTGCAACCATCGGTGTTTACGAAATGCAAGCCATCGCCGGACCCGATCGTCACGACGACCGCTACACTTGGCCGGGCGGGCTGGGAGCGATCTCGAAAAAACTGGCCGAAACTCTGCAGCCGCGTTTGACTGACCGCATGCAGTCCGGGGCAACCGTTGTCAGCGTTATCCCGGATAAGAGCGAAGCCCGCGTCACTTACATGCAGGGCGATCAGCTGAAAACCGTTGCCGGGAAGGCCGTCATCATGGCCGCTCCCAAGTTCATCACTCGCCGCATTGTGCAGGGACTTCCCCAGGCCCAGGACGATGCCATGCGCCAGATCCGCTACATCCCGTATGCCGTCGTCAACCTGATCTATGACAAGCCGGTCTTTAACAAGGGATATGACACCTGGTGCCCGGGGAACCGCTTCACCGATGTCATCGTTGCTGACTGGGTGGCGCGCAATCAGCCCGGCTACAAACAGAAATACAATATCCTCAGCTGTTACACGCCTTTGGCAGAAGAAGAGCGCGCCCGCCTGCTGAGCGAGAACAGCGCTCGCAAAATCGCGTCGGAGGTGCTGACTGACTTCCAGAAACTCGAGCCTGGCTTGAATGTTGACCCGCTCGAGGTGCACATTTACCGCCGCGGCCATCCTCTTTATATGTCCACCCCCGGAACCTACACCCAACTTCAGCCGGCGGCGCGCCAGCCCATGGATCGCATCTTCTTCGCCAACACCGATTCCGAGGGTCCAGTCTCCACTACTTCCCTGGCGATTGACGCTGCCCGCCGCGCGGTGAAAGAAGCCGAAGCGCGCATGGCAGGAACTTCGCTTCCCAAGGCTGCGATCTCCGGATAGAGTCCAACCCCAAAGGCGGCCGGCATAGTAAAGTGGTAAGAGACCGAAATCGCCACACCGCCTGCGAGGAAGGAAGAGTTTTTGAGTTCAGCCATCCGCAACATCGCCATCATTGCCCACGTGGACCATGGGAAGACCACACTGGTCGACGCCATGCTCAAACAGAGCGGCACTTTTCGCGCCAATGAAACCGTGGTCGAGCGCGTCATGGATTCCAACGAGCTTGAGCGCGAGCGCGGCATCACCATCCTCGCCAAGAACACTGCCATCTTCTATCACGACATCAAAATCAATATCGTTGACACGCCCGGCCACAGCGATTTCGGCGGCGAAGTCGAACGTGCGCTCAAGATGGTCGATGGCGTTATGCTACTCGTCGATGCCAGCGAGGGCCCCTTGCCCCAGACACGCTATGTCTTGAGCAAGGCCCTCGAAGCCAAGCTCCCGCCCATCCTGGTCATCAATAAGATTGACCGCGCCGACGCGCGTGCACAGGAAGTATTAAACGAGGTTTACGACCTCTTTATTGATCTCGACGCCAAGGAAGATCAACTCGACTTTCCCGTCCTTTACACCAACGCCAAGGCGGGCACCGCCTCGCGCGACATCAAGGGCGGCGGCGAGGACCTTCGTCCACTATTCGATGCCATCCTCAACACTATTCCTGAGCCGAAAGGCGATGCCGCTGGTCCGCTGCAGATTCTCGTTGCCAACCTCGACTACAGCGACTACCTCGGACGCCTGGCGATAGCCCGCGTTTTCAACGGCACGCTTCACACTGGCGAAGATGTCGCCATCGCCAAGCTGGATGGCTCATTGCAAAAAACCAAGATCACCAAGCTCTTCTCTTTCAGCGGACTGAAGCGCACCGACATCACCGGGACCGCCCTCGGCGACATCGTCGCAGTCGCAGGAGTCGAAGGCATCACCATCGGCGAAACCATCACCAACGTGGAGAATCCTGCGCCTTTGCCGCCGATCGCCATTGATGAGCCCACCATCGCGATTCTCTTCACCATCAATAATTCCCCCTTCGCCGGCAAAGAGGGCACCTACGTCACCTCGCGCAACCTGCGCGAGCGGCTCGACAAGGAACTTCTCACCAACGTCTCCTTGCGCGTCGAAGAAACCAGCACCACCGACTCCTTCAAGGTGATGGGACGCGGCGAACTGCAGCTCTCCATCCTCATTGAAATGATGCGCCGCGAAGGCTACGAACTCATGGTCGGCAAGCCAGAAATTGTCACCAAGCGCATGGACGGCAAGCTCATGGAGCCGGTCGAGCGCCTGATGGTTGACGTTCCCGACGGCTTCGTCGGCGTGGTCATGGAACAGCTGGGAACACGCAAAGGCGAAGTTGTTAACATGCACAATCACGGCTACGGCCGGGTGCGCATCGAGTTCAGAGTCCCCAGCCGCGGACTCATCGGACTCCGTAGCCAGCTTCTCACTGATACCCGCGGAACTATCGTCATGAACTCGCTCTTCGATGGCTACATCGAATGGCAAGGCGAGATTCCCCACCGTCCCACCGGTGCCCTCATCGCCGACCGCCCCGGCGTCTCCACCTCCTACGCGTTGTGGGGCCTGCAGGAGCGCGGCGAGCTCTTCGTCGGACCCGGCGTGGAGGTCTACGAAGGCATGATCATCGGCGAGAACGCCAAAGATAACGATCTTGACGTCAACGTCGTGCGCGAGAAAAAACTGACCAACATGCGCGCCTCCACCGCCGACGAAGCCATCCGCCTGGTGCCCTTCCGGCAACTCAATCTCGAACAGGCCATTGAGTTTATTGCCGATGACGAGTTCGTCGAGGTCACCCCCAAATCCCTCCGTCTGCGAAAGAAAGTCTTGCAGGCCAACCGCCGGAAGAAGAGCCAGTTGGCCGCCGTCGAAGAAGGGTGATCCATGCCTCGGCGCAAAACCAAACCGGCCCCGGACACCTGCGAAATGCTAATGATCCCCTGCAGCTGCGGCACCCACTTTCGCGGTGGCCAAAGGCGGCGATCAGGCCGGGAGCCAGCTGAGCCGCTTCCTGGCCTGTCCCAAATGCGGAAAACGCCACGATCCCCGCAACCGCTTGCTGCATCTGGGGTATCAACCCGAGCGCTTCTGGAAAGTGGAAAGCTGCTGAAGCCCACATGCCCCCTGCCCCTTTGAGTTGGGTTGTGAATCGCTTTGCAAATTAAGCAATCCTGCTATACTTCTCCCGCATTTGAGCGTTTCGCCGACTCCGGCTGGCTAGGCACGGCTAACCAGCCTCTGCTCCCCCGCCGAAGTAGCAAACGCAGACAGCTCATCGAGAGGCCAATCGCTTGAAGAACATTTTCGTAGGAAACCTCGACTTCAACACGTCCGAGGAAGAATTGCGGCAGGCATTTGAGGCGTATGGACAAGTGGATCGCGTCAGCATCCTGACAGACCGGGAGACGGGCCGCTCACGCGGTTTCGGGTTTGTCGAGATGACCAACGCGGAAGACGGTGACAAAGCAATCGCCGCCTTGAACGGTTCGCAGCTCGGAGGACGCACCCTGAACGTAAACGAAGCGCGTCCCAAGACCGATCGTCCCAGCGGAGGCGGCGGTGGCCGCGACCGCGGTGGACGGGGTGGTGGCGGCGGTGGCCGCAACCGCTGGTAGTCTGACTGCTTCCGAAGCGTCTTCGCTCATACCCGCGGAGTGCAGGAATCATGTGGGAACTGCACTCCCAGATTTTCCACCACTCTTCCAGCCCGGACTCTTCGTGTCTCCAGCAATTGCTCGGCCTTCCCTGCCCATGTAAACTTGAACGTACCGCGTGCGCCCGTAGCTCAGATGGATAGAGCGATTGCCTCCGGAGCAATAGGTCGGGAGTTCGAATCTCTCCGGGCGCACCATGAACCCTCATCCGTACCGACGATGTGTCTCCCAATAGGTGCTCCAGGGCATGCGGAGGTTCCGGCAAAGCAGGATGTCGGGATGATCGCGCGATTCCTCGTTTTCAACGCCGAACGGATTCGCATTCTTGCCCGCAACTTCGCAGCTCTCGAAGAGCCTTCTGCCTTCATCCAGGTCAAAGCCCGTCACAATCACCGTGGTCGGCAGGCGCGGATCATACCCGCGATACCAGAAGGAATTTGTGAGGCTCATTGCGTGCGGCAGCCCCAGTGCCGGGCCATAGAGATTCAGCGCGCCCCCTTCGCCGTAGTTCCCGGTCAGAATCCCGGTATGCTGTCGTTCTTCCGGGGAAAGCGACTGATATATCTTCGCCACCGACTCAGCCAAGTCGGGCCATCCAATTTCTTCGCGGAATTGATCGTGCATCTTGCTGGTGATCGCCCAAAGCCATGATCCGATCGGCGCGACGGGCAGCAGCAACGCGGCAAAAACAACCCCGCCCCCAGCCATCGCCGTCCACTGCAACCCATAAATCGCCCGCGACCATCGCACTGCTCGACGACTCAAAAGCAACCCAAGCACCAGGCTGCCGCTGGCCATCAGCATCGGATAGAGCGGCGCCGTGTAATAAGAACGTGCCCCCGCAATCGAGAACAGGGCAAAAGTGATGACAAAGATCCAGCCCAGCAGCCGGTACCGGCTCCCCTCGCGCCGCACCAGATAAAACCAAAGTCCGAGCAAAGCCAGGGGGGTCGTAGCCAGATTCACGCAAATCCAGAATTGTTGTATGTAGAAACCGTTGTAACGCCCCTGCCGCAGATCGCGGGCGTGCAGGTACGACAAGAAATCGAGCGAGATGAAATGATGCCGCGCCTGCCAGACCACGTTCGGCAGGAAGACCAGAATCGAAATGGCTACGCCAAACCACAGCCACCCGCTACGCAAATATCGCCGCGCCGGTGTGACCAGCACGGCTCCGGCCACCCCCACCGCCAGGAAGCCCGCGGTGTAACGCGTCTCCATGCCGAGTCCGAGAAGTGCGCCGATGGCGATCCACCAGCGGGGATCGTCGGATTTCAGCAATCGAATCAGGGCGTACGTAACCGCCGTCCCAATCAAGTAGTCAAACGACACATATTGAAAAACTGCGCCCTGAATGAGCGACACCGGAGAAATGCCGGCTGCGGCCGCCGCCAGCCACTGAACATGCCGGCTTCCACCAAGCTCCTTCGCCATCAGTCCGGTCAGGATCATCGCCACGCTGACCGCAAGCGCCGCAAACACTCGGAAGCCTCGCAGCGAGGGGCCAAAGAGAATGAGTTCGAGGCGGCCGACCAAGGGAGTGACAGGAGGATAGGCGACAAAACCCCAATCGAGATGGCGGGCATCATCCAGCGTCTGCAGTTCGTCGCGATGGAATCCGTACTGCCCGTTCGTGGCAAGATGCAGCGCAAAGCGCGCGATTGCAATGACAACTAAAATCCCCACTTCCGAGCAGACCCACTCCAGGAGTTTTTTCCTTAGCCCGGATTGCCCGTCCGCGGGCGGCCCCACCGTCATCCGTTCAGCCCCTCTTCGTCCCTCACGCGCTCCGCCAGCCGCTTCGGTGCAATCAGCAGGTAGCTGCTCAGCACCAGTTCCTTCACTTCCTCCCAGTCAATTTTCCCACGATCAAGCCGCAGCGCTACCCAGCCCCGGGAAGCAACATAGGCCGGAAGATAAAATCGGCGCGGCTGTGCTTCCACCAATGCCTTGTGATCTCCAGGCAGCGCTTTGCCGGTGACGCCGACAATGCCATCCCCGTGGTGATTATTCAGGAAGTAGGCAAAGGTCTTCTTCCGAATCAGAAACTGCGCATGCGATCCGTGGGTCTGGCGCTCGGCTTCCGGCAGGGCCAGCGCAATCCTGGTCAACCGCGTCAGCCGGGGATCTCCAGGAGATTTGGCCATAAGGCGCCCGTTGCGGGTCTCTCAAAGCCGGAAAAGTATACCACCACGTAGACGAACAAAAGGCGAAAGGTGTACCATGCTTTCGCTATGGCGCGGCGTCCCGGCGTCAACTCGCACGAAGAGATCCTCACCCGCGAAGACCTCAAAGCCCTGGCTGGCAGCCTGGCACACCTGAGCTTCAGCGCGGTACGTGACTTCTACGAACGAGCCTACAACCGCTGCCGCCTCAGCGGCCGCGATTTCCCTCCCGCTCGCGCTGTGCAGGAACTGGTGCAGGCGTGGAAGCAGCTTCGCAAATGGAGGAAGTGATTCCCGTGTCCTCAGCCTTCGCCTTGCGCCACGAATTGAACGCACGCGCCCGTCAGCTCGCAATCGAGTCGGGCTCTGCGCACGACACCACTGCCGCGGAATTTCCCAGCGTCATCTTCAGTCGTACACGCAACCACGAGCACGGAAACTTTCACCCCACGTCCTACCGCAACATCTGCGCCGATCCCGCGTGGTCGCGCCGCCTCGCGAAAGTGCACACCTCGGGACCGAAAACTCCTTCCGCACCCCGCCGCTGGAGGGAACTCGACTGCGCCGCCAGCTCCGACGCGCTACTGATGAACATTTTTTGCTACAGCCGCACCCTGCGCAACCCTGCGCTGTGCGCCCTATTGGCCATTTCCCCAGGGGAGCGGCCGCGCTTCGGATACAAACCGCGCGTTCCTCTTCACGACGGCCAACTCGACCGCACCGAGATCGACATGAAGCTCGGCAGCCTGCTGGTCGAAGCCAAGCTGACCGAAAGCGATTTCCAGACTGCCCCCCGCCGCCTTGTCGAACGATATCGGCACCTGCTCGAGGTTTTCGATGGCCGGCAACTCCCCCAGATTGGCACTCGCCTCGCCGGATATCAACTGCTGCGCGGCGTCCTCGCAGCCCACGCCAGCGGCGGAGCGTTTTGCGTATTCTGCGACGCTCGCCGCCCGGATCTGATCGAAAGCTGGTTCTCAGTGCTGCAAGCCGTAAGGATCTGCAATCTACGCTGCCGCCTGCAGCTTGTAACCTGGCAGGAGATTTCCGCAACCCTGCCGCGTTCCCTGCGGGTCTTTCTGGGGAAAAAGTATGGCATCTTTCCGGCTCCCTAGAGTGCCATTCCCCTTCCGGCACCCGCCAGACCCTGTCTGACGACGTCACAGGGCTTAGTGACGGTAATCACAGCCACTTTGCCCGTCTGTACCCTACACTCCAGTTCTCCCCGCAAGACTTCCGATCGCAAACCACCAGCAAAAGCCGAAAGCCCTGAGGAAGCGGCTTCTTGCCTGGCACGAGGGACATTATGGAGCATTCGCTGAGAAAGGGCCCGGGCACGGTTCGCAGGAGCGCCGTAAACCTGGCGCAATTCACTCCCATCAAGGAAAGCACTCTGGGCGAGGGCAAGAATCTGCCGCTCATTCTCGAACCCGCCGCCGATCAGGTCGACCTGGCCGATTGGGTTCGTAATCACCGCGCCGAACTCGAGCAAAAGCTCTACCGGCATGGCGGCTTTCTCTACCGCGGCTTCGGACTCGACACTCCGCAGGATTTCGAGCGCGTGGCCTCGTCCATCTGCACCGAGCTTTACGCCGACTACGGCGACCTGCCCCGCGAAAATGTCGCGTGCAAGGTTTACACCTCCACCTGGTATCCCAACGACAAGAGCATCCTCTTTCACCAGGAGAGCTCGCACTTCACCAACTGGCCACGCAAAATCAATTTCTTCTGCGTGACCGTGGCGCGCCAGGGCGGATGCTCGCCGGTCGTCGATTGCCGTCTCGTTTATAACGCCCTCGACCCCAAAGTGCGCGATGCCTTCGAGCAGAAGGGATTACGCTACATTCGCAACTTCATGCCCGGCGTCGACGTTCCCTGGCAAACATTCTTCCGCACCAACGACAAATCCGTTGTCGAAGACCACTGCCGCCAAGCCCATTTGCAGTTTGAATGGACCCACGGCGGCGAAAGTCTGCGCCTCTATCAGAACTGCCGCGCCGTCGCCCGCCACTACGTCACTAAGGAGAAGATTTTCTTCAACCAGGTGCAACTGCATCACGTCTTTTGCCTCGACCCCGACACCCGTAAGTCACTCATGACCATGATGAGCCGCGAGGATCTTCCACGGCAGTGCGCCTTCGGCGACGGCTCGGAAATTTCCGACGCCATCATGGAACATGTCGGGGAGACTTACGAGAAGTTCGCCGTGCGCTTCCAGTGGCAGAAGGGCGACATGGTCACGCTCGACAATATGCTCGTCGCTCACGCGCGCGATCCCTTCCAGGGAGAACGGAAAATCCTGGTCGCACTCGGCGATATGATCACCGCTGAGGAAGTGGACCGCCAGGTTGCACAGAACTAGGGATTGCAGGTAAGCGGGGCCGCGCTCTGCAGCACCCAGATATCTGGGAAGCTGTAGGCCCCGCCCAGCGCGTCGGATGGCGTCTTGCGCTCAAACCACGGCAACAGCGCTTCATTCTGCAGCGTATACACCTGGGCCTGCGCTCCAAACCCTACCGGTTGTTCATGCAATTCAATGTGCGCCGGTGCGTCCTCAATCGCATCTCCCGTCTCGATGTAATTCTGGAAACACTTATTATTGTTGAACGGGTCTCCCCATAGCAGTGTCAGGCTGCTCAGGTTTCCGATGAACGCATCATGAATCGTCTCGGCCACCTCGTGGCTGAGTGTGGCGGCATCTGGGGAAGGTACCCACAACAGGTCGTCAACGCCTAACAGCCATGAACTGTAAGCGAAGACATTCTCCTGCGTCTGGTTTGCCCGGAATCCGGCAGCGTGATACCCAAAAGCATCGTGCTCCACCGCGTTGTAGGAAATCGCAATCACGTACTCATCGGGGGGGATTTCTCCATCCTCCAGCATGGTGAGCAGCGGATGATCGATTACGTGGTCATCCAGAATGTTGGCCAGGTAATTCCCCGACTTCGATTGGAACACCGTCGCTCCGCCCGGAGGGACGGTCAGATCGAGCGTGGGTGCGGTCACGACCGGTGACAACACGGTGTGCCATCCCGCCGCTGCATCGGGAAACTCCGCACGCAGCATGGCGTCGGTGAACTGCTGGTAACCCGTGATGTAATCCGAGACCTGGAAGATCGGGCTCGCGATAATCTGCGGAATGATGGGCGTGGCGTCAAGGACAATCGGAGTTTTCCCGTCCGCCGAATAGTCTGGAATTGTCAGCTTAATCGGAATGATGACGGTCCGAATCTTCGTGGCTCCGCCATTCTGCGGATCGCCTCCCACGATCGTGTAGTTGTACGTCGTCCCGTTGATCGAGAACGATCCAGACCAATGCGGCAGAGTCTGCAGCATGCCGGAATCAAGGGCGGCGGCCACATTCTGCCGCTGCTGCGGAGTCATTCCCGCAAGCACATCGGGATGCTTGTAAGTCGCTCGTAACTTCTGCGGCATCTGATCGAACGGAATCGGCTTCTTGAAGTTGGGAACCTGCGCCCAGGCGGGAAATGCCAGCGCAAGAAGAATCAGGCAGCTTTTGTGCATACGCAAACTCCGCGACGAGTTTGCGGCCACGGCATGACTCTGTCAATGTGCAAGGTTTTGCGACCTATTTCGAACGGCCATAGTCGAACGCGAATCCGTGCGCCTCGTTGCCCGACATACTTTGCGTGTCGTAATTCAGCAGATCGTTCATGTGCTTCGTGTCCAGAGGGTAGGCCTTTCCCTTAGGATACGGATAGGTCCCCATCGCGCGGAACGGCAGCGGATCAACCTGGTCTCCGTGATAAGCGTAGAAATCCATATCCTTTTCGTAACCATTCGCGACGAAGAAATAATCCCGCACCCAACCCTTCGGCAACGTCGGCAGCTTCGCCGGATCGAAATCCAGGGCCACTTCGTCCCCCGATCCAAATACTGCCAGGCGGTCATCGAACGCTGAGACCAGCGGCAGCACATCTCCGTACCGCGTATAACTGCCCGCCGGGCGCGTGTAAGGCCCGGTCGTGCTGGCCTTTTCGTAGACGTAATCGACATTCCCCGGCGGCTGATTCTCAATCTTCAACGGAAATCCGTGGAATTGCAGATCCGCCTTCGTCAACGGAACTGCCGTAATCCGCATCTCGCGATCCTGC
>Ga0335085_10012563_pt1 | contig 12472 bp, 12 predicted proteins | sample Lox_Sample_45_FD_206712 | JGI IMG/M metagenome (GOLD analysis project Ga0335085, IMG submission 206712) | Soil microbial communities from Loxahatchee National Wildlife Refuge, Florida, United States - Lox_Sample_4.5 | ecosystem: Environmental > Terrestrial > Soil > Wetlands | place: USA...
ATGCTGCGGGTTAAATTGGTCGGCCAGCTTGCGATATTCCTCGGCGGGGACTTTTTTGTCGTTCATGTACCATTCGCCCTGGGCCGGTATGGCGTAGAGCCCCCAGTGGATGAACATGCCGAACTTCGCCTGGTGCCACCACTTCATGCGGGCTTCGCGCGTGGCTGCCTGCTTCTGGCTCGCGGGCGAAGCGGGCGGAGGCGCGTCCTGGGCGGGCGACAAGCTCAACCCTTCAGCATTTGCGGCTGTCAACGCCATGGCTCCAGCCGCGCCAAATTGCTTCAAAAAGGCTCGCCTGCTGCCTTCACTCCAATCCATGTTTCCCCCTCGCGTTTCCAACCAAACGGGCGGAATTTCCCGTTTCTCGTTAACGTTTTCGAAATCTGCTCAAAACTGCGTCGAGCCACTATAGCAGACCGGAAGATACTGCGACTTTGCGGGAAAGATGCAGGCGCGCAGGCGAAGGGTCGAAGCGGGATGGCTTACTGCTTCTCTGAAACGAAGTAGACGACCACGCAGCCAATGAGGGCGGCTCCTGACAAGGCAGCAATGAGCGCCGTTGGGCCCAGTAGCGAACCTGAACTGAACAGATCCGCGGGAAGCAGAGAATTGAACCAATTCGAGCCGATGTTTTGCGGCAACTGCTCCAGCCAGGTAAGCCAGGCGAGGCCGTGCCTGGCCTGCCACGCCGCCACGGCGGCCGCGAGTACAAGGTTTACCGCGAGGCCGAAGACTTGCGCGCCGAAGATAGGCCGCGAGATGCGCTCGATGGCGGCGTTGCGGCGGCGAAGTTGCGCGCGCCACCAAAGCAGGCCCGGAGAACCAGGTCTGGCGGCGGGCAACGTCTGATTGCGCGCGCGCTGAAATGCATCGGTGACAACGGCGACCTCACTGCACGCCCGGCAACTGCCCACGTGGGCGCGCAGCTCAGGCGCGCAGGCTTGCGGCCACTGGCCACGGACAACCAGCGCCTTCACTTCGGCTTCGCGAGGGCAGGAACGCAGCATCATGCTCCCCTCCCGTCTTCAAGGCTTTGCAGCAGGCGCGCAATCTTGCGCCGCGCCCTGAAGAGCAATAATCGGATGCTGGCCGATGCCAGGCCGGTGATCTCGGCGATTTCGCGGTGGGAGTATCCCTCGGCGTGCGCGAGCCAAAGGAGCTGGCGTTCGCGGGGCCGCATACTTTTGAGCGCCGGACCAAGAATCATCTGGCTGTCGAACGGAGCCTGCTCGCCGGGGCAGGCGAACAGGCTTTCGGGCAGGTCTTCAATGAACGCTGCGCGCGGACGGCGCCAATGATCGCGAAGGAGGTTGGTGGCGATCCGAAAAAGGTAGCGCCGGCAGGCAATTTCACCTTCATCAAGATACGAGGGTGGACTGGCGAGGCACAGGAACCGTACGTAGCTCTCCTGCATAATGTCTTCAGCCAGCGCCGGATCACCCGAGGTTCGCGCCAGGTAAGCCCAAAGCGAGCGGGCCGAGCGCTCGTAGAACGCCGCGAATGCCTCGTCATCCATGGACGAAGTGGCCGCTGACGACGCCTCCAGCGAAGCGCCGCCGGCAACAACGTTTGGAATGGAAGATTCCCAGAACATACGTGAGATACGCCTCTTGGGCACAGCCGGATCCCCTCCGGCTCACTGCCTGTCCTGCTGCTTCGCGGACCCCAGGTATTCAGTGGCCGATGCGCTATCGGGAATCAAACCCAACCGGCCGGCCAGCACCCAGGTAATCCCTGCGGAAAGAATAAACCCAATTCCGGGCATCGTCGCCACCACTCCCAAAACCAGCATCGGAGTATTCATTTCAGGACTCACATTGCGGAGCAGGAAGAAGCCAATGCCAAGAAGAACCATGACAATGCCAATCTGCATTGGTGTCAGGACACGCGCCACCGCGTTGGGCATGTGCTTGTTTTCTTCGAGGCCGACGGAGATCGGAGCAGCTTCAAGGAAACGCCTGCCGGTTTCTGAATCCATGTACGAGGCCAGTTCCTGCGATGAACTGAATCTCTCAATGAGCCTGGCGTGAACATCGCTTTGCAGTTTGAATGAGCGCGACCAGCGGCGGTTCTCAAGAAATGCGCGGACGAGCCAAAGCGAGGTAGCGAGGAAGCAAGCCCATGCCAGCAGCGCTGCAATTGGTCCCGTAAAGTCGATGATTTCAGAGCCGCGGGGCGGCGGCGGCGCCATCTCCGGCCAGACCGCGCGCTCAAGAGCCTGGTTACGACGGCCTCCGGGAAAATTCAGATTGGTGAACAGGTAGTATTCCGGGTTGCGCGCAATGTCAGGATGCTGCGCAAGAAACTGTGCCAACTGCGGATTATTGCGATTCACGTATTCCTGGTTGGAGAGGAGCGAAGGATCGCGCGCCACGACCGTGGTGAGCGTCGGGCTGGTGCGCAGCAGTTGCAGGAGCTGCTCCTGCGTCGCCTGCAGTTCCTGATCGCTCATGGGCGTGGTTGTAACCGAGGCATCCCTGGGCTGTTTCGATTGTGCGGCTAGAATCTCCGGTTGTGCGGCGAGGAGGAAGACTGGCGCGGCGACCAGGCAAAGGGCCCATGCCCGAATCCGATCTTGCTTGATCATTGTGTTTCTCCCATGTTCAATGCGCTTCAAGAAGGAGCTCGTATGGCGGCTTCTGCACACACAACGTTGCAACCAGGGGTTTGGTTAACAAAGAATGATTCGCCACGCCGGCCGCGGATATCCTTGTTGCGGATCGCGGCCGGAACGCTTCCGAATGATTCCGCCCGATGGGGCGGCCGGCGTTAATCTACTTGATGGATTGCGGAGGGAAGACCGACAGAATGGACGAGAAAAGGGAGTTTCTGCGCCACACTTTGGCAACGCTGGCGTATCGAGCCACCCGGGCTTTGGAAGGCGCGCCAGATGAATTCGCGGAGTTCAGCGGTTGCGCCAAGACGCCGGGAGAGATCCTGGCGCACATGGGAGACCTGTTTGACTGGGCGCTGAGCATTGCGAGCGGAAAGCAGCACTGGCAGAATTCGACGCCGCTGCCGTGGACCGAGGAGAAGCAGCGGTTCTACGCGGCGTTGAGTGCATTTGATGCTTATCTTTCGGGGCCGGAGCCGGTGCACGCTGAACTGGAGCGGCTGTTTCAGGGACCGGTGGCGGATGCGATCAACCATGTGGGCCAACTCGCGCTCCTTCGGCGGCTCGCCGGGTGCAAGATCAAGGGTGAAAATTTCTTTGTGGCGGAGATCCACTCCGGGCAGACCGGCGCCAGCCAGCCAGAGCCGCTAAGGACGTTCTGAGCTTCGACAATTCTGTTGAAGTCATGCTCGCATCCACCGTTTGCAGCGTGGTAAACACCCTGAATTTGGTCGATTGGCGCAAACGTCACCTTCTGCCTCAGGCGGACTGATTTATCATCGAAAATGGTGCAGGTTAAGGCCGCCTGCGCCGTGGGACGGCAGAACAGGCGGCTCCGGCAAGATGGCGCGCAAAAGCGCCGCACTCTTGCCTCCGATCTCTCTGTGCGATCCCGCAAATGGAAAACTGCATCACAGGATGGGAAGCAAATGCGTGCAAAAACTGCGGTAGTGCTGGGGGCCCAGTGGGGCGATGAAGGCAAGGGGAAAATTGTAGACGTGCTCAGCGAGCGGTTTTCCGCTGTGGCGCGCTACGCTGGAGGGCACAATGCCGGCCATACCGTCATCATCGGCGGCCAGAAATTTGTGCTGCAGCTTATTCCCTGCGGCGTTCTGCGGCCCGGATGCAAGGGCATTATCGGCAACGGCGTGGTTCTTGATCCTCTTGCCTTCCTGAAGGAAGTGGCCCGCCTGCGCGAACTGGGCGTTGCGGTAGACGGCCAGTTGTTTGTCTCGAACCGGACACAGGTCATCCTGCCCTATCACCGCATGATTGAGCTGGCAGCGGAGAGCGCGCCCGGACGCATGAAGATCGGCACCACCAGCCGCGGCATTGGACCGGCTTATGAAGACAAGATGGCGCGCAGCGGTTTACGGGTCGTAGACCTGCTGCATTCTCAGCTGTTGAAGACGCACATTGAGGCTGCCTGCCAGGAAAAGAACGCCATTGCGCATGCGCTGTTCGGCACCGATCCACTTGACCCGGTTGAGATGTACGAGGAATATGCAGCGGCGGCGGAGCAGGTGCGCCCCTTTGTGGCCGACACCGGCCGGATGCTGAACAACATTCTTGCGAACGGCGGAAGCGTGATGTTCGAAGGCGCCCAGGGAACAATGCTGGACATCGATCATGGCACCTATCCGTACGTGACTTCGTCGTCGGCGACTGCCGGCGGCGCTTCAACCGGCACCGGCGTTGGTCCAACCGCGATTGGCACGGTGATCTCCGTGACCAAGGCTTATGTGACGCGGGTGGGCGGAGGACCGTTCCCCACCGAGATACATGATGCCTCCGGCGACGAGCTGCGCGTGCGCGGAAACGAATACGGCGCTGTGACGGGCCGTCCTCGCCGCTGCGGCTGGCTCGACATTCCAATGCTGCGCTACTCCAACCAGGTGAACGGTGCGGAGTGGCTGGTGATTACCAAGCTGGACGTGCTGGATACGCTGGAAGAGATTCCCATCTGCATCGGCTACGACATCGACGGCAAGGTCACCGACGAGATTCCCGCCGACGTGCAGGGGCTTGAGCACATTAAGCCAAGGTACACCAAACTGAAAGGCTGGCGCGAATCCACCGAGGGAATTACAGAATTCGACAAGTTGCCGAAAGCTGCACAGGAGTATCTGCGCTTCCAGGAGCGCGAAAGCGGAGCTCGCGTCGGAATGATTTCCACCGGACCGGACCGCGGCCAAACGATGCTGCTACCGGAATTTGCTGCTGCGCTCGACAGTTTTCACAAGTAAACTGAAGGAACTTTAGACTGATAGTGGGCCCTGGCAAAAAGGAAAATGCTCCTATGGTCAGCTTCGTCGTCCGATTTAAGTTTGCTCCCGAAGATCGAACTGAAATGTCGGAAGCCGCGCGGGTCCTCGCCGTTGAATCGCGGCGCGAGCCGGGCTGTATCTCTTACATTCCTCATCATTCCGAGGACGACCCGGACACCATTGTGATCTACGAGCAATACCGCGACGAGCATGCTCTCACGGCGCACCGCGAGAGCCCGCACTTCAAGAAATACGCGGTCGGCGGGCTCTTTCAGAAGATGAAGGAGCGTAGCCTGGAAAACCTGATCGCTCTCGAATAACCGTTTGCGGCGTCAAACCCGGCGGAGTTGCGATGAGGCGGAAGTGCCCCGGCGGTAATTCATTTCGCTTATTGAAGCGCCATAATTATTTCCGCTTTCTCAGCATTGACCACCTTGCCTTTCCGGGGCTACTATCCGATACGTTTATGTCGGGTACTGCAGGCACGTTCTCATTTGAGGCAAATCGCAGGACGGCGGTGAAACGCTTTCTCGCGATTGCGCTGATTGCGCTGTTCGGCGCAGGAATGCTTCATGCCGGACAGGCCAAGCCCAAAAAGCACGATTCCCGCCACGAAATCTTCGACCTCGAGAACGCCTGGCGCAATGCGGTGATAAACTCCGACACCAACGCCATGGGCGCGCTGCTCGCCGACGATTACATGGCTATTACCGCATCCGGAATGGTGCAAACCAAGCAGGAAGCGTTGACCAATCTGAGAACCCACAGAATTCACATCACCACCCTCCTTCTCTCGGATCGCAAGGTTCGTTTCTACGGCAAGACTGCGGTTGTAACTTCGCTCGCCGAGGTTCAGGGCACAAATGCCGAAGGCGATGTATCCGGCAGCTTTCGTTACACGCGCGTTTACGTGCGCGACGCGCAAGGTAAGTGGAAAATTGTGGCTTTTGAGAGCAGTAAGATACGTCCGCAGGGTGAACGCAAGAAGCTGGAGCAGGGAGCGGATTCGCAGTAATCTGCCGGCGAGTTACTTATTTATACAAAAATTATTACACTTTTCCGCACCTCCGATAAATTCACAAGCATGGACAGAGTTGTTTTTGATGTATAAGACATGTAAGCAAGGTAGCTGGAATTGTACTGCTTGTGGTTCCCGCGACGCCGATGAGCCACCGCTCGCTCTCGACGGACAAGTTTTGAATTCTTTCCCATCCTCTTTGAATGTCTGAGTCGCGGAAGTTTTGATTCCGAAAGCGATTTAGGCCTGACCGCACAAGGGCAGGCGCCGGGCCGCACCAGTTTGTTTTCGGATTGTCTGGTATTGGGAGGCAACAGGATGAAACCTGCACATTTGGCCACTCTCAAATTCTTTACGCTCTTATTCCTGCTGCCGGGGCTTACCGGCTTGATCGTATCTTCGATGATCTCTGTACATTATCTGGAGACGATGCCGAAAGAACCGGTGGCGGCGGAGAGCCGCGTGGTTCCACGCGATATACACGGCACCGTCGTGTACCAGACCAGGACTGAAGATCGAAGGCTAAGTTCCGTGGAGTACTTGTCGGTAGGAATTTTTGTCGTGGGTCTTACGCTGGGTATGGTGTATCTGGAAAAGTGGGGAGCTACACAGGCTCGTTACGGCGCAGATGACGACGAGCTGGTCGTAAGCCGCCTGTAACTGACAGCGCCGCAGTTGCATGCGCGCCGCCTTTCATCTCCTACAATTAGGAGATGCCCGAGTTACCTGAAGTGGAGACAATTGCGCGTGGCGTAAATGAACGCGTGCGTGGCGATCGCATTGTTCGTGCGTGGTTTGCCGCCCATCGCGGCTTGTTCAAAACTCCGGCAGCCCGGCAGGCCAAAGGCCTCGAGGGACGCGTCTTCGCGAATGTGCACCGAACCGGAAAGCACATTGTCTGCGAACTGGCGGCGGCGCCCGGAAATGACTCGCGGAAAAAGACCGCTCTTGAGCCTGATGCGCAATGGATCGTTCACCTTGGCATGACAGGACGCTTGCTTGTGACCACGCCTGATGCGCCGGTGGTAGCGCACACGCATGCGCGATTGGAACTCGAAAGCGGTAAAGAAGTGCGCTTTGTGGATCCGCGCCGGTTCGGCCGTCTTGACTTTCGCGAATTGAGCGGTGCAGAGGCGTTCAGCGCAGCCGGAATGGAACCCCTCGCCATTGGCGCGCAGGAGTTTGCAACGCTTTTTCGTGGTCGAAAACTACCTGTCAAGGCCGCCCTGCTGAATCAGCGCCTGCTCTCGGGTGTGGGAAACATCTATGCGGATGAAAGCCTGTTTCATGCCGGCATTCGCCCGCGCCGGAGCGCAGGCCGTCTGACAAAGACCGAGCTCGAACGCCTCAGGGTTGCGCTCAAAATGGTCCTTGAGCAGGCAATCCGGCTGGGCGGATCATCGGTGTCCGACTACGTGGATGCCGAAGGGATGCGAGGATTTTTCCAGCTGGAACACTGCGTTTACCTGCGCACGGGACTGCCCTGCAAGCGGTGCAAAACTCCAATTCGCAGGATTCTCCTGGCCGGCCGGGGAACCCATTTTTGCCCTAAGTGTCAGGAGTAGATTTGTCCACTATGGTTTTTTGAATAAATCGGCTCTCAGGCATACCAGAATCAAGACAATCCGGCCCTTCGAACACATTTAAGCTGCTGAAAACAATGAATGAATTAAACGGCCCGCCAATTGCTATTTTAAAGGGTGCCAGTGATGAATAGGCAGCCGTAAATCGGTTAGCCACGAAACAGCAGGCTCCGGCAAGAGCGACCGCCAACTGAGCGGACCCGAAAAAAGGGAGAGACCGGCCGGAAAACTTGCAGAAGGTGCGGCGGAGAACCGTCGGCCGAGTATTCCGGGAGGCCAGTGGCTAGTGCAGGACCGAAACGCTGCTCCAGATGGAGCAGCGTTTTCGCGTTTCGGGAATACTCCCGGCCCGGAAGCCCTTTAGATCCAACTCGTGCAAAATCAGGCTTCTTGGGTATAACGAAAGTACACTTGCCAGCTTAAGGGCTTCGCTGTAGTATCGGAATTGCCTATCAAAGCGGCTGACGCGGGCCACCCGGATATGGGTAGAGCAAGCTCGCCGCCGAGCAAGGAAATCGCCGGCCAGTTCAATTCATACATAGTTGTACGCGGCGAGAGCTCGCATAGGAAGCGCATCACCTGAGAAAAGCACACGTCGCACCGTATCGATCCTGAACAGCGGGCGGAGCTGCATAGAGGCTCCTGCGTATGCTGCGACGACAGTATTTTCGAGTGAGAGATTGAGATTTTGGGCCAGGGTATTGAACCGGTGCGGCTTGTTGGAACGCAGCCGACTGAGCATCAAGGTTCGGTTGATAGCCAGTGAGAAGCGGGATCTGTGAAGTTCACCCGAATGCCGAACATAACGAGTCCAACAATGCCCGGAACGCCGGGCAAAGAGGGTAAGCTGCGTGCGGTTCAATGCAACGCGCAATCGGTTTCGCGATACAGGTCACCTGTTATGGCCGCTTTCGATCATCCTTTAGAGGACAAGCAAAACAGGCGGAATGCAATGGCTCGGTAAGCCGCGGTAAGTGCGGGTTCCAGCAGAGCAAGCAATGGATAGCAAAGATTCAGAAGTAAATCAGGAAGTACAAGCATGACGACAGAAACAATGCAGCCCCAACCTGAAATGGGGCCCGCGTCTGACAACGGTCAGGCGCCTCAAGCGCCAAATCAAGGACATCGCCGCCGGCGCCGGCGCCGCAAAAATAGATCGAACCAACCGAATGCTCAGCAGGGCCAGCAGCCGCAGATGCAACAACCACAGCCGGCACAGCAGCCCCAGCAGCCCCAGCAGCAGGCATCCCAGCCGCCGCATCAGAAGCATGGGCATCAGCAGCACCAGAACCAGTCGCGCAAGAAGAAGAAGTTCTTCCAGAAGGGCTCCGGCTCCCAGGCCATGCCCGGCAACAACATTGGCGGTTCCTCGCAGGGCAAGCGCAAAGGCAAGCAGAGAGGCCCGCGCGAGTTTGTGGGTCCCATGGACCATAGCTATCGCGCAGCGAATGGCAATGTGGCCGACGGGCCTCCTTCAACAATCCCAATGAGCGGCAACCATGGCGGCGGATATTACCCCGACGTTTACTCGATGCCGCCGGCCCAGGTTCGTGAAGATGCTCCAACCCGCATCTTCTGTTTCATCGAGGACCTGTTCTTCCAGGCCAAGATTTCAGAAACCGCGCGCAAACTCGGGATCAAGGTCGGATTCATCAAGGGCGATAAGGACTCCGTTGCGAAGCTGATGGAACTGCCCGAGAACGAGCGCCCCACCTTGCTCGTGTTCGACCTGAACAACGTGAATGCGAAGCCGATGATCCTCATTCCCAAATTCAGGGCCAAGCTGAAGAAGGCGACATCGATCGTCGGCTTCCTGAGCCATCTGCAGGGCGATCTGAAACTGAAGGCTGTTGAAGCGGGCTGTGACACGGTGATGCCGCGCTCCGCATTTTCGCAAAGCCTGCCGAATCTGCTTCGCCGTTACGGCGTTGAAGAGGAAGAAGAATACGCGCAGCAGCCGATGTAAGGTGAGAGATCAGGGGTCAGGAAAAACGAAAGGCGCATCCGAATGAGATGCGCCTTTTTTGTACTTCGAATCGCAATGTCAGGAACAGGCAAACATGCATCCTTCTAGAGAATTCTGATCCCTGACCCCTGACCCCTGACCCCTGATCTCTGTTCTTACCCCGGTGGCCAGGTCATCGCGCGGCCGCCCAGCAGATGCAGGTGCAGATGATCCACCGTTTGTCCGCCGTCTTCACCCGTATTCACGACAACTCGGTAGCCTTTTGCAAGACCTCGCTGCCCAGCAAGCTCCGCCGCCACTCGAAGAAGATGACCCAGCAGTTCCTTTTTGTCGTTGCTTGTATCTCCCAGCGATGCAATGTGCTCGCGCGGAACGATCAGAAGATGGACCGGGGCCTTTGGGTTGATGTCGGTGAATGCAAAGACGTATTCGTCCTGGTACACCGCTTTCGACGGAATGGTCCCTTCGATGATCTTGCAGAAAATGCAATCCATGGCGTGACCAGTGTACACGGGCGGTTCGCAGAGGGAAATCAACGCGCCCAAAACGGGTGCAGCTCAAATTGAAATTCGGCAGCCCGAATGGGAATTCGGCATAGAATCGATGCATGGCTTCCGCGCCGGCCACGCCTTTCCGCATCGTCCATACCGTTTGCTCGCACGATTGCCCCGACTCCTGTGCCGTGCTGGTGACGGTGAACGATGAGGGCCGCGCCGTGAAGGTCGAAGGCGACCCATCGCAGCCTGTGACGCAGGGATTTCTTTGTGGCAAAGTGGCCAAGTATCTGGATCGAGTTTACGCGCCGGATCGCATTCTCTATCCGCTGCGGCGCAAGCCTGGAGTTGCGAAGCAGCCGCTTGAACGCGGACGCGAGCACGAAGCCTACGAGCGCGTGAGCTGGGATGTAGCGCTTGATGCAATCGCCGCCCGCTTGCAGCAGGTAAGCGATCGTTACGGGCCTGAGTCAATCCTTCCTTACAGCTATGCCGGAACCATTGGAGTGCTTGGCTACGGCTCAATGGACAGGCGCTTCTTTCACCGCCTGGGTGCAAGCCGACTTGACCGGACCATCTGCTCTGAAGCTGGTGGCGTGGCCTGGAACACGGTGTATGGCAAAAAGCTGGGCACACCAACCGAAGATTTTCGCCTGGCCAAACTGATCGTGGCGTGGGGCGCCAACGTCCACGGCAACAACATTCACCTGTGGCCGATGATCGAGCAGGCTCGTCGCAACGGTGCGCGGCTTATCGTGATCGATCCCTACCGCACGCGCACGGCGGCGCTGGCCGACTGGCACATCGCGATTCGCCCCGGTACTGACGCTGCGCTGGCTCTGGGCATGATGCGCGTGATTCTGAACGAAGGACTCGAGGACCGCGCATTCATCGACGCGATGACGCACGGATTCGACCTCCTGGCCGAACGCGCGCGCGAGTACACGCCGGAGCGCGTGGCGGCGTGGACGGGAATGAAGGCGGCTGAGGTGGAGCAGCTTGCCCGCGAGTACGCCTCTACGCGTCCAGCCGCAATCCGGCTCAATTACGGCGTACAGCGCGCGGAGTACGGCGGCGCCACGGTGCGGGCCATTGCCATGCTGCCGGCGTTGACCGGGGCATGGAAGTGCCGCGGCGGCGGTGCTGTGCTCTCGACCTCGGGAGCGTTCAAGTGGAATGAAGACCTTGTGCGCCGGCCTGATTTGCAGAATGCGTCGCCGCTGGGGCGCGAGGCGCGCCTGGTGAACATGTCTGCATTGGGCCAGGCGCTGACTGAGATCGAGCCGCCGGTTCATGCGCTGTTCGTCTACAACTCGAATCCCGGCGCGGTGGCTCCCAATCAAAACGCGGTGCGGCGCGGGATGGCGCGAACAGATCTGTTCACCGTTGTGCACGATCTGTTCTTTACTGACACAACGGATTACGCGGACTACATTCTGCCGGCGACGACATTTCTGGAGCATACCGATATTCAGGGCGCATACGGCCACTACTTTGTGCAGTTGTCAAAGCAGGCTATTGAGCCGCCAGGCGAGGCGCGATCGAACGTGTGGCTGTTCGGGCAGCTTGGGCAACGCATGGGATTTGCGGAAGAGTGCTTCCGCGATACGCCCGAGGACATCATCAGGCAGGCGCTGTCGATCGGCGCGGACGGCCGCTCCGCGAATCCGGGCATGGAATACATTTCGTTCGAGGCGCTGGAAGAGAACGGGCACATGCCGCTGAGTTTTCACAGCAAGCCCGATTCGAATCCGTTTCTGCCTTACACCAGCGGACTGTTGCCTACGCCTTCTGGGAAGATCGAGTTCTACTCCGAATCTCTGGCCGCCGCGGGGCAGGACGGTCTGCCGGCATTTACTCCGCCGACGGAGTCGAGGTGGGGCAAGATCGCCGAAAAATACCCGCTGGAATTGCTGGCGCGCAAGGCGGACAACTACATGAATTCAACGTTCGCCAATCTCGACGGCCATCGCAGGATGGAGGCGCGCACCAGCCAGCGGCTCGAAATGCATCCTGCAGACGCGGCGGCGCGAAACCTGGCGGAAGGCGAGCGGGTGCACGTATTCAACGACCGCGGCGAGCAGCAACTGACCGTCATGCTCAACCCCAGCCTGCCCGCGGGCGTGGTGGCGACACGACTCGACTGGGCCAAGCTGCACCCGGACGGATCGAACTCGAATGTGCTGACCAGCGAGCGGCTCACCGACATCGGGGCCGGCGCGACGTTCTACTCCACGCTGGTTGAAGTAGCGAAAAGTTAACCGGGATGCTGCCAAGTGTGCCTTTGGCGCAGTAAGCTATCTGCCATGAATTGGTGGAATCTTCTTATTGCGCTTGGAATTATTCTGGCCTTCCTGCTTTACCGGCACGCCGGGCTCATCTCAGTGAAGGACGCTCAGCAGTACCTGAAGCATGGTGCGCTTGTCATCGACGTGCGCACCGCCGGGGAGTTCGTCGCCGGGCATCTGCCCGTTGCCGTCAATCTGCCTTTGAGCGAGATCGAAGCCAGCTGGAGCCGCCGCATCAAAGA
>Ga0335085_10012564_pt1 | contig 12471 bp, 11 predicted proteins | sample Lox_Sample_45_FD_206712 | JGI IMG/M metagenome (GOLD analysis project Ga0335085, IMG submission 206712) | Soil microbial communities from Loxahatchee National Wildlife Refuge, Florida, United States - Lox_Sample_4.5 | ecosystem: Environmental > Terrestrial > Soil > Wetlands | place: USA...
GCCACCGAGACCTTCGCCACCTTCACCTCCCCGGAGGTGCAGCCCCGCCGCGTGCCCGGCGTCCAGCTCAGCGTGTGGACGGCGCACCAGCGCCAGCCGGCGCGCAGCGGGCTGGCCTACCTCTACTTCTTCCCCCAGGGCTTCGCCGAGCGAGCGCAGCTCACCGCCCGGCAGGGCGGAAGCGTGTGGACGCTCACCGTGTCCCCCCTCACCGGCAAGACGGCGGTGGTCAGCGGGGAGCTGGAGATTCCCCGCTCGTGAGGCGCCCCGGCTTCACCCTCCTCGAGGTGGTGGTGGCCATGGCCATCCTCGGCGTGGCCCTGCTGGCCATCTTCGACCTCAACGCCGGCGCGGTGGCCAGCCACGCCTACGTGAAACGCATCACCGTCGCCACCCAGCTCGCCCGGGCGAAGATGACCGACCTGGAGCAGGACCTCTACGACAAGGGCTTCGAGATCGACGACGCCGAGCGCTCCGGCGACTTCTCCGCCGAAGGGTGGAGCGGCTTCACCTGGAAGGCCCGCATCCTCGCCCCGCGCACCTCCGGCGTGAGTCCGGACAAGCTCCTCGAGGCGCTGTTCGCCATCCCGCCCGGCGAGGGGGGAGGTCTGGCCGCGCTCTTCGGGAGCTTCGGCGGTGCGGACGCCGGCGCCGCCCTGGCCGCGCTCGCCTCGCGGGCGACGCAGGCCGCCGGGCCGACCAACTCGCCGTTGCCCCCGGGGGCCACCGGACCGTCCGGCCTGTCTGCGCTGGGGCCCTTCGGGGCCATCGCCGAGACCCAGGTGGGTCAGCTGGTGGACCAGATCCAGCGCGGAGTGCGGGAGGTGCACCTCACCGTTTCCTGGAAGGAGGGCAGCCGGACGGAGTCCCTGGACGTGGTGACCCACGTCGTGTCGCTCCGCCAGGGCTCGGACCGCAACGGAACCCCGGGTGCGGTGCCCGGAGCGGGCGGCGTGGGCGCCCCGGGCGCGGCGGCTCCCATCCCCGGCGCAGGGGGCTTCCCCGGTCCGGGAGGCTTCCCCGGCACGCCCGGTGCGTTCGGCTTCCCCGGGGGACCGATGCCGTTCGGCGCGACGCCGCAGGGCCCGCCGCCCCCCCTCCAGCGCCCGGTGGGGCGCTTCGCCCCCTTCGGAGGCAAGTGACCGATGGCCCGGCGCGGATTCACCCTCATCGAGATCCTGGTCGCGGTGGCGATCACGGCGATGATCGGCGGCATCGTCGCCGCCGCCTTCACCTCCGGCTTCCGGGCCAAGGAACTGGTGGAGACCGAGGCGGAGCGCTACCGAGGGCTCCGGGTGGCGATGGACCGGATGGTCCGGGAGATCGGCGCCGCCTACGTCAGCGACCGCTACGACCTGCGGCGTTACCGCGACCAGAACGACCGTCCGACGAACTTCATCGGCTCGCGCGACCGGCTGCTCTTCACCTCCCTGGCGCACCAGCGGCTCTACTCCGACGCCAAGGAGTCGGATCAGATGGTGGTCGAGTACTCGGTGCGCAGCGCCAACGTCCCCGGGGCGCGCGGGCGGCAGGACCTGATGCGCCGCGAGAACCCCAACCTCTACGGAGAGGACCGGATGGACCGCGGCGGTGCGGAGGACGTGCTGCTCGAGGACGTGAAGCGCATCGAGCTCTCCTACTGGGACTCGGACAGGAAGGACTGGGTGACCGACTGGGACACCCGCCGGCTGGAGAAGAAATCCATCCTTCCCACCCGGGTGCGGATCGTCCTCGTCCGGGTCGACGAGGAGGGGCGCGAGCAGAAGTACGTCACCGAGACGCGGGTGATGCTGAACACGGAGATCCCGAGGTTCTGATGGCCCGGCCCAGGCGGCGCGAGCGCGGCGTGGCCCTGCTCCTGGTGGTCCTCTCCATCGCCATCCTGGCGGCGGTGGCGGCGGAGTTCGCCTACTCCTCGCGGGTCGATCTGGAGATGGCGACGCACGAGCGCGACGCCCTGCGCGCCGAGTACCTGGCCCGGAGCGGCCTCGGCCTGGCCCGGCTCCTGCTCCAGTTCCAGAAGCAGCTCGACGCCTCGATGCAGGGCCTGGCCTCCACCCCCGTTCTGGGCTCCGCGGCGGCCGGGTTCAATCTCCAGCTGTGGAAGCTGGTCCACCTCGACTGCCAGACGCTGGGGCGCTTCCTCCCCCAGAACGAGCCGGGCGGTGAGCTGGGGGTTCCGGCGGTGAAGCGGAAGGGCCGCGCGCCCGAGGCGCCGGCCGGGGCGCTGGGGGCGCCGCTCATCGACTACGGGACCTTCCGGGGCTGCTACGCCAGCACCATCGACGACGAGGAGGCGCGGCTCAACGTCGGCCAGCTGGACAGCCTGCTCACCGCTGGCACCGGACGGGCGGCGGTGCAGCGCTTCTACCTGCTCCTCACCGACAAGCGCTTCGACTTCGTCTTCGACCACGAGGATGCATACAAGGTGAAGATCAACGCCAACGACGCGCTGATCAACGTCAAGGACTGGACCGACGCCGACGACTTGATCTCCACCCTGGCCCTGGTCCAGGGCCTCCCCCAGGTGGGGAGCGGCTTCGGCGACGAGCCCGGCCTCTACTCCCGCTACACCCCGCGCTACCGGCCGAAGAACGCCGCCTTCGACACCATCGACGAGCTCTTCTTCGTACACGGCATCGGCGACCGGTTCATGGCCGCCTTCCGTGACCGGATCACCGTCTACCCGGACATCAATGCGCGGCTGAACGTGAACAGCGATGACCCGCTGATCCTCGCCCTGGCGGTGCGCACCGCGGCGGACCCGGCGCACCCGGACGGCCGGCTGGCGGACCCGGTGTTCCTGGACGCGGTGGTGCAGAAGATCCGCGCCGCGCAGCTGCTCTCGCCGATGGGGCTGACGGTGGGGTCCTTCCTCACCGTCCTCGTCCAGGCGGGCATCGCCGTCGACCCGCAGATCACGAGCAACGTGCAGGCCAACCCCTACCTCGGCGACCGGTCGAAGACCTTCCGGGTCACCGCCACTGGAGAGGCGGGGGACGTGCAGCAGACGGTGACCGCCGTGGTGCGCCTGGAGCGTCCCGAGGACGGCCTGGGCCGCCTCCTCTACTGGAAGGGGGAGTGAGGGTCCGCCATGGCACGCATCCTCGGGCTCGACCTGGGCAGCCACTCGGTGAAGGCGGGGCTGCTCGACGCCGGCCGGGCGACCACCCTGGCCGGATGGGCCGAGGTCCGGCGCCCGGAGGGCGCCCAGGAGGAGTCGCTCCGGACGGCCCTGGCCAGGCTCCGGGCCGAGCACCCCTGGCAATGGGAGCAGGTGGTGGTGGCGGTGCCGGGGAGCTCGGTGGCCACCCATCCGGTGACGCTCCCCTTCCACGACGCGAAGCGCATCGAGGCGGCGCTGCCCTTCGAGGTGGAGGGCGAGCTCCCGGTGGAGCTCACCGAGGTGCTCTTCGACTACCAGCCGGGCGGCTCGGGGGAGGCGGCGAGCAACCTCCTGGTGGGCGTGGTGCGCAAGGACGAGCTCCGCCAGCTGGTGGCGCTCCTGGCCGAGGCCGGCTTCGACCCCCGGCGGGTGACCCACCCGGCGCTGGCCTACCGCGCGCTCTTCGTGGGCCGGGCCCAGGCGCTGGCCGTCGAGCGGGAGCAGCTCGTGGCCCTGGTCGACGTCGGCCACCGGAGGACGACGATGGCCGTCGGGCATCCGGGCGAAGGGCTGGTCTACGCCCGGGTGGTGCCGGGCGGGGGCGCGGAGGTGACGGCCGCGCTATCGCGGGAGTTCGGCGTCTCGCTGGCCGATGCCGAGGTGTGGAAGGAGCGGGACGCCACGCTGGCGCCCGGCGGCGGAGAGGAGCACGAGCGCGCGCGGGGCGCCATCCGGCGGGCGCTGAAGCCGGTGGTGCGCGAGGTGCGGGCCACGCTCAAGGCGGCGGCCACCCGCGACCATCGACCGGTGGGGCGCCTGCTCCTCGCCGGAGGAACGGCGCAGCTCCCCGGGCTGGCCGAGGCCTGGACCGAGGAGCTCGAGCTTCCGGCGGCGTCGCTCGCCCCGGCCGGCGAGGCCGAGGCTCGGCCCGAGCTCCGTACGAGGGGCGCGCAGGCCTGGGCGCTGGCGGTGACCGGGGCGGTCCGGGGCGAGCGCTTCAACTTCCGGCGCGGCGAGCTGGCCTTCACCGGCGAGCTGGACTGGCTCCGACGCCGGCTGCCGCAGCTGGCCGCCTTCGCCGCGGTGCTGCTCGCCCTCCTGGTCACCTTCGGCATCGTGCGCAGCGCGCTGCTCGGACGGCGCGAGGCGGCGGTCGATGCCCGGCTCTGCGAGCTGACCCGTCGGGTGCTGGGGACCTGCGAGCGAAACTACGACCGGGCGCTGAACCTGCTCCGCGGCAAGGAGAGCCCGGCCGCGGCGCTGCCCAAGCTTTCGGCCACCTCGCTCCTCGCCGAGGTGGCGGCGCGCATCCCGGCCGAGGTCCCGGTCACGCTCGACCAGCTGACCGTCGACCTGGACCGGGTGACGCTGCGGGGCGAGACGGACAACGCCAAGAGCATCGACCGGGTCCAGGAGGCGCTGAAGAGCTACCGCTGCTTCCGGGACGTGAAGGAGGGCCGGGTGGAGCGGACCAAGGACGGGGCGCACGTGAGCTTCGTCCTCGACGTGCAGGTGGAGTGCGGGGAGCCGGCGCCGCCGGCGGGATGAGGGGCATGGAACGGCTGAGGCAGCTCTGGGCGGAGGCACAGGCCTGGCTGGGCGGGCTCTCCCGGCGCGAGCAGGTGCTGGTCGGAGCGGCGGCCGCGGGGGCGGTGGCCCTGGTGCTCTTCGTCACCCTCTTCTCGCTGGCCAGCGCCGCCGATGCCACCCGGCGGCGGACGGCGACGAAGCTGGAGCAGCTCGGCCAGGCCCAGGCGCTGGCACAGAGCTTCGCCGAGGCGGAGCGCGCCCGGAAGGCGGACGAGGCGCAGCTCTCGGCGAGCGGGGTGAGCCTGATCACCTACCTCGAGGAGAAGGGGTCGCAGGCGGGGATCTCCTTCCCAGGCTTCACCCCCAAGGCCGAGGTCGCGCTGGGGGACGGGAAGATCACCGAGAACAGCGTGGAGCTGACCCTCACCGACGTCACCCTGACCAAGCTGGTGGCCTTTCTCTCCTCGGTGGAACAGGGTCCGGGAATGGTCAAGGTGAAGTCGCTGCGCATCGAGCCCCACCCCAAGGACAACCAGCTCACCGCCCACGCGACGATCTCCACCTACCGCCTGAAGACGACGCCGTGACCGAATCCCGTCCGCGGCGCTGGTGGCGTCTTCTCACGAAGGGGAAGCTCACCCTGCAGGGATGGCAGCGCCACGCCGTCTTCGCGCTCTTCGGTCTGGCCTGCTTCCTGGTCTTCGCCTCCCTCACCTTCCCCGATGCCGCCCTCCGGGCGCGCCTGCAGGCGGAGGCGGACCGCGCCGGGCTGGTGCTGCGCATGGAGGGCCTCTCCGCGGGGCTGTTCGGCGCCACCGCCTCGCGGGTGCGGCTGAGCCGGGCCTCGGATCCGGGCGGAGAACCGCTCCTGGTGGACCGGCTCACCGTCCGCCCGATGCTCTTTCCCCCCGGGCTCTCGGTGCGAGCCGCGCTCTTCGGGGGAACGGCCACCGCCTCGCTGGCCAGCTCCGGCAAGTCGGTGGGCATCGTCCTCTCGGGCATCGACCTGAGCCGCTCCAACCTCAAGGCCCTCTCCGGTGCGGATGCCGAGGGGAAGGTGGACGGACGGCTCACCCTCGACCTCCCCGCCGGGCGCGGGAGCGAGCCCCAGCTGGCGAGAGCCTCGGGCGAGCTCCGCCTCGGCGGCCAGGGGCTGCTCCTGCGCGGAGGGACGGTGACCGTTCCCATCGCGGGGACGCCCACGCCGGTGGACCTGCCGCGGGCGGCGCTGGGCACCCTGGAGGCGACGGTGACCTTCCAGGAAGGGGCGGGGACGGTGCAGCGGTTCCGCATCAAGGGGGACGACCTGGAGGCAACGGCCTCCGGCACGCTCAAGCTCGCCCCCCGGGTGGAGTACGTGGAGCTGGCGGTGCCGATGAAGCTCCGACTGGAGGCGGAGTTCCTCAAGCGGCTGGGGGTCATCGGGGTGGGCTACTCCGCGCTCCCGCCCGATCCCGAACAGCCGGGCTTCCGGGACGCCCGGCTGGGCGGCTACCTGGGCAAGCCGACCTTCACTCCCGGCCGCTGACGCCTGGCGGGCGGGCGTGCTAGACGAATCGGCGGTTCGCAGCGGGGGGGATCCATCATGGCAGAGCTGGTGTTTCTGCGCCGGGGCGAGGAGGTGCTGCGTTTCGCGCTCGACCGGTCGCGGGTGGTGCTGGGGCGTGGGGAGAAGAGTGACGTGGTGATCCCCGATCCGGAGGTGAGCCGCCAGCAGGCGGCGCTCCTCCTGGACGGCGGAGAGGTCGTTGTGGAGGACCTCTCCGGCAAGGGGACGGTCGTCTCCGGGGCGAAGACGAGCCGGGCGGCGCTGCCGGACGGGGCGGACATCGCGCTCGGTCAATGGCGGGCGGTCTTCCACCAGCGGAGCTCGGAGGAGGAAGCGGCGCCGACGGTGGCCACCGGTGTGCCCACCGAGGTGCAGCGCCCGGCCGCGCCGCCGAAGTGGGTTCCGGCCCAGGTGCGGGTGCGGACGGCGACCGGCGAGACGGTCCACCGCATCGTCGGCGACTCCTTCACCGCCGGATCGGATCCGTCCAACGACCTGGTGCTCGCCGACCGCTTCGTCTCCGGCCGGCACCTCCGCATCTCGCGCCGGGAGGGGGGCTTCCTGGCCGTCGATGCCGGGAGCACCAACGGCGTCTTCCTCGGAAACGCGCGAATCTTCGAGGCCGAGCTGCCCATGCACTCCACGCTCCGCTGCGGTGAGGCGGAGCTCACCCTCGAGCCGGCGTCTGGCGCCCGCAAGGAGGGCGCCTTCCTGGGGATGATCGGCGCCGATCCATCGCTCCGCCAGCTGTCGGAGCTCATCGAGCGGGTGGCCCCCTCGAGCGCCACGGTGGCCATCTTCGGTGAGTCGGGCTCGGGGAAGGAGCTGGTGGCGCGCGCCCTCCACGCCCGGAGCCAGCGGACGGACCGGCCCTTCGTGCCGGTGAACTGCGCGGCGATCAGCAAGGAGCTCATCGAGAGCGAGCTCTTCGGCCACGAGAAGGGCAGCTTCACCGGGGCGGTGGCGGCCCACAAGGGCGCCTTCGAGGAGGCGGACGGGGGCACGCTCTTCCTTGACGAGATCGGCGAGCTGCCGATCGACCTCCAGGCCAAGCTCCTGCGAGCCCTCGAGTCCGGAGAGATCCGGCGGGTGGGCGCGGGGCGCCCGAGCACGGTGGACGTGCGAGTGGTGGCGGCGACGAACAAGGACCTCCTGGCCGCCACGCGGGCCGGGCGGTTCCGGGAGGACCTCTACTACCGGCTGTGCGTCATCCCCCTGCACCTTCCGCCGCTGCGCGGCCGGCGGGGCGACGTGCCGGCGCTGGCCGAGCACTTCGTCAAGGCGTTCAGCCCACGGGGCCAGACGGTGCGCATCACGCCCGAGGCGGTGGAGCGGCTCGCCCAGCACAACTGGCCGGGGAACATCCGCGAGCTGAAGAACGTGGTGCACCGCGCGCTGCTCCTGCGCCGGGGGCAGATGATCGACGTGGGGGACCTGACCTTCGATCCGGACCCCACCCATACGGCCGGAGCTCCGGTGGGGGAATTCATCCCCGGGCTGACGCTGGAGCAGATGCTGCAGCGGCTGGAACGGGAGATCGTGGAGAGCGCGCTCCGGCGCTTCAACAACAACCGCGAGCGGGTGGCGCGCGAGCTGGGGGTGGCGCGGTCCACCCTCTTCAAGCGGCTCAAGGACTGGGGGCTCACCCGGCAGGAGGAGGTCGAGCCGCCCGAAGCGCCGCCGCCGGCCTGAGCAGCTGAAATATCCACCCCACCCCGGGCGTACTCTCCCCAGCCCCATGGCCACGTGGACAGCCCCTGCCCGCTCGGCGAGCCTCCCCTCCGTGGCCTCCCCTGCCCCCCGCAGCCGGCTCGATCCCGCCAACCTCCTTCTCCTGGCAGCCTTCGTCGCCCTCGGCCTCTTCTTCTGGGACGCTCCCCTCCTGCTCCCGGTGAAGCTGCTGGTGGTGATGGGGCACGAGAGCGGCCACGCCCTGGCCACCCTCCTCGTCGGCGGCGAGGTGAAGCGGGTGGTGCTGTCCGCCGACCAGTCCGGCGCCTGCCTCTCCGCCCTCCCACCCGGAGCCTGGCCGAGCATCGTCGTCTACTCGGCGGGGTACGTGGGCAGCGCCGTGGCCGGCGCGGTGCTGCTCGTCCTCGGCTTCCGCCTCCGCCTGGCCCGCACCGTCCTCGGCGCCTACGCGGTGTGGCTGGCGGTGATGGGCGTGCTCTTCGCCGGCAACGCGTTCACCATCGCCTTCTGCCTGGGGATGGCCGCCGTCCTGGCCGCGGGGGCGCGCTGGCTGCCGCTGCTCGCCGTCCGCCTCCTGGTGCTCTTCCTCGCCGCCTTCACCGGCCTGTACGCGCTCTTCGACCTCCGGGACGACCTGTGGAACTCGGGGATGCGCGCCCAGAGCGACGCCGCGCTCCTCGCGGCCGGGACGTTCCTTCCCGCCTTCGCCTGGGCCGGGCTGTGGACCCTCCTCAGCCTGACCATCCTCGGATGGGCGGCCGTCTTCTCCCTCCGATCCCGCCCCGGGCCCAAGCCCGGGCTTGCCCCGGCGCAGGGCCCGGCTTAAGGGAACGCGCCGTCCCTCCTCCTGTCCCCAAGGACATCATGGCGCCCGCCCTCCCCCTGGCCTTGCTGCTCTCCGCCGTCCCGGCGCTCGACGTCCCGGTGACGCGCTCCCAGCTCCCCAACGGCCTCAAGGTCCTCGTCGCCCCGGACCGCACCGTCCCCGGGGTGACCATCAATCTCCTGTACCACGTGGGGAGCAAGGACGAGCAGCCTGGACGCACCGGCTTCGCGCACCTCTTCGAGCACCTGATGTTCATGGGTGCGCGGTACGTCCCCTACCCCGAGTTCGACACGATCATGGAGGCCGGGGGCGGGGTGAACAACGCTTCCACCAGCTACGATGTCACCGACTACTACTCGGTCGGCCCATCCAACCTGCTCGACACCTTCTTGTGGATGGAATCGGACCGCCTCCTCACCCTGGGCCAGGAGATGACCCAGGAGAAGCTGGAGACGCAGCGCAAGGTGGTCCTCAACGAGCGGCGGCAGAGCTACGAGAACGTGCCCTACGGCAAGGTGGAGGACGTGCTCCCGCCGGCCCTCTTCCCCAAGGGCAACCCCTACAGCTGGCCGGTGATCGGCTCGTCGGCGGACCTGCGGGCAGCAACGTTGCAGGACGTGAAGGCCTTCTTCGCCACCTGGTACGTCCCCTCCAACGCCAGCCTGGTCATCGCTGGCGACGTCGACACAGGCCAGGCGCTGGCCGCGGTGACCAAGTACTTCGGCTTCCTCCCCACCCGACCGGCGCCGCGCGAAGCCACCGCTCCCCCGGCCACCCTCACCTCGGAGAAGCGGATCGAGCTCACCGACAAGGTGGAGCTGGACAAGGTGGTCATCGCCTGGCTCAGCCCGCGCGACGGGACGATCGGCGACGCAGCCTGCGACCTCTTGGCCAGCATCCTCGCGCGGGGCAAGGCCTCGCGGCTCTACCAGCGGCTCGTCTACCGGGACCAGCTGGCCACCGAGGTCCACGCCGCGCAGGAGACCCGCGAGCTGCAGAGCGTCTTCCAGATCGAGGCCCTGGCCCGCCCCGGCGTGGGGGTGGCCGCGCTGGAGAAGGCCATCGACGAGGAGCTCCAGCGCCTGCGTAGGGAGGGGCCCACTGCAGCGGAGGTCGACGCGGCCCGGGCGCTCATCTACACCGACTCCGCGCGGCGTCTGGAGTCGCTGGTCAGCCGGGCCAGCTACCTGAATCGCCTCCAGCTCACCTACGGAGACGGCGCCACGGTGACCCGCGACCTCGAGCGCTACGCCGGGCTCACCCCGGCCAGCCTGCGCGAGACGGCGAACCAGGTGCTCGGCCCGGGCCGGGTGGTGGTCGAGATCCGGCCCGAGCAGAAGCTCTCGTCCGCCCAGGAGGTCCACTGATGCGCCCCCTCGCGCTCCTCGCCGCGGGCGTCCTGGTGGCCGCCTGTGACTTCGCTCCCCCCAAGCCGGACCTCAATCCGCCGCTTCCTCCCTCCAAGCCCGCGGCGGCGACACCCGGCAAGTCGGCCGCCCTTCCCGGCGAGGACGTCCTCGCCCACCGCCCGGGCATCCCGCCCCTGGGCGCCTTCGATGCTCCGGTCCCCAGCGTCCTCACCCTCCCCACCGGACTGAAGCTCTACGTCGTGCACCGCCCGAGCGCCGGCCTGGAGGCGCTGGCCTTCATCAGCCGGCAGGGCACCGCCGCCGACCCACCGGGCAAGGAGGGACTGGCCTCGCTGGCCGCCTCGATGCTCCAGGCGGGGAGCGCCGGAAAGTCCCAGGCGGAGATCGCCGCCGCCGCGGACGCGCTGGGCGCCAACCTCGCCGTCCGCGCCGGCCCGGATGCGCTGACCATCGGGCTCTCGGCGCTGGCTCCGCGCCTGCCGGAGATGGCGGCGCTCCTCGCCGACGTCGCGCTGCGGCCGAACCTCGCCCCGGACGACTGGAGGAAGATCCAGGCCCAGCGCCTGGCCGAGCTGACCGCCAATCTCAGTCAGCCGCGGGTGGCGGCCCAGGCGGCGTTCCTGGCCGCGGTGTACGGCAACGGCCCGCTCGGGCATCTGCCGCCCGGGACGCTGGCCTCGGTGAAGGGGCTCGGCCTTCGCGACGTGAAGGCCTTCCTGGCCACCCTCTCCCCGGGCGACTCGGCCATCGTCGCCGTGGGAGGCGTCGCCCCGGACGCGGTGCGCTCCGCCGTCGAGCGCGCGTTCGGCGCCTGGAAGGGCAGCGGCCAGCGCGCTCCGCGCCGGCGGACCGAGGCCCCGCCCGCTCGCCGTCCCCGCTTCGTGCTCGTCGACTACCCGACCAAGCCCCAGTCGGTGCTGGTGGTCGGGCAGCCGGCGGTCCCCCGCTCCTCCCCGGACGTCCTCGCCCTCGAGCTGGCCAACGCCGTGGTGGGCGGGAGCTTCACCAGCCGGCTGAACCAGAACCTGCGCGAGAAGAACGGGTACAGCTACGGAGCGGGCAGCTTCTTCGCCTTCGGCCGCGGCCCGGGGCCCTTCGAGGCCCGGACCAGCGTCCAGACCGACGTCACCGGCAAGGCGGTGACCGAGGTCTTCGGCGAGCTCCAGCGGCTGGTGGCCGAGCCGCTCTCCGCCGAGGAGCTGGAGAAGGGCAAGGCCCTGCTCGCCTTCGGGCTGGTGGAGGCGCTGCAGAGCGTGGATGCCACCACCCAGGCGGTGGGGGAGCTGTTCGTCTTCGACCTCCCGCTCGACGAGTACCGGACCTTCGTTCCCCGGCTGCGCGAGCTGACCTCGAGCGCGGTGCAGGACGCGGTGCGCCGGGTGCTCGACCCGGCGAAGATGACGCTGGCCATCGCCGGCGACGCCCAGGCGGTGGTGCCGCAGCTGAGCGCGGAGAGCACGCTCGGGCTTCCCGCCCCGCAGATGCGCAACGCCGAGGGGCAGCCGGCGGGCCGCACCAAGCCGGTGGTCACCGCCGGGGGCGCATCCGGTAGGTCACAAACGACGCAGCGTCGTTGAACTGGAAGTACGGGTTTCTCTCCGCCTCGCGCCCGATGGAGGACACCGGGACGTCGCCGTAGTCGTGGCCGGGGAAGAGCCGGGTGGTGGCCGGAAGCTTCCCCAGCACCCCGGTCAGGGTGTGGAACATCGCGCCCGGATCCCCGCCGAGGAGATCGCACCGCCCGCATCCGTTCACGAAGAGCGTGTCCCCGGCCACCAGCGCGTCGGCGGCGAGCAGGCACTGGGAGCCGGGAGTATGGCCGGGCGTGTGGACGGCCACCAGCTGGGCGTTGCCCACGGTGACCCGCTCTCCCGGGCCCAGGCGCCGGAGCGCGTCGCCGAAGGCCTGGAGGTCGGGTGAGAAGTCGATCTCCGCCCGCTGCGCGTAGACGGGGAGGTCGTGCCGGCGGAGGAGCTCGGCCACGCCGTTGATGTGGTCCTTGTGGCAGTGGGTGAGGAAGATGCCGGCCAGCCACTTCCCATCGGCGGTGCACGCCTTCTCGATGGCGTCCACGTCCCAGGCCGGATCGACGACGCACACGTCGCGCGCGCCCTCCGACCCGACGAGGTAGACGAAGTTCTGCATCGGTCCGAGCGCGAGCTGATGGATGAACACCGGCGGTGCAGCCACGCCCGAAGCGTCGTTTGCGCCGTGGTCAGCCGTCAACCCTGGCCGGCTGCGGGGCGAGTTGGACCCGGGGTGCGGGGGCGTGCTCAGCCCACCTGCCTGAGCATGTGCCGGTGCGGGATGCCGACCTCGGTGAAGGGCTCGCCGTCCACCGCATACCCGAGCCGCTCGTAGAACCCCACTGCCGCCTGGCGCGCATGGAGGGTCACCG
>Ga0335085_10012565_pt1 | contig 12471 bp, 8 predicted proteins | sample Lox_Sample_45_FD_206712 | JGI IMG/M metagenome (GOLD analysis project Ga0335085, IMG submission 206712) | Soil microbial communities from Loxahatchee National Wildlife Refuge, Florida, United States - Lox_Sample_4.5 | ecosystem: Environmental > Terrestrial > Soil > Wetlands | place: USA: Florida...
AGTGGCGGACGGTGGCCATCAGTGCGGTGGAAGCCTGTCAGCGGATGTCCCGTTGCGCAGGCGCGAAGCTACTGCGGAGGGCTACGTTCGAGGCGTGACTAATCCAGATCCGCCCATCCAGTCGGCTATGCCGAGGCCTGGCCTGACTCCGCTTGAGCTTGCACAGGATCTTGTGGCCAGGATCGAACAGGGCAATGCTTATGCCCGGTCACGGAAGAACCGGTTTCGGTCGAGTTCTTCTGTGGTGAGGATGGTGTCTCTGGTCCTGACCGTGGCATCTACGATTATCCTTGGCCTCAGAACCTTAATGTCTGGACTGCTATCGCCTTTTCGCTGGTGGCGGTCGTAACATCAGTTAATACCCTTGAACCCTTCTTTGCGTGGCGATCACGCTGGGTTCTGATGGAAGAAGCGCAGTACAAGTTCTACAGGTTGCGCGATGAAGCCACCTATTACATTGCGGCCAGCCAGCCAGATCAGTTGGATTGATCGAGGATTCAGCAAATGTTTGATGAGTACCAGCAGATCTGGGACCAGCTCAGTAATCGCTGGATGGAGTACCGGCGGACACCGGGAGCATGACGACAGTAGGGGAGATGTACCAGCCCTGCTCGCGACATCGTTTGACGTAGGCTCTAACGGTCGCGCAGGGTGCGCTCATCTGCCGCGTTCCGGTACATCCGCGACGGCAAACATGGTCGCAGCCTGCAGCCCGAACTGACTACCAGCTGCAATTGCCACAGAGGCCTGTCAAGGACATCGCCTGGTTGCAAGTGAGACAGATCTCGCCGATTCTTCCTTCATGCCTGAGCGTGCGTCCTTCGGAAATTCAGCACGGGCGGCGATACAAGCCTTGCACGCGCGAAGAGTATGCATCTGTTCTTCGTCGCCGGTTCAGGCGTACCCAGAATGGTATCGTCTCGCCACTCGAAGTGGCCGCAGTCGGGGTCGTACCGCAATCTGGGTTTCTCCCCCAGGTGGCGGTAGTCACCGCGGACGGCCAGGTGCAGCTGAACAAGAACGTGGTGACTGGCTCGGAGCCGTTCCTGCGGCTGATCGGGGATCTGCCCTCGGGGACGCCGGTAGCGTTCGAGGCGGCCTTCGGCTGGAGCTGGCAGGCCGGCCTGCTCGAGGACTACGGCTTCGAGGCGCACCTGGTGCACCCGCTGCGGTGCAAGGCGATCGCCTCGGCCAGGCTGAAGAACGACAAGGGCCGGCGCAGCGACCCTGGCGTAGCTGTTGCGTGCGGACCTGCTACCCGAGGCGTGGATCGCCCCGGCAGATGTCAGCCAGTCCGGTCAGCGCTGAATCCTGGGGCGTCCGGATCATGTTGCGTGCGGCCATCCTGCTTGTGGCAGAGCAGCAGGTGACATCAGGACAGCTGCTTGCCAGTCCGGTTACACGCGCAGTAGCAATGTCTTGGGAGCGTGTCGCGGCTCCGCTCGCCGTGGAGGGGGCGGATCATCGGGTGTGTCAACGGCGGCGGTCTGCGTCGACCCGCGGGCGCTCGTCTGTACTTGTCGCGCTGATATGGCGCTGCCTCGCGAGGCGGCAGTTCCGGGGACAACCGGTGCGTGCCGAGTGATAGGAGGCTCGGATGAGCGATGGGCAGAGCTTTCGGGTCTTCGTCAGTTCAACGTTCGGAGATCTTGCTCGTGAGCGTACTGTTCTGGATAGCCTGGTGTTTCCCCAGGTCGCCGACTGGTGCGCGAATCGTGGATCAAGCTTCAGGGCCGTCGACCTGCGCTGGGGCATCAGTGAGGCCGCCTCGCGTCAGCGCCGGACCATGGACGTCTGCCTCAGCGAGGTGCGCCGGTGTATGGCGGCATCGCCATCGTTCAGCCTCATTCTCCTGCTTGGTGACCGGTACGGGTGGCGGCCGGTGCCCGCCCGCATCGACGGCGAGACGTTCGGCCTGCTGGTACAGGCCTCGTCTCGCGATGGCCGTGAGCTGCTCCGCGCGTCGTATCGCCTCGATGAGAACGCTCGCCCGGGGCAGTACCTCCTGCTGCCGCGCGATGGGCCGGGCCGGCGCGGCGCCCAGCAGGCCGAGGAGGTGGTGCTGAGGTCGGTGCTTGATCACGCTCTGGCGACGGCTTTCCGCCAGGATGACTCGCGGCAGGTCACGTACGGTGCCTCAGCCACCCATCTTGAGGTGGCCGAGGCGCTGGGCGGCTCCGGGACGGGATCTGGCAACGTGCTGGTGTTCGCTCGGAAACGTGATCCGGGGAAGACCAGCGAGGACCGCCGCCGCCTCGACGCGTTCGAGGCGGAGATGACCGGCCGGCTCGGACGCGATGCCATTCACCGGTACTCGGTAGGAGAAGACCCGGAGCTCACTGCCTTTCGGGCTCAGTTCGAGGAAGCGCTCAGGCTGAAGATCCTTGCGGCTTCCACCCGGGATGCCAGGCCACGGGCAGAGCCGGCGGGTGCAGGCACGCCGCTCTTCTGGGACCTCGCCGCGCAACGGGCACAGAATACCGTCGGGCTCGCCCGGGTCCGCGACGCGGTGACGGAGTATGTTCGCGGCGACGCCTCACATCCGCTCGTCATCACCGGAGCCGTCGGCTCCGGGAAGTCGACCGCGCTCGCGGTGGCGTGCGGCGAGCTGCGGACAGAGGACGCCCCGCTGGTCATCGGCCGCTTTGCCGGTGCCGTCCCGGAATGGACGAACCGCGACGACCTGCTGCGCGGGCTCTGTGCCGAGATCGATGCCGGCGACGGTCAGGGCACGCCTCCGCCATGGTCGGGCCTGGAGCTCGAACTCGCCTTCGCGGCGCGCCTGGCCGCACCCAGGATGCGGCCGCTGCACGTCTATATCGACGGCGTGGACCAGCTCGAGGCGCCGGCGGGCAACGAAGGGCCGGCCATACGGTGGGTCCCCGGCGTCGTGGGTCCCCGGGTGAAGCTCGTCCTGACGGCGACCGATGAGCCGGGCGTGCCCGGACAGGCCTGCCAGGCGCTGCGCCAGTTCTTGCCGGCGGGGGCGTTCGTGCCGGTCGACGAACTCTCGCTAGCTGAGGCGGAAATCCTCCTTAGCCGCTGGCTCGAGGTTGCCGGGCGGGACGTCCAGGAGGGGCAGCGTGCTCAGCTGATGAAGGTGTTCTCCCGGCGCCGGCTCCCCCTGCTCCTGCGCCTGGTGACCGATCAGGCGGTCAGGTGGCGTTCGTACGATGTCCCGCGACTGGGCACTGACGAGGAAGGGGTGATCCGCGATGCCATCGACGGGTTCGCGGCCGACGCCGATCACGGCGCGGTCCTGGTCCGAGCGGCGCTCGCCTACCTCAGCGCGTCCCGGTTCGGGCTCTCCGACGACGAGATGATCGCCCTGCTCGGATCGGATAGGGCGGTGATGGCGGACCTCGCGGAGCGCTCACCGTACTGGCCGCTGTCGCGGTCACTGCCGTATGTGGTCTGGGCCCGCCTCCGCAGCGACCTGGGCGCGTTCGTTACCGATCGCGCGGTCGACGGGGAGATCATCAGCGCGCTCGCAGGCCGGACGGTCCAGGCGGTCGCCGCCCGGCGGGCCGGGCGCTTGCCACCCGCCCACGGTCACCTGAGCCGGTTCTTCTCGGGTGAGCTCACGCCTGGTCCGCAAGCCGAAGCCGGACGAGAGGGAGAAGGGCCGGTCCCGACGGGGCCGGCGCCTGTGCGGGTGCTGTCGGAGCTGCCCTTTCAGCTGACGCGGGCAGGGCAGTGGCCGAAGCTGGCCGCGACCCTGGGCGACCCCGCCTTCATCGACCGGAAGTGCTCGGCCGGTCACACCAGCGACCTGGTGCACGACTACGAACGCGCGCAGGCGGCGATGCGAAACGCCGAAACCGCTGAGACCGGCGAGGAGGCCGCCGCCCTCCGGCAATGGTCGTCATTCGTCATCCGGCAACGGGCCTCGATCGAGGAGTTCGCGGGCGTCGAGGGTTTCGTCCTGCAGCAGATCGCCAACGAGGGGCCTCCGGGGCTCACCGCCACGGGCCGCGGAAATGGCAGAGCGCCGATGCGGCCTGGGACGGTCTGGTTCCACCGCGACCGGTCCGCTGAACCGGCCGACCCCGTGGTCGCCGAGCTCCGCGGCCACGCGAAGGGCGCCACCGACTGTGTCTTCGACGCCACAGGTGAGCTCCTGTTCTCCTCCGGCATGGATGGCCGCTTGCTGATCTGGAGCACTGCGGACTGGAGCCTTGCGGACGTCGCCGCGGAACTCGGCGAATCCGCCGACAGCTGCGATATCTCCCCGGACGCTCACCTGGTCGTCACCGCGTGCGCCGACGGTTTGGTGCGCATCCATGACCTCCGGCGCAGGACGGTCGTGGTGTGCGAAACGCGCTTCGAACTCGGCCCGCGACGCTGTCGTTTCACCCGGGATGGCCGATCGGTCATCGCGGTCGGACGGCCCGGGGTGGCGATGTTCGACGCGTCCACAGGAGCCCCGCGGTATACGGCCCTGCCCGAGGAGATCGCGAACGACTGCACCATCCTGGACCGGGAGACCGCCGCGGTGGGCGACTGTGACGGGAACGTCTCTCTGGTGAACCTGGCCACTGGCGGGGTCCGCCAGACGCTCGGGCTCGACCAGGTGCGGCGGGCTCAAGGCGCCTGCCTCTCACCTGAGGGCCGGTACCTGGTGGCGGTGGGCGGCAAATTCCAGACCGAGGACGACATGGCGCCGTTCGGTGAGAAGGCCCTGTGGGACACATCGTCCTGGCAGCAGCTCAGCCATCACTTCCAGCGGCTCGACAAGCCGGCCCTGAACTGCGTGTTCGTCGATGGCGGGCGGTTCTACGCCGTGGGTCTGTGGGATGGTGCCATACGCGTATTCCGGACCGAGGACGGTGCGCTGGTCAACGAGTTCAAGGGCCATGACAACGGGGTCCGGGGAATGGCGGTCTCGCCGGACGGGTCATGGCTGGCGACCGCGGCCTTCGACGGCGTGGTGAAGATCTGGAGCGTGGCGGCCCTGACCGTCCCGCAGCCGGCCGATCAGGTTGGCCAGGGACTTTTCTGCCTGCTTGACGCCTCCGATGGGGGATGGGCGCTGACCGCCGCAGTGGACAACCTGAGCGCGAGCATCTCGGCGCGAAGGGTGCCCGATCGGGGCGAGAGGCAGAGTACCGCCAGGCGCCTTGACCGGCCACGCGAGCTCGCGGGGCTTCAGCTGCAGCGCAGGGACCCGGTGCTGCCCATGCGGACGTTCGCCTGGTCCGTTCCTCGCGTCGCCGACCGCCCTAGCCACCGCACGTCTCCCATCGCCGGCGCCGGATGGCACTGGATCATCCACGCGCCCGCGCGGATGTGGCCACCGAGCTACCACCTGCTGCCTGAGATTGACGCTTCGCTCTGGTCGGCCGACAACGTGACGTGGGCACGGTCGCCGAGCGGCTACTTCCTCGGGCTGGTCCGCAGGCGGATGAAGCGTCCCGGCGCGAAGGTCGTCTGGACCGTCGAACTGCTGATCTACATGTGCGAGCCAGGTGCGCTGCGGCCGCTCCTGAGTTCCGCGTTCGACGTGCCCCTCGAATGGGAAGTCGGGAGCTGCTCGTTCGATCCAGGTGAGGATCGATTCCTTGCCGCCGTGGGTCCGGCGGTCTACCAACTGCCGCTGCTCCCGCTGGCCACCATCACGCAATTCGGCGGGACGGACGAGTCCGGGCCAGACGGCCCGGTGCAGTCGTTCAGCGTGTCGCGCGATGGTGCGCTGCTTGCTCTCGGATACCTCGGCGGCGAGATCCGCGTGTTCGATGCGCAAACCCGCGACGTTCGTGAGGCCTGGAGGGCGCACCGAGGCGACGTCGTGGATTGTGCCTACCTGAACGACTCCGTACTCGCCTCGATAGGCACCGACGGCGCGCTGAAACTGTGGGATCCGGCCGCCCGGGGCCCGCGCGCAGTGTTTGTGGGTAACAGCGCCCTGGCGGCTTTCGATGCCAGCGTGCAGGCACGCCGGGCCATCGCGGTCGATATCCATGGCAAGGTCTACTGGCTGACAGTCGAGACCGCCGGTTACACGCCTTGAAGGCTGGAAGAACCAAGCCCGGCTCATAATGCACCTATCCCCGGCCGATGGACCGCGCAGAGTGGAAATCTGTGCGCAAGCCGTCCTGCTGCTGGGCAGCTGTCAGCCGTACGGAATCAGCGACCAGGAACTCGGAGGCCGATTCTTCTGGTCACTCAACTTGATAGGTCCTCGACCTGGGCGAAGCACGCAATCCCGCCTTTGGTCGGCAACCCGGGTCGCCAGGGTAGCTGTCGTTGTCGCGCCCGAACGGGTGATCTGCGCGGGGATGTGCCAGCGGATATATGCCGTCGGCGGCATGTGGTCCGGCGGGCGCGGCCCGCCGACGGCGTCGCGGCAGCTGGACCGGAGGACCTGTCTGCCACGCTGGCCGGGAACCGCGGCCTGTCCGGGCATGGGCCGTGCGAAGGTGCCTCGCCCGGAGATCTCCTTGATTCGTGGCACGGGCACGGCGCCGAGGCCGATCCGGCTGGAGGCCAGCTCCCTTGGCGGCAGCATGGAACAATCCGGCGGCCGGTCCGCGCCCGCGAGGCGGGTGGTCCCCGTCTTGCCAGCTTCCGGGCGACAAACTCGCTCCGCGTAACGGCGCCCGGCGGTTCCCGGCCGGGGCGGGCGGGTAGCACATGCTCGCCGGCGATAGGTTGGCACCGGTTCTCAGAACTGCAGCGGTGGTCTGTGGCAGCGGCGAATCGCGCCGGGGCCTGAGTACCGGGGCATCGGGTAGCGGGCCCGTCAACGGCGATTGCGGTGAGGATGCGATGCGGGATCCGGTCAAGGCGCAGTTCGAGGTCCTCGACGAGCGGTTCCGCACGTGCGGCGGCGATGGATGGATGGAACGCCTCCACACAGGGTGCCGCTGGACCGAGGGACCTGCCTACTTCCCCGCAGGGCGCTATCTCCTGTTCAGCGACATCCCGAACGACCGGATCCTGCGCTGGGATGAGACCACCAGCGCGGTGGGCGTCTTCCGCCACCCGGCTGGCTATGCCAACGGGCATACCATCGACCGGCAGGGCCGCCTGGTCAGCTGCGAGCAGGGTGGCCGCAGGATCACCCGCACCGAGCATGACGGGTCGGTCACCGTGCTCGCGGACAGCTGGGATGGCAAGCGTCTGAACAGCCCTAACGACATCATCGAGCGCGCCGACGGCTCGCTGTGGTTCACCGACCCGAGCTATGGCATCGACAGCGACTACGAGGGCCACCGGGCCGACAGTGAGATCGGCGCCTGTCACGTGTACCGGCTTGACCAGGCCACCGGAGCGTTGCAGGTCATCGTGGACGACTTCGAGCGCCCCAACGGGCTGGCGTTCTCAGCAGACGAACGGCGGCTTTACATTTCCGACAGCCGGCGCAAGCACATCAGGGTCTTCGCCGTGACCGGCGCCTCCGCGATCAACAGCGGTGAGGTCTTCGCAACCTGCGATGCCGGCACCTTCGACGGCATCCGTCTCGACGCAACCGGCCGGATCTGGGCGGCGGCTGCGGACGGGCTGCACTGCTTCGACCCTGACGGCACGCTGATCGGAAAGCTCCATGTTCCTGAGGTCGTGGCCAACTTCACCTTCGGCGGCGCTAAGCGCAACCACCTGTTCATATGCGCGTCCAGTTCGCTGTATTCGATCCTGGTCAACTTCAACGGCGCCCGCTACCCGCGGTGACTCCGTACCCTCACCGTGAGTAACCCGCGTCAGGGGTGCTGGTCACCGACCGTAGCAGAGCTCGCGCCCGGGGCAGCGACGGTGGCAGCACGATGTACGGGTCCGCCAAGGACCTGCCGCCCGCCTATGCAGGGTTCCAGATTGTCACTTACCGTGATCGTGTGCAGACCAAGGGCTCACGGGAACAAGGTTGTCGCAGTTATGGGCAGCCTGTGACACACGATCATTAAATATCGTCGCCGAGCGGAATGACGCCTGCCTCGGTCAGTTCTTGCTCGGCTCGCAGCCAGCGAGGCGTGCCGACCAGGGCTTGTCTCGCCCGCTCGGCGATGAGTCGGTGCTCGGCCTGTACCTGGCGCTCGGCTCGCAGCCTGTTTTCTGAAGCACTGCCTGCACTCGTGGACTTGCCGATCTGCTGGGATCGGCGCTCGATGCGTTCGCGTTCGATGTCTCGGGCTCTTGAATAGCCCTCGACGTAGGCAATCTTTGTCCAGTACCCACGTCGCATCCCAAGCTCGACCTGCAGTTCGCGCTCAGCAAGAAGCCAGTCGCTGACCGCATCACCCGAGCCGCGTGTTCGGGCAATCTCCGCCGCCCGCTCCGCGATCAACTGCCGTTCCTCTCGCAGTTGGAGGCGGGCCCGCTCCCAGTTCTCGACGTCGGTGCCGGCGTTTGGCAGCCACGAGAGGTAGTAGGCGCGAGTGGCGATCGCGTCTTCACGGGGTTCGATCGGATCGTGATTTGATGTCACTGATTCACCCCCCAGGGACATCTCTTCTAGCGACCTGCCTTCAGGTGTTCATATGGTTACTTGACTACGCGCCCGACTGCAAGTTATGTCAGCGATCGGTGCGGTGCCGCACTTTGCTGCTGCAGTCTTCTGAGCTAGGTTGAAATTTAAGTGTCACTAGATCATTGAGGTTCCCGCTGCGTCAGTCCGTCTGTAGATAGGGATCTGAGGCAGGAGTAGTCCCGATCACTGCCAATTAGAGTCCCATCTGGACCGGAGGGTAAAGAACGACGTCGATATCGCTAGGCGGCCGATCGGCCCGATCGTTATAATCACAGCCAGAGGGGTTGCCGAAGGGCGTGACGCTCCGCCGGTGCAAGCGAGCCGTACCTCCTGTTCTTGCTGTGGAGCTGACGCACCGAAGGTTGACGCATGTACGAGGGCGGGGGGGGCAGGTTAGTCTAATGGTCAATAGATACGCAAGTGGTGCCGGGAAAATTGCCGTTCTTGCGGGCGGGGTTTTCGTGGGTGTCACCACCGGCAATCCGTTTCCGGCCATTGCCGCAGCTGTCGACTTTGTGGCCTGGGTAAATGGTGTCTGGCAGGAATCCAACCAGAAGCCTGCGTCACAGAGGCCGACCCGGACCGTGTCGGAAATATTCGACAGTGCGATGGAAAGCCGAGAATCCGCAAACTTCTCGTCGCTGGCTCGCTCTTCCTCCTGGGCTGAAAGCGGGCAACCGGCTTGGACAGCCCGGAGTACGGAGAGCGATCGGGCTGCTGTGCAGACGCGGGCGAGGACGATCGCGCGCAGCTCGAAGAGAGGAAATGATGTCGACCACTGGTTGCAGGCCACTGTCGAGCTGCACATCGCCAAGCGCGCTGAGGAGATCTCCCGTACCCAGCCTGGCCGGGGCGACCTGGACAACTGGCTGCAGGCCGAACGCGAACTGCTCATCGCACAACGCGCTCGGGAGATCGCCAACTCTCCGGCTGCCGCAGGCCAGCTTGACAACTGGCTGCAGGCCGAACGCGAGGTGCTGACACGGTTGCGCGCTGCGGAGATCGCCAGATCGGCGCAATCCGGTGGTGACATGGACAACTGGCTACAGGCCGAACGCGAGGTGCTGATCGTCCAGCGGGCCCGCGAGCTCGCGGATTCGCCGAACGCAGGAGGAGAGCTCGACAACTGGCTGGAAGCTGAGCGCGAGGTGCTGACCGAGTTGCTGGCCGCCGCGATTGCCAGAATGCCGCAATCCGGTGGTGACATGGACAACTGGCTACAGGCCGAACGCGAGGTGCTGATCGTCCAGCGGGCCCGCGAGCTCGCGGATTCGCCAAGCGCAGCGGGAGAACTCGACAACTGGCTGCAGGCAGAAAGAGACCTCGTAGCTCGAGGAGTTATCGAATACCGCCCCAGCCAGGGAGGATTCGGGGGTGCCCAGGCACTGACCGTGCAAGCGATCTTGAGGGTGCGGACTGGCTCTGCTTAAGGGCGCTGCGGCGGTTAGGTGGGGGACGCACCGGCGTCGCCGCTTGGCCATACGCCCGGTGTCGCTTCCTCGGCTCCGATTGTCCGGCTCGCGACCGCCGTGTCTAGGGCGGCCCCGCGGGCCGTCGCACGCGATCGGGCTGCGCCCGACCCCAGACACGGCGAGCACTCGCCAGGCATTAGTGCCTATCGAGGAAGGGCAGAGACCAGTAACGGCGCGGCTCAACGACCGCTTGCGGTACCTCGCGTCATGGTACGGGCTCAGACAGTGTCATGTTCCATCTCGGCGACGGAGGTGGTCTGGTTGCCAGTAATCATGTGAGGTGAGCGCTAGGTCAGGACTCGAGGTAGCGGAGGACGGCCAGTACCCGGCGGTGGTCGGCGTCCGACGGGGCCAGGCCGAGTTTGCTGAAGATGTTCCCGACGTGTTTTTCGACGGACCGCTCGGAAACCACCAAGATTCCTGCGATCGCGGCGTTGGAGCGGCCCTCGGCCATCAGTTCGAGCACGTCGCGTTCTCTGGCGGTGAGCGCGGCGAGCCCGTCGTCGCGACGGCTGGCGCCCAGAAGCTGCGTCACGACCTCTGGATCGAGAGCGGTGCCCCCGGCGGCCACCCGGTTCAGCGCTTCGACGAACTCCTCGACGTCAGCGACCCGGTCCTTGAGCAGGTACCCGACCCCCGCGGCACCGCCACCGGACCCCGCGCCAAGCAGGTCAGCTGCGTACCGGGTCTCGATGTACTGGGAAAACACCAGCACGCCAGTCTCAGGATGGTCGCGGCGGATGGTGATCGCGGCACGCAGGCCCTCGTCGGTGTAGCCGGGCGGCATCCGCACGTCCACCACGGCGGCGTCTGGGCGGTGCTCGCCCACCGCAGCTAGCGGGTCGTCGGCGTTGCCCACGGCGGCGACCACCTCGTGGCCGCTGTCGGCCAAGATCTCGGCCAGGCCCGCTCGCACTACGGCCGAGTCTTCGGCGATCACAATCCGCATCGGGGCTCCGGTTCGGTCAGGTGTGGGACGGCAGCTCAACGGTGACCACGGAGGGACCTCCGGGCGGGCTGCTGAGCTGCAGCCTGCCGTCTACGGTCCCGATCCGCTCGGCGAGCCCGGCCAGGCCGCCACGGGTCTGGACGCGGGCGCCGCCGCAGCCATCGTCGCTGATCCGCACCCGCAGCAGGCCGGGCACGTGGACTGCCTCCAGCGTGGCATGCCGGGCACCGCTGTGTTTGGTCACGTTGGTGAGCAGTTCGGCGGCGCAGAAGTAGGCGATGGTCTCGATCGCGGCCGACGGGCGCTCGGGCAGGTCGATGCCGAGCTCGACGGGCAGGTCGCTGCGCGCGGCGAGGCTGGCGAGCGCGATGCCCAGGCCTTGGTCGAGCACTGGGGGATGGATGCCGCGGGCTAGGTTACGCAGCTCGGTGACGGCCTCTTTGGCGCCGCGGTGAGCGGCGACCACTAGCTCCAGGACCCGATCCAGGTCGGTATGGCCGGTCCCGTCGGTCATGCCGCCGAGCTTCTTCATGGCCAGCCCCAGCTTCATGGTGACGGCGACCATCTGCGCCTGCGCACCGTCGTGCAGATCCCGCTCGATCCGGCGCAGCCTCGCGGCCGAGTCTTCCACCAAGTGGGCCCGGGACTGCTCCAGCTCCCGCACCCGGCGGACGCTGTCCTGCTGCAGGCGGTAGACGGTCCAGAAGATCAGCGCCGCACCTGCCAGCGGAATTGCTGCCAGCCACGCCAGCGGTCCCAGCCGGCGGACCGAGGCGAGCAGCAGGACGCCAAGGACGACATTGAATATGCCACAGGCAACGCGCACACCCACCCACAGACGGGGGCGGCGGTATTCCCACGATCTGACCAGGAATCTCATGAGGACAGATCGCGAGGGAGTGACCTTGTCAGCCGGTGCGTACATCGGGAAGCCTCCCGTAATCGGCTGGGATCGCAACAGGAACCTTAGCCCGAGAGCGGAAGCATCTCCCCAAGCGGGCCGAGTGCTGATCGACGCCGCTACGGGGAGATGCTCCCAAGTCAGCTCTGGACACTGGTCTGCAAGCGGTGGGCGGTCCAGAAGATCAGCGCGGCACCTGCCAGCGGAATTGCTGCCAGCCACGCCAGCGGCCCCAGCCAGCGGACCGAGGCGAGCAGCAGGACGCCAAGGACGACGTTGAATATGCCACAGGCAACGCGCACACTCACCCACAGACGGGGGCGGCGGTATTCCCATGACCTGACCAGGAATCTCATGAGGACAGATCGCGAAGAACCGGCGCTGTCATTCGGTGCGTACATCAAAATGCCTCCTGTGAGCTACGGTGCCCGGCCACTCCGGTCACCTGCATCTCAATGCTCGCCGCGCACGAGCAGGACATCCACCGTGCGGATACCCGAACCTGAGGTGGGACTAGCACGGTCCAGGACCCAGGCGACCACGATCGGAACATGCTCGGAACGATCTTGGTGGCATCCGGGATCACTGCGAGGCCTAGCCAGGTCAGCGGTGCAGGGTTCACGCATTGTGAAGGCGGTCCCGGAGCTATGTGCGTGTCATGTACGTGCCCTTGGGCTCAACGGGT
>Ga0335085_10012566_pt1 | contig 12471 bp, 12 predicted proteins | sample Lox_Sample_45_FD_206712 | JGI IMG/M metagenome (GOLD analysis project Ga0335085, IMG submission 206712) | Soil microbial communities from Loxahatchee National Wildlife Refuge, Florida, United States - Lox_Sample_4.5 | ecosystem: Environmental > Terrestrial > Soil > Wetlands | place: USA...
GGAAGCTCTCGGTCGGCGGGCCGGAATCGGGGCCGCTGCCTTTCCACAACATCCATGTCAGCGGCACGTACGCCGCCGCGCCAAGCACCAGTCCCAGCAGGCAGACCTTGAAACCTGTCATCGGCCGCCACAAAGACAGCACAAACAGGCAGGGCAAGAACACAAAGATCGTGGTGCCGTAGGACACCATGCAACCCGGAACCAGCATGATCAGAAACGCCAGCACCGAGCGGTCTTGGAGGGCGCCGAACGCTGCGGCGAACAGCGCCGGCACCAGCAACGGCGCCAGGATCAGACCGGTCCAACTGAATCGCATTGCTGGCGCAACGACGCGGGCGTGGGGTTGCGGCGCCGCGCGCGTTATTTGACCGCGGTCGAGATCGTCGAGAACGTGGACTTGAGCTTGGTGCCGAGCCCGGTGATGACCGGGATGATTGCGACAGCGATCCCCGTCGCGATGAGGCCATACTCAATGGCCGTGGCACCACTTTCGTCTTTCCAGAACCGGACGATGAGACGCATTCGCGGGGGCTCCGTGCAATCGCATATTGCTTATCTTTCAAGTCTTATCGCTACATTAAAGTGCATGATTAGACATAACGACGCGCGCTTAAGAGAGCCTTTACTGTCAAAAGACGTGGTCGCTATCGGCTCCATCGGTTGCTTGCGGTTTGAACGAACGGCGTTTTTGAATCTTAAGACTTGGCGCGTCATGTTGCGCGCGTTCTCGGGAAAGCCCGGTACGGGAGTCGCCATGAAGCTGTACGCGCCCAATGTCGCTTTGTTCGTTATCGCCGGCTGTCTCGCCATGCTCGGCGTGCTCGCCGCGCTGCCGATCGCGCTGCCGATCCCGGCGCTGACCGCGAACTCGGCCTGGTACATTTTCCTCGCCTGGTTCCTGCTGGCCGCGGGCAGCGTCGTGCCTGGCCACGACAAGCACAACTCCGAGTCCGAGTAGCGGCGCCGCCGCCGCCGTTACACGCGGCGACAATTCGATCCGGCCTTCGAAAACAGCGTGAGTTGGCGACCGTGCGGCTTGCGCCGCCGCCGCGACTGCTGGCGGGACAAGCCATCGGTCCGCTTACGTTTGCGGCGAGGACATGCCGGGCGACCAGCGCCGCGACGTTTCATTCCTGTTATCGTAAGACGCTTCGAAGATACTGGCCGCGAGCGTCGCGCGCACATGCAGCGTCGTGGTCAGCACATTGCGGAAGCCGTGCCTGAAACCGGCCGGCACCAGCACCGACTGGTTGGCCCGCACGATCGATTTCTCCTCACCGACCCAGATCTCGGCGCTGCCGCCGATCACTTCCAATACCTCTTCCACGGCATGGACATGCGTCGGCGCGCCAAGCCCCGGATCGCAGTATTGGTCGAAGATGCACAGTTGCCGGCTGCCGTTGAGCGCGGATATCCGCATCCGCGTCATGACGCCGTCGCGCCACTGCTCCAGCGGCTGATCCTCGTGAATGAAAACCTGCATGGCCTGCCCTCTCGTCGCTCGACCCGAACGCGCCCAACCGCCGAGCGATCATATACGACCAGATCGGCGGCGCGGCCAAATGGCGACGGACTGAGCGAGCCAGCAAAGATATAAAGCGTTCAGGACTTCAGGGATTGTCCTTGTGGTTGTGTCGTGCTTTGCTCTTTTGCATAGACGATTGGGGTCGGAATTTACTCCGCAACAGGCGAAACGCCCAGCTTCTTATAAACCGGCCGCCCCGGCCAATGAGGGAAAGCGTCGATCATCTAATTTCCAATCCGCTAAAATTGGTGCCTCCGTTAAAATGGCGCAGGCTCTGAAAGAGAATCTTCAATAAGGCCTTGGACAGTCCTCTCAGAGGCGGGGCGCCGGCGCGTACGAAGCCAGCTTCTTATCAATAATGACGAATTCTTGTGTCAAATACCGTTGATATCGCGACGGTCGGCACGGTAATACACTCCCAGACAAGGAGAGTGTCGAATGGCCGATGGCGAAAAGAAACCGAGCCACACGCTCGCCGACCATCTCTACGGTCAGAACATCGTGCACCGGCACGGCGAAGATTCCGACCACGATCACGACCACGACTACGATTTCGAGAACGACGAGGTGCCGCTCGAGGACAATCCGCTGTGGCGCCAGGACTTCGTGTCGCTGATGACGGTCGGCATCGACATCGGCTCCTCGGGCACGCAGGTGATCTTCTCCCGCGTCAATCTGCGCCGCCTGGCCGAGGATCTGACCAGCCGCTACTACGTCGTCTCGCGCGAGACCTTGTTCCAGTCGCCGGTGGCGCTGACGCCGTATCAGAGCGAGGAGCGCATCGACGACGAGAAGCTCGGCGCCATCATCGACGACGCCTATAACGCCGCGGGGCTGCATCCCGACAACATCGACACCGGCGTGGTGATCCTCACCGGGGAGGCGCTGCGGCGCGAGAACGCCCAAGGCATTGCCGCGATCCTGTCCGAGCAGGGCGGCGAGTTCGTCACCGCCACCGCCGGCCATCACATGGAGTCGATGCTGGCGGCCTACGGCTCCGGCGCCGCGCGGGTCTCCAGCGACGAGCGCAAGCGCATCCTCAACATCGACATCGGCGGCGGCACCACCAAGCTCGGCCTGGTCGAGAACGGCAAGGTGATCGCCACCGCCGCCGTGCATATCGGCGGCCGCCTGCAGGTGGTCGAGAACGGCAAGATCACGCGGCTCGACCCGGCCGGCAAATATCACGCCAAGCGCGCCGGCTTCGACTGGAACCGCGGCGATACGATCGATGCGGCCGACATGCAGAAGGTCGCCGACGTCATGGCCGACACGCTGGTCGCGGCGGTCACCGCGCAGCCGCTGCCCCACGACGTCGCGCATCTTTATCTGACCGATCCGATCGCCGAGCTCGGCCGGATCGACGGCATCATGTTTTCCGGCGGCGTTGCCGAGTACATCTATGAGCGCGAGAGCCGCGATTTCGGCGACCTGGGCCCGCGGCTCGGCCGTGCCATCCGCGAGCGCGTCGCGGCCGGCGCGTTTCCCTGGCCGGTGCTGCCGGCGCACGAATGCATCCGCGCCACCGCGCTCGGCGCCTCCGAATACTCGGTGCAGCTCTCCGGCAATACCAGCTACATCTCGGCGCCGGGCGTGCTGCTGCCGCGCCGCAATCTCCAGGTCCTGCTGCCGCCGTTCGACTGCGGCGAAGCGATCGAGCCGGACAAGCTCGCCAAGGCGATCCGCGATCACATGATCGCGTTCGACGTCACCGACACCGACCGCGAGATTGCGTTGGCGCTGCGCTGGACCGGCATGCCGTCTTACGAGCGGCTTGCGGCCTTCGCCGAAGGCATCAAACACGGCCTCGCCGAGCGCATCGTCCGAAAGCAGCCGCTGTTCATCATGCTCGACGGCGACATCGCGCAGACGCTCGGCCATATCCTGCGCGACGAGCTGCACGTCGAGAGCGAGCTGCTGGTGATCGACGGCGTGGTGCTGTGGGACTTCGACTATATCGATCTCGGCCGCATCCGCATGCCGTCCTACACCGTGCCGGTCACCATCAAATCGCTGGTGTTCAGCGAGGACCCGCGCGGGCCGCGGCCGCGCCAGCGGCTGCACCATCATGATCACGACCATGACCATTCGCATGGTCATGCGCACGAGCACGGCCATGGTGGCCATCATCATCATCACGATCATGATCATCACCACGATCACGGCCATTCGCACCACCATCGCGATCGCGTAACATCGACGGAGCGGTAAACGCTCGGGGAAAGGCGATGCGCGGCGGCCGGTGGACGTGGATAGCGATCGCCGTCACCGTCGCCCTGGTCGCCTGGCTCGTTCTGGTGCCGCTCGGCTTCATGCTGTGGCAGAGCGTGCTGACGCCGCAGACCGCGACCGCCGCGGCGCGCTTCACGCTCGATAATTACCGCACCGCCTATGCGGGCGCCGACACCGTGCGGCTGTTCGCCAATTCGCTCAAATTCGCGCTCGGCAGCGCCGCGCTGGCATTTGGCTTCGGCGTGCTGCTCGCCTGGATCAACGAGCGCACCGACACGCCGCTGAAATCGCTGTTCTTCGCGCTGACTTTGGTACCGCTGATCATCCCCGGCATTCTGTTCACGGTGTCGTGGATTTTCCTCGGCAGCCCGAAGATCGGCCTGATCAATCTCGCGCTGCGGCGCCTGTTCGACACCGACGCAACGTTCATCGACATCTATTCCATCCCTGGCATGATCTGGGTCGACGGCCTGCACTATTCGCCGCTGGCGTTCTTGCTGATGACGGCGGCGTTCCGCGCCATGGATCCGGCGCTGGAGGAGCAGGCGTTCATGAGCGGCGCGACGCTGCCGCGCACCTTCGCCCGCATCACGCTCAAGCTGACGACGCCCGCCACCGTGGCGGCGCTGCTCATCTTGTTCGTGCGCGCGCTGGAATCGTTCGAAGTGCCGGCGCTGCTCGGCCTGCCGGTCGGCATCGAGGTCTACACCTCGGCGATCTATGACGCGATCCATGCCTACCCGAGCGACATCGGGCTGGCCTCGGCCTATGGGGCGACGCTGCTCGTGATCACCTCGCTGTGCGTGTTTCTCAATCTGCGGCTGGCCGGCCGCGGCAGCCGCCATGCCACGGTGACCGGCAAGGGCTTTCGCCCGCGCGTCATGCGCATCGGCGGCTGGCGCTACCTCACGACGGGCATCTTTCTGGTCTATGTCACGCTCGTCGTGGCGCTGCCGTTCCTGGTGCTGCTGTGGTCGTCGCTGCAGCGCTTCTACAGCGTGCCGACCCTTGGGGCGCTGCAGACGCTGACGCTCGAGCCGTACCGCAACGTGCTCGCTTATCCCGAGATCGGCACCGCCATCCGCAACAGCATCGTGCTGTCGCTTGTCAGCGCCACGCTGATCATGCTGGCGACCTCGGCGCTGTGCTGGGTGGTGGCGCGCACCAGGCTGCCGGGCCGCGCGCTCATCGACCATCTCGCCTCGCTGCCGCTGGTCTTTCCCGGCCTCGTGCTCGGGCTCGCGATCATGGTCTGCTACCTGACCCTGCCCATCGGCATCTACGGCACGCTGTGGATCATGCTGATCGCCTATGTGACCCGCTTCCTGCCCTACGGCATGCGCTACAACACCGCCTCGCTCCTGCAGGTGCACCGGGAGCTGGAAGAGTCCGCCGCCATGAGCGGGGCGTCGGTCGGCTCGACCTTCGGCCGCATCGTGCTGCCGCTGCTCAAGCCCGGCCTGATCGCCGGCTGGATCTACATCGTCATCGTCTCGATCCGGGAGCTGGCCTCGTCGATCCTGCTCTACAGCGCCGGCACCGAGGTGGTCTCGGTCACGATCTGGGAGTTGTGGCAGAATGGCCAATACGTTGAATTATCGGCGCTCGGCGTCATGATGATTCTGGTATTGTTGGGCTTCGTCGTGCTGGCTGAGTTCTTGGGCCGCCGGTTCGGCCTGGCCGAAGTTTAGGGAGAGAAACGTGCTCAGCGTCAGGTCGCTTCATACCGACTATGCGGCCGCCGGCGGCGCCGTCGTCAACGCGGTGCAGGACGTCTCCTTCGACGTGCCCGACGGCGAATTGTTCACGCTGCTCGGCCCGAGCGGCTGCGGCAAGACCACGACGCTGCGCTCCATCGCAGGCCTCGAGCGGCCGCGCTCCGGCGCGATCGAATTGAACGGCCGCGTGGTATTTTCCTCGGACAAGCGGATTTTTGTCGCGCCCAACCGGCGCAATTTCGGCATGGTGTTTCAGTCCTACGCCATCTGGCCGCACATGAATGTGTTCAAGAACGCCGCGTTTCCGCTCGAAGTGCGCAAATCGCGGCCGAGCCGCAAGGAGATCGAGCAGAAGGTGATGCAGGTGTTGGAGACCGTGCAGCTCGCCGACCTCGCCGGCCGCGACGCCACCAAACTCTCCGGCGGCCAGCAGCAGCGGCTGGCGCTCGCCCGTGCTCTGGTCATGGAGCCGGAGCTGCTGCTGCTCGACGAGCCGCTGTCCAATCTCGACGCCAAATTGCGCGAGGCTATGCGCTTTGAATTGAAACGCATGCAGCGCGAGCTTGGGCTGACCACCATCTACGTCACCCACGATCAGAGCGAGGCCTTGGCGCTGTCGCACGAAATCGCGGTGATGAACGAGGGCCGCATCGTCCAGATCGGCTCGCCGCGCGACATTTACGAGCGGCCGCACAACCGTTTCGTCGCCGACTTTGTCGGCAGCACCAACTTCATCGGCGGCAAGATGCTGTCCGCCAATGCCGGCAACGGCCGCGCCCGCGTCACCACCGCGCTCGGCGAATTAAGCGTGCAGTGCGTCGAGGCGCTGCCCAAGGACGCCGCCGTCGTGGTCTCGGTCCGGCCCGAGGACGTCGAGCTCACCGAAGCGCCGCCCGCCCGCGACGACGGCGACAATGTCTGCGTCGGCACCGTCGCCGCCAAGGTGTTCCTCGGCGACTACCTGGATTTCCAGGTCAAAGTGGGCGATTCCGTCCTGCTCGCCCGGGTCCATCCGTCGCTGCGCACGCCGGTGGGGCATGCCATCCATGCGCGGATGCGGGCGGAAAAATGCGTGGCGCTGCCCGATGGCGCGGCGGCGCGGGTTGCGGCCTGACGCGCCGGGCAGGTAAGAAGGGGCGTCGAAAAGGAGAGTGCCGTATGGCCAAGACCGCCGTCGTTTCCGAAGACCTCGCCAACAAGTTCAAGTCCGAGAAGGAAACGCCGTACACCCGCTGGGTGAAGGCCGAGGGCCTCGACATCATCCCGTCGTTCTACGTCAAGAATCTGCGCACGGTGGAGCTGAAGCCCTGGGCGCGCCGCGGCGGCAACGCCGTGTTTCTCAATCACGACGCTTCGCGCACCTCGAACGACTGCTACGTCATGGAAATCCCGCCGGGCAAGAGCTTGGCGCCGCACCGCCAGCTCTACGAGGAGATGATTCTGGTGCTCTCCGGCCGCGGCTCGACCACCGTGTGGAATGACGCTGGCGCCCGCATCACCTTCGAGTGGAAGGAAGGCGCGCTGTTCGCCATCCCGCTCAACTGCCACCACCAGCACTTCAACGGCTCCGGGCGTGAGCCGGCGCGCTATGTCGCCGTCACCAACGCGCCGCCGGTGATCAACCTTTACGAAGACATCGACTTCATTTTCAACACCAAATACGACTTCAAGGACCGCTTCGCCGGCGAGCCCGACTATTTCAGCAATAAGGGCGAGCAGAAGGGCTTCATGCTGACCACGAACTTCGTGCCCGACGCCGTCAACATTCCGCTGATCACCGCGGCCGAGCGCGGCGCCGGCGGCGGCCATATCCGCTTCAACATGGCCAAGGCCTCGATGCCGAGCCACATCTCGCAATTTCCGATCGGCACCTACAAGAAGGGCCACGCCCACGGCCCGGGCGCCCATGTCATCGTGCTGTCCGGCGAGGGTTTTTCGCTGATGTGGCCGGAAGGCGAGGAGCCGCAGCGCTACGACTGGGAGGTGGGCACCATGATCGTGCCGCCCAACATGTGGTTCCACCAGCACTTCAACAGCGGCACCGCGCCGGCGCGCTATCTCGCCTTCAAGCACGAGGGCGTCGCCATTAGGAACGCCCAAGGCGTGCCCAAGGCCTGGATCAGTCGCCGCGTCGGCGGCGACCAGATCGACTACATCGACGAGAAGCCGGAGATCCGCCGGCTATTCGCCACCGAGCTCGCCAAGCACGGCGTGGCGCCGCGCATGGACGCCGCCTACGCCAAGGAAATGGCCGACCTCGGCGTGAAGACGGCGTAGCGTTTTTTTGCCTCTCCCCGTGCGGGAGAGGACGGATCGCCGCCGGACAGGTCGACGAGATCAGTCCAACTGAATTGCCGCCGGCGCTGCCGCCGCGTCCGGTCTGCCATCAAAACTGGTTGTACTGTGCGATCACCGCGCCGAATTCGGGGAAGCGCAGCACGCAGTAGAGCGTCAGCAAAATTCCGATGAGGCAGAACGCGACGACAACATGCAAGTCGGGGCCTGACGCGTCGGTTTCGCGGGTCTTCGCTGGCGATTGGAATGCGCGGCTGATGAGCGAAACGATCATGGGTGCCTCCTTGCCTTTTTCATGAAGCGAAGCTGTGCACAAGGTATTCGCCCGAAACCGCAACGGCTGTGCCGCGGGTCACAGCAAAATCAAGCCCGCGGGTACGGCAGCAGGCAGGGCAGCGGGGCTCAGCGTCCACAAGCGCCGCACGTCAGGCATGGCGGCAATCCGGCGAAGTTCGGACGGGCGAGCAAGCTAAACGGACGCTCGGACATTCATGGCGCCAGCGGCGCGGCCTAGATAGCGCGCATGTTCGCCGCATCCGGCGCGATAGCCATGGAGCCAAAAATGTCCGACGCCAATCGCTTGTTTTTTCTACGCATCGCCCTGGTCGCCATCGGCCTGACCTTCACGTTCGGCATCTATCCGCTGAGCATCGTCTGGCCCGCAGGCTGGTCCTGGGGGCACGGTCACTCGCACTATCTGATGATGATCATCGGGGTGTATGCGACGCTCGGCGTGTTCCTGCTGATCGCCGCGAGAAATCCCTACGCGCACAGGAGCCTGATCTGGTTCACCGTGTGGTCGAGCGTGGTTCACGGGGCGATCATGGGCGTGCAGTCGTTCGGCGATACCGCCGAAACCGGTCATCTCGTGGGCGACGTGCCGGCGCTCTTTTTCGTCGCCATCGTCCTCGCCGTACTGATGCCGCGATCCCCGGCGCTGCAGCCATCGGCCGTGCCGAACGCCGCGTGACGCGGCATGGTGTCTTGCCGGATGTCCGCTGACGGCGCGGACATCCGGCGATGTCCGCTTTCGGGGGCAGGAAGCGGACCTTGGCGACAGGCAGCGCGATGTCGCCTGGGCTGCTATTCTGGTCCTCGACCTGGAGGCAGCCATGAACGACCTGCTGTTGCCGACCTCGCTTGTCGGCTCGTACGCGCAGCCGGATTGGCTGATCGATCGTAAGAATCTTGCCGGGCGCTTTCCGCCGCGCGTACGGGCGCGGGAGCTGTGGCGCGTCGCTCCGGAATTTCTCGAAGCGGCGCAGGACGATGCGACGCTGCTTGCGATCCGCGACCAGGAGCGCGCTGGCGTCGATATCGTCACCGACGGCGAGCAGCGCCGCGAAAGCTACTCCAACCGTTTCGCCACTGCTCTCGAAGGCGTCGATATCGACAATCCGGGCACCGCGCTCGACCGCTCGGGTCATCCCAACCCGGTGCCGCGCATCGTCGGCAAGATCCGGCGCAAGCAACCCGTCGAAGTGCGCGACGTCGAGTTCTTGCGCGCCAATACCGACCGCATGATCAAGATCACGGTGCCCGGTCCGTTCACGATGTCGCAGCAGGCGCAAAACGATTTCTACACCGACGAGCAGGAGATGGTGCTCGACTATGCGGCGGCGGTGAACGCCGAGATCAAGGATCTGTTCGCGGCCGGCGCCGACATTGTCCAGATCGACGAGCCCTACATGCAGGCGCGGCCCGAGAAGGCCCGCCAATACGGGCTGCGCGGGTTGAATGCGGCGCTCGAGGGCGTCACCGGAACGACCGCGATCCACATCTGCTTCGGCTATGCCGCCATCATCCACGTGCGGCCCACGGGCTATTCATTCCTGCCGGAGTTGGCCGCGTCGCCCGTGCAGCAGGTCTCGGTCGAGATCGCGCAATCCAAGCTCGACTGCGCGGTGCTCCAAAAGCTGCCGGGCAAGACCATCATCCTCGGCACGCTCGACCTTTCGGGCATGAGCATCGAGACGCCCGAAACGGTGGCCGGGCGCATCCGGCGCGCGCTGCCCCATGTGCCGGCGGAGCGCATCGTGGTGGCACCCGATTGCGGGCTGAAATATCTGCCCCGCGAGGTGGCGTTCGGCAAGATGCGAGCGATGGTCGAAGGCGCAAAGATCGTGCGGCAGGAATTGAGCGCGAGGCAAAACCGATGAGCGGCCGCAGCGAGCGCGATCGCTGGCGGGGAACGGCGGACATCGCGAGCCGGGCTGCTTCGTAACCTTTCCGCGACGCCCACGCGGCGGCGCTGTTGTGCCGAAAGCCAGCGCGCTTTACGCTGCCGGGTTCGCGTTCAGTTGCGTCCCGGGACCATGAAGCCTGCGCCGTTCGATTATCACGCCCCCCGGCAGCTCAAGGAGGCTGCCGAGCTGCTGGCGAGCCTGCCCAACGCCAAGATTTTGGCCGGCGGCCAGTCATTGGTGCCGATGCTGAACTTCCGCTACGTCATGGTCGATCATTTGGTCGACCTCGGCGGCGTCGCCGATCTGCGCGGCATCGCGGTGGCCGACGGGCGTCTGCGCATCGGCGCCATGACGCGCCAGCGCGACTTGGAGACTTCGGCGGAGGTCGCGCAATATTGCCCGTTGCTGGTGGAGGCATTGCGCCATGTCGGCCATCGCCAGACCCGCAATCGCGGCACCATCGGCGGCAGTCTCGCTCACGCCGACCCGGCCGCCGAGCTGCCGGCGGTGTGCGCCGCCTGCAGCGCGCTCATTCACATCGCCAGCATCCGCGGCATGCGGCAGGTGGTGTTCCAGGAATTCGCCACCGGCTTCATGGCGACGGCGCTCGCGCCCGACGAGATGATCGCGGCGATCGATCTGCCGATCTGGCACCAAGGTCACGGCTACGGCTTCCAGGAATTCGCCCGCCGGCGCGGCGATTTTGCGCTGGTCGGCGCCGCGGCACTGCTCGACATCGGCGCCGGCAATGTGGTGCGGCGCGCGGCGCTGTCGCTGTGCGGGGTCGCCGCAACGCCGGTCCGCCTCGACGCCGCCGAAGCGACGCTGGTCGGCCAGCCGCTCGATGCGGGCCTCATTCGTTCGGCGGCGGCCGCGGCTTGGCTGGTCGAGCCGATCGCCGATATTCACGCCGGCGCCGAGTACCGGCGCCATCTCGCGCAAGTCCTGAGCACGCGCGCGCTCGCCGACGCGGCGCGCCGCGCCGGCGTCGACATGCCCAATCTCGTGTAACGTGATGGCGCGGGGACGGATGGCTAAGCAAGCGGCACGGCTGACGGTCAACGGCAAGGGCCATGCGCGCCTCGTCGAGCAGCGACTGACGCTGGCCGATTTCCTGCGCCATGAGCTCGGCCTGACCGGCACCCATGTCGGCTGCGAGCACGGCGTCTGCGGCGCCTGCACCGTGCTGGTCGACGGCCGCTCGACGCGGTCGTGCCTGATGTTCGCGGTGCAGGCCAACGGCTGCGAGGTCACCACCGTCGAAGGCCTGACGCCCGACGGCGACAAGTTGTCGGTGCTGCAGCAGGCCTTCGTCGATAATCACGGCCTGCAATGCGGCTTCTGCACGCCCGGCATGCTGATCACGCTCACCGAGCTGCTTCGCGAAAATCCAACGCCGAGCGAGGACGAGGTGCGCGAGGCGCTCACCGGCAATCTGTGCCGCTGCACCGGCTATGCCGGCATCGTCAAGGCGGCGCTCGACGCGGCGCGGCGGCTGCGCGAAAAGCGGGGCGAGGGCTGAAGCATGGGGGCGAAGCATTTCGGCGCGCGAGTCGCGCGGCTGGAAGACCCGGCGCTCCTGTCCGGCCGCGGCCGCTTTGTCGACGACGTGAAAATCCCGGGCGTGCTGCACGCCTGCTTCGTCCGCTCGCCTTATGCCCATGCGCGGTTGCTGGGCATCGACGTGAAGCCGGCGCTGGCGCTGACCGGCGTTCACGCGGTGCTGGCGGCGAACGACTTGCCCGATCCGATGCGCAGCCAAGCGATGCCGATGCTGCTGCCCAATCCGACCATCTCGTCGCTGTGCACCCAGCACGTGCTGGCGCGCGAAGAGGTGTTTTATGTCGGCCAGCCGGTCGCGGTGGTGATCGCCGACAGCCGCTATATCGCCGAAGACGCGGCAGCCGCGGTCTCCGTGCAGTACGAGGCGCTGCCGGCGGTCGGCGATTGCCGCGACGGCGTCGCCGAGGGCACGCCGCGCGCCCACGCCGCCATCGCCTCCAATGTGCTGTCGACGTTCCAGCTCGCCTACGGCGACGTCGATGCCGCCTTCGCCAAGGCGCCGCACGTGTACGAGGAGCAGATCTGGCAGCACCGCGGCGGCGGCATGGCGATGGAAACGCGCGCCGTGCTCGCGAGCTACGACGCCGCTTCCGATCTTCTCACCGTGTGGTCGGGCACGCAGACGCCGCATATCGGCCGCCGCATGCTCGCCGATCTGATCGGCCGCGAGCTGGAATCGATCCGCATGATCGCGCCCGACGTCGGCGGCGGCTTTGGCCCGAAAGCGATCTTCTACCCCGAAGAGGCGGTGATCCCGGCGGCGGCGCTGAAGCTCGGCCGGGCGGTAAAGTGGATCGAGGACCGGCGCGAGCATTTTCTGTGCGCCACCCAGGAGCGCGACCAGCATTGGGACGTCGCCATCGCGGTCGACGACGACGGAAAGATTCTGGGCGTGCGCGGCCGCATGCTGCACGACACCGGCGCCTTCGTGCCGTGGGGCATCATCATGCCC
>Ga0335085_10012567_pt1 | contig 12470 bp, 12 predicted proteins | sample Lox_Sample_45_FD_206712 | JGI IMG/M metagenome (GOLD analysis project Ga0335085, IMG submission 206712) | Soil microbial communities from Loxahatchee National Wildlife Refuge, Florida, United States - Lox_Sample_4.5 | ecosystem: Environmental > Terrestrial > Soil > Wetlands | place: USA...
AATTCTCGGTGTTAGGGGATTGCTCCGCAAACGACTGCTCACTCGAAGTTAGAGGCGGGGTTTCCACGCGAAGTGCAACACCCGTGAGGAGTAGCTGCATTGCAAAGCTACTCCTCAGTCAAGCTGGTTGATTGGCCAACAATGGGTCATTGAAGGTCAGCCACCGGTTTGCCGATGCAAGCAGTAAGCGCGCCGAGCGCGCATTCCGGAGGCCCTATGCGTGGATGGCTGTGCCTGTTGTTGTTGTGTACCCTCGGAGTTGCACAAGAACATCAGTCCGACGTCGGACCGGATTTCAGCCGAGCCGCGCGCGAACGCGGAACTTTTTATCTGAACGGGATCGGTCATCAATATCTGCAGGGGAAGAGTTATACGGTTGTCGCCGCGGCAGTTGCTACGTTGAGCGGCAAGTACTTCGGGGTCAAACTTCACGTCTTTAATCGAGGAACAAGTTCGGTCGATGTATTGCCCGAGTCGGTGACGGCAGACGATTCGGTAGGCGCCCGGCAGCTTGAGCGATTCACGGCGGCGGAAGTCAGCGACCGTATGCAGCATCAGCCAGCCTGGATGCGCGTGGCCGGAGCAGCGGTAGGCGGAGCTCCTGCGCCCATACCCGGAAACGGGGCAGGCGTTCCAACCATGGCCGACTTGGTGCGTGCGCTGGCGCAAGACCCGACCGACAACACAATGATGAACTACGCCGAATCGCCGTATCCGACATTGACGGTGCGGGGAGCGTCAGGGGCAAAGGCCCACAGTTCGGCGATGTGCGACTTGGGATGCGAGTTGCGTAACCGCGAGATCGGCGACGGTAGCGGACCGCAATTGCCGCTCCGCGGCGTGCGCCCCGAGCAGCTGGAACAAAGTGAATTTCTGGCCAATACGATTCCGCCGGAAGGCGATGTGGAAGGGGTGCTGTATTTTGCGATGCCGAGGCTAACGGATCGCGCCCCGATTTCCCATAACCACCATAAAAGCTATCTTGTAACTGTCACCGTGGCTGTGGGTGACGAAAAGTTCCAGTTCGCCTTTCCGCCAGAATAGACTGCAGTTGCGACGGATTTTCCGTAATGGGAAAACGTCCACCAAACTTGCCGTAACCCCTTGAACTGTTTGGCAATGCCCGCCTATTCTGAGGTCAAAGGGCAAGGCCCTTACGGAAGGGGTAAGTATGCCCGCTACCAGGCTTCGGTGGAAGACAAAGACTTCTTGGCGTGCGAAGCTGCACAAACCCATGGACGCCAAACTGGTCCCGATACCAGACGGCATGGCGAAGCGCCTAGGTCACGGCATGATGCTGATTCCAACGGCGTTGGAAGTCGATGCGATGATACGCAAGATTCCTCGCGGAGAGGTCCGCACCCTGGCGCAGATCCGCCAGAACCTGGCGCGCTGGCACAATGCGGACGTGACCTGCCCGCTGGTGACGGGGATTTTTCTGCGAATTGTAGCGGAGGCGGCGGAAGAGGACAGGCTGGCGGGGAAGTCGGACATTTCTCCGTATTGGCGCGTCGTGGGCGATGGCGGACGGTTGAACGCAAAGTTTCCCGGAGGGATAGAAGGTCAGGCAGCGCGACTGCAAGAGGAAGGGCAAATCGTCGAGAAGGTTCGGGTCGTTTGCCAAAGCAAGGATGCGCCGGCGGCCTGAGGCGAGTTAATTATAATAATGATCATAATATTATAATCAACATTATAAACCGGGTCCAGAATACTCGCCGCCTAGTGCAAATCTACTATTCACCCACTGTTGCAATTCGCAATAAACTTTCGAAACCCCTAATGCATAAACCGAGGAAACGGACCCTGTACACAATTGCGGTTGTCCTACTAGTCCTGTGGGGCAGCTTTCTGGTTTTTATCGGCTGGGCGATGCGGCAGCCGCCGGAGAAGTTTGGCCGGGTGATGATGCACATGCCGATGCCGGCCTTCTTTCTGTTTCCATTTGAGACAATGTGGAACCACGCGCGCGCCGGCAGCGTCCAGCCTGGCGACATGGCGCCAAACTTTCTTTTACCTACTCAGGACCATCAATCCGAGGTCGAGCTGTCGTCGCTGCGGGGCAAGCCAGTCGTACTGGTTTTTGGCAGCTACACTTGACCGCCGTTCCGGCGGGAGGTTCCCGCTCTCAACAAGCTGTATGACCAGTACCGCGACCAGATGGCGTTTTATGCCGTATATATCGTAGAAGCGCACCCCACCGATATCTGGCAGATGAAGAGCAACATCAAGGACAACGTGTTGTTCGCGAATCCGAAGACGGATGAAGAGCGCGCATTTGTGGCTGGAGCTTGCGTCCGCAAGCTCGGAATCAAGTTTCCCGCGGTCATCGACGGCATCGAGAACCACACCGAGATTGCCTACACAGGTTGGCCAGACCGCTTGTACCTGATCGATCGCGAGGGCAGGGTGGTCTTCAAGAGCAAGCCCGGACCGTTCGGGTTCAAGCCGGAGCAATTGGAAGCGGCCATCAAGAAGCTCAATCAGGTGCAGGCCGCAAAGTAACACGCAAAGGGCTCAACGCCTCTCGCACCGTCAGAAGAGCAGGGCTCCTTCGACTCGCTCCGCTCGCTCAGGATCTCGGCTGCGGGCTCAGACGCCCGCAAACCGCGTCGACTTCGACTCGCTCCGCTCGCTCAGGATCTCGGCTGCGGGCTCAGACGCCCGCAAACCGCGTCGACTTCGACTCGTTCCGCTCGCTCAGGATCTCCGCTGCGGGCTCAAACGCCCGCAAACCGCGTCGACTTCGACTCCGGTGATTCCGCCGAGCAGGACCACCTCCGCTCAGGATGACCCGGTAGACATCACAAATATAATGACGCCACGATGAGTAGCGGGTGCATGCGATTCGCGGTAGTCTGCGTCGCCCTGATGACAACTGCGGCCGGACATGTGGGGGCGCAGACTCCGCTCAAGTTCACAACGTTCTCGTTGCCAGCGGCGACGGTCGGATCGAATCTGCAAACCACGATCGGCGTGACTGGCGGGACGCAACCATTTAGGTGGAAACTCTCAGGAGGCAAGCTGCCGCCCGGTCTCAAGCTGGATACCGCGAAGGGGTTGTTGTCGGGCGCGCCAACGGAGCCGGGGGTTTACAACTTCGATGTGAGGGTTACCGATTCAAGTGCCCCGCCAGTACGGATTCAGTGCGAGTTCAGGCTTGTCGTCACGGGTGCACTCGCAATCGACTGGAAGCGGCCTCCGGTAGTGAACGGACAAAAGTTGGAGGGCTCGGTCATCGTGAGCAATTCCACCGGCCAGGATTTCAGGCTCACCGTGATTGTGATGGCGGTGAACGAGATGGGACGAGCGACGACACTGGGGTATCAAAAATTTACATTGCAAGCAGGAGCCATGCAGGCGATTCCTTTCGGCTCGAGCCCCGGACCGGGTTCGTATGTTGTGCATGCCGACGCGGTGGCCGAGGTAGCAGCCACGAATTCCATCTATCGCGACCGCAAGCAGACGGCCGATCCGCTGGTGATTCAAGCGCCGGAGTGAAGAGAGTGATTAGTGGATAGTGGTTAGTACGCCTCACGTGAGTTGCAAGTAGTAGGGGAGTCGGGAAACAGTCTTTTTCAGACCCTACAGACTTTCCGCGGCAAGAGGCTGCTGTTTGGGGTGGTCGCGCGGACTAAAGTCCGCGTGGCACGACTGAATAGCCCTGCGGAAAAAGTCGGGAAAGCAGATCCCTCGCGGACTAAAGTCCGCTCGGGATGACAAAAGTAAAGGACTTGGCGGCCCGACTAAAGTCGGGCCCTGATACAAATCACGGCGACCGACAGTTTTTCCGCAACCTTCGAAGTCGTGCCCTGATACGCAAAAGACATAGCACTTTACGGCGCAGCTGAAGCTGCGCCCCTCGGGAAATCAGGCGAAATCGAGTTTTTCCGCAGCCTCCAGAGTCATATCCTGATACGAACCGGTTGCAGAAGCGACTTTGCCGCGTCCACCCGAGTGGTGTTTTGCGTAGTGCGTACAATGCTTCCGATGGACTACGCGGGCCGGCAGAAGCGGTTCCAAAAGACGTTACTCAACGAAGATCTCGATGGGTTTGCGATAACGCATCCTGCAAACCTGCGCTATCTGTGTGGCTACACCGGGAGCAACGGGTTCCTTCTGTTCTTGGCGGGGCGACGCGTTTTTTTCACCGACGGCCGCTACACCCAACAGGCCCACGACGAGGTCAAGGGCGCACGCGTGGTGATCGCACGGGGAGCTCTGCTGCCGGCAGCGGCGAAGGTCATCGGCAAGCTCACGTCGGCAGCGGTTGGCTTCGAGTCGGACCTGACGACAGTAGCGGCAGCGGCGCAGATGAAAGAGCTGGTGCATCGGCGGATTGAGTGGAAGCCGACTTCGGGGCTGGTCATGCGGCAGCGCATGATCAAAGATGCGGATGAGCTTAGATTAATCCGCGAAGCGGTGCAGCTCGGGGCGAAGGTATATCAACGGGCGGCGAAATTGATCCGGCATGGGAAGCGCGAAGTGGAAGTCGCGGGCAAGCTGGAATTTGCAGCCCGGCAGGCGGGAGCGGATGGCATGTCGTTCGAGACGATCGTCGCGGCCGGCAAGCGCGGGGCGTTACCGCATGGCCGGGCGTCGACGCAGACGATTCCGAGGCGCGGGTTCGTGGTGGTTGATTCCGGTGTTATACTGCGTGGCTATTGTTCTGACATGACCCGTACGGTTCATGTGGGGCGAGTTAGCCGAGTGGAACGTGAGTGGTACGGAAGAGTCCTGGAAGCGCAGTTGGTGGGAATTGGCGCGGTTCGACCAGGGGTTAGCGCAGGCGAAGTGGACGAAGCGACACGTTCGGTGCTGCGTAAGGCCAAGCTGGACCGATACTTCACACACTCGACGGGACATGGGGTGGGGCTGGAGATTCATGAGCCTCCGCGGCTGGGAAAGAAGCAGCCGGAAAAGCTGGCGGCCGGAATGGTCGTGACCATCGAGCCGGGGATTTATATTCCAGGCAAAGGCGGGATTCGAATCGAAGATATGGTGGTGGTCACCGAGAGCGGATGCGAAGTGCTGACGCCGTTGGGGAAAGAACTGGTTGAGGTGGCCGGATAAAGCTATGTTTCCACGTTATTTGAAGAGGGTCGTAGAGCAGATATCTCGGGGCTGATCCCGCTTAGCGGGACGGGATGACAAAAATCGGCTTTGCGGTACCCTTCGACTTCGCTCGGGGCGGGCTTTAGAGTCGGCCCTGCGGCAAGGGGTAAGCTGAAGGAGTTTTCCATCTCGCCGCGCGGGTAAAAGCGTGGGTCTTCGAGAGCACGGAATGCGATGAATCAAAAAGAAATCAAAGAGCTGATTGAACTACTGGTGGAGAAGGACATCGCAGAGTTCGAAATGGAACGCGGCGATGTGAAACTACACATCAAACGCGGGAGCGCGGAACCCGCGACGCATCTTGTTGCTGCATCACAGGTACAAGCGGTGCCGGTAGTTGCGGTTCCTGCTGCGGCCCCGATCCCGTCAGAACCTGCCGGCGCGGTCGCGACGCCGAAGCCGGCTGCAGCCGCGCCTTCTCCGGCAGCCGATGACGACGCAAACCTGCATATCGTGAAGTCGCCCATCGTGGGAACTTTTTATGAATCGGCCTCACCCGGCGCTCCACCGTTCGTGGCGGTCGGCGATTCGGTGAAGGAAGGTCAAGTTCTGTGCATCATCGAAGCCATGAAGCTGATGAACGAGATCGAGGCCGATGCCACAGGCGTGATCGCAAAACAATTCGTCAATAACGGAAGCCCAGTCGAGTATGGCATGGCTTTGTTTGGGATACGGAAGTAGGTGTTCACCACGGCGGCAAATGGCGAATCGTGAGGCCGGCACCCAGCCAGGGCTGAAGCCTGCGATGTTTGGAGTACGTAGGTCGCCAGCCTAAAGGCTGGCGCTTCCACCATACGAATTCATGTTTAAGAAGATCCTTATAGCGAACCGCGGTGAGATTGCGCTGCGCGTCATTTGCGCTTGCAAGGAGCTGGGGATTAAGGCGGTCGCAATCTACAGCGAGGCCGACCGCAACTCGCTGCATGTTCGTTTTGCCGACGAGGCGATCTGCATCGGGCCGCCGCGATTGGCCGACAGCTATCTGAACATCCCAGCCGTAATCAGTGCGGCGGAAATCGCCAATGTGGACGCAATCCATCCCGGGTACGGGCTGTTGAGCGAGAACGCCAATTTTGCGGAAGTGTGCCGCGAGTCGGGAATCAAGTTCATTGGACCTCCGCCGGAGGTGACGCGGCTGATGGGTGAGAAGGAAAAAGCCCGCGCCACCATGAAGAAGGTGGGCGTGCCGATCTTGCCCGGATCGGACGGCATTATCGCTTCGGCGGATGAGGCGCTGGAGTGGGCAAAGACGATTGGTTTCCCGGTGATTGTGAAGGCGTCGGCAGGCGGCGGCGGGCGGGGGATGCGCATTATCCGCAGTTCCGAAGAACTGCCGAACCAGTTTCATGCGGCGCAGTCGGAAGCGGCGGCGGCTTTCGGTAACGGCGACCTCTACATGGAGAAGTTCATCGAGAGGCCGCGGCATATCGAGTTTCAGGTGCTGGCCGATGAGCACGGGAACGTCATCAGCCTGGGCGAGCGCGAGTGCAGTATTCAGCGGCGGCATCAGAAACTGGTGGAAGAGGCACCGTCGGTGGTGGTGAACCAGGAACTGCGAGACCGTATCGGCGGGATCCTGGTGAAGTCGCTGGCTGAGATCGGCTACTGGAACGCCGGCACCATTGAGTTTCTGATGGACGAAGATCGCAGCCTGCACTTCATCGAGATGAACACGCGCATTCAGGTCGAGCATCCGGTGACGGAGATGACGACCGACGTCGATCTGGTGAAGTCGCAGATCCTGATCGCCGCAGGCGAGAAGCTGCACGAGATCATTACGGAACATCCGGTGTATTTCCGAGGTCACGCCATCGAGTGCCGCATCAATGCCGAGCATCCCGAGCGCTTTACACCATCGGCGGGAAAAATTACGGCGCTAAATTTGCCGGGTGGGACCGGCATCCGGGTGGACACGGCGGCGTATGCTGAAGGTGTGATTCCGCCATATTACGATTCGCTGATTGCCAAGCTGTGCGCGCGCGGACGGGACCGCGACGAGGCCATTTCGCGCATGGCGCGGGCACTCGATATGTTTGTGGTGGAGGGAATTCACACCAGCATTCCGCTGCATAAGCGGATCATGGCGGACGAAGACTTTCGCGCCGGCAACATTGACACGAAATTCATGGAGCGCTTCCTGGCGCAGACCAACAATAAAGAAGCGGTGAAGCACTAGCCGGCTATGCCAAAGACAATGCAGTTGCCCAGGTTGTACGCGATCGTCGATGTGACGTGCTTTGCGCCGCAATTGCGGACGACGAACTCCATCGTGGAGTTCGCCCGCGATCTGGGCGAAGGCGGAGTCACTCTGCTGCAATATCGCAACAAAGAAGGCGCGACACGGGACATGTTGCGGCACGCGCGCGAAATCAAGCGCGTGCTAGAGGGCAAAGTGAAGCTGATCATGAACGATCGGGCCGATCTTTGCATGGCAGCGGGCTATGACGGCGTTCATCTTGGGCAGGACGACTTGCCGGCGGATGGAGCACGCCTGGTAGTGGGCGCCGATCACATCGTGGGAGTCTCGACGCACAATCTGCAACAAGTGGAAGATGCGGATTCCGGTCCAGCCGACTACATCGCGATAGGCCCAGTGTTTCCGACCACGGGCAAAAAGAACCCGGACGCGCTGGTCGGACTCGATGGCGTGAAGGCGGCGCGCGCGGCCACCAGGAAGCCGCTGGTCGCGATCGGAGGAATTACGCGCGCTAGCGCGAAGTCGGTGATCGAGGCCGGCGCGGACTCGGTGGCAATCATCTCGGACCTGCTGAGTTCGCCGCGACGGGCGGCAGAGGAATTCCTGCGGCTTTTAGTGTAGATTCTTGCGAGAGCGAGTTTGATCCATCAAACACGGCGCTGCACAGTTTGCTGTTTTTTGGAATGTTCGATGCCCTCGCGGACTGAAGTCCGCTCGGGGAGACAATCAAAAGAAGCTCATGCGGCACAGCTAAAGCTGTGCCCTTTCAAAACCCGGCCAAAGAGGTTTTTTGAGCACACAAACCAAGACTGTTTCTGTCGTCTCCGGCGAAACCGGATTTGTGAAAGGACTGGGCCTGACCAGCGCGACTACGCTGGTGATGGGCTCGATGATCGGCTCGGGCATCTTTATTGTGTCGGCCGAAATTGCACGCGAGGTCAACTCGCCGGTACTGCTGATTGCAGCATGGGTGGTGACCGGTTTTCTTACCATCACGGGCGCGCTGGCGTATGGCGAACTGGCGGCGATGATGCCGCATGCGGGCGGGCAGTATGTCTATCTGCGCGAATCACTGGGACCGCTGTGGGGATTTCTCTACGGCTGGACGCTGTACCTGGTGATCCAGACGGGGACAATCGCCGCGGTCGGAGTCGCTTTCGGTAAGTTTCTCGGAGTTTTCTTTCCGTCGATCTCGGCGACGAATTGGATCATTCATCTTTGGAAGGTGCCGCCGATTCCGATCGGGCCTATGGTGCTGGGCAACATGGACGTGGGACTGAACACTCAGAACCTGATGGCTGTGCTGGTCGTCATCTTTCTTTCGGTGCTGAACGTTTTCGGCCTGCGGCTGGGTGCGGCAGTGCAGAACATCTTCACCTTTGCCAAGACAGGAGCGCTGCTTGGACTGGTTGGGCTGGGTCTGTTGATCGGCCGGAATGCGCAGGCGATCGCGGCGAATTTCGGGGCGAACTTCTGGAATAACGCGGGATTTGGTGCTTTGCATCCGGTGCAAGTGGGAGTGGGTGGCCCGATCGCGCTGGTGGGCACGATCACGATCATCGCCGTCGCACAGGTTGGATCGCTGTTCTCGTCGGATGCTTGGAACAACGTGACGTTCACCGCCGGAGAGGTGCGCAACCCACAACGCAATCTACCGCTGGCGCTGGCGATCGGCACAGGCGTCGTCATCCTGCTGTATGTGATGGCGAACTTTGTCTATCTGAGTGTGCTGCCACTGGCAGGCGATCCGAATGGCACGACGATTTTGGCGCGCGGCATACAGCATGCTTCGGAAGATCGCGTAGCCACCGCGGTAATGCAAGGCATATTTGGCTCGGGCGGCGCGCAGATCATGGCGGTGCTGATCCTGATCTCGGCGTTTGGCTGCAACAACGGATTGATTCTGGCGGGCGCGCGGGTGTATTACGCCATGGCCAAGGACGGCTTGTTCTTCAAGGGCGCGGCGAAATTACATCCCAAGTACCACACTCCGGCGCGGTCGCTTTTGATGCAATGTGTGTGGACGTGCGTGTTGTGCCTGTCGGGCAGTTACGGTCAACTGCTGGACTACATCATCTTCGCCGTTCTGGTGTTTTATATCCTGACGATTGCGGGGCTGTTTGTGCTGCGAGCGAAGCGGCCTGACGCGCCCAGGCCGTATCGTGCGATTGGTTACCCTATGCTGCCGGCAATCTATATTTTGATGGCCGTATTCATTGATATAGTCTTGTTACGTTATAAGCCGCAGTACACCTGGCCGGGACTGATCATCGTGCTTTTGGGTATTCCGGTGTTCTACATATGGTCGAAGCGCAGCCAAGCTGAGCGAGGGGAAGCTTGAGCGCGAGGGGGATGAGGCGCGATGTCTGATCTGTTCAAGACGAAGTCGCTCAAGACGCTGCTGAGCGAAGCGAGCGAGCATGGCGAGCACAGTCTGAAGCGCGAGTTGGGGCCGGTATCGCTGGTGGCGCTGGGCATCGGCGCGATCATCGGCGCCGGTATTTTCGTTATGTCGGGGTTGGGCGCGCATTACGCCGGGCCGGGACTGATGCTTTCATTTGTCTTGTCGGGATTGGGCTGCGCTTTCGCCGGACTTTGCTATGCCGAATTTGCTGCCATGATTCCGCTGGCGGGCAGCGCTTACACATATGCCTACGCAACATTGGGCGAACTCTTCGCGTGGATTATCGGCTGGGATTTGACCCTCGAATACGCCATGGGCGCCAGCACAGTGTCATCGGGCTGGTCGAATCACTTCATTGAGTTTCTGAAGATCTTCAACATCCATATGCCGTTGTGGATGGCCTACGATCACTGGACCGGCTTGCGCATGGCGCAGGACACGGTTGCCCATGAGATGGCTGCTGCGCAGAATCCTGGCTTGGCGGTTGGAACTCCGGCATATATCGCAGCGGTGGATGCGATTAAACATGCTCAACCAGCGGAGCTTTTGCAGCGGGCGCACGACCTACTCGGCGCGCCTCACTTGTTTGGGGTGGAGATCGGCTTCAACCTTCCGGCATTTTGCATCGCGCTCATCATCACGACTGTACTGGTTATCGGAATTAAGGAAAGCGCGCGCTTTAATGCAACCATCGTCGCCATCAAGGTAGCCGTAGTCTTGTTTGTGATCGCGTTAGGTTCGCGGTATATCAACACGGCCAACTGGGGCCACGATTGGCACGGCTTTGCTCCGATGGGCTTTTCGGGTATTGGCGCGGGTGCGGCCTACATATTCTTTGCGTATATCGGATTCGACGCGGTGTCGACGACCGCGCAGGAAGCGAAAAAGCCGCAGCGCGACTTGCCGATTGGCATCATTGTTTCGCTGTTGGTATGTACGGCGCTGTACATCGCAGTCGCCGCGGTTCTGACCGGCATGGTGCCGTGGCAGGACATCAACATCGAAGCGCCGGTTGCTCGCGCCTTCCTCGACCGCAACCTGGTAACGGCCTCGTATCTGATTACCTGCGGTGCGCTGGCGGGACTGACCAGCGTGATGCTGGTAATGTTGCTGGGGCAGACGCGCGTTCTTTACGCGATGGCGAACGACGGACTGCTGCCGCGGAAGTTTTTTGCCGACGTGCACCCAAAGTTCCGGACGCCGTGGAAAAACACAATTCTGGTCGGGCTGCTAGCAGCCATTGTAGGCAGCGTCACGCCAATTGACGATATCGGCAAGATGGTAAATATCGGAACACTATTGGCGTTTATCATCGTCTGCATTGCCGTGATGATTCTGCGGAAGACAAGTCCGGCACAGGCGCGACCGTTCCGCACGCCGTGGGTGCCATTTGTGCCCGTCATGGGGATTCTGTTCAACGGCTACATGATGTACAAGCTGGGCTGGGTGAACTGGGCGCGACTGATTATATGGCTCATCATCGGCCTGGTGGTTTACTTCACTTACGGCCGGCATCACAGCCGCGTGCAAGCGCTCGATGCGCCTCCGGGCACGGTACCGGCTGACTAAGAGAACTGGCTACATTCGCCGATTCACGCCCTTTCCTGGCCGGAAGGGCGTTTTGTTTTGGCACTTTGATGTGTGCATTGTCATTGCGCGGAAGCTTGCGCTTCGCGCAGAATGGCTGACGTGAAAATTCCCTTCAATCTGAAGCTGCTTGCGATCCTGTTGGTGTTGTTGGTCATGGCAGGCGTCGCAGGGTTCCACTTCATCGAGGGGTGGAGCTATTTCGACGGTTTCTACATGGTGCTCACCACGATCACCAGTATCGGCTACGGAGAGATTCATCCGTTGTCACATGCGGGGCGATTGTTTAACAGTTTCGTCATCATCACCGGCGTGGGACTGGTACTTCTCCTCGTCGGAGGCGCATCGCGCACTTTGCTAGAATTCGAGCTTCAATCGCTCTTTGGCAGGAGAAGAATGGACCGCGAAATCAGCCGCCTGACCGGGCATTTCATCATTTGCGGAGCCGGCCGCGTGGGTCGCAGCGCCGCGCGGGAGCTGGCTCGGAGGCCGCTGCCGTTTGTCGTGGTCGACACCAACGAAGAGAAACTGCAGAAATATTCGTCCGAAGGATGGCTGACGCTGACGGGCGATGCGACCCAGGCTCATCTGCTTGAAGAAGCACGCATAAGGCAGGCGAAAGGTCTGGTGGCGGCGACGACCACCGACGCTATCAACATCTACATCATTCTCACCGCCCGCAGTCTTAATCCAAACATCAAGATCATTGCGCGTGCGTCGGAAGAAGACGCCGAGAAGCATCTTGTCACCGCTGGGGCTGATTCAATCGTCTCGCCTTACCGTTTCGCCGGGTACCGCATTGCGCAGACGTTTATCCGGCCCAACGTGGTGGACTTCTTCGACACCGCGATGAACCAGCAGCGTCCACTCGAGATCGAAGAAGTGAAGGTCGGCAAGGGAGCACGCTGCGCCGGAAAGACACTGGAAGGCTCGCGCATCCGGCAGGAGCTAGGCGTGATCGTGCTGGCAATCAAGGGCGAGCACACACCTATGCGCTTCAATCCTCCCCCCGATGAGGTAATTCACGAAGGCGATCACTTGATTGCGATGGGCGACCCTGAAGGCCTCCGTAAGCTGGAAGACTCGGCCTCGGAGCACGCATGAAGATCACCACCGCAGCGGAAATGCGCGAGATCGATCGCACCAGCACCGAGAAATTCGGGGTGCCTT
>Ga0335085_10012568_pt1 | contig 12469 bp, 8 predicted proteins | sample Lox_Sample_45_FD_206712 | JGI IMG/M metagenome (GOLD analysis project Ga0335085, IMG submission 206712) | Soil microbial communities from Loxahatchee National Wildlife Refuge, Florida, United States - Lox_Sample_4.5 | ecosystem: Environmental > Terrestrial > Soil > Wetlands | place: USA: Florida...
TGCGCGAGCTCGGCGAAGAGCGCGCGCGACAGGACGCGGCGGTCGCCGCCGCAACAGTGGCGGCACGCGCCAGCCTCGCACAGTACCGCGCCGGCACGGCCACCTACATAGCGGTGGTTACGTCGCAGACGATGTTGCTCTCCAATCAGCGCAGCGCGGTGCAACTGCTCGGCCGCCAGCTGGCTGCCAGCGCGGCCCTGGTGAAGGCCCTCGGTGGCGGCTGGAACACAGCAGAGCTGGCCGGAGTGGCGGCCAGTCCTGCGACGGAATCCAGCGACGGGCTCGCCGCTGCCAGCAATACCCGTTCCGCAATCACATCTGCGCCGCTCGATTCAGCGGCGCCCCGCATCTAAAGCCGAAGCATGGACACCAACATCCCCTCCTTTGCTCGACGCCGATGGGTGCGCCGCGGCGCATTGATTCTGGCGCTTCTGGCCTTACTATGGTTCGCGCTGCGCGGCCGTATCGAGGCGTCGTCACCCCAACCCACGGCCAAGGCAGCTGTGCCCGCTACGTTGGTTCGGGTGGCGCGCGAGGACGTGCCGAATTATTTGATCGGCGTCGGTACCGTGCAGCCCCTGGCCACTGTCACAGTGAAGACACGGCTCGACGGCCAGCTTGAACGCATCGGCTATGTCGAAGGCGAGGATGTGAAGGCCGGCCAAGTACTGGCCCAACTCGATGCGCGCCCACTGCGCGCCCAACTTGAGCAAGCGCAAGCGCAGAAGGCCCGTGACGAGGCACAGCTGACCAATGCGGAGCTGGACCTTGCCCGCTACACGCAGCTGATCAAGGAGGATGCGACCACGCAGCAAACCCTGGATACCCAGCGTGCGCTGGTCGGCCAGTTGAAGGCCGCGGTGCGGACCGACGATGCGCAAATCCACTATGCGCAAGTTCAGCTGGGTTACACCACGATTACTGCGCCGCTCGCGGGCCGCGTCGGCGCGCGCCTCGTCGATCCGGGCAACATCGTCCACGCGAACGACGTCAACGGACTGGTGGTAATCAACCAAATCGATCCCATCGCCGTGGTCTTTGCGCTTCCCGGCGACGCGGTTCAGGCGATCAACCGCGCCCAGCAAGCCGGTCATCCGCTTGCAGTTATGGCCTATTCGCGCGACGGCGATGCGCTGCTTGCACGTGGCAAGCTGGTAATGGTCAACAACCAGATCGACGTCGCCAGCGGCACCGTGCAACTCAAGGCGCGTTTTGCCAACCCGAAACACGTACTGTGGCCGGGCCAGTACGTCAATGTCCGGCTGCTGTTGGGCGAGCACGTGCAGGCGCTGACGGTGCCGGCGCCTGCGGTGCAGCGCGGCCAAGCGGGCACGTATGTCTACGTGATCGGCGCCGACGGCAAGGCGCAACTGCGGCCCATCGACGTGCTGCAAATCCAGGACGACAAGGCCGTCGTCGCCAAGGGCCTGCAAGCCGGCGAGACGGTGGTGCGCGACGGGCAGTACAAGATTCAACCCGGCGTCGCGGTCGTCGCCGGGTCCGGGGCTGCCGCGGCAGCGACCGGAACAGATTGATGAACATTTCCGCCGTCTTCATTCAACGCCCGATCGGCACCTCGTTGCTGGCGCTGGCCATTCTCCTGGTGGGCATGGCGGTGTGGCCGCTGCTGCCGGTGGCGCCGTTGCCGCAGGTGGACTTCCCCACCATCCAGGTTTCGGCAAGCCTTCCCGGCGCCAATCCGGAGAACATGGCCGCCAACGTGGCCCAGCCGCTGGAGCGCAAGTTCTCGCTTATCGCCGGCCTGACGCAGATGACTTCGACCAGCGCCTTGGGCTCGACGCAGATCACGCTGCAGTTCGACCTTAACCGCGATATCGACGCCGCTGCGCTCGATGTGCAGACGGCCATCAACGCCGCCGCCGGCCAACTGCCCGCCAATCTGCCCAGTCCGCCTACGTTCCGCAAGACCAACCCTGCCGATCAGTCCATCCTCGTCCTCGCGGTGCAATCCGACACACTGCCACTGACGCGGGTAAACGAGTACGCTGACACCATCCTGGCGCAGCAGATTTCCCAGATCCCAGGCGTCGGCGACGTCGGTATCGGCGGCGTGCAAAAACCCGCGGTGCGCGTGCAGGTGGATCCGGCCCGGCTCGCCGCCATGGGCATGAGCCTGGAAGACGTGCGCGGCGTAATCGCAACCACCACGGTCAGCCAGCCCACCGGCAGCATCGACGGCAAGCAGCAGAGCTTCGCCGTCTACACCAACGACCAGGTCCTGCAGGCTGAACCGTGGAATGACATGGTGCTGGCCTACCGAAATGGAGCGCCGGTGCGGGTGCGCGACATCGGCATCGCCGTCGAGGACGCGGAGAACACCCTGACCGCTGGCTGGGCCTATGCCGGCGCCGCGGCACCGCCAGGAGATGCCGTTCACAACGGCCGTGGCATGATCCTGTTCGTGCACAAGCAGCCGGGCGCCAACGTAATTGAAACCGTCGACACCATCAAGGCGGCATTGCCTCGGCTGCGGGCGGCGATACCGCCGACGGTGTCAGTCAACACGCTGGTGGACCGGACGCAGAATATCCGCGCTTCGGTGCACGACGTCGAGATTACGCTGGTTATCACCATCATCGCGGTGATCCTGGTGATCTTCGTCTTCCTGCTCAGCGTGCCGGCCACCGTGATTCCCGGCCTGACGGTGCCGCTGGCGCTGATGGGCACCGCGGCCGCGATGTACGTGATGAACTACAGCCTGGACAACCTGTCACTGATGGCGCTGACGATCGCCGTGGGCTTTGTCGTCGACGACGCGATCGTGATGCTGGAGAACATCTACCGCCACGTCGAGGCCGGGTTGAAGCCGCTCGAGGCCGCCTACAAGGGGGCCTCCGAAATCGGGTTCACCATCGTCTCGATCAGCGTCTCACTGATAGCCGTCTTTATCCCGCTGCTCCTGATGGGCGGCGTCGTTGGTCGCCTGTTCCGCGAGTTCGCCGTCACGGTGACCATGACCATCGTCGTCTCGGTGGTGGTGTCGCTGACGCTGACGCCGATGCTGTGCTCGCGTTATCTCGCCGACGCGCACAGCAGACCGCACGGACGCGCGTACCGGGTGTTCGAGAATGCCTTCGCCACGATGGCGGCAAGCTACAAGAGGGGGCTGGACTTCGTACTCAAGCACGAATTCGCGACGCTGTGCGTCTTCCTCGCCACGCTGGCGCTGAGCGTCGTGATGTTCACGTTCAGCCCCAAGGGGTTCTTCCCGCAGCAGGATACGGGCACGATCTATGGTTTCGCCGAGACCTCGCAGGACACCTCCTTCAAGGCGATGCGCGCGCGCATGAAGCTGGTCGCCGAGGTGGTGCGGCGCGACCGGGACGTGACCGGCTTCGGCATGTTCGCCGGCAACAACACCACCAACACGGGCGTCTTCTTCATCGCGCTCAGACCCAGGGACGAGGGTCGAATCGCCACTGCCGACGACGTGATAGCGCGCCTGCGGCCCGAACTGGCGGGCTTGCAGGGCATCAATCTGTTCATGCAGGCGCCGCAGGACATCAATGTCGGCGGCCGGCTCGCGCGCACACAGTACCAATATACTGTTACCGATACCAACCTCGACGAGCTCAACACCTGGGCCCCGCGCCTGCTCGAGAGCCTGCGCCGCGTGCCGGAGTTGACCGACGTGGCGTCGGACCAGCAGAATGCGGCCGGGGCGGCGACTTTGACAATCGACCGGGCGCGCGCGTCAAGCTTCGGCATTTCGCCGGCACTGATCGACGCGACGCTGTACGACGCGATCGGCCAGCGTCAAGTTGCGCAATACTTCACCCAGACCAACAGCTATCACGTAGTGCTTGAAGTGTCGCCGAAGCTGCAGGAGGACCCGGCGCTGTTCGACAAGCTCTACATTGTCTCGCCACTGACGGGCCAGCAAGTGCCGCTCTCGGCCATCGTCAAGGTCGATACCAGCAGGACCGCTTACTTGCTGATCAGCCACCAGGGCCAGTTCCCGGCAGTGACGATCTCCTTCAACGTTGCGCCCGGAGTGTCGCTCGGCGACGCGGTGAAGGCGATCGAAAGAGCAAAAGTCCAGATGGGCGTGCCGGCGACGCTTTCGGGGAGTTTCCAGGGCACGGCTAAGGCCTTCGGCGAGTCCCTGGCGACGCAGCCTTACCTCATCGCCGCGGCGCTGATGGCAGTCTACATCGTCCTCGGCCTGCTCTACGAGAGCTACATTCATCCCCTGACCATCCTGTCAACCCTTCCGTCTGCTGGCGTCGGGGCGCTCCTGGTTCTGCGTTTGGGGGGCTACGACTTGAGCGTGATCGCGCTGATTGGCATCATCCTGCTGATCGGCATCGTCAAGAAGAACGGGATCATGATGATAGACTTTGCCCTGAATGCAGAGCGCGCGCAGGGGCTGGAGGCGCACGAGGCCATCTACCAGGCCTGCCTGCTGCGCTTTCGTCCAATCATGATGACGACCATGTGCGCGCTGCTGGCGGGCCTGCCGCTCATGCTGGGCCACGGCGCCGGCTCCGAATTGCGCCGGCCCCTGGGTTACGCGATGGTGGGCGGCCTGCTGGTGTCCCAGGCGATGACATTGTTCACCACGCCTGTCGTATATCTGTACCTCGATCGTGCTCGCAGCTGGTATGTTCGTCGGACGAAGGCGCGCCGCGCATCCGGCGCCGTCGTCCCGACAGGTGGAGAATGACGGCGATGCGGCCTTCACACACAGGCCGCCATGCTGCCATGTCTACCGTGTAGCGCGGAGGATGGAGCGATGAAGATCCTCGTGGTCGAAGACGAGCTGAAGATAGCGAACTACCTCTACAAGGGGCTCACAGAGCAGGGCTATAGCGTCGACCTGGCGCACAACGGTCTTGACGCACAGCACCTTGCGCTCGAAATCGATTACGACGTAATCGTACTCGATCAGATGCTGCCTGGCCTCGATGGCCTGGCGGTGCTGCACTCCGTGCGCGCGCTCAAAGATACGCCAGTGATCATGCTTACCGCGCGCGACCGCATCGAGGATCGCGTCAAGGGATTGCGCGCGGGCGCCGACGACTATCTGATCAAGCCATTTTCGTTCATGGAGTTGCTCGCGCGCCTGCAGGCGTTGACGCGCCGCGGCCGCAAGCACGAAGCGACGCAGATTCGCGTCGGCGATCTGGTGGTCGATCTGCTGGCGCGCAAAGCGTTCCGCGACGGAAGCCGCATCGACCTTACGGCGAAGGAGTTTGCGCTGCTCACCGTGCTGGCGCGCAACCAGGGGCAGATCCTCTCGAAGACGGCCATTGCCGAAATGGTCTGGGAGGTCAATTTCGACACCAGCGCCAACGTCGTCGAGGTGGCGATCAAGAGGCTGCGCGCCAAAATCGACGCGCCCTTTCACTGTAGCCTCCTGCACACCGTGCGCGGCATGGGCTACGTTCTCGAGGACCGCCCTGCACGATGAACCCTGCCCGCTCGATTGCAGCGCGTCTGGCGGCCATGTTCGCTATTGCAGCGCTGCTGGTGCTATCCCTACTAGGCTACGCCCTCGATCGGGAGCTCGCCGCTGTTCTGCGGCGGCAGCAGATCGAGCAGCTCGACACCAAGTTTGAAGACATCAACTACGTGCTCGAGCGCCTGCGCGGTCCGGAACAATGGGAGCGCATCCATGCCAAGCTCGACGCGTTGACGCCGCCGGACCGCGGCACCCAGTACTGGATTCTGAGCGACGATCCGCAGATCCGCTATGGCAACGCGTTGGCGGAGATCGTCAGCCTCAGCCAGAGCACGAGCCGGGTCGGCGAACTGCGCATCGGCGACCATCCCGACCCCATGCTGATCCGCAGCGCCTACTTTCCGGCCGACGCGCGTCATGCAGCGCTGCGCTTCATCGTCGGCATAGACTCGGCGTCCTATGCACGGACGCGTCGCGATTTCCGCTCGGTGCTGCTTGCCAGCGTTTCGGGCGGCGTGCTGCTGGTCGCGTTAATCGGCTACCTGATCACGCACTGGGGCTTGGTGCCGTTGAAGCGGCTGTCGCGCGAGGCGCATGAATTGAGTCCGAGCACGCTGTCGCAGCGGCTCGTGGTTGCGCGGTTGCCGGCCGAGCTTTCAGACTTGGCACAATCGTTCAACGGCGCACTCGACCGGCTCGAGGCGGCCTATGAACAACTCGAGACCTTCAACGCCGACGTAACCCATGAATTGCGCACGCCACTAACCAATCTGATCGGGCAGACACAGGTGGCGTTGTCGCGCGAGCGCAGCGCGACCGAACTCGTCGAGGTGCTACAGTCCAACCTCGAGGATCTAGAACGGCTGCGCGCCATGATCAACGACATGCTGTTTCTGGCGCGCGCCAACTTGGGCGAACGCCCGCAACAGTTGTTGCGGACGTCCCTCGCCGCCGAGGTGGGAAAGGCCGTCGAGTTTCTCGATTTCCTGATGGAGGAGGCAAGCGTCAGCATACACGTGCAGGGCGACGCACAGGCGCCGATCGAGATTTCGCTGGTCCAGCGCGCCGTGACCAACCTTCTGCACAATGCCATCCGCCATTCGCCGGCGGGTGCTGAGATCGTTGTCGAGATATCGGCTGGCGAGGGCGAGGCGCGCGTCTCGGTGTCCAACCCCGGCCCGGCGATTCCCTCCGAACACCTGGGACGGTTGTTCGACCGATTCTACCGCGTCGATTCGGCGCGGCCCAACAGCGCGGAGAGCCACGGCCTGGGCCTGGCCATCGTCAAGGCAGTGGCGGCGATGCATGCCGGCAGTGTGTTCGCCGCAAGTCACGGCGGCATAACGACGGTGGGATTCTCGGTCGCGATCATAACGTGAAATCGCGGCGATGCGAGATACCGCTCGCCTTGGCGGGATCCGAGAGATATTGCCAGTGGCGTGTTGTGGCCGAGAGCACGGGCGCGCTCATGAATTCCGGTGCTCTGATGGCAGGGGTATTGACGACTAAATCGCCAGATTGACCGGACGAGTTGATGAAACCGCTGTTGAATGCGCCGATACATGGCCCAGCGCGGATGGCTCCGAACGCTGCATTGAAGCGGTCTAAACGAAGAATTTGGATCTTACGTCGCGAGCGGCCGCTTTCCATTTCTTGATGATCGGGGTGAATGGCCGGTTCGTATTTCTGCCACCGGCGGCTCAGGGTCGATTTGCGCCGTCGGTGGAAAAAAGCTCAACGGCCGCGGCCATTGCCACCGGTTGGTTGGCGTCACGGAGCTCGGCCACGAGTGGTCCTTGAGTCCGCGTCGCAGCAAGGGTGACCTCGTAAACGAAACCCGGCAATTTCGTCGAGACGACCCGACTCAGCCACGCAGCCTAAACGGCACGCTCCAAAGCTGCACAGGAGATGGTCGCCCGCTCATCCCCCGCGCCCCTATCCACTTGCCGGAATTTGTGGAGACCATGAACGCTTCCATTGTTGTCGGCCAGATGCGAAGCAGCATCAAATGAGCGGTGCTTGAGGTTCTATCCGGGGTTGTTGGATCTACGCTGCAATAGTTTTGCAAATCTCCAGTTGGCCAAGCGGGGTCGTGCTTGCCTTGAGCATCGGTGAAAATCTCCTCAATGCTTTGATTTAGAGCGCCTCGCGCAGTGTTGTGCTGCCAGATCCAGCCGTTCGTCCAGCCGTCGATGAAATGTCCACAGGTCACCAATCTCGCTCGTAGAAAATTAGTAAACCCTGGTTGCGCTGGGGCATCGGAATTACCGGAAAACATCTGCTGGCCGGAATTCGATGCGCCGGCATCACGCAACCTGTATGCGTCTGGCCCACCCCCTTGGGTACGTGTGCAACGGGCTGCAAGGTTATCCATGTATCCATGGGTGGTAAGCCAGCACTCGTGGTCAATATGCGTGTCGTGAAGTGACTTCGCCCAGTTGATCACTTTGTTTCGCGGAAAGAACTCCAAGGAAATGATGAGTATTTTTCTAGACCCGATATTTAACCTTAGATAGTTATTGACGCTCGAATCGGGGAACCCGTCTGGATCAGAATATGTTCCGCCCCAATAGGCTACGTCTCCGCCACCTAGCTCCATCCCAGCTCCATAAAACCCGGCTAGTGCCGATGGCTGCCACGGGCCGTTCTTGTCCGTGCGCCATACGTAACTTATTTTGCTGCGATCAATGGTGTGTGCGCCGTCCTCATAATCGTGGTTTCCACAACAGAAGGCCACAAACATTTTCGCATTGATAGCGAGTTGCCAAGCATTAACCATGACTGTCGCCTGGGAATTCTGACTGTCGACCAGTGAGGTATTTTGACAGTCTCCTACTTGGATAAAGCCTTTGATGTTGAGGGGAGTACCTGCGACCGAGAGATTCTTATTGGCAATCGCCCAGGCAATTAGATCATTGTAAATAGTCGACCCTGCACAGATGGCATCGCCAGCCAGGTACTGGGGGTCAGGGACGACAGCAACCGTAAATGCAGGGTCGGCCGCATTGGCGCGCCTTGGAGACATGCTGGCAAGGGCCGCCATACCAGCACCCTTGACGATGGCCGTTGCAAATTCCCGGCGAGTATACGTTTTGGATATGCACCGATATCGCTTGGTCACGCTTTTGGCTCCTAAGATGAACTCATTTGTCTACGCGGGGCACGCCTAAACCGGCAAAGGCACCATCGAGTACGAATGCCAAGTTTCACGCGCACTCTTGCAGTGTATATCGCGCCTGGAATGACCGCAGCGCGTCGATTGCACGCGCAGCAGGATGCGGAGGCGTCAGGCCGCTTCTTGCCGATTGCTGGAGTGCATCCGGCTGGCGCCAGGGACTGCAACCGCTGCGAAGCGGCCAAGTTTGAGCGACGGATGAAGAATCTGTTTTGGATGATCGCTTTGGAGTAGCACCGCCGGTTCAGCGTCCGGTTTTGAGCAATAGTCGCAGGCACCTACCGGCGACGCGAGACCGGTCTGGGAATCTACCCGGAGAGGCAAACAGACCGTGAGATGAGGAGGAGGTTCGGCGACGCGCATGTTGAATTCAAGCAGGCGCCGTCAGGCCGGAGTAGCATGGGGTCGCGCCCAGCCCCATAGGGGCTACGAGGCGCACTTACCAAGGAGAGCAAAGGTGATCAAGACTGACATAAAGGTCGAGGATGGTAAGTTGATTGCTTACCGCACCCGGGTATCGCTGTCGTTCAAATACGACGCGTGAAGCCACTCGGGTAGCCATGCTGGCAATGACCCGTTTCATCAAGCTGTTGACGGCAATTCTGGCGTCGCCGCTTTGCGTGCAGGCGGCAGGGCCGCAGTTGTTCAAATGCAAAGACGCAGTCGGAAGGATTACCTACACAGGCAGGGAATGCCGCGAACTCGGGATGAGTTCCGCCGGGGAAATCAAGGACCGCTCCACCGTGACGCCAGCGCTCAAGTTCCGTGCCTCCTCTCCACCTGCGCCGGACACGGCAAAAAAGGCAGCGGCGCCACCTAGCCAGAGCAGCGAAGGAGCGCCCGCGCCTCCGGCACGACGTTGCTTCACGGTGAAAACTGCCAAAGGCACGGCTGAACGCTGCAACGACGTCCCTGAGTAATGAACAGCGGGGCGCGATATCCCCTCTAGTCGCTACACGCAACCGGCGCTGCCGCCGGCCGGCACGCAGGGCGGCGAGTACCGCGGTAAGGACTGCAGGCGCGGTCAGGGTTTTTGGTCCGCCCGCGTAGATCGCAGCCAATCGCGTCCTATAATTGCGTGAACCGCCACTGCGATCGTTCCGTTTGCCAATAGTGCGTAGCGCACTCCCAGAACGCTGACCGCGGCACCCGTGAGCAGGCTGCCGATCGAGAGGCCGCCGCGCATGGCGAGCATGTACAGGCTCACCGTCTGGCCACGCAGTCGCGGGTCGGCCACCGCCTGCAGGAACGAATTGGCCGAAGTGTTGCTCACGTTCATCGACATGCCGGCGAGTACCAGCAGCGCGGGCAATCCCCAGAACCATGGGTTCAGCGCGGCCAGGGCCACTACGACCCCATACACCACTGCAAATCTTGTGCTTATACGTCGCAGTCCAGGCCCCGGGGCGGCCGCAAGCAGCCCTGTCGCGCCGAGCAGGCCGCCGACACCGAATGCGCCAACTGCGTAGCTGAAATGGCTCGCGTCGCCATGCAGAACGTCCCGCACGATTACGGGGCAAAAAGTGATGAGTGGACCGCAAAGGGTGCTGGTCGCGAGCACTGTCAACAGCGCGCCGCGTAGGTGTCGTTCGCGAACAATCTCGCGTATACCAGCGAACAAGTGCCGCCGGTCCAGGGCGTCTGCGGCAACGGCTCGAGGCCCGCGCCGCGGCAGGATCCAAAGAGCGACCGCGATGAATGGCACGTATGACGCGGCGTTGAGCGCGAAGCAGCCAACTATCCCCACGGAGGCGATCAGCACCCCGGCCAGAGCGGGCCCGAGGATGCGCGAGAGGTTGAATTGTGTTGAATTCAGCGCAAGCCCAGAAGGGATCTGCTCGCGTTCGACGATACCCGGTACGATCGACTGAAACGAAGGCATGGACAGAGCGTCGGTGACGCCCACCACCAGAGAAATCGCGATGACCATCCATGGATGCACTGTCCCGCTCAACAGCAGCACCACCAGCAGCGTCGGGCAAAGCATCTGGATAGACTGAAATATGGTGATCACGCGGCGTCGGTCAGCCCGATCCGCAAGCACACCTCCGACCAGGATCAGCAGCCATACGGGCGCGCCCAGCGCGAACGCGTCGAGACCGATCAGGAACGACGATGCACCTAGGCTCAGCAGAAGCCAGGGCTGTGCCACTTGCTGAGCCCAGGTGCCGATGTTCGAAAGCAGGCTCGCGAACCAGAAAGTGCCGAAGCGTCGTGTGCGCAAAAGGCCGAGCGATTCGCCAAGGTGCGTCTTCCACATAGCGGATTAGGTTAACACGGCGCGCCGGTACCGGGGTTGAGGTCTGTTTGCTGTAACGCAGTCGCCTGCAGGCGGCAGCACCGTGCTGAGGCCGCGGCCGAAGTCGCCTCACGTGAATCCGCCCGCAACACGCAAACCTACTGACCTGCATTCTCATCTGTCACTCTGAATGGCGTGCCGCGTGCGGGAGATGTGCGGGGATTGGTTCTGCACGGTCCTGCATCGCGCTGCATGGTGGCGCAACGGGCGCCTTCGATCGGTTAAATTAAAACAAGCAGTTGGAATTGCAAGACCAAACTACGAACCCATAGGTAGATTCGAGTAGCTAGATACTTACGCGGCGCTTGTGGCGGGATTGTGTCTCTCTGAATCAGAGGGCCGAGTTCGGCCACGAGCGGAAGGTCAACTAGAGAGGAACAACGAGCCGGGCCCGAGTTCCAATCAGGACTGTGGCAAACGCGCGCTGCAGGCTTTCGTCGTTTTTCAGTTCGATGTCGTTGATTGCGACAATAACGTCGCCACCCAAGATCATGGACCGGGACTCGATCTTCACCGGTAGGCGGCCACCACTGATGCCGGCGATGGCGGCCGGGCTGTTCGGCTCGACTGCCTCGACCAGAAAACCATCGGCAAGCGGCAGGGCGAAGATCTGCCGTAGCTTGGCGTCGATCAGGCTACCGTCTACACCGAGCCACGGTCGGCGTACCCTGCCGTTCTCAACGAGAGGGGCGATGACGGGGCGCGCCAGATTGGAGGGGATTGCAAAACCGATGTTTTGCGCACTGCCGAGAATTTCGCTCGTGACGCCGATTACGTACCCGCAACGGTTGAGCAACGGTCCGCCCGAATTGCCGGGATTGATCGCAGCATCCGTTTGAATCATTGGCCACGAGAGCAGACGCGGCCGCTCTGACATGACGCGATTTAGGCCGCTGACAATACCGCTGGTGATGGTCTGATCGAATCCCATTGGATTGCCGATTACGACGACCCTGTCGCCCGGCTTCACTTCGTCCGAGTCACCGAGTTCGAGCACGGGCAGTTTCCCAGAATTCGGCGTGGCAATCTGGAGAATCGCAAGGTCGAAAATCGGATCGGCGCCGAGCACCCTGGTTGGCAGCGTCGTGCCATCGTCGAGGGTCACAGTCAGCACCTGCGCCCCGAACACGACGTGCGAGTTTGTCATCACCAGACCTCGGGCGTCGATGATGAATCCCGATCCGGTCGCCTGTTGAATACGATCTTCCATGCGATAGGGATTTATCGTCAGCGCGGTGATAAGCACCACCGCTTGTGACTTACTGCTATAGATATCGGCGACCGATTGGTTGCATTCCGCTGCGGCGCGCGCCGATACGGCCGGTACTAGAGCGAGCGCCACGAGCAATACCTTGATCCGCAGCCTGAGCTGCAGCCCAATGAAGAAATCGGGTTGTGTCACCAGGGTTATGAACTCGGCCGCCGCTTTTCTACATTTATCCATCAATGCCATCCAAGTCTCCAAGCTGCGGCCGGTCATTCACTTTTCCACTATTTGAAATGCTGTGACCCCTGGCGTACAAATGGGCGGCTAATGCTAGCGCAGTAATCGCCAGTGCAAAGAAGATCT
>Ga0335085_10012570_pt1 | contig 12467 bp, 9 predicted proteins | sample Lox_Sample_45_FD_206712 | JGI IMG/M metagenome (GOLD analysis project Ga0335085, IMG submission 206712) | Soil microbial communities from Loxahatchee National Wildlife Refuge, Florida, United States - Lox_Sample_4.5 | ecosystem: Environmental > Terrestrial > Soil > Wetlands | place: USA: Florida...
AAGAAATACGGTGCCAGGGGCTCCAATCCTACGATCTCCGCTGGCGAAGATTTCTGGGACGGGTGGCCCGGCCTTTGCGCTGCCGACTTCACCACGACTGTGGGTGCCCCGTTCTTCGCGCAGTTTGCGAAGGGCGGGTACGATGCTGCTGAGAGCATAGGCATTTGCAGTCCCTTCAAGCTACGCGGCCACGAAAAGAAATCTCTCCCCAGCCTTCGTTGATCCGTACGGGACCGGCTTCGCCCAATAACTAAAACTGATAACTGCTCCGAAGACTAGAACTCGTAGCTCGCGACTCGAAGCTCGTAGCTCACAACTCCTTCCTCTTCCGCGAATAGAAACTTCGCACCTTCGCCCGATTCCCGCACTTCGTCATGTCGCACCAGCGCCGACGATGATTCTTGCTCTCATCCAGAAACAGCCATTCGCAAGTCTTCGACGCGCACGCCCGCACAAACTCCACCCGATCCGACGCCAGCAATTCCGCCGCAGACCGCGCGATCGGCCAAAGCGGCGCATCCAAATCATCCGCGTCATCAAACTTCCACTCAAACCGCCCACCACTCTCCACAATCTGCAGATGCTGCGCCGCCTCCTGCACAAATCCATTCAGCGCCATCAACTCTTCATGTGGCACGGGCTTCTTCCACGCGATCGCATAGAACACTTCACTAATCAGTCCACGCAACCGGATCGCCTTCACTAGCTCCCGCCGCGCCGCGTCCGTATGCTCCAAACTCCGCTCCACTAACCGATCCACTTGCGGATCCGAGAGAATTCCAGAGTCCTCCGCAAACCGCGCGAGATCCGCATACTCCTTCAGCAACTCCTTCGGCGCATCGCTGAAGCGATCATCCAGCGTGTTAACGAAGTCCAAACAAACCGCTCCGGCAATCAATTCAAACAGCGGAGCTCTTTTTCTTCGATTTCTATTTGTCGAAATATTTGCCTCCAAAACTTCACTCCTATTATCTAACCATTAAAACACGCTTGACAAGTTATATGCGCGAGCGTAGCCTCTAACCAGTAAAGCATTGTACAGAGGTTAGATAATGTTAACCCAGCAACCGTCGCAAATCATGGCCCTCATTCGCTCGGGCAGGGTGGTTAACATAGGAGGCAGACCCGTGCTCGTAACGAAGCCCAACCCGCAGACGACCACTCGCCGCAGCGACTCGATCAAACTCGCGCTCGCCTTCGCGGCCATCTACCTCGTATGGGGATCGACGTACCTCGCCATCCGCTATGCAGTCGAGACAATCCCACCGCTCGTCACGGCAGGATTTCGACACACGATTGCCGGCAGCGTGCTACTCGCATGGGCGGTCGCCCGCGGATACCGCCCGCGCCGCGAGCACTGGATCGGCGGCCTCGTTCTCGGTGGTCTCTTCTTTTTGATTGGCCACGGTTCGCTGCACTGGGCGGAGCAGCACGTCGCATCGGGTCTCGCGGCATTGCTGATCGCAACCGAGCCAATGTTCATCCTGGTTCTCGCATGGATGACCCGCCAGCAGCGCATCAGCCGACTCAGCGCGCTGGGACTGGCAGTCGGCGTAATCGGCGTTGCGATCCTCACAGGCGTTGAACTCTCCGCGAAAGACATGAGCCTCGTCGGCCTGATCGCAGTGCTGGCCGGATCGCTCTCCTGGTCAGCGGGAGTCGTGATCACTCCCAAGCTCAAGCTTCCCGAGGACGCGATCGCGCGCACTGCGGTCCCGCTAGTTTGCGGCGCGGCAATGCTGCTGCTAACAGCAGGCGTCACAGGAGAATTTCACCAACTGCACTGGGAGACCGTTTCTCTCAAATCGATCCTCGGCCTCGGCTACCTGATCACCTTCGGGTCGATCGTCGCCTTCACGGCCTACACATGGCTGCTGCAACGCTGCCCGCCGACGCTGGTCGCAACGCACACGTATGCGAATCCCGTAGTTGCGGTATTGCTAGGATGGTTGCTGGCCGCGGAGCCGTTGACGCCGCGCGTGGCGCTCGCATCAATCGCGATCCTCGGAGCAATCGTGCTGATTCGAAAAGGTGAGAAGAATACGGAGCGACGCGTTCCCTCGCGTGCCAGCGGCAAGACCGCGTCGCTCTCGGAGTGTGCCTAGTAGCTGCGCTGCAAATCTGAGCACAGGATCCAAAGGTGATCCATGTACTCGCCGCTCATGGATCGGAATCCTGTAACTACCGCCCCAGCCGGACACGCCGTCTCAGCCGGACGCCCACCTGGACGCGGAATCCGCACAGGCTGCGTGAATTCTGTTCGAGGATTGTCGTAGCGCTGACCAATGTCGCGCACATAGCTGCACGCGCCGGCAGCTTCGTCGATCGACGCTCCGGTGCGTCCGCGTAGTCCGCGCAATGCCATGCCTTGTGGACAGTATGCGTCCGTCACAGGCCGTCCTCCGGGACTGCCGGTTCGGGCAGTGATTTTGCGCTCCTCACCTAACGAGCCGTCATCGCGCACAGGAGCACAGTCGAGCCATGCCGTGTTGTAGTACTGACCAGTCTGCACATGGAATCCCACAGCGACGAAGCCGGCATCGCAAATGGCATCCGGCGCAGGACGGCCTCCATTGCCGCCGCCAAAGTCGCGCGTCACGCGATCGTAGCCAAGAATGAGGATGCTGCCGTGCTCCCCGCGGTTGTGGTCCCGATCCCGATCATGATCGCGGTCCTGATACTGTGGAGCGGCGAGCGCTGCCAGCGCTGCGACCAACAGAATCATCAACACCACAACAGGTGCCGCACTTCCACGCTTTAAAAGATTCGGATTGCCTTTCGACGTTGCCATGGTCACGCCCCTGACGGTTCAGCGCATTTCAAACACACAGATGCGCTGAAGCGATTTGTCCCGAATGTAGATTCGAGTCCCGGCCCAGTCAATGAAGAATCGGATACCGAGGTGACGAAGGTGTATGTTCCCGCCCATTGTGGAACCGCGCAAAAGCCGGTATCCAAGTCCTTTGAGCCAACAAGAGGACGGACTCGGGCGGTACGCCCGGGGTCGTTCGCGCGGGCTCAGACGAGTTTGCACTAGCGCGCCGCGACGGGCGCGGCTAAGCTTGTGCTGCGTATGAAGTCGCCTCTGGGTCTCGCCCTGCTGACGGCGCTCTTCCTCGGCCCCACAATTCTCGCTGCGCAGCAATCCTGTCCGCAGCCACCTGCGCTCGAGCGAACAACAGGGAAGAACATCTTCACTGATCAGCAGGAAGTTGATCTCGGCGACGTCATGGCCGAAAGCCTGACGCGCGAAATGAATATCATCGACGACCCCAGCCTCACCACTCACCTCGATGAACTTGGAGCACGGCTGGCGCACTATCTTCCGCCCAACAATTTCCGCTTTCGATTCTTCCTCATCGACCTCTCGGAGGTAAATGCATTCAGCATCCCCGGCGGGCGAATCTATGTGTCGCGAAAGATCATTGCGCACGCCCGCAGCGACGACGAACTGGCCGGCATTCTCGCCCACGAGATGGGACACATCGTGACGCACCAGGTTGCTATCTACACTACCCGTCGATTTCAGCAGGTCCTGGGAGTCACGCAGGTGGGAGACCGTGCTGACATTTACGACAAATTCCAACGCCTGCTGGAGAATGAGCGACGCAAGCCGTCGCACAGCGAGGAGCGCGAAGAAGAGGAGCAGGTGGTCGCCGATCAGGTAGCACTCTTCGCGATGGCCCGCGCCGGGTTTGCTCCCAAAGCTTTCATCGACTGGTGGGATCGCTTCAACGCCACGCAGGGCAAGACGGGAAGCTGGCTCGGCAATCTGGTGGGATACACGAAGCCCGAACAGAAGAGGCTGCGGGAACAGCTCAAATCCGTCTCGATGATGCCCGAGGAATGCGCCCGAATCTCGCCATCGTCCAACTCCGAGTTTGAAGCCTGGCAAGCGCGGGTGATTGCGTCTGACAACGGGGTTCACGCAGAGTCTCTTCCCGGCCTCGTACTTCGTCAGAAGCTTGCACTGCCGTTGCGCCCCGACATCAATAATCTTCGCTTCAGTCCCGATGGAAAGTACGTGCTCGCCCAGGACGAAGGCGGAATCCATGTGCTCTCCCGCGATCCGTTCCAGGAGCTGTTCTTCATCGAGGCGCCCGACGCAGACAAGGCGTCCTTCAGCCCCGATTCGAAAACGATTGTGTTCAAGACGCCATCCCTGCGGGTGGAAGTGTGGGATGTTGCCAGTCAGAAGCGGACTATGGTCCACGAGATCCTGCTGCGCGAAAGCTGTCTGCAGAGTGCGCTGTCGTCGGACGGGCAGTATCTGGCCTGTCTCGATGAGCATTTCACATTGCAATTGCACGAGGTCGGGAGCGGCAGTCGGTTGGTGGAAAAGAAGAATTTTGTTCCATCCTCTTCCTGGGCCATCCTCCTTTTTCTGATCGTTGGACTCCAGGAGAACGGCAATATGCAGTTGGCAGAGATGGTTTTTTCGCCCGATAGCCGGTATTTTCTGGCAGGAACTTCGACAACAAATTTCGGTTACGATCTGGCCGCAAGGCACGAGATGAATCTCCCATCGTCGATCCGGACAGCGATACACGGCGACTTTGCCTTCGTGGACGGCGAAACCATCCTGGGACTGAACGCACTCCATCCCAGCAAGTCGCCGTTGTTGCGGTTCCCCGGCGGCGAGAAGATCAGAGAGGTCGTGCTGGCCTACGCTTTGCATCTGGAACCGACCGCACAAGGGAAATACATCGCGATCGGCCCATTGAAGACGGGCAAGCGCGGCTTCCTGGATGTGACGACGGGAAAACTGAACGGAATCGTGAAGGAAGATGCCGGCGACGTGTACGACAAGAATGTGGTCTATGAGGAAATCGACGGCAAGATTCTTCTGGTCGAGGTGCCGTCCACGAAAGTACTGTCGCGTGTCCAACTGACGCAATCGCACCTGGGAGACAGCCGTTCGATTGGCGTTTCGGAAGACTTCAACTGGCTGGCTGCTTCCACCGGTACGCGCGGCGCCGTGTGGGACATCACGCACAATACGCGCGTCCAGTACGTGCGCGCCTTTACTGATGGATGGTTCGCCGACAACGATTTGTTCTACGCGGATTTCCCCGGGAACGAGAAGCAGGAGCGATCCGTGGTTGAGTTGAACCAGGAGGGGGCGGCGTCTCCGGTTTTTTCGCTCGGCGAATTGCTGGCGAGCCAGGAAGGTCCTTATGTGGTTGTCCGCACACCGTCCCGCGGCAATGAATTTCAACGCAAGGACTGGACCTACGAAGTACGCGATTTTCGGACCCATACGACGTTGTGGACCCGTCACTTTCCGCAAGAGCCGCCTACTCTGACGTGGACTCCGGATTACAAAGAGCTGCTGCTGGGCTGGCCGGCCTGGAACGACTCGGTTCGCGAGGAACTGAAGCAATTCCCCCAACTGAAAAGCTCGGCCGAACCGGAGGACATGTTTTACGAACTGGTGGACCTGAAGAGCAACTCGGTACTTGGCAGGCTGCTGATCAAGACCAACAAGTTTTCGTTCGTGGTGAAGAGCGTCAAGGTCGATGGGGATTGGGTTGTGCTGCAGGTGAGTGGCGGTCGTGTGCTGATCTTCTCGATGGCAAGCGGCAAGGAACTGGGGCACGTTTTCGGAGATGCGCCCGCAATCTCGAGTGCGGCACGCGCGTTCGCGGTGTCGACCGGCGAGTCGGAAGTGAACGTGTGTGGCCTGGCAGACTCGCAACTGCGCCGCACTTACAAGTTTCCAGTCTCGATCGCCTATAAGAGATTCTCCCCCGACGGCAAGCGCCTGTTCGTGCTGACGCGCGACCAGACCGGGTATGTGCTTGACCTGAACAAAACCGAACCGCCACCCGACAGCACAGCAAAAGCAGCAACCCACTAGTTTCATTCCTCATTACCACGTGGGGACAGCCGCCTCGGCTGTCCGGCGGGCCGGGTTTATCGGGCCTGGTTTCTTTCGCCGCTTCGGGGCTTGCCTGTCCTTTTCCTCCTTCTACCCGCCGCTTGCGCGGCGGGCTGTGTTCTTTCGCTCCTTCGGAGCTTGGGTTACAGGTGCTGGCGGCTTACGTTGCGTTGACGTCAGGTTCTGGCTTCCCGATTTCTCCACTTGTGCCGGTTGCGGATTTTTGGCGGATTGGGTTTTGAAATTGTGCGGTGTGAGTTTGGTTGCGGGGTTCATGATTGATTCGGCTGCTGGAACATTGCCCTTCGATTCGCTCATTGGCGCTGAGCGAGACGGGAGATCCGCGGCCACTATGGCAATCGATGCGGGCTTTACATTCAGTGTTGGGGCGATGGCGCTGGGCTGCGCCTGCGCTTGGACAGCCGAGGCGGCTGTCGCTGCTTGGGCCGCTCTGGCGGCGGCTTCTCTGGCCAGGATGCGGCGGCCTTCGTATTGGTATTCCCAGAAGTGCGGGTCGCCCGGGGCTACTGGCTTGTACGGGATCTCGCTGACCGCCGGCAATTCGCAGTCCTGGGCTGCGGCTTCGTGTTCGGCTGTGGGTTCGGCGTAGTCGGGAACTTGTTTGACTCCGTCCTTGCCATGGAACCCGTACCTCACCCGGCTGGCGTTTTTCGCCGCGATGTGCAGGGCGCGGATGATCAGGTTAGCGCGCTCGTAGTCGATGGTGTTGCGCATCAGCGCGTTGATGACTTCCATCAGCGCGAACTGGATCGATTCCTCGTCTTCGATCAGGGCGATGGGATGGAGGCGCGATTGGGGTGGACGGCGCACGCCGCGATGGGCGTTCTGGTGGAAGTAGCAGAATTGCTCTCCGCGGAGAGCCGGGGAGCCGCATTGGACTCCGGTGACTTTGATATGAGTGCAGGTGCGATGAGTGGACATAGCTTGGTTTACCTTCGTGAGAATTTTTGAGTAGTGGGTGCGTAAAATCCTGGCTTCATGGGAGTTAGGTTGAGTGGCGAGAACGACGTCGGCGTACATTCTTGGAAACAAAGGGTTTGCGAGTAAAATCTTGCGAACAAAGGAGTTAATGGAGTTTTGGGGGACGGGAGGGAGTTTCGATTCGGGAATCCAGAGGGAGCGGGCGTCAGGCGGCAGGCTTCGGGCGGCAGGGCTTAGAGTTGGCTGTTCTGACTCACCACGGGGGACACAGAGATTCACTGGGGAATTCTTTGCTTGCGAGACTGCGGCGTTGCTGCTTGCGGTCGGGCTGGGAGTTGGCGGGTTGGGACCTTGGTGATGCATGGTCCCAGAGTTACTCACAGAGTTTTCTCAGTAAAGGTTATGCGTCACAAGATGAAAATAAAGTCTGTGGAAAACTCTGGGGAGTTCCGTTTTGGGAATTTCGAGTTGAAAGGAGCTAGAGTCGGGCCAGCCTTTGGTGTGACCTTCAAGTGTATTGCTGAGGGCAGTACAAAATCTCTCGCTGTTGGCAGTGTGGTACCCACCCTTCGCAAAGTGCGCGAAGAGTGGGGCACCCAGATGTGAAATTCTGTCCGCGAGGTAAGGAGCCAGGCGCGGTTTTGGAAGGCCGGGGCACGCGGCGACTCTTCGGGGATATACCCCGTTGAGTGGGGCAGCTTCTCACGGCCGTGAAGAAGTCGCCCGTCTTCTATTCGAAAACCGAGCGAACGTTAACGCCGCGGACCTCGACGGCGGCACGCCTCTCTATTGGGCGCGGACAAGGGGGTATGATCGCATTCAGGATTTGTTGCGCCAACACGGCGGATTAGAATTACCTCACTCGAAACCGGAGTGGCCTTATCCATGAGTTCGAGGTAAGACGCGGCCTAGTCAATTGACGAAATCAGCGATTACACTCAAAACCCCCGGCGGCGGTGGCCTCAACCACGGCGCGGGGAAGTGCCAGCTGCTGCTTATTCTTTCATGAAGTGCTTCTCAAACAGCCGCTTGGAGCGTTCCGCGCCCTCGTCCGTCAAGACCACCGACTTTGCCTTGCTCACAGGGTTCTCGATGTAGCCGCTCTCGTGCAGGCGATTCATCACATCCCAATCATGGCTCTTCCACGCCCGCAACGGTCCGTGTTTGTCGTTGAACGTCGTCAGGTAGAGCAGTGCCAGCGTGAACTCATCTACCTTCGCTTTGTCGATTTCCATCCCCTCCTCCTCGCGTCTTTGGCATCCGGCACGCGGCCTGCAGTGTTTTTCGAAGAATGGCACATCCGGCAGACCGGAAACCACCTGGAGATTCGTCACTTGTTTAGAAAGCCTTCGAGTTGCAGCCACTCCGCAAATCGGTCGATCCAGTGATCGGTAGGAATGTTGTGAGGTCGGGCTCCGAAGCCGTGGCCTCCTTTAGCGTACATGTGCAATTCAGCCGATTTTTGAGCGGCCGTCCATTTTTCGTAGAGCGCAATACTGGCTGGCGCGAGGCCGAGCTGATCGTCGGTGGCGGCAGCAATGAACATGGGTGGCGCATCCGTTGGAACGGACGAGTCTCTCATCAATCCGCCGTAGACCACGGCCACGAATGCGGGCCGGCTTTCGGGCGTGTATCGGGTTGCAACTCCGGAAGTGACAAATCCACCGGCGGAGAATCCGATGATTCCGACGTGATCGGAAGAAAGTCCCCAGTCGGAGGCGTGCTGCCGCACGTAAGCGACCGCAGCCAGCCCATCTGCGACGGCCAGTGGTATTACGTTCTTTGTGAGCGCATCGTACTTCGTCCTGTCCGCGAACAGATCAGCGAACTCCTGGGTAGCATCGTCGCCGGTGTGCGCCAGCCGATACTTCAGCACGAACGCGGTCACGCCCTTGGCAGCCAGATATTTGGCGACTTCTGTGCCTTCGCTGGCGATGGAAAGAGCCATGAATCCTCCACCCGGGCAGATGACGATGGCTGTGCCATTTTTCAATTCCGAAGAGGGCTTGAAAATGGTGAGGGTGGGTCGGGTGACGTTGGCGACAACATCTGTGTTCCAGAGTTTGGAGAAGTATTGCTTTTCCGGATAGTTCTCCTGCGTCGAACCGGGCGGGGTTCCGGGGTAAAGAGGAACGACATCTTGCGCGGCTGCGAAGGCTAGCATCGCCAGCCCGGCAAGGAGAAGTCGGAGAGCAGATTTTTTCATGGCGGCAAGAGTCTAACAGAGAATCCGGATGCTCCTGGATGCTCGAGACGACCGATTAGGGGTAAACAGCATCGTTGCTGCGGCAGGGCATGGCGCCTCTACTTTCCGCTTCCTGACAGGGTGATGGTGTGCGATCCCTTCGCGCTGTTGTCGGACTCCGTTAGCGTCGCGCTTCTTGTGCCTTTCGCCTTTGGAGTGAATTTCACCGTGATGGTGCAGGTTTTGTTAGCTCCGAGCGTCTTGCCGACGGGGCAGGTGTTGGTCTGGGTGAAGTCTGCGGCGTTGGTGCCGCTGATGGTGATGCTATTCACGCTCAACATGTAGTCGCTGGTGTTGGTGAGAGTGGAGACTTGCCCGGAACTGGTGGTGCCGACGGTGACGCTGCCGAAATTGTCGCTGCTCGGGCTGAGCGTGGCGGTAGGAAGCGCACCGGAGCCGCTGAGGCTCACGTTCTGCGGGCTGTTGTTGGCGTTGTCGGTGATGGTGGTGCTGGCCCCGCTCGAACCAGCAGCCGTGGGCTTGAAGGTGACCGTGATCGTGCACGAAGCTCCGGCGAGGACTTGAGTGCCGCAGGTGTTGGTCTGGGAATAGTCGGCGGCATCGTTGCCGGTGATGGCGATGGGGGACTTCCCGGTGAGCTTGAGCGTGGTCTGTCCGGTGTTGGTCATGGTGACGGACTGCGGGGTCCCTGAGGAGCCGACACCAACGGTGCCAAACGAGAGATTGCGGGGCGAGAGCGAGACCATCGGAGGAGCAGTTCCGGTGCCGGTGAGATTGACGGTCTGCGGGCTGCTCTTGTCTCCGTCGGTGAGGGTTACGGTGCCGGTGATGGTGGCGACGACCGCGGGAGTAAAGGTGACAGAGACGGTGCAGGATTTTCCGGCGCCGAGCGACGATCCGCAAGTGTTGCTGCTGATCGCGAAGTTGTTGCTGGCGGTGATGCTGGTGATCGACAGGGACTTCGTCCCGGTGTTCTGCACAGTGAAGCTTTGGGCCGCGCTGGTGGTGGCTTGCTGCGTGTCCGGGAAGTTGATTTGTCCGGTGGAGAGGCGGATTTTCATCGCGGGCACTACGAGGTTCACGGTGACGGTGCGCGTCAGGTTGCCGCTGTTGCCAATCACGGTGATGGGATAAGTCCCGGCCTTGGTGGAGGTGGTGGCGTTGACGGTCAGCGACGTTTCACCCGAGGTCTTGACGGAGGTGAGGCCGGAGGAAGAGAGTCCAGCGACTTCTGAGATTCCGTCGAGCGTGAACTTCACGGTGCCCGAGAAGCTGAGCAGAGGCATGACGGTGAAGTCAAAGGTGGTCTGTCCGCTGGCGTCGAGGGTTTCGGTGTTGGAGTTGGCGATGAGCCAGTAGTCGTTGGCATCGGCGGAGACCATGCACTTGGACTCGGGGGTGCCGGTTGGTTTGGCGAATTTGGAGTTGAAATCCTGCAGCGTGGTGCCCTGCCATCCCGAAAGTGATACGGATGTTCCGATGACCGGTTCAGGGACGATGAAGGGGCCGTCGCTGTTTTGGGGATTCCACCAGGTGTTCTTGTTGGAGTTGAAGCCGATGAGGAAGGTGGTCCAGTCGAAGCCATCCAGGCCGGGATTGGAGAAGAGAATCTGCGAAGTGTCGAGGCCTTCGATGACGTTGCCGGTGATGACCATGCCTTGGGTGATCAGGTTGTAGCTCTTGCCGTTGAGCCAGTCATCGACCTCGATGCCGCCGGGTTGACCGGTGACGGCGATCTGGGTGACGGCGTTGTTGTAGATGACGCCGTTGGTAAAGGAGACATCTTCGGAGTTGCGGACGGCGAGGCCACCGAACGAGATCGGCGATGTCTGGTTGCAGACGTAGCTCTTATCGAAACTGATGGGGCCGGGATTTTTTTCGACGAAGAGTCCGGGAAGAAGATTTTCGCTGGCAATGACGCTGGTGCCGGATACAGAGACGTTATCATCGTCCCAGTGGATGCCGTAGGCCTGATTGTATTGCGTAGTGAAGCTGGAGAGGGTGTCGTTGTGCACGGCCCAGGGATGGAGTCCGGCAACGTTGCAGGCGTAGTAGGCGCCCTGCGCGCCGCGCCAGTTGTTGTAGGCGGTGAGATCGTTGCTCCAGAGTCCGTACTGGGTTTCGTAAGCCTGGAATCCGCTATCTCCGTTGTGAATGGCGCTGCTGTTCTGGACGGTGAAGTAGCTGACGGGGTTCGAAATAGCGAGCGCCTGTCCGTTGTTCCACTGGAAGGTATCGTTGTCGAACAGGACGTTGGTGGGAACGAAGTTGTAACTGCCACCGACGGAGACCGCGGGATCGCTACGGCAGGAATTGGCGTACTGGAAGACGAGTCCGCGGATGACGATGTTGGACTTGCCGGAGAGAGTCAGGAGGGTGGGCTGAGTGGCGACATCCACTGCGGCGGTGCTCATGTTGGTGCCGGAGGGCGGCCAGACATAGATGAGATTGTTGGTGGTGTCGACGAAGAAGGTGGCGGTGGTCATCTGCGCAACGGAAAGAACTTGCGTGAGGACCGTGCCGCTGACGGCGACGACTTCCTGGCGACGCATGATGTCGGGCTGGGGATAGGAGGAGGTATCGCATCCGGGGACGGTGGCGCAGAGTCCCCAGTTGTTGTTCCAGGCGTTGGTGTAGATGGAATGGTTGGCAGAGTACTGGGACCATCCCGTGTGGAGGACACCACCGCTCACGATGGCTTTGCCGTGATGCGTAGCTTCCAGAGTGATGGGATACGTGGTGTCGTCGTTGGAACCGCTGATGGTGATGGACTCGCGATAAGTGCCGTCGTTAATCCAGACGTGCGTGCCTTTTCCGGCCCGGTTGTTGGCGACGGCCTGCGAGGCGGCGTAGGAGATGGTCTTGAAGGGCTTGGATTGCGTGCCGGGATTGCTGTCGGATCCGGAGTTGCCGTCGACCCAGAAGGAATAGAGTTCGAGGGATTCGTTGACATTGGCCTGCGCAACAAGAGAGCGGGCGCAGCAGAGCGCGAGTAGAGATAGACCCAGGGCGCGGAGGAGTCTGGACATGGGGGAGCTCAGCTCTTCTCTTGGCCAGAAACAGTGCCTGTCGTAGCAGGCTTTTATGAATTAGGACAGCGAAACAGCGAACCGGGAAACAATGTGCGGGTCGGTCCGGCGGCAGAACAGGGACATCACGCCGGGGCTGACCGGGCGCTCGCATACAGAAAATTCTGGAGTCAGGGTAGCGGAGGCTACGAGCGAGTGTCCATAGAAAAGGCACTAGAAATTTATCCGAAAGTACATGGGTCGAATATCTCAAAAGGCTTGCTGGTAGCAGGATTTGGGGCGAGGGGGTGAAGGAATTTGCAGGATGCGGCCGGGTGGGAAACTCGTCTACGCGGCAGTGGCAGCGTCGGCAATGTTACGGTCCTTCGGCGCGCTTTCGCGCGCCTCAGGATGACAGGGGGTTTGAATT
>Ga0335085_10012571_pt1 | contig 12467 bp, 10 predicted proteins | sample Lox_Sample_45_FD_206712 | JGI IMG/M metagenome (GOLD analysis project Ga0335085, IMG submission 206712) | Soil microbial communities from Loxahatchee National Wildlife Refuge, Florida, United States - Lox_Sample_4.5 | ecosystem: Environmental > Terrestrial > Soil > Wetlands | place: USA...
GAGGCATGCTCTGGAGGGCGTGATGCGCATCGACGCCAAGTTGGCTTTGCCTCTCTGCTTAATCCTCGTTCTTCTGCCGATTACCGCGCAGGGTAAGAAGCCCGAGGGAGAGATTCTTAACCAGCGCGCCCTCTCACAGGTTCGGACCTATTGCATCGATAAGAGCAATCTGGACGCCTCTGACCTCTATCTTGTCAACGGATTCTTAAAGACGGAAAGCAAGCCCAAGCACCTGCTTACCAAGCTGCCCTGGAAGCGGGTTGAGGACTGCCGGGACGACCGTCCCGATGCCATTGCTACTGTGGAGTTCGTTTCACTCAACTCCGCGGAGATTCGATTGGGCGAAGTCACGGGCCCCCGTGCGAGTGTCACTGACGCGCGCGACCCGGAAACGCGCATCAAGGTTGTCTTGACGGTTGGCGATCCATCGCAGAAACCCTTTTACCAGGCGCAAGGAATTCCGCTCACCAGCGAACTCGATAATCCCACGCCCAATGACCCGCCTGTGCACGGGGGTCTCGTCGAGAGGCAGGACGCGGTTTACCATGTGTTTTGGTCACTCATCAATGATCTTCAGGTGCTGCATCTGCCCGCCCCCAAATGAATGGCGCTCGCGGGCGCCGGTGTGATCTTGAGCGGAACTCCCCTATCGACTCTCGATGAGCCCGGCTCATCCCCTTCAGAAGAGGCCTTATTCTGATGACCAAACAACCTTGCTTCCCGTTCCGATCCGAACAAGCCAAAGCTGAGTACGAGGCACACTGTCTAAATCGGGCCAAGGCGTGGCCTGTATCGGCCGAAACCAAGCTTATTGACACCGCCTCTGGACAGACCTTCGTTCGAACCTGCGGAAGCATCACAGATCCTCCGCTCGTTCTGCTGCCTGGTGGACGAAGTGGGTCGCTGATGTGGACTCATCTCATTGGCGCTTTATCGGCGAACTACCGCGCCTACGCTCTCGACACGCTCGGTGACGTCGGATTCAGTTTGAATCGCCGGCCTCTGGTGAAGCCGGAGGACCTGGTCAACTGGCTGGAAGAAGTTCTTGCCGCGCTCATTCCAGATCAGCCCGTCAGCCTCATGGGCATCTCGTATGGAGGCTGGCTCGCCGGGCAATACGCACTGCGTTTTCCCAACCGTGTCCGAAACGTCGTGCTGCTGGCCCCGGCGTGTACCGTGTTCCCCGTTTCATTCGGCTTTCTGGTGCGCATGGGGCTGCTCTCCATACCCATCGGAAGCCCTCTCCGCAGAATGCTTCACTGGATCTTCCGGGATGCGGTGACTGGGGGCAGCACTGCACGGGCGTTGGTCAATGAGGCCATTGCCGATGTGGAATTAGCTGTGCGTCTCTTCGATTTGCCGCGCCCGGTGTGGCCGACTGTTATCGATGACAAGGGGTGGCAAGGTTTTCGCGTGCCTTGCCTATTCCTGGTCGGGGAGCATGAGAAGATCTATTCCGCCCAAGCAGCGGTGCGGCGATTGGACCGTGTTGCTCCTCGAGTGAGGTCGGAGATCATTCACGGGGCCGGACACGACCTGACGATGGTGCAGGCTGATCTGGTGCTCGAAAAGGTGCTTCGCTTCTTAGGTGAACAGCGCGGCCAGGAAGCCTCCGCTGCGTAGTAACGTAGGCCGGTAGCCACGGTCAGTGCTTTTCTGGCCGTGGGCTTTTCGCACGCCAACGATGCCGATCATCGTTATACGCCCGACCGCCGCACCAACTCAACAGACGTGCGGCTACGATTGAAGAACCCACGGTCAGAAAAGCGCTGACCGTGGCTACCCCTAGGAATTCGATGGCTCGAATATCACACCGCGCGCCGCCCATTCGTTCAACTCGGAATCACCGACGGCGAGCAATTCCTTCAGGACGCTTCGCGTGTGTTGGCCGAGGAGCGGTGCGGGCAAGGATGGCCGCCCGGGCGTGGCGGAAAGCTTAATGGGCGGCCCGGTAACCTGGTGCCGTCCGGCCGCCGGGTGCTCGATTGCGGGGAACATGTTGCGAACCTCGCACTGCGGGTCGTCCACCACCTCGCGGAAGTTGCGGACCAGCGAACACGGCACACCCACCGATTGAAGTTTGGCAATCCAATCCGCCGCAGGGCGTTGTCGAAACACCCCGGCCAGTCGGGGTTCGAGAGTGTCACGGTGGTGAATACGCTCGGCGTTCGATTCATAATCCGGATGCTTTTCGATCTCGGGTATCTCCAAGGCTTGGCAGAAAGCTGTCCAGAGTTTCTCACTCCCCACAGCAATGGCCAGCGCCCGGTCGGCGGTTTGAAACACGCGATAGGGCACCACCGTCGGGAACGCCGTTCCCATCGGCACGGGCACCACATTGGACCCGAGAAAGGTCATGTAGTTGGAACTCATGGTAGAGATCATGCCATCCAGCATGGAGACGTCAACGAACTGTCCGGAGCCCGTCCGCTCCCTGGCTTGTAATGCCAGCAGAATGCCTATGACGGCGAACTGGCCGGCGGTAACATCGGTCACCCCGTATCCGCAGCGCACCGACTCGCCCTGCTCCGTTCCCGTTATGCTCAGAAGACCGCTGGAACTCTGCACCACCAGGTCCATGGCCGCATCATCGCGCGAAGGCCCGTCCTGCCCGTATCCGGAGATTGAACAGTAAATCAACCGCGGGTTGCGCTGGTGAATGGCTTCGTAGCCCAGGCCCAGGCGGTCCATGGAGCCGGGGCGGAAGTTTTCGACCAGCACATCCATCTTGTCCACGAGGCCGAGGCAAAGGCTGAGACCTTCCGGCTGCTTGAGGTCGATGGAAATGCCGCGCTTTCCCCGGTTCAGCCCCAGGAAGAAGTGGGAGGCGCCCCCGGCAAACGGCGGTCCCCAGCCCCGGCCCATGTCGCCCGTCCGTGCTTCGAGCTTGTAAACTTCGGCGCCGTAGTCGGACAGCAACAGCGTACAGTAAGGGCCCGCCAGCGCATGCGAGAAATCCAGTACCCGGATCCCCGCCAGCGCCGCAGCCATGGGAGCGGCAGGCTGGGATGGCGAAGAGGTTTCGGAGTCCATGCATTTCCTTATCGAATCAAGGTAGATTGGCTTCCACTTCCATCCGCAACAACGCCGACCCATACGTCTTGCCCTGCGGATCAGCCTGGAGGGATACCGTACCGCCGCCATCCAGGCTATCGTGAAGCAGGAAGTTCAGGGCGCCCAGGTTGGGAAGCTCGAAGCGTTCCACCTTGCCGTGGCACACTCCGGCAAAGTGTTCTTTAACGCGGTCCGCGGTCACTTGCGCAACCAGGATCGGGTAATACTCCGGCCGGCGTGCCACGAGGCCGATATTACAGACATTGCCTTTGTCTCCCGACCGCGCGTGGGCAATCGCCAGCAACGGAATCTTTCTCATACCATAACCTCGGGAGTCGCGGCGCTTTTGGGAATCAAGGTGGGCCAGTAACCAACTATCTCTTCTACCTTGGGACGCCCGCTTCCCAGCCCGGAGACCGAAGGAGGCCCATTCAAGACGAGTGGGGCGATCTCCTTGGTGAAGCGCTCCACGGCGGCGCGATCCGGACCGCGCACCCCGGCGCGCAGAACCACTTCCGGGAGGTGTGCCGCCAGATCCGCAGAGGGTGCGGCAGCGGGCATGGCGTGGCACGCGGTCGCTCCCAGATATTCGGTGCGAACCGCATCGAAGCGCAACCCCAGGCGGTCCAGGCGCTCGCGCAAAATGCGGCCGCCCGCCTGCGCTTTCCGGTAAGCGTCCGGCCAGGCATAAATGACCTGACCCACGGCTTTGAATCCGGCGGAGTAGCTGATCGACACCTTGTAGAAGCCGGACGCCGGGCGGCCCTCAATGCCGCGCAAACGCACGCGGTCCGGATCCGCCTCCTCCATCTGGATCGACGTAAAATCAGTAATAACATCAGGAGTTATATAGGCGCGAGGATCGCCGATTTCGTAGAGAAGCTGTTCCTTGACGGAAGCCGCGCTTACCCTGCCGCCCGTGCCCGTGTGCTTGGTGACTACCAAGGCGCCGTCGGGCTCCACTTCCAGAATCGGATACCCGATTCCCGCGAAGTCAGGAATGGACTCCCAATCCGCCTGGCAGTTTCCGCCGGTAACTTGGGCACCGCACTCAATGGCGTGGCCGCCGACAATTCCCGCCGCCAGCCGGTTCCAGTCGTCCGCGGGCCAGCCGAATTCATGGATCATCGGACCGAGCGCGAGTGCGGCGTCGGCGCAGCGGCCGGTGATGACGATTTGCGCCCCTTGGTCCAATGCCTGCGCGATGGGAAACGCCCCAAAATACACGTTAGCGTTGCGCACTTGGGAGCGAATGGTGGAAAGCGGCGCACCCGTATCCATATTCCGGAACTCGATGCCCTGCGCCTGCATTTCATCCAAGCGTCCGGAAATATCATCCCCCGTGATGATGGCAATTTTGGGGTGGAACCCACGCTCCTCGGCCACCGCGAGGACGGCGCGGCGGCACGCCTGCGGATTCAGACCTCCTGCATTGGCGACCACGCGAATATTCCTGGCCATCAGGTCGGGAACGATGGACGCCATCAGCGGAACGAAATCCTGCGCGTATCCCCCATTGGGATCCCTGGCCCTCTGTTTTTGCAAAATCGACATCGTCACTTCCGCCAGGTAGTCAAGAGTCAGGTAATCGATGGGGCCGCGCCGCACCTGCTGGACAGGCGCATCAATTGAATCACCCCAGTAACCCTGGCCGTTTGCTATGCGAATCATATGATCGAAAGTTAGTGTTTTGACCTGCGTACGAGCCTAAACATATCGCTGAGTGGGGCTAAACGCAATCGCCCCTCTCGAATGCACCGCATTCACCATGGCCGGAATCCGACCCAAGGATGACCACAAAGCGGGGACGAAGAGTTTTGAACAACCCCCGTGAAAAATCGCGATTTGTGCCTGCCGTTCCCTCAGTAGACAATCTACCGCCTCGTGTGGTAGATTGTCTCCTACTATGGCGAGGCCCCCGTCTGAAGACCGCGTCGAGCTTGTTTATGGCTCGCTCGACATGCTGATTCTGCGCACTTTGCTCTGGGGTGCAACTCACGGGCACGGCATTGCCAAATCCATTGAGCGCCAGTCGGAAGAGACGCTCAAAGTGGACCACGGATCGCTCTACCCCGCGCTCCAGCGCCTGCAACAGCAAGGGTGGATTACCGCCGAATGGGGCGTTTCCAAAAACCATCAGCGGGCCAAGTACTACCGGTTGACACCGGCCGGACGACGGCAATTGGTGGCTGAGACTTCGCGTTGGGAGCGCTTTGTGCGGGCCATTACCGGAGTTCTGCGTCCTGCCGAGACCGAGGAAACTTGATGGGTAGAGCCGCCAAGATGGCGGCGCTACGAGGGAGAGGAAATGAACTGGCATCGCGAGCTTGCCAAACTCGGTGCGCTGTTTCGGCGGCGGAAGCCGACGGACGATCTCGCGGAAGAGATTCGCGCTCACCTGCAAATGGAAGAGCAGGAGAACTTGGAATCCGGCATGCCGCCGGACGAAGCTCACTATGCCGCGTTGCGACGCTTTGGGAATGTGACCCTGGCGCAAGAGAGGAGCCGCGAGATGTGGGGGTGGAATACTGTCGAAACGCTCTGGCAGGACCTCCGCTACGGCGTGCGCCAATTGCGCAAGAATCCGGGCTTCACAGCCGTGGCGGTGCTGACGCTTGCTCTGGGGATTGGGGCAACCACCGCCATATTCAGTGTTGTTGATACGGTACTGGTGCAGGGGGCGCCCTACCAGAACCCCGCCCAACTCGTAGAAATCAGCGCCAAGAACCCACAAGGGGAAGAGGAACCGGTTTCCACGGGAGACTTCATCCACTGGCAGGCGCAGAGCCCGGCTTTTGAGAGTCTAGCGGCGTATAAGCGGTGGGAGCTTCGCGTTCTGACCGGGGTCCGGGAGCCTGATGAGGTGTGGGCTTCGCCAGTGACCACGAATTTTTTTCACCTTTTGGGCGTCAATACGATCATGGGGCGCACTTTTTTGGCGAGTGACACTCAGACCTTGGTTTTGAGTAATGAATATTGGCGCAGCCATTTTGCCGCTGACCCCAAGATCATTGGTAAGACACTGGTGCTCGACAACAAGCCGTATACGGTCATAGGTATCGCTCCTGCTGACCTTGAGTTTCCGGACCCCAACACCCAGGTGTGGGTCCCGCTGGTATTCAGCGCCGCCGAGAAGGACAATCACGAACACAAGTTGCTGGACGTCATTGCGCGTTTGAAGCCGGGAGTGACCTTGCACCAAGCTCAGGCCGCGATGGACCTGGCAGCCCGCCAACTCGCCATGCAGTACCCCAAGTCAAACGCTGGGCGGACGGCTCATGTGAAGCCCATTAAGGGCCGGGAGATCGGCAGCCCCCTCCGGTCGGCCATCTTGACACTCCTGGGAGCGGTGTTCTTCGTGCTCCTGATCGTATGCACCAACGTGACCAGCATGCTCCTCGCGCGCGGCGCGACGCGGCAAGGAGAAACCGCCGTCCGCGCCGCCCTGGGCGCCGGCCGGTGGAGATTGATCCGTCAACTAGTGGCCGAGGGCGTACTGCTGGCAGGGGCGGGCAGTCTGGCGGGGCTCGGGCTGGCGTCGTGGGGCCTCGCCACGATCGTCAGCCAATTGCCCAAGTACAGCTTGGTTGAAACCCAGGCGATACACCGGATCTCGATTAATCTCCCGGTCCTGGGCTTCACGGTAGCCCTCGCGCTGCTGACGGGAACCGTGGTGAGCATTCTGCCGGCGCTCCGCATCTCCAGTCCCAACCTGAATGAATCTCTCAAGCAGCGGGGCCGAGTGTCAGGAACAAGCGCCGGGGGATCGCAAGTCCAACGCGCGCTGATTGTCTCCGAAGTTGCCCTGGCCTTGGTCCTTCTGGTAGGAGCGGGGTTGATGATTCAAAGCTTCGAGCGCCTGGAAACCACTCCCACAGGGTTCAATCCTGACCACCTTTTGACCGTACGGGTGCCACTGGTGAAATACAAGCACTCGGAGGGCCCGCAATCCGTGGCTTTTTATCGTAACGTGCTGGAACGCATCGAGGCTATCCCCGGCGTAAGGGCTGCTGGGATGGCGAATAACCTGCCCTTCATTGGATTTCATACTGTGACTAGTTTCCCTCCCCCGCCAAACTCACCGGGCGATACTTTCATTGCCGCCACTCGCAGCGTGAGCCCCGGGTATTTTCAGGCCATGGGGATCCCCTTGAAAGAGGGGCGTGATTTCACCCCGGCGGATAACCAGAAAGACGCGCCCTGTGTTCGGATCGTGAACGAAGCCATGGTGCGCCGCTACTGGTCAGGAGTAGACCCTGTGGGCAAGCAAATTCCAAAGGCCTGCCGGAACGATGCTGCGGCTTTAATTGTGGGTCGGGTGGCGGATTCCAAGCAGGGCTCCGTGGACTCGCAAGTGGAGCCGGAGGTGTACGTTCCCTATGGCCAACACCCCTTTGCTTCGTTCCTGGTGACGTTCGTGGTCCGTACGGCTTCGAACCCCTCGGAGATCGCCGCCGCCGTGCGCCAAGCCGTGTGGGAGGTCGACCATGACCAGCCGGTGATCCAAATCCGAACTATGGGAAACGTGATCACTGAATCGATTTAGTGGCAACACGTTTCCGCGTCGATCATGGGCATCTTCGCCGCCATCGCCCTGGTGCTCGCCGCCGTCGGCATCTACGGAGTGTTTTCCTATGCGGTCAGCCGGCGCACCCACGAGGTCGGTATTCGGGCAGCCTTGGGGGCTACGCGGGGCGATATTTTGTGGCTGATCGTGGGAGAGGGGCTGGCCCTAACCCTGATGGGCGTGGGCGCCGGAATCATCGCGGCGCTGGGTCTCACGCGCCTCTTGGCGAGCTTGCTCTACGGTATCCGTCCCAGAGACCCCCTGACCATCGCCGCCTTGTCGTTGCTGCTCGTCGGAGTGGCTCTGCTGGCGATGTATATCCCCGCCCGCCGCGCGACCAAGGTCGATCCTATGTCGGCGTTGCGGCACGAGTAGGACAGTGGTTAGGGGTTAGTTGCCGTGGTGCAATGCGGACGCGCTGCGTTGCTGTAGCGCAATGTGCCCCAACGGTGTAGCGCAGAGCGGCGAAGCCGCAACCAAAATGTGCAACGGGCATCCTGGCCGTGCCCGCTCACGGGCGGGACGCCCACGCAACGGTCCGGGGGCGGCCGGAGGCCGCCTATCTAGGCGGGAGCGGGGTGGGGTATGCCCGCCACTACTTTCCCCCAATTGCGTGGCCCACACTCCCTCGCTTCGTCTATCGGCAGCTCCAGAAGAGCGAATGAATGAAATGCCGGGGGCGATCTGCTTCCCGTGGCCGCATGACTACCACCCCAATGTGTCCTCTTGATCACCAGTCCGGCGCTTCCTGCGCCACCCCTCCTCATTTAAGGAGGGAAACCCTTGCGCGGCCTCTTTTTGCTTGACAAAGGCTAGGCATGTGTGCATACTCGGCAAGGAAGGACATGCCCTGAAGTGAAGGGCGGTGTGCATGGCAAGCCGGAAAGATTCCCACTCCCGCTCCTGGTGCCGGTTTCGGCACTCCTTAAACCAACAAAAAGTCACCTTCGGCACAGAGCCATGGCAAAGAGATGTTAAAAATGAGGATCGAACCGACTATGTCTATGAAAACAAAGATATGCATGACAAAGTGTCAGGTCGAAATGCAGGGATTTTGCACATTTTGGGGTGATTTTGCAGAAGAATGCACATTTCGGAGGGCCAAATTGCCCCAAATGGCAATTTTGTTACGGACTTATTGTCGGAATACAAGATGAAGGCGACCCCCAGCCTGCCTCCGCCCTGCCAGCTCGGCACTGGCGAGTCGCCCGCGTCCCATCGCGATGGGGCCGAGCACTGCTCGGTCTTAGCGCGGACCTGAAGGTCAGCGCTACTTTTGCCCGCTGCGCCCCGCGGGTGCCGACCTCAAGGTCGGCGCTACAGCGGTCTTCGCCGCCGGTTGACTTCTCTCTGCCGCCTGTGTATCTTAACTTTTGACTTCGGAAGGAGACACGCTCCTTTCGATTGCGTCTCACCTTCCAGCGGGTTCATGGTTCGAATTCACAAGAGGCGTGCGGGGGCTGCGGGAATTCTGCATACTTTCTTCTAAGGTGCGGCTTTCCCGGTCAGAGCTTATATTGGTAGTGTCGCAATCTGCTGGAATGGGTGGCGGGGGGATTTAGAGTAATGGGCCAAACGGAAGAGCTCGATGCCAGTCATGTTCTGACCTTCGACGACATCGCTAATCTCACGCAGGATGGGACCAAGCCTGCCGAGACCCTGATGAATGTCGTCGCGTTGATCGCGCGCCGTTTCCGCACGGACGTTTGTTCCGTATACCTCCTGGAGCCGGATCGCAGCAACCTGGTGCTGGCGGCCACTTTGGGACTCCGCCCGCAGTCCGTGGGCAGGCTGCGCATGGGCACGCACGAAGGCTTGGTGGGGCTGGTGGCGGAGCAAATGCGCCCGGTGGCGGTGGAAGAAGTCAAGAGCCATCCCCGCTTCAAGTATTTCAAAGAGGCTGGCGAAGATGCTTACCGTTCATTTCTGGGCGTTCCCCTGATTGATCAAGGCTTGTTGCAAGGCGTGTTGACCGTGCAGACCATGAACCCCCGCGTCTATGTTGAGGAGGAGATCCGCTTGCTTTCCGAGGCTGCCGCGCAGGTGGCCCCGGTGGTGAATGAGGCTCGCACCCTGGACCGATTCGTGGCTCCTTCCCAGGAACGGCTCTGGTCTCTGGCGCGTAACCTCTGGTGGAGCTGGGACCACGACTCGGGGGGCTTGTTTCTGGACCTCGACCCGGTGCGATGGCGGCAATTCAACCACAATCCCATTGCCGTGCTGGCGACTCTGCCCCTTGCCGGAATTGAGCGCCGCGCCCGCGAACTCGTATTGCACGGCCGTATCAATTACGCCTACCGGCGCCAGCGTGAATACCTGCACAAGGATCGCACGTGGGGGGCCAAGAACGCCGGGGTCCTGCGCCCGCGTCCCGTGGCCTACTTTTCCGCCGAATTCGGCTTGCACGAATCCATCCCTATCTACTCGGGCGGCTTGGGAGTCCTGGCCGGCGATCACATTAAGAGCGCTTCCGACCTCGACATTCCCCTGGTAGGAATAGGCCTGTTTTACAGTCAAGGGTACTTCCGGCAGCGCCTGGATTACGATGGCTGGCAGCGCGAGGAGTATTTTGAGACCGATGTGAACCAATTGCCGATGGAGGTGGCCATCGGGAAGAGCGGTGAACCCGTCACGGTGGAAATCGAAACGCGCAGCGGTTTATTGCGCGCCAAAGTGTGGCGGTTGAAAGTCGGGCGGTGCGACCTGCTGCTGCTCGATTCCAATGTGCCCGGCAACGCTCCCGAGGACCGCGAGCTCACGTCTCGCTTGTACGGTGGAGATGGCCGGGTGCGCATTCGCCAGGAATTGCTCCTCGGGGTCGGGGGCATTCGTGCGCTCAGAGCCATGGGCATTACTCCCAGTGTCCTGCACTTGAACGAAGGACATAGCGCATTTGCCCTGCTCGAGGCGATTCGCGCCCGCATGGAGGACGAAGGCCTGACCTTCGAACAAACCTTGCCCATCGTCTGCCGGGAGGTGGTATTCACGACGCATACTCCCGTGCCCGCCGGCCACGACCGGTTCAACGCCGGGCTGGTGGAGGAACACCTGGGCCCGCTGCGCGATAAACTGGGATTGTCGCTCGATGTCCTGATGCAGATCGGGCGCGAGAATCCCACCGATTCCAATGAAGAATTCTGCATGACCGTGCTGGGACTGAAGATCTCACGCCGCGCCAATGCCGTCTCCGCGTTGCACGGACGCGTGACGCGCTCGATGTGGAAGGGTCTATACCCCGGAGAATCGGAAGACACCGTGCCCATCGGGCACATCACCAATGGAGTACATGTGCCCAGTTGGCTGGCCCCGCAGATGTACCGGCTCTATGACCGCCACCTGGGAACGGGATGGCACGAGCACAGCAGCGAGCCGCGCATCTGGGAAGGGATTGAGAACGTCGATGACGGCGAACTGTGGGAAACACACCTCAGCTTGAAGCAGCGCCTGCTGGAATTTGTCCGCACCCGCGCCATCGAGCAGTCGGAGCGCCGCGGCGAGCCGCTCGAGATCCGGCAGCGCCTGGGCCGCATCATGAGCCCTGACGCCCTCACCATCGGTTTCGCCCGCCGCTTTGCCACCTATAAGCGCGCCAATCTGATTATGACCGATATGGAGATGCTGAGTTCGCTGGCCAACGATGCCAAGCGTCCCGTGCAATTTGTATTCGCCGGAAAGGCCCACCCTCGCGACGACCCCGGCAAGCGTGTCCTCCAGCAGGTCGCGCACCTCATGCGGGAGCGCCAGTTTGCCGACCGCTTTGTCTTTGTCGAAGACTACGACATCAACGTGGGAAGGCACCTGGTGCAAGGGGTGGACGTGTGGCTGAACAATCCGCGGCGTCCCCTGGAGGCATCCGGCACCAGCGGCCAAAAAGTGGTCCTGAACGGCGGACTCAACCTCTCGGTTTTGGATGGGTGGTGGGCGGAAGCTTACGACGGCTTGAATGGCTTCGCCATCGGCACGGGCAGGACGCACACCAACATGGGCCTGCACGACGCTCGCGACAGCGAGGATCTCTATCGCGTGCTACGCGAAGAAGTCATCCCTCTCTACTACCAGCGCGATCGCGACGGTCTGCCACACGGCTGGATCAAGCGCATGAAGCGCACCATCCGCACCCTCGGCTGGCGATTCAACGCGGACCGCATGGTGATGGACTACACCCTGAAGTGTTACGTTCCCGCTGCGGGTGGAACCTCCAGCGACATGAGCACCACGCACTGAGGCTTTCCACTCGGACGTAGACCTCCGGGGCCCCGGCCAGGGACCCCGACATTTCTAGCCTACGATTCTTCACTATTTTCGGACGCCTGAAGTTTGTACATTTGTTGACATACCCGTAGTCGCCTGAGGAGAAGGTGCGAGTCGAGTTCCAGCCCTCGCCCCCGGTGGGGGAGAGGGCTGGGGTTTTCGATCAATGTTTCGATAATATACAAATTCCAGGCCGTAGATGAAACCTACGGAAAGCGAGGGCGGGAAATGAATCCGGCCCTGAAGGCGCCGACCTTCCCGGTGTCGCAATGTGTCTCCAAATGGGTCGGCCATCCCCCTGGTGGCCGAAAACCACCGTCCTACACAAGAACCACCACGGAATCCGGCAATACTCCGCCCCGATCCGCTTCGCACGAACTATTCTTCCCTATTGAAATTAAAAGGTTTGCAGGGCTACAGCGCTGCACCCCGGTTTGGCAGGTCGCTTGCCCTTAGAGAGGCCGTAGGCTGAAGGTACTGATGGAAGTCCAAGGAGGTAGGAGATATGAAAAAGCTACTGCTGCTCAGCATTTTGGGTGTTGGCCTGATGGCGGCGCCTTCCGCGCATGCCGCGGTCGTTCGGTTCGGCGTGGGA
>Ga0335085_10012572_pt1 | contig 12465 bp, 10 predicted proteins | sample Lox_Sample_45_FD_206712 | JGI IMG/M metagenome (GOLD analysis project Ga0335085, IMG submission 206712) | Soil microbial communities from Loxahatchee National Wildlife Refuge, Florida, United States - Lox_Sample_4.5 | ecosystem: Environmental > Terrestrial > Soil > Wetlands | place: USA...
TTCTTGAACGGCGGCCGCTTGAGTGATTCGGAAGTTGCTGACGACAGCCCCGATTGCTCGCTCATAATGTCAGATTCAATGGATTGGACGGGTCGATGTGGTCCATGAACGGTTTGCGCCGGTCGGCGTCGGTGATCTGGTAAATCTTACCCAACCAGTTATTGAACACCGCCTTGGCGGTATCGCGCCAGGTGTTGTCCAGATGCTGGACCACCGCCTCCTCGGGAAACTCGGGCGGCGTCCGGCCGGCGCGCTTGGCGCTTCTGAGGTGCTGGCCGTATTCGTTGAGGATGCCGCTGACGTCCAGACTGAAATAATGCTCGGGGAAGGGTGGGTAGTCTTCGCGTTCGCCACGGAAGTAACGCGATATCTCCCGCTTATATTCCTTCAGCAGGCTGATGGTGTCGTATTCCTGGTGCCCTTGGAAGAATACGACGCGAAACAGATCCCGGCTTACGGCCAGGTGTACGCCGGCCTCTTCGCTTTCCACCAGCACCTTCAGGCCGGCGGCTTCCATGTCTTCGTGGAAGATTTCGTTGTAGCGCGAGTGGGGCACGTCGAAGCGGGTATTAATGTCGGCGACCAGCGGATGGTGGCGTTCGACCACGCGGTGCGAATAGACGCCCCAGCGCTTGGAGCCCAAGTGGGTACGCTCGATACCGTGACAGTACTGGACCAAGGCATGGGTAGCCAGGCAGGAGCAAAGGATCGAAGTGACGTTCTGTTTGGCCCAATCGAAGACTTCGGTCAGCGGTTGCCAGAAGGACTCTTGCGGCAGCTTCGGATGGGTGACATTCGCACCGCTGACGATCAGACCGTCTAGGCCGTCGTGTTTGATCTGCTCAAAGCTTTCGTAATAGGCGGCGATATATTCCCCGGCCTCGGCACTGCGCGGAAGACCCTCGATGGTGAACGGGTGCATGTGAAACTGCACGATGGGGTTGGCCGCGCCCACCAGTCGAAAAAATTGCCTTTCCGTGGCGGCCAACGCAGCGTCCGGCATCATGTTCAACAGGCCGATGTGCATCTCGCGGATGTCCTGGTGCGCGGCGCGCTCGACGGACAGGACTTCCTGTCCTTCCTCGCGCAAACGCTGGAACGTGGGTAATGCGGTGTGGGCGACAAGGGGCATGCTTCAGTCTCTCTTAGGTCGTGTTCAGGCGGCGCTCAGGGCGCGAGCCATCAGCTGGATGAAATCGTCCTCGCCTTCGACTCCCGCGATGTCCCGCGCGTCCACCGTGTAGCCGTACTCATCGGCGATAGCCTGATAGCGCGGCAGCCTGGAGCGGAACAGCTTCGGAAACACCCAGGTGACGAATTCATCGGGCGGGATATCATCGACGTTGGCATAGGCTTTCTCCCTCATGAATGCGGCCAGTTGCTCATCCAGGAAAGCCTCGCGGTAATAGAGCGGTTTCGGATCGCTGGCGGCCCGCTCGATCAATGTTTGTTCCAGTTCCGGCGTGGTCTTGATGTAGAGGATGAGGGTGTGTTCCGCCAGGATCGCGAGGGTTTCAGGATCATCCAACTCGCACACGCTGCCCCCGGCGTCATTCAGAAAATGTTGGTAACCGTAAATCTCCCGCGCTTTTTCTATGAAGCCGGGCACATCCCGCATGGCGGCGATTTCGGCCTGGCGATGCAAGGCCTGACGGCGTTTGAACTCACGAAGGCTCAGGCCGCCCCGCCTGGGATCGCCAAGCTTGCCGAGAAAGGTGGAGACCGGCGCCAGGTTTTCTACGGTGATATTGCTGCGGATGTAGATGGAGTCTGAGCGCAGCAGATCGCGAAGGAAAGGCACCTCCATGGCTTGGCGCTTGATGTTGTCTAGGATCGGCTCTTCCAGATATTTCGTGCCGATACGGTAATCGCCCGAATAATGGAACCATTTCTGTTTGGGCAGCTTGTTGGCCAGAGTGGTCTTGCCCGCGCCCGACATGCCGAGCAGCGTGATCCGCTTGGATTCCCATTCCAGAAACGCCTGGGAACTCATCTTCATGGGTTGCTGTTTCCTCGTGCTGAGACTATGCGGAGGATTTTAACCGATTCCCGGCGCGGCTCTGTCAATCTTACCGGTTGATCATGTGAGTGGCGGTCTGGGCCAGGGCCTCGAACAGGACTTCGCGCAGTTCGGGGTCTATAGGCATGTCGTCCAGCGCCCTGCGCATGCATGCGACCCACTGATTACGCTCACTGGCGCCGATGGCGAACGGAAAATGCCGCATGCGCAGGCGTGGATGGCCATGCTCCTGCCAGTACAGATTGGGGCCGCCGAGCCAGCCGGAAAGGAATTTGAAGAGCTTGTCTTGTGCGCCGCTCAGGTCCGCCGCGTGCATCTTGCGGATACCACGTGCTTCCGGCAAGTCGTTCATGTAGCCGTAAAAGCGCGTGACCAGTTCGCGCAAGGCGGCTTCGCCGCCCAGACGTTCGTAAGGCGTGAGATTTTCCGATTGGGTCATGTCGGTCGTGTTGTCCAATGGGCAGTAAGGATCGTGTTGGAGGCGGAGACGAGCAATCGCCCCCTCCCCGCGAATCCGGTTCAGCTACGGAAGTTTAACCCTTATCGACGGACGCTAAGCCTAAACCACTTGCGCGCAGCTTTGTCTTGCTTTGTAGAGTGCGTAGGTCGAACATATTGCTCGTACGAAAATCACATCGTGCCTCCAGCATACCCGGCATAGCGCATTCTGCAATCCCGCGAGATCGCGGGATGCCGTGAATCGCTTTAGCAATCATCAACCTGTCCAACTCCAGGCGTTGCCGTCATGATGGAAGGAGAGCAACCGGCTCTGTTCGGCGAGCTATTGATGGTCTTCGCTGGCTCACTGGCCTGTGTGGTGTTGTTCCAGCGGCTCCGTCTGCCCGATATCCTGGCCTATCTCCTCGCGGGCGCATTGATCGGCCCGTACGGATTGGGTTGGGTGCTGGATAGCGAAAATATTCGGTTTCTTTCTGGGTTCGGTTTGGTCTTCCTGTTATTCGAACTGGGACTCGAATTCTCCCTTCCCCACCTCCTGAGTCTCAGCCGGGCGGTATTCGGGCTCGGCTCTTTGCAGGTGGCGCTAACGATCGGTCTGATCGGCGCCGTATTGTTTTTCTGGGTGGGACAGTCGCTGACATCGTCGCTATTGATTGCCGGGGCGTTGGCCTTGTCATCGACGGCGATCGTGGTGCGGGAATTGCGGGCCTTAAAACTGATTAACCGCCACCACGCCCAACTGACGGTGGGCGTGCTCATATTCCAGGATCTGGCTGCGGTGATCGGATTGATCCTGGTTCAGGCTTTCGCCGGTCAGAATGAGCTTTCCCTTTATGAACAAATCGCTTGGATCGCAGGCAAAGGCATTTTGCTGATTGCACTGTTGGTGAGCATCGGCAAATGGGTTTTGCCTCATGTCTTCCACGAAATTGCAAGGGCGCGGTCGGACGAAATATTCGTCTTGACCGTCTTGGTGATCACCCTGGTGTCGGCCTGGATCACCAGTGTGTTCGGCCTTTCCATGGCCTTGGGAGCATTCCTGACGGGAGTGATGCTGGGAGAAAGCGAGTTTCGCCATCGAGTAGAAGTGGACATCCGTCCCTTCAGGGACATCCTGATGGGCCTGTTTTTCGCAACCGTCGGCATGCGGATCGACGTGGGCCTTCTAGCCACCCATGGGGGGACGGTGCTGGCAGGCACATTGTTTCTCATCGCTCTCAAGTGCGCCATCGTCGTTGCGGCAGCGATGCTCATCGGTGAAAACTTCACCACCGCAACCAAGACCGGCGTCATGCTCGCCCAGGCCGGCGAGTTCGGCTTGGCATTGATGACCATGGGTCTGAGTCTCCAGGTCGTGCCGGCGGAAATTGGCACCGTGACGTTGCTCATCGCGCTCGGCAGTATCGCAGTTACCCCCTGGCTGATCCGCTATAGCTTCGAGATCACCCAACTATTGGCGAAATTGTCGCGTCGGCACGTTACGCCGCGCGAGCGGGAACTGAGCCGTATCCCGCCGCATTTGGCCGATCACGTGATCCTCGCCGGCTACGGTCGGGTCGGGCAAATGATAGCCAAATTTCTGCTCACCAACGGGATTCCCTTCATCGCATTGGATACCGACAGTCAATTGGTGAAGCGTGGCCGAGCTGCAGGTCATCCCGTAATATACGGAAGCTGCGAGCGGGTCGAACTGCTTAAACGCTGTCACATCGAACGGGCGCGTCTGGCCATCCTCACCTTCAAGTCGCTGCGAGAAGCCCAACGGGTGATATCGCAAATCCGAGAGCTGGGCTACTCCGTGCCGATTATCGTTCGTACCCAGCACGACGGCGATTATGCCGACCTGATCAAGGCCGGAGCCGACCACGTGGTTCCGGAGATATTCGAGTCGAGTCTGATCATGGTGGCCGATACGCTGACTCGTCTGGGTTTTCCCAAGGCGATGGTCGACGAGCAGATTGAATCCGAACGGAAGGCCCATGTTCATACGCGCAAACTGTCAGAGTGATCGTTAACCAGGTCGATGACGAACTCGGCTTTCACTGAAGCTCAAGCCCCGAGCCTACCCGAATGCGGTGGTGATCGATTCCGAATTTCAAAACGGGGGCAACTCGAGGGCCTGCCACGTGACCGAGGCTTAGCACTTTTAAATTCTCGTGAAGCGCGCTGCGCGCGCCTGAGTTGGGTAATGACTACACCAGACGCTTGGTGCGCACAGCGCACCCTACGCTGGTCTTTTCACAGCCTCTTAAGGCTGCGACACGTCGCCTTAATCTTTAGTGTTCCAGCGTCAACGATTGTTTATCGTTTAAAGATGACCTCTATATCGTAAAGTTTGGCTATCTCTTTTATTTGCTCGATAGCCTGGCTCCTTTCGGCTTCCCTTTTTTCTTTGGCTGCCTTGCTTATCGCTTCCTGTAATTCATGCAATTCTTTCAATGACATCTTTCCAATGTCGTCTAATAGGGGTTTGGTCATTCAAAAGCACCAGATTTGAAGAATGGGTTTTCAATTTCAATTCACAAAGACATCATTCATCTTTGCGTGATTAAGATCAATCGTGTCAGCAAGGTGGCACAGGGCGCCGGTCAACCCTGCGGTATTTTAAATGATCCGGTGATGTCTCCCAACCTAAAAAAGGGCTCGATACGCCGGAGAAAACAAAGGGCAAGACGGATTCAAAACATGCCCTGGCTGAGATCAACGAGGGGGGTGATTTGGTCTATTTCCTGAAGGGACGCATCCGACAAGGCACACGTCACAAAAATACATTGAAGTTCAAGGTCTTGCACCCGCATGGCATGGTCGATAGAAAATATGTATTGCGAACACATGACAAAAGACCGGACTTTTGATTAGTATGCGCATATCTTGACGGCCGGAGTGGGATTTTGTGTCTCGTCCGGATCGGCCACGTCGGGAACAGGAACGCCGCTGGGCGTTTTTAGCCGCAGCGGGAACGGGCTCGACGGAGGTGTATCAACACTCAAGAGCAATGCCACGCGCGCGTGGAAATCACACTAAGAATGAGGAGATCAAGCTAATGAAAAATATGAAAATTGCAAGAACGCTGGGCGCTTTGCTGTTGGGGGGAGCTTTGGGTCTGGCCGGCGCTTCGTCCGTTTATGCGGCAGAAACTTCGGCCGGCGTCGCCGAACACATGGGCCTGACGATCAAGAGCACGCAGGAAGCCCTGGAAGCCGCCAAGGGCGGCAATGAGCACGGCTGTCTGGCCAGCATCAAGCAAGCCAAACAGCACTACAAGGAAGTCACCGGCGATGCGGCCGGCAAGCCCCTGCAGGACGCCATCAAGCGGCTGAAGGAAGCCCAGGCTGAATGCGAAAAAGAGGGCGGCGGCCCCAAGGCCGCAGAAATCCTCACCGAGGTCGTGGCATCCATGCAAAAGATCAAGGGCGGCAAGTAAGTTCCTCGGCTGCGAGGCAGGCCAACTGGCGGATGCGCGTACTGAACGTATCCGCCAAGTTCAATTCCTGAACAGGGAGGTTGGGCGCAGCTGTCGTCAATCTGATGCCGGCCGCCGCGTTAACCTCTTCTGACTTTATACGTATTGGGGGCATCCGAATAATGTCCCCAATACGTCGTCTTCCCGCAAGCCTTAATTTTTCGGAGTCGTGCCGGCCCAGTGCCGATGGCGGATCGGAATCTTTGATGAAGCCGTCATCCGGCGGTTTCGGAACGGACTCGCATCCGAGAGCTTGCGAATTTCACGCATCATGATCTGGGGAGCAAGGCGGAATCCTGCGAATGCCGATTTCCGTAAATCGGATTGGCTTTCCGATATTCGTGATCATAATGCTTTCTCTTAAGCCAATCTCCGAGATCAAGTCATTCCCATAAGCTTCCAGATATTCGGTCTCCGAGTTCAGATCAATGTCTTCGCCTTCGAAGTCTGAAAACAATACTCTTACCAGGTGTTTTTTTGCGTCAGCCAGCGTGACCTCGAATTCGATCACTCCCTTTCCCTTGACGTAAGCGCCATGACCTGGAGAACTTGCATCGGGAATGACCGTGTTGATCAGTTTTGTAGCCTTGGCTTCCGACACATCCCCTTTGTGCTTGGCAAGCCAGTCGTCAAAAGCATCGCCAGTGACGCCCGTTTCGCTCCAGAAAGCGTCACGCGAATAGGTTACCTCGGAAAACCGCCTTAGCAGAAAACTCTTATCAAGATAACAAAACAATGCCCCGCCTTTAGGGCCCCGCTCTTTATCGAACAATACTTTGTATATCGCCAAGAACGCCGACTTCTGGTCTATCGGCGTCAACCTGGCGGTATTAAAAATTAACTTCTGATATTCCTCACCGCTCAGTTCGGTTTCTGGCAAAACCTCTCCCAGTTTATTTAGAAATGCTTTTTGCGTATCCGACAATGCACCGGCGGATGGGGGCAGCGTCTCTTGAAGCATGAACCGGTCCTCGTCGCTGGCATAATTATCCAGCCAGTATTTTGCGGCCTGCAACCGGCGCGCGAGAACTACTCTATCCCAGTTTGAAAATCCATCCTGTGTCCGTTTTGCTATCTCGGATTCAATCTCGATGTGCGGCAATTGCAAAAGCGCGGTCAGCAACTGGAAACCCACGGGGTGATATGCCGTCGATTCGGGGCTCACCTCGATCGTTCGCAATTGCTTCTGCTCCAACTCCGATGCCTGACCGGTAATGGCCTTTTCCACCAGACGGTCGTGCTCATTAAAAAGCTTGACGATGTATTCGAGATCGGTCGAGAAGTTGACCGTTCGCTTAGGCGGTGTCCTAATCATGAGGAATCTGAGTATTTCCGGAGGAAGGAAATTGGCCATTTCTCTCGCCGCAGTACCGATTCCCTTGGAGGAACTCATTTTTGCGCCGCTCACCAGGAAAAATTCATAAGGCGCATTGAGCGGCGGCGAGTCCCCGAAGATTTCTTGCAGACATCGTGCGGCAACGTCTCGAGAACCTCCCTTGGTGCAATGATCCTTGCCCGCCCCCTCGATGGTGATTCCGAATGTATGCCACTTTGCGACCCATTCCAATTTCCAAGGAAGTTTTCCGTTCCCGTCGAACGGCGAGATCTTTCCTTCGTATCCACATCCCCGAGCCCAACGAACGAGGTCCGGCTTGCATGCGTAAGTGACTTCTGCGCCATCGTAGGCGGTGACCTCGGTAGTGCCGATTTTTCCGCAATTCTCGCAAACGACTTGAAATGGATGCCAATCAGCAGGCCTAGCTGCATTGCTGACCTCCGCATAGACTTTGCGCACGATATCGGATTTTTTCAAAATTCCGTCGATGGCTTCATTGAAACGTCCAGACCGGTAGACGTCGCGCATCCGATATACCGTGGCGCCAACCCCCAGTTCAGAAAAAACATCAAAAAACTCAGAAATATAATGTTCCGCCAGATCGGCCGCGGATGAATCTTTGGGAGCGGGGATATTACAGAGCGGATGCCCCATATACTGCTGTAGATTCGGATCCCCATCCGCAGGAAGATCATCGAGCGGGTCGTAGTCATCTACGCCATAGGTATAAGTCGCCTCAATGCCATGCTGCTTCAGCGCGCGATAAATCGCATCGTGAATCAATACGCCACGCAACGATCCAACATGTACCCGCCCGGAAGGCGTTTTCGAGTCATTAATGATCTGTTGTCCGGCCAAACCCTCGATAAACTTCTCATACCACATCATTCAACCTCGTCAGCACATGTTATCCGAAAGTAACAATCCGGGTTGATCAACCCGGAGTTGTAATTGGCGATCTCGTGGCATTTTACCAGTTATTCCTAAGCGCCCATTGGTCTGATAGAGAGATAACCTTTCGTTCGAATCGAAAGATCGCTTTGCCGTCGGCAGCGTTCAAGCGTTGCGATTGTTGATCCTGAGCACAACCTGCAATTCAGGCTAGAAGCGCCCTACTCAAAGAATAAGCGGACAGGATATGCTGGATTATCAAAACCCAAGCAAAGGCGATATTCAGGGAAACCGGCCGTCATTGTTAATACCATGACCTGCCAAGGTTTTGGGTGATCGCACTGATTATGCGGGATGCGCTGGGATGAAACTCTCTGCGGCCAGGGCGACAGCGTGAGTACTTGGAAAGTGAATGGCTTTAACGCCGCTCGCCGGCACTAGGAAGGGTTCCCGGTACGGATCAGCGCCTGTCGTAGCGCAGCGGATCAAGATGATGCGCGCGCATCCTCGCTTCGTCCCGAAGGATTACATGAAAGCCGCGCGTGTATACTGACCGAGGCTTGCTCGAACGCTCAGCGCAGGAATACCTGAATTGGCTGGGGGACTAGGATTCGAACCTAGGTTGACGGAGTCAGAGTCCGTAGTCCTGCCGCTAGACGATCCCCCATTAAATCTTCGGATGCTGCTGCCAACAGCACCCTGAGAGCGATTAACGTTTGGAGTATTGCGGACGTCTTCTGGCCTTGTGCAGACCGACTTTCTTGCGTTCGACCACGCGCGCGTCACGGGTGACATAACCGGCCTTGCGCAGAGCAGGACGCAGGGATTCGTCATAATCCATCAGCGCCCTCGTCAATCCGTGGCGGATCGCGCCGGCCTGGCCGGAAGGACCGCCGCCGCAAACTTTGACGTAGATATCGAACTTTTCGCTCATCTCGAGGACTTCGAGCGGCTGCCGTACGATCATCCGATCGGTCTTTCTGCCGAAGTAATCGTCCAGCAGCTTGTCGTTGACAACGATCTTCCCCGTCCCGGACTTCGCGTAAACACGCGCCACCGCACTTTTGCGGCGGCCGGTTCCATAATTCTGCGTTTGTGCCATGGTTGACCCGATTTAATACGTTTTAGATTTCCAACAATCTTGGCTGCTGCGCCTGGTGGCCGTGTTCGCCGCCGGCGTAAACCTTGAGCTTCTTGAACATCGCCCGACCCAAGGGATTTCTTGGCATCATGCCTTTAACCGCCGTCTGGATGATGCGCTCCGGGTGGCTTCCCCGCAGCTTGCCCAGGCTGATCGATTTCATGTTGCCGATAAAACCGGTGTGCTTGTAATAGATTTTGTCCTGTTCCTTGTTACCCGTCACGCGCACCTTTTCCGCGTTGATGACGATGATGTAATCGCCGGTGTCGACATGCGGAGTGTATTCGGCTTTGTGCTTGCCGCGCAGACGGCGCGCAATCTCTGTGGAGAGTCGACCGAGCGTCTTCCCATCGGCGTCGATGACATACCAGTCGCGTTTCACTTCGGCCGGCTTTGCGCTAAAGGTTTTCATGCTGCTTACGCTCCAAACTGTGGCGTTCTTTATAAAAGTCGCAAACTATAACCGACCATGCCTTACAAGACAAGCGCGGATTTTGCAGCCATCGCAGCCGGTGCCGGCCTTTCGGCCTTCGCAGCAGCGGGCGACAGATCGCCAGGCTGCTCGAATTCCGGCACCAGCTCCCGCAAGATCCGCGCGATCCGGTCTTGATCGAAGACGGCGCACGCCTGCGCCAGATCGACCAACGATTTTTCGAGCCAGCGCCGGTCGAGCGGCCTGGATTGAGCTAAGAGGAGCTTGGGGTGTCCCGTCGGCGCCAGGCGCTCCTGATTGTGGAATAATTCTTCATGCATCTTTTCCCCGGGCCTAAGGCCGATGTAATCGATGGGGATATCGACGCCGGGGCGCTTGCCGCTGAGAAGGATCATCTGTTCGGCGAGATAACTCACTTTGACCGGCTCTCCCATATCGAGAACGTACACTTCTCCACCCTTGCCTGCGGCCGCGGCTTGCATGATCAGCTGGCAGGCCTCTGGGATCGTCATGAAATAGCGGGTGATATCGGGATGAGTGACCGTGACCGGCCCGCCCAGCCTGATCTGCTCGCGAAAAAGCGGGATCACGCTGCCGGCGGAGTCAAGCACATTACCGAAGCGCACGGTAACAAAGCGCGTGCGGCTTGCCTCGTTCAGACCCTGCACCAGCATTTCCGCCACCCGTTTGGTCGCGCCCATAACATTGGTGGGGTTGACCGCCTTGTCCGTGGAAATCAGCACGAATTCCTTGATCCCGGCGGCAACGGCCGCTTCCGCCACCACGCGCGTCCCCATCACGTTGTTCAGCGCGGCCTCGCGCGCCTGATCCTGCAACATTGGCACATGCTTATAAGCTGCGGCGTGATAAATCACGTCCGGCGAGTGCCTCGCGATGACGCGCTCCACCGCCGCCCGGTCAGTCACGTCACCTAGCAAGGTTTTCAGTCGCAGATCAGGATGATGACGGCTCAGATCTGCTTCCACGCGGTAAAGATTAAACTCGCAGCGCTCGAACACGATCAACTCGTCGACCGGGAACCGGGCAATCTCTCGGCACAACTGCGAGCCGATGGAACCCCCGCCGCCGGTCACCAGCACGCGCTTGCCCCGCAGATGATCGCCCATGGCCTCCCGATCGAGTTTCACCGGAGCGCGCCCCAACAGATCCTCGATGGAAACGTCTCTAAGCGAGCGGGCCAGCCGCCCCGACAGGGCCTCTTGTACGGATGGCAGGATCAAAAACGGAGTGCCCGTGGTCTCGCAGACTTCGACGATGCGGCGCATCTCCTTCTGGGTGGCCGAAGGCGCAGCGATGAGGACAACCTCGACGTCCAACTTCTGCACTAGGCGCGGAATTTTCTCACACCCGCCCCGGACTCTTAGCCTCTGTATTTCCCGGCCCTTTTTGCGGGGATCGTCGTCGACGAAGGCAAGGGGCTGAAATTCGGCATCTCTTTCGCGCAACAGGTCGCGCGCCAACATCTCGCCGGCCTTGCCGGCCCCGACGATCAAGGCACGCCGACCGTTTCCCGGCGGCGCGCCCCGATCTTTCGACATGCGGTATAAAACGCGCGGGCCGCACAGGAGCAACAGCAGCAGGCCGGCATAGAGCGGCAGGACCGAACGCGGCACCCCCGCCAGGCGATTATAAAGAAACGCCATCACCGCGATGCCCAATACGCCCAGACCGACCGCCTTGGCGATGAGAATCAAATCGGGAATGGACGCGAATCGCCAAACGCCCCGATAAAGACCGAACCATCGAAAAAACGCGCCCTGCAACAAGATCACGAACGGTAACCAGTGCAGGGATGAGCTCAACTCCGGCTCCGGCAGAGACGATAGATTAAATCTCAACCAATAAGCGGCCATCCAGGCGATGGGCACCATCACCAGATCGTGGATGAAAATGACCGTTCGAGAGCGCAATCTATCCAATAAACCCATGCGATGCTTCTTCCTGTCTATCCCTGCTCTATTCAAGTCAAGCCGCCTTACCCGCATCGAGCAGGAAAGCCAAGCAAATCAGGGGCATGTAGGCAACCAACAAGAACCAGAGTTCAAGGTGCGGCCAAAAGACTGCGGCGCAGCCCCAAGGCAACAACCAAAACCCATCGATCAGCAAGACGCCGAGGGTAACCCGTTTGTGGCCTGCAAGCAAAACCGCTGCACGCTGATAGGCATGGCTGCGATGGGCGTCGTACCAACGCTGTCCGCTGGAAATGCGCCGGAGCAGGGTGAAAGTGGCATCGACGAAAAATACCCCCGAAAGGATCAACCAAACGACGAGACTCAACTCTCGGGTAATGGCGGTCAGCACCGCAAACACCCCCAACAGGAAGCCCAAATAACCGCTGCCCACATCGCCCATGAAAATTTTCGCGGGGGGCCAGTTCCAAATCAAAAAACCCGCCACCGCAAAGGCGAGTACCCCCAAAGGCAAAGCATGCCTCCCCTCCCCCGGGCCGAGCAGTAGCAGACCAGCGGCAGCGGTGGCGACGAACACGGTTTCTGCGCCGGCGATACCGTCGATGCCGTCCATGAAGTTGAACAGATTCAGCATCCAGACGATGAAAATCACCGCTATCGCACTGCCCAACCAGCCCAAGACCAGGTACTGGCCGTCCATTGCCAACTGGGAGATACCGCCCAGCCAGCAGAGCGCCCAGGCGGCGGCCGCGAAATGTGCAGCCATCCGCCAGCCAGCAGGCACATGTCGG
>Ga0335085_10012573_pt1 | contig 12465 bp, 10 predicted proteins | sample Lox_Sample_45_FD_206712 | JGI IMG/M metagenome (GOLD analysis project Ga0335085, IMG submission 206712) | Soil microbial communities from Loxahatchee National Wildlife Refuge, Florida, United States - Lox_Sample_4.5 | ecosystem: Environmental > Terrestrial > Soil > Wetlands | place: USA...
GAGAAGCTGTGAAAGAACCACGGTTGTAGCGGCGGTCTACGACCGCCGGATTTTGAAATCAACAACTTCGGCGGTCGTAGACCGCCGCTACAAATGGCCGTGCCACGCCGCAGGGCGGTGCGAGCCTTGGCCTGGGTGCTGACCTGAAAGTGGGCGCTACACTTCCTGCCCACTCGCGGGTTCTCCGCATCCCCTTTCAAAGAACACTCCCCCGTCTCGGTATCACCGGATTCTTGTGACCCGTTGAACGTTATTGGGTGCGGTGATCCTGGGCGAGCGAAAGCAACCCCTCATCCCCACGACCTGCAAAACGTGGGGCCCCCTGCCTCCTCCGTCGGCCACCTTCTCCCCGCGGAGAAGGTTGGAGAACAAAGCGCGGCCGGCAATTGCCCACCTCCTAGTTTGCCGGTTCGGAGAGCGGCCGAACGCTGTTCGGCCCTACATTCTCGGCCCCCCTCGCGGGTCCCCCGACGCACCCGCTTCGTTCATCGGCGGTTTTGGTGTGCGCGTGAACTTTTCTGGATGAGGTGAGCGCCGGCGGCGGGAAGCCACCCCTCATCGGAGTCTCCTCCCCGCGGCGCGGATCAGGTTTGGCCATCAACGTGCTAGCCTATAGGGTTGGCGCGGACCTGGGTCAAAGGGCTCAGCTTCAAGTCACGAGCGGTCACGACGGGTCATCACTGCCGGCGGCTTCGAGGGATTGGTGGGGTATTATAAGCGAGTAGCCATGGTGGAAAGCGGCAAAGTCCGCGATGCCCCGATGCAGACGGGACAAACGATGCGATCGCAAAAGTCTTGCCACCCCACACCGCGGAAAATCGCCACATTGTCCACATTTGGGGAGGGAAGTGCTCACACAAAAAGAATCCTAAATATTAAGGGTGATCCCAATATGTTGATGAAAACAAAGGCACGAATTTTGACAAAAAGTGTCAAGCCAATATGTATATGAAAATAAATCACCTATGGGTTTTGCCAAGATGTTGATGAAAACAAAATAGTTAGCCGCAATTTAGAGGCCCGCGACAACGAAAAGTGACCGCAATTTCGACCAAGCCAATATGTTTCAGAAAACACAAGGCTTATACGCTCCAAAATGCCCGCCGTTCAGTTTATCCCAATATGTTGATGATAAGGAATGACTTATGCAACGGACAGGGCGGGCCGGATTTTCCACCGACTTTACGTCCGGGTGGGCCTCAGTTTGAATCTGGAGCAGCGGGTTTACCGCGCCAGAGGGCGGCGTAAAGCCGCCTCTCCCTCAAACTAAGCCCTTACTCCCATCCGAAGCCTCTTCCTGAAACCCCGTTCTTGGCATAGAATCGAGGGCGATTCCCCGGACCATCCCGCCGGTCCCGCGAGCTGCGGGGAACCGGCGAGCGCCGGACATACTCTTTACTAGTCTAGGCTTCGAGCTGTGAACTGCAGGCCGCCTGTCCGGCCGGGCTTGCTTCGCGGGCTCGCCGGGAAGGCAACGCGCCCTATGCCGACCACCGAACTCCTCATTCTGGGCGCCGGGCCGTACGGTCTGGCCACCGCCGCCTACGCCCGGCACCTGGGCATCGACTTCACAGTCGTGGGCAGCCCCTTGGAGTATTGGCGGCACCGCATGCCCAAGGGCGTGCTGCTACGCTCAGGCTCTCTGGGTCAACTCGACCCGCTCGAGATCAACACCCTGGAGCGCTACCTGCACGGCAAAGGCTTTAAGGCGGCGCGCACGTTCCCGCTTGCCGTAGACGTGTTTGTCGGTTACGCGGATTGGTTCATGGACCGGGCCGGGATCACTACGGTGCCTTCCGCCATTCGCCAACTGGAGCGCCGCGATGGGCGCTATGAAGCTTTTCTGGAGAATGGTGAGACCTGGAGGGCGCGCAACGTCGCAGTGGCGCCCGGCCTCGATTTCTTTCGCCATCTTCCGCCCGCCCTGGCCGCGAAACTTCCCCGGGGTCGCTATACGCACTCCTGCGCCATGGTGAACTTTGAGCCGCTGGCCGGGCGGCGCTGCCTGGTGATTGGCGGACGTCAAAGCGCTTTCGAATGGACCGCGCTCATGCTGGAGGCGGGCGTGGCGAAGGTGCATGTCGCCTTTCGCCATGAAACACCCCGCTTTGCGCCTTCGGATTGGTCGTGGATCAACCCCCTCGTGCAGCACACCGTGGAAACGCGCGGGTGGTATCGCCGTCTCCCGCGGTCGGAAAAGCGGGCTCTCGAGCGGCGCTTCCACGAAGAAAGCCGCTTGAAATTGGAGCCCTGGCTGGGGCCGAGGATCTCCAAGCCGAACGTCACACTGTGGCCACAGACGCGGGTGGAATCGTGCGCGACCGCCGCCGATGGAAGCTTGCGCGTGCGCCTGAGCGGCGGGGCGGAGGTTGAGGCGGACCACATTGTGCTCGCCATCGGCTATCGCGTGGACATGCGCCACGTGCGGTACCTGTCGAAAACCAGCGTTCTACGGCGGCTCAAGACCGGGGCCGGCTACCCGGCTCTGGACGAACACTTTCAAACCAGCCTGCCCGGCCTCTTCGTGACGGGATTGGCGGCTACGCGCGACTTCGGGCCGCTCTTCAGTTCCCTGCGCGGGTGCCCGGCTTCGGCGAAAATCATCGGGGACCACGTTCGCGCGCGTGCGGCCCGAGGTGCGAGGGAATAGAGGCGCTCAGCGCGCATGGGTTATGGGTTGTCAACGGTTCTAAACGGTGCTAGGTTTAATCGCAATGTGAGCTTCCATTCACATGACCTCGACGTTTTCGGTAGGAAGGTTATGACATGGCGCGCAACGTGTGGGTCATGCAACACGCTCTTTGTGAAAATCTGGGGACGATTGAAGATGTGCTGCGAGGCCACCAGATTGGCTTCGAGTACATCGAAACCTATGCAGGAAAATCCGTGCCCCGAGAGATGGCCGGCAGAGCGGGCTTGATTGTAATGGGCGGGCCCATGGGAGTTTACGAACACGACCAATACCCATTTCTGCGCGACGAAATCCGCCTGCTCGAGTGTGCCCTTGCGATGGAAAGACCGGTATTGGGTATTTGCCTCGGAAGCCAATTGCTTGCCGCCGCTCTCGGCGCAGAGGTGAAACCCGGGGCGAAAAAAGAACTGGGTTGGCACGCGGTTACGCTCTCCGAGTTCGCGTCCCAGGACCCAGTCTTTTCGGGCATGCGATCTGAATTTTGGCCATTCCATTGGCACGGTGATGTATTCTCTTTGCCGAACCAAGCTATACCATTGGCATCATCGCTCCAAACCGCGTGCCAAGCGTTTCGTTACGGCAAGAACGCTTATGGAATCCTGTTTCACTTGGAAGTCACTGAAAAACAGATCGCGCAAATGCTTTCGGACTTTGCGGAGGAACTTCGCGAAGCAGGCGGCGATGGCCAAGAGATTACGATACAGGCTTCCCGGCATTTACCTATTTTGAAAGGAATCGCCTGGTACGTTTTTGGCCGCTGGGCTTCGGCACTGTGAACAAGTTAGAAGCGAGAAGATAGTAGCTAGAAGTTAGAACATCAGAAGTTGGTGGGCGCACATGAACTTATCATCATGATTCCCGTATACCCGCTTCTAGCTTCTTGCTCCTAGCTTCTGTATTCTTTCATTCGGGCTTTTTCATTTCAAGACTGAAGGAGGAATCTATGGCGACCACTTCTGCTGCCTTAGACGCACAAGTCGCCGTCCGGGCGACCAAGCTTCTCATCAATAACCAATGGGTGGAGAGTGCTTCGGGGAAGTACTTTTCCACCGTTAACCCCGCGACCGGGCAGGAAATCTGTCCCGTGGCGGAAGCCGATGCTGCGGACGTTGACAAGGCGGTGCATGCGGCGCGGGCAGCCTTTGAAAAGGGGCCCTGGCGCCGGATGGCCGCAGCCGAGCGCGGACAGTTGCTCCACCGGCTCGCGGATTTGATCGAAAAGAATTCCGACGAACTGGCCCGGCTCGAATCACTGGACAACGGCAAGCCCTATAACGTTGCCAAGGCCGCTGACCTGCCCTTAACGATTGCCTGCTATCGCTACTACGCAGGCTGGGCCGACAAGATTCAAGGCAAAACCATTCCCATCGCGGGAAATTATTTCTGCTACACGCGCCACGAACCCGTGGGTGTGGTCGGCCAAATCATTCCTTGGAATTTCCCTCTCCTCATGCAGGCATGGAAACTGGGCCCGGCGCTCGCGGCCGGCAACACGGTGGTATTGAAACCTGCCGAGCAAACGCCCCTCACCGCTCTGCGCGTGGGCGAATTAATCCTGGAAGCGGGCTTTCCTGAAGGCGTGGTCAATATCTTGCCGGGATATGGACCCACCGCCGGAGCTGCCATCGCCTGGCACCATGGCATTGACAAGGTCGCTTTCACTGGCTCAACCGAAGTAGGGCACCTGATTATGGAAGCGGCTGCAAAGTCCAACCTGAAACGCGTCACGCTGGAACTGGGCGGCAAGAGTCCGAACATTGTTTTTGCCGACGCGGATATGGACCAGGCCATTGAGGGCGCGCACTTCGCACTGTTCTTTAACCAGGGCCAGTGCTGCTGTGCGGGCTCGCGGCTGTTTGTCGAAGCCAAGGCCTACGATGAATTCGTCGAGAAGAGCGTGGCGCGGGCCAAGACTCGCAAGGTGGGCGATCCCTTCGACCCAGCGAGTGAGCAAGGTCCGCAGGTGGACGACGTCCAATTCGAAAAAGTGATGAGCTACATTGAAGCGGGAAAGAAGGACGGCGCTTCCCTTCTCGTCGGCGGCAACCGTGTGGGCAATCGCGGCTTTTTCATTGAGCCCACTGTCTTCGGCGACGTCAAGGACAACATGAAGATCGCACAGGAAGAAATCTTCGGGCCGGTCATGAGCATCCTGAAGTTTAAGGACATCGACGAAGTCGTGGAGCGCTCGAACCGAACCGATTATGGTTTGGCGGCGGCGGTGTGGACGCGCGATATCGGCAATGCTTACGCCATCGCCAACCGCGTGCGCGCCGGAACGGTGTGGGTGAACTGCTACGACGTCTTTGACGCCGCGGCGCCTTTCGGCGGCTTTAAGCAGTCGGGCATCGGGCGCGAACTCGGTGAATATGGCCTTCAGCAATACACGGAAGTGAAGACGGTAACCGTGAAGCTGCCAAATTGAGAAGCTGTCTGGGGTCCGGAAAACGGGCCCGGCAGGCATTTTCCAAATAGGTTTGTGGGCATGTCCAGGGTGGCAGGCACATCGAATCGGCTGTGCGGGCCACCCTTTCTCTTGATAGCAGGGACGCGGTAAGCGGGAAGCAGCACCAATCTGCACCTTGCCTAGCCCGGAGACGCCGGCTACGGCAAGGAACAACTTGAATGGCACAATACCATCAACTTAAAGAGGGAGTTTCACATGACCCATGCCTGGCATGACATTAGTCCTGGTGCGCAATTGCCGCAGGAGTTCTTCGCCGTCATCGAGATCCCGTTGGGTTCCAGTGTGAAGTATGAACTCGATAAAGCGAGCGGCCTGATCAAAATGGATCGTGTGCTTTACTCCGCCGTGTACTACCCGGCAAATTACGGCTTCATCCCCCAGACACTGGCAGAAGACGACGACCCCCTGGACGTCCTGGTACTATCGCAAGCAAGCGTCAACCCGCTCACGCTCATGCAGGCGCGCGCCATCGGATTAATGACCATGGTGGACACTGGCAAGCAGGATCACAAGATCCTCGCGGTGGCGACGGGCGATCCGGAATATAGCGCGTATCATGAGGTAAGGGATATGCCGCCGCATCGGCTGCTCATGGTCCGGCGCTTCCTCCAGGATTACAAACAACTGGAGGGTAAAGCGGTGGAAGTAGACGAAATTCAATCGGCGGAGCGCGCCTTCCCAATTATTGAGGATGCGTTACGGCGCTACACGGCTATGCGGCAGCGGGGTTTCAACACGAAATAGCAAGCGTTGGGGCGTCTGTTGAGATGCCGCGGGTTTGGCTTTCCAACGGAAATGGTGAAGCTCGCAGTTTAAGTTTACTTCTTGGGGGGAGGTGCCGCCAGCCGCTGACGCAGGGAATCGAGCGCTTCCGGAGCGCGCTTGGCCATCCACTGTTCGTACTTTTCCGCCAACGTCTCCAGGTTCTTAAACACCATGGGGTTCTTGTTTTTTTCGCGCATTGTGGGCACCCATTTCTTTACCTTGTCCCAAATGATCCAGAACTCTCCGGTGTTCTCAAAAAAGAGGTCTTCCTTGATTAGCCCGTGGTTTACCAGCGAAGCGGCCATGTCCCAATAAGAGACCGTCATACGAAAGAATGCGCTGGCTTCCGAACCCGGGGGCGCTTGAGCAACGTACTCGTCAAAGTTTGCGGCCCGGAATTCGCGAATAAACCACTCGCGCCCCTGCCGCAATTTGGTTTCCCGCCGCAGGTCGTATAGCCGCAGCAACAACTCGGCGTCGTAATTATCAGGATGCTCTTCTTTCACACAACCCTCCCCCGTAAACATACGGTCCAACCTCCTTCATTCGCAACGGACCCTCAGCCCATATCGCCGGTGCCCGGAAATCCCACATGAAGTCATCTTACCACGGAACAAAAGTGGCTCGGGCATTACTGCCCTACTACGAGGCAAAACCTGGGGGAAGGAATTTGGAAAGAAGCTCGAGAACCTGCCGTTCAACCATGTCGCGCACATTACGAAAAGACGCGACCCCCTGGCCGTAAGGGTCAGGAATTTCCCATTTCTCTACGCGCCCCGTGAAACCCGCGGGAATCGGACACTCGACTTCGCAACCCATGCTCACCACCACATCCATGTCGGCCATTAGAATTTCTTTCAGGCCCTTCGACCACTGCGAGTCGATGGAGATTCCCTTCTCACTCATTACCGTATAGGTATCGGGAGTAATCATGCCCAACGGGTGAGAGCCGGCACTGTGCGCTTCCACCTTGCCCTTGCCAAAATGGTTTGCCCACCCCTCCGCCATCTGGCTTCGGCAGGAGTTTCCGACGCATACAAAAAGCACTTGAAGAGGACGATGAGTAGGTCGAGTCATTGAACGATCGGGTGAATTATTCACGGGGCGATTCGACGCGTCTGACGAACCACAGTCACAACTTCTTCACAAAATACCGGTGTACAGTCTCGTCATCCGTTAACTCCGGGTGAAAGGTCCCCGCCAGGATGTTTCCTTGTTCGACAAGAACGGGCAGGCTCCCGCAGCGACCCAGCACGCGCACGCCCGCTCCCACGCGACGAATGATCGGCGCGCGGATGAAGACCATTTCTACAGGGTGATCTGTCAGGTCGGCGATTTCACCATTTTGCACCGAGCTGTCAACCTGGCGGCCGTAAGCATTCCGCTCAATAGCGATATCAATCAGCCCCAGCTTTTCCTGCGGCGGATTCAACACCTCTTTGGCCAGGAGAATGGCTCCCGCACAGGTACCGTAAATGGGGTTGCCAAGCGCGGCAAATTCTTTGATGGCCGCGCCAACGCCCTCGAGCTCGAAGAGCTTCAACATCGTAGTGCTCTCGCCACCGGGAATGATAAGGCCGCCCACTTCATCCAGATCGGTGGCGTGCTTGACGAGCTTCCAGGGCGCACTGATGCGGTCGAGCATCTTGGCATGCATCGCAAAATCGCCCTGGATGGCGAGAATACCGACGAGTTTGTGGCCGTTGTTCATAAGGGCAGCGGACAGTGGTTAGTGGACAGTGGATGGCTGCCAGTTGTCCGTGGTCCAGTATTCGTCTTCCGCTGTGCTGACCGGAAGACGTGTGCCCGGTCGCTCGGGCAAGGGACCACGGACAGCGGACAAAGGACAGCCTTCCTTACCACCCCCGCGTTTGCAACAACTCCTTGGGGTCCATCTTTTGCACGTCCAGGCCTTTCATAGCTTCGCCGACTTCCGCAGAGCACTCGGCAACGACCTGCGGCTCATTGTAATGAGTGGTCGCACGGACGATGGCTTTGGCGCGCTGGGCAGGGTCAGACGACTTGAAGATGCCCGAGCCCACGAATACCGCCTCGGCGCCAAGCTGCATCACCAGCGAGGCATCGGCTGGAGTCGCGATGCCGCCCGCAGAAAAATTCGGGACGGGCAACTTCCCGTTTTGACTAACCCATTTCACCAAGTCGTAGGGAGAACCCAGTTCCTTGGATCGCGCCATCAATTCCTCTTCGCGGAGCGTAGTGAGTTGGCGAATCTCGCTGGTGATGGCGCGCATGTGGCGGACGGCCTCAACGATGTTGCCCGAGCCGGCCTCCCCCTTGGTGCGAATCATGGCGGCACCCTCGCCAATGCGCCGCAGGGCTTCGCCGAGGTTGCGCGCGCCGCACACAAACGGCACTTTGTAACCCCACTTGAGAATATGATTCTCCTCGTCGGCAGGGGTGAGCACTTCACTTTCATCAATGTAATCTACGCCGACGGCTTCCAGCACCTGCGCCTCGGCAAAATGGCCGATGCGCGCCTTGGCCATCACCGGGATGGTCACGGCTTCCATAATCTCCTTGATGACCTTGATGGACGCCATCCGCGCCACGCCGCCTTCTTTCCGAATGTCAGCCGGGACGCGCTCCAGCGCCATAACGGCCGTGGCGCCCGCATCCTCGGCAATCTTGGCCTGCTCGGCTGTGGTGACGTCCATGATGACGCCGCCTTTCAGCATTTCGGCCAAACCCACCTTCAACTTCATCTGCTGGTCATATTCCCACATAACTCTCTCCTTCTTAGTTTGAGGATCCCTTGGACTCGGCGCGACTTCCCAGGGCCTTCGGCCGAAGCTCGGCGTCCAACTCGGCGCCCAAGCGGGTAATTATACCGGGAAGCGCTTGAATATCGGCGAGGGAAGTCCGAAAATTTACGATACAAGCCCGCAGCACAAATACCCCACCCATCACCGCATTGGTGAGAAATGCTTCGCCACTCTCCTGCAGGCGGACCAATAACTCGCTATTGAGCCGGTTGAGATAGTCCTCCACTTGCGGGTCGCCGGGTTGAAGGCCCTGCGGCAAATAGCGGAAAGTGGCAATGCTCAACCCCTGGCGAATGGCCTGCAACTCGGGATGGGCCGCGGCGAGGCCGTAGAGGGCCTCCGCCAGGCGAATATCGTCGCCAATCATCCGGGCGTAGCCCTCGCGCCCCACCTGGCGAAGGGCCAGCCAGATCTTCAGGGCGCGAAAGCCGCGGGAATTTTCCGGACCAAATTCAAAGTAGTTAATCGCTTCATCCTTGTCTTCCAGCAATTGGTAATAAGCTGGGCGGTGTTGCGTGAAAGCGTCGCGCAGAGCATGGCGGTCGCGCACCAGCGTGCATCCCGCATCCAGAGGGGCATAGAGCCATTTGTGGGGGTCTACAGCCACAGAGTCGGCTTCGCCCATTCCCCGTAAATCTGGCGGCGCGTTGGGTGCGACCGCGGCAAAGCCTCCGTAGGCGCCATCCACGTGAAACCACAATCCGTGCTCGCGGGCGATTGCGGCGATCTCCGGCAGTGGGTCGACGGCGCCGGTGCTGACGGTTCCGGCTGTGCCGATGATCATGAAAGGCAAATCACCATGGGCTTTATCCTCGCGAATTTTCTCGCGCAACTCGCCGGTGTTCATCTGCTGGGCGGAATTCACGGAAATCCAAGCGATGCAGTTGAGACCCAGCCCAAACAGATCCACTGCTTTGTGAATCCATGTATGGGTTTCCTTTGAGGTATAAACGCGCAACCGCCGGGCGCTTGATGCCAGACCCTCGGTGCGCGCATCCCAAGGGACCTTGGCCTTCCGGGCAACGAGAAACGCCACAAAGTTGGCCATCGTCCCCCCCGTCACCAGCAAACCGCCGGCGTCGCGCGGGTATCCGATCATCTCGGCGATCCAACGGATGGTCTGCGCCTCGATTTCGCTCGCCATCGGAGCCAGCATCCAGCCCCCGCAATTGGGATTCAGGGCGGCGGCCAGCAACTCTCCCAACACGCCCACGGGAGCGGCGGGCGAAGTGATGAACCCCATAAAGCGCGGGTGGCCGTTGAATAGGGAGTGATCAAGCAGCAAACGCGCCGCCTCCTCCAGCACCTGCGCGGCGGCAGTCCCTTGTTGAGGGAGCGGAGAGTCCCCAAGGATATCCCGTACCTCCCGCGGAGATTCACCCGGACTTACTCGCCGTTCGGCCATCGAGCCTAACAGCGCCGCGGCTTGGTCGACCACACGATAGCCCAACGCGCGAAATTCCTCTGGGCTCATGTCCAGTGGAGCGTTGCGGGGCTCGGCAATATGAGGAGATTCCATAAACTCTACACCAAAGCCACGCTTGCCCCTAACGGGGAGCGCGGTTTGCCTCTCTTCGCCCGGCGGATCTCCGCCTTCAACAATTCACCCAGAATCGCCACGCCCTTCTCAATCTTATCATCGGCCAAGGCCGTAAAACACAACCGCAGGGCGTTGTGCCGCGGATTCTGAAAATAGAAGAAACGCGCGGGAGCAAAAATCATCCGCCGCTCGCGCGCCTTTACAAGTAGCTCGGCGGCGTCCAGGAACGCCGGCAGTTCCACCCAAACTGACATGCCGCCCTCGGGATAGACGACGGAAGCTTCCTGCGGAAAATTTTTCTCAATGGAACGCCGCAGCACGTCCTGCTTGTGCGCGTAGACCCTGCAGGTCTTGCGAATCCATTTATCGAGCAAACCCCGCACACCGAGTTCCTGGACCACCGCTTGACCCAGCAGATTGGTATGCAAGTCGGCACGCTGCTTGGCCCACCGCAGGCGCTCAATGACCGGCCGCGAAGCCACCAGCCAGCCCACCCGCAGACCGGGAAAGCCCACCTTGGAAAAGCTGTTCAGATAAATGACCAATCCCGCTGAGTCAAGGGCCTTGAGAGGAGGTATCTGCCGTCCGCGGTAGCGTAGGGCGCCGTAGACGTCATCTTCGACAATGGGAACCTGAAAGCGCAGAGCCAGGTCCAGCAGCCGCTGCCGGGCCACCAAGGGCATGGTGAATCCCGTGGGATTCTGAAAACTCGGGCTACAGAAGATCAGCTTGACCCGCGTCTGTTCAAGCAGGGATTCAAGGACGTCGAGATCCATACCCTCCGGCGTGACTGGAACACCGATCAGCCGGACGCCCGGCGATTCGAAAACATTCCAAAGGCCAGTGTAGGTGGGATTCTCACACACCACGGTCTCACCCGAAGAAACCAGCGCGCGGCGCAGGAGATCCAGCGACTGTTGGCAGCCGTGGGTCACCAGAAGTTCATCCAAATCCACCGGGATGCCATCGCGGCGCAGACGCGTCTGGAGATAAGCCTTGAGGGGCTGGTAGCCGCCAGTGGAGCCGTATTGCACCAACCGCCCGCCCTCGCGATTCAGAACGGCATCGACGGCCCGGCGAACCAGGTCGGGAGGCGTCAACTCCTCTGCACCGTGGGCGGCGGCAAACGAAATCACCCCTTCCTCCACCGAGCTCGCCATCAATCGCCCCAAGGAATCGTCGTGCGGTTCTTCCGGGAAGTAACCCTCCCAGAAGAGGTCATGCGAGGGGCGGCGGGCCGGGTTGCGGGGGGCGCGCAACGTCTCGCCCAGCGGCGTCACGAAAGTTCCCCGCCCCACCGTGCCCTGAATCAAGCCCTCTGATTCAAGATCAGCGTAAGCGTTTCCAACGGTAGTCCGGTGGACACCCAGTTGGTGAGCGAAGTCGCGGCTGGGGTCCAGCCGGTCGCCAGGTTTTAGCCCTCCGCTCAGAATGCGGTCTCGAAGCTGATCGCGAATCTGAACGTAGAGCGGCTTGCGCAATCTCGAGTCCAGCGTGACGAGCATGGTGGTGTGGCTCCTCTGGCCTGATGACCAGTCCAATTTATAACTGCCAGTGGGTATTGTAAAGAGCCAAGTAGACCAAGCTTCGGTTGGGCCAATCTTGCGCGATCGTCGATTTTCAATCGATGATTCTCGATTGAGATGCCCGCACGCCGGCACAGAATACTCGAATGACAATCCTATGAAGCACGGACGCAGGGGGTGTAGACTTAGCGTAGCCGGAACTCAACTTCGGGAAGCCCGGCTTGGCGGTTGGTTCGCCCATAACATAAACCTGACAACCGTATCGCCATAAGAAAGCACGGCTTGAGGTGTTTTTCCCATGCGGACAGTTACCCTAGAGCACAAGAGAGTTGGCATATGAAACCGCGAAAATTTCTTCATACCGTCGCCGGGATATTGATTCTCTTCCTGGGAGTGGGCGCCTTCTCACTGACGTTGAGGCATCCCGCACCGATTCGCGTCACAGCACCCGCGCAGGCGCCCGCCCCCGCAGGAAACAATTCAACCAAGCCTGTGGACCCGCGCGACGTCAATCCCGATGATGTCCCGAACAAGGTGGCAGATTTCCTGGGGAACCTCACGCCGGGCGCGACGCCGGAAGCGGCGGGTCGAGAGCGGAACTACATCGTTTCGTACCAGGTGGACTTCCTGCGCAAGCAGTCGGGCCAGAAGACGACCGAAGAGGGCATGACCTACGAGCAGCTCAAGGAAGC